>Ga0326733_1000401_pt1 | contig 12555 bp, 12 predicted proteins | sample 14_GP2_308_FD_207946 | JGI IMG/M metagenome (GOLD analysis project Ga0326733, IMG submission 207946) | Glacier ice microbial communities from Ngari, Tibet, China - 14_GP2_30.8 | ecosystem: Environmental > Aquatic > Freshwater > Ice > Glacier | place: China: Ngari, Tibet | collected 2018-07-17 | reverse complement strand
CGCCAGTGTAGCCTGTAATATTAAAATGCCGCGCAAAAACGCGCTTAACATTGCCGTCTAAAATTGGTTGCGGCAGGTTTAGTGCAAAAGTAGAAATAGCCGCCGCGGTAGAGCGACCAATACCCGCAAGGCTTTGAATATCGCCAAAATTAACAGGAAAAGAGCCAGAAAAATCATCCACAATTGTTTGCGCAGCCGCATGCAAATTGCGCGCGCGCGTGTAATAACCCAAGCCGCTCCAATATTGCAAAACTTCTTCTTGGCTTGCTGATGCTAACGCGGCAATGCTGGGAAATCGCTGCATAAATTTAGCGTAATAGCCAATCACCGCCGTCACTTGCGTTTGCTGCAGCATGATTTCTGAAACCCAAATCGCATAAGGGTCTACCGGCTGATTTAATTTGGGCTGCCAAGGCAAATCGTGGCGACCATGCCTTTTTTGCCAATCAATAATGCGTTGCGAAAATGAAGTCATGTGTTTTTAAAATTTGCTTTGCATATTTGGCTGTTTTCTTGCAACATTCTTTTCTTTTGCAATATACATAGTGCGCCATCTTAGTTGGTCGTTAAATTAAATAGGAAATGAAAAATGAAACAAGCTTTACTCATGTTATTTTGTGCCAGCTTATTGGCCGCGTGCGTGGTTGTGCCACCTGGTCACGACCATAACGGGCCTGGAAATAGCGAAAATGCGCCAGGGCACAACAAACATCGCAATGGCCCAGGCAATAGCGAAAACGCACCGGGACATAATAAATAGATAAAAATAGTTAAGTTTTAAAAATTCGTTTCAAACTTACTTTTAAAAATTAAATAACTCTTTAAGCGCTTTTTCTTTGGCTTGCTCTTTTAACGATTTGGGTTCTTCAGTCGGTGCAGGAGCAGCAGGCGCTGATTGAGCAGGTGCAGATTCAGTGCCTGCCGCCGCCGCATCTGCTGGTTTTTTCTTATTGAACAAGCCTTTTAATGCGTCTAATTTATTGTCGCCGCCAATTAATTCTTTAACGGCGGCGCCTTTTTCGCCACCTACTTTATCCAGCAATTTTGATTGCGCTAAAGCCGTGCCAAGTGCTGCGAAATCCATGCCGTATTTTGGGCTGGCAAAGGTGCCAGAAATTTTTAGTGGTATGCCAATGCCGCTTAAATCATCCAATTCGGCCCCGCCCTGACCTTTTAGCGATTTAACAATGGTCGGTTTAGCAAGGTAGTTGATGGTTTCATTCGCAATATCAATATCGCCGCGGCTATCACCTTTTGCTAAGCGCAACACAGGCGCTTTCATGGCTAAATCTTCATTATGCGCCACACCATTTTTAATCGTAAAAGTCGCAACCAATTCACTAAAGTCGGTTTTTTTGCTTTTATCGGCGCTGGCATCTTTGGCTTTTAAAATATTCACTTTGCTTTTAAGTTCGCGAATACTGCCCGCAATATCCACACCTTTTAGCGCGCCATCGGCCAAATTAAGCGCCGCATTACCTGCCAAGGCTTTTTTAAGCGCGTTCACACTGGCGCCTTGCGTTGTCACGTCCACATTTACATTACCTGTGCCGCTTAACATATCGTTATTAATGGCATCTACCATTAATGGGCCAATCGAAATACTTTTCATATTTTGCTGAAAAGTAATCACAGGCGTGGCGCGCGCGTCTACTTTAAGCAGGCCGCTCATGTTGCCTTGATATAAATTAGCCGAAAAAGGCGAAAGCGTTGCAACGCCGCCATTGGCTTTTAGGCCCACATTCACGTTTTGCGTTTTAATATTGGCTAATTTTAATTTGCCAATTTTCGCCTCACCAGAGGCATTAAGCTTTTTTAGCGCGCTCAAATCTATAGGCGTATCGGCACTGCTTTTGTTGCCAGATTCGCCTTTGGTAATGTATCTATCGGCGTCTAGTTGGTCGATATTAAGCGCAAAATTAAAGGCAGGATTGCTAAACTGAGTAATGCCCAAACTAGCACTTATTTGGCTATCATCCACCTTAGCGTTTAGTGGGTTTAAGCTCAGTTTTTCGCCATCGGCTTTTAGATTGATATTAATATTGCTGGCTTTGGTTTTGCCGTATTTTAGATTGCCCACGCGAATGGATCCATTGGCATTTAAGGCTTTTAAGGCGCTTAAATCCAGCGGTTTGCTGCTGCCGCTGTTTTCTTTTTTTGCGCCCGTATCAGCCACTATATATTGGTCTAAATCCACTTGGTCTACATCTAAATTAAACGTATAAAGTGGCTTGGCAAATTGGCTAATGCCAAGGCTGCCTTTAATTTGGCTGTTATCTACCTTAACATTTAAGCCACTTAAGGTGAGCTTTTGGCCATCGGCTTTAACGCCTACATTTAGGCCAGAAACGCGGTATTTTTCATACAAAATACTGCCAACATTTAATTTGCCATCTAATAACAAGTTTTTAAGCGCGGTTAAATCGGCCGGCTTATTGCTGGTTTTACTATCCGATTTTGCGGTGCTGTTTTTTGGTAATAATTTATTTAAATCCAATTTATCGGCATTTAAATTAAATTTAATACTGGGTTTTTTAAAGCTGGCCACGTTTACATCGCCCACCAGCTTGGTTTCCGCAATAGCTAAATTAAATTTGCTGCTCACTAGCTCTTTTTTAATATCGGCATTGGCGCTCAAATTAAAGCTGCCGCTCATGCTGCCATTGGGCAGGCTGGGGTCTTTTACCTGTAATTTACCCACCAATTTTGGAATATCAAAAATCATGTTTTGAATATTGCCGCTAAATGGCGATGCAAATGTGCCTGTAACGGTGCGCTTGCCCTGCACCATAGCTAAATCGCCGGTAATGCCGCTGCTTTGAATGGCTTTGGGTGAGCCTTTCATATCGGCCAACACCATATTGGCTTTTAAATTACCGCCTGTATTTTCTTGGGCAAAACTAACGGTTACTTTTTTGCTGTCCACTTCATTTTTGGCAATGGTAATGGCAGGCGCGTTTAGGTTAACGCTTTGTGTGCTGCCATCAAATTTGCCAGAGGCCACCAACTGCAAGCCATCCACCAAAAATTCTAGCTGCTCAGGCTTGGCGTCTACATCGCCATTCATTTTAATATCCATGCCAGTGCCGCCCAGCATATCGCCGGTAATGTGCGTGTCTAAGCCTTTTACTTGGTAGTGTTTGTTTGCGGGGTCGGCTAAAAAATTGCCTTTTAATGCCACTTTGGCATCAACTACTGGTTGGTTGGCGTTTATATTAAAGTCTGTTTCTAAATCTACAGGCTCAGCCAAGGCAAAATGGCCAGATGTCATATTAAATGCCGAAATTTGGTAGTTTGAGCCAGAGCCTTCATCGCTGTAATTGATGGCCGAATTGGTAATATTCACGCCATCTACATCAAATTTAATGGTTTCCGATTCCTCTTCTTTGGTTAAAAGGTCATCAAAATTGGTGCTGCCATCTTTATATTTAATAATATTGGCTTTGGCGCCATCAATATAAACCGTATCCACCACCAACTGTTTTTTAAGCAAAGGCATGACTTCAAGTGCCACTTTTACGCTATTTACAGAGGCAAATTCCGTATTGGATTTGTGACCAGAAAGAGAAATTTTGCCTAAATCGGCGCCGATTTTTGGCCAAAAACTTAAGCCAATATCGCCATCAATAGTTAGTGTGCGGTCTTTTTTATCTTTAACCAGCTTAATAATGTCATCTTTGTAATCGTTTGGATTAAAAGTGGCGGCAAAGAAAGCAAGCACTAGCAAAACCAATAAAATAAGGCCGCCAATGCCATAAAGCGCATATTTAATTACTTTATTCATCTTGTTTCTCTTTTCATGCCAGAGTCAAAAATAGCCAATCAAATACCTGCTTATTACCAAAAATACCATATTACAAGCACGCCAAACACAATGCGATACCACGCAAATGGCACAAAATTATGCGTTTGCACAAAGCGAATTAAAAACTTTACGGCAATTAATGCCGATAAAAAGGCCGTTACAAAACCAATGGCAAACACGGTTAAATCGTCCGCGTTTAATAAGCGCCAGCTTTTTAATAAATCGTAGCCAGTAGCGGCAAACATAATGGGGATAGCTAAAAAGAATGAAAATTCAGTCGCCACTGTGCGATTTAAGCCAAAAATCATGCCGCCTAAAATGGTGGCGCCAGCGCGCGAAACGCCAGGCACTAAGGCCAGTGCTTGCGCAAAGCCAATTTGCAAAGCTTGTTTACTAGTAATGTCATCTACGCTTTGGGTTGGCGTTTTTAACGGTAATTTTTCAATCAATAAAATCGCAAAGCCGCCAACAATTAAGGCAATGGCCACGGTAATTGGTGAAAACAAATATTGTTTAATAGCACCGTGAAAAGCCAAGCCCAGTAAGGCGGCGGGCATAAATGCAATCAACAAATTACGCACAAAATGTTGCGCTTTGGCCTCTTTGGTGAGGTTGGTTACGGTATCTACCAAGCGTTGTTTAAAGGCCCAGCAAACGGCTAAAATCGCGCCTAATTGAATGATGATTTCAAAAATATCGCGTTTTTCTTTGCTTAAAAAGCCTAAAATATCGCCGACAATAATCAAATGACCAGTGCTGCTGATGGGTAAAAATTCCGTTGCGCCTTCTACTAGGCCCATGATGACGGTTTTTAAAAGTAGTATTAAATCCATAATTGATATTTTTTTGAATAGTTGACCTGCATTTTATCAGGTTTAACAAATTATTAAGGGTGCATTAGCACCCTTTAGTTTGAAGCTTTTATGACCCGAAACAGCCGTTTTTATTTCAACATGCCCAATACGGTTGATAAAATATTGCCTGATTCAGCAGGCACTTCGCCGTCTGGCGTTAATTTATCGACTACGCCTGGTAAATGTTGGGCAATTTGTGCGCTTAATGTTTCTGGATTAATGCCAAATTTAGCCGCCATTTCAGCAATCGCGCCGCTACCTAAAACGCTAGCAATTTGATCAGAAGAAACAGGCATATTTTCGCCTTTACCAACCCATGAAGCCGCCGTTTCGCCTAAACCGCCTTGTTTAAATTTATCTAAAATACCGCTTAAACCGCCGTTTTGATTAAATAAATCCATCGCGATTTGCGCCATGCCGCCTTGCTCGCCGCCCAATTTGCCTAACATTGCCCCTGCTACGCTATCTAATAAACCCATTTGTGTTCTCCTTAATAATGATGCACTGACAAAATTTAGCAAACTGCTTACAAAACAAGTGTTTGGCTTGCGCGCGATTATATGTGCGCAAAGTTACACAGGCCAAATGGTACATTAGTTGCTTATGTAAAAACAATATTGCCCGCAATTTTTACAAACGTTAACAAGGAACCAAGCATGAATCGCCAAGATGTAACCGAGATGATTATTATCAATAAAAAAAGCAAAGGGCTGACTTGGCTGGATATTGCCAACACAATTGGCTTATCAAAAGAATGGACAACCGCCGCGCTAATGGGGCAAATGACGCTTAACGAAGCGCAAGCTACCACTATTGGCGCGGCGCTGGATTTGCCAGAACAAGCGGTGTCCTTGCTGCAAACCGTGCCGTATAAAGGCAGTTTGCCCACTGCCGTGCCAACAGATCCGCTGTTATATCGATTTTATGAGCTGTTAAATGTGTATGGCACCACCATTAAATCGCTTATTCATGAAGAGTTTGGTGATGGCATTATGAGTGCAATTGATTTTTCGATGGATATTCAGCGTGAGCCAAACCCAATGGGTGACCGCGTGAAAATTGTTTTAAACGGTAAGTTTTTGGCTTATAAAACCTATTAAAACGGTGATAGTTTTTTAGAAAAAATTAAAGCGCGTTGCACCAATGCAGCGCGCTTTAAGTTTGTTAATGCACTAATTAATTGCTAAAAGCCATGAGTTAAAAGCGTTCGTTATCTCTTAAATAACGCCATTGCCCAGGTGGCAATTTGCCCAAGTTAACGCTACCAATACGCACGCGTTTTAAACCCACCACAAATAAACCCACCATTTCACACATGCGGCGGATTTGGCGTTTTTTGCCTTCGCGCAACACAAAGCGCAATTGGTCTTCATTCTGCCAGCTTACTTTGGCCGGCTTTAATTTTTCGCCATCTAAACTTAAGCCGTGGTTTAAACTTTGTAAATCGGCATCGCTTAATGTGCCTTCAACTCGCACCAAATATTCTTTTTCAACACTTGAGTCTTCACCAATCAAATGGCGCGCAATTCGGCCATCCTGAGTGAGTACTAACAAACCTGTTGAATCAATATCCAAGCGGCCTGCTGGTGCTAAGCCATGCAAAAATCCACGCTGAAATTCTTTAGCATTGTAGTCACTTAAATCGGGGTCATCCATCCATTCATTATCTGGATGCACCAACACAATCGCAGGCTGGTAGCCATCTTCCGCCTGCCCGCTTACATAACCCACAGGCTTATGTAGCAAAATAGTCACTTGCTCTGCTTGCTGCTCATAAGCATAAGCGCTAATCAAAATCTCGGCATCTGGCTTAATGCGCGTGCCCAGCGTTTCCATAATCACGCCATCCACTTTCACCCAGCCATTCACAATCCACTCATCCGCCTCACGACGCGAACAAATACCGCGCTCAGCCATCACTTTAGAAAGGCGCGGCATATCCACATTTACAGGTGAAGATTTATAAGCCGCCTTAGCCGCCGCGCCATATTGCGGCGCTGCTACTGCATCATAACCATCGCGCACCTTGCCACCACGGCGCGGCGCTTGGCGATATTGCGGCTCATTTTTATCAGGGCGCGGAGTAACGCGCGTATCTACACCAGCCGGCTTGTGTTGTTTCGGTTCACTGTCATCCGCCCTTAATGAACTTCTAAGCGGACGATTTTCGTCAGGCTTATAAGCAGGCCTATCAGCCGATTGCTCCGCAAACGGCTCACCATGCGCCTTGCCATCAAAACGATGATTGCGCTGACGGGTGCTATCCGATGCTGTTGCAGAACCAGTAGGCCTATTTTCATTACCAACGTTTGCACGCGTCCCAGCATCGCGTCCGTCATTCTCGCGAACGCGGGAATCCATTTTGACTTTTGAATAAGGTTCAGTATCGTCAGCTCTAGCCACAGGCTTAGGCGGCGCCAACGTCCTATCGCGCTTAGATGGATCAACACGACGCACAGGCGTTTTGCTAGCCGTTGCCGCGTCGCTGGGTTTTTTGGTGATTTTAATGGTGGTCAAAATAAGCTACAAGGTTTTGTTAATAAAGCTATTTTAACAAACAATTGACGTTGACCCTATGGATATTAATTGCCCAAATTTTAATGGAATTTTTACCAAAAAGATATTTAGGTTTAAACTAGACTAACTTAACTTAGTCTACTGGAGTTTGTCATGCAAACCGTCAACATACACGAAGCTAAAACACAGCTTTCAAAATTAATCGAGCAAGCCGTAAAGGGTGAATCCTTTATTATTGCCAAGGCTGGCAAGCCGCTGGTTAAAGTCACTAAATTAGATGCGCCCGCGCCACAAGCTAAAAAACGCATTGGATTTATGACTGGGCAAATTCAAGTGCCAAGCGATTTTGATGCAATGGGCAAAGATGAAATCGCCAACCTGTTTGGCGTGGAATAGCTCGCATGAAACTATTGCTAGACACACATATTTTACTTTGGGCAGCACAAGGTTCAGAGCAGCTTTCAAGCAAAGCAAAAGCGCTGATTGAAGACCCAGAAAACCAGCTTTATTTTAGCGCCGCCAGCCTGTGGGAAATAGCCATCAAAAATAAGCTAGGCCGCGCCGATTTTAAAGTGGATTTGGCCGTGCTAAGGCGTAATTTGTTGGATAACGGCTTTGAAGAAATCGCCATCAACAGCGCGCATACAATTGGTGTAGATGCCCTACCCAATATCCACAAAGACCCGTTTGACCGCATGTTAATTGCACAAACAGCGGTAGAAGGAATTACGTTGATGACGGCAGATAGTGTGGTGGCGGGGTATCCAGTGGCGGTGGTTAGCGTTTAAGGACTTCACAAATGTCCGTTTAGACTGGTCTGCTTTAGTTATATTTTTTTAATTAAAACTTCACTAGGAGTGTATAGGTTGAGTTCTAAATATAGTTACCCTGTAAATGAATGTGATGTTCCAGAAGTGCGGAAAAAATCGCTAAATGAATATAGAGTTTTTAGGTAAAAATGTTTGGAGTCTTTGGTTGGTGATAATGAAACTTCTGTGATGACTCAAGTGCATAACCTAGCTTGGTATACCGTTGTTTTTAGGACTTTGAATGAAGCTAGGAGGATTGAGCCCGAACAAAAAGTGAATGGTGCATTATGGGAGTTGCTAACGGCTGGTTATGGTGGGTTGCTAACGTTAGGTATTCGAAAGCTTGTTGATAAAGACCCAAGAACTGATTCTTTGTGGAATGCAATTGATTTAATTAAAAAACGCCCCGAACTGCTTACCCGAGAAAAATTTGTCTGCTATGACGGCCTTCCATACGATTGGGAGCTGGCTCAGAAAACATACTACCAAAAATTAACTGATGAAAAGTTTGCTAAGGCTCATTTTCTGCCTACAAAAGGCCCTGAGGCTTGGGCTAAATTTGAGATGATGCATCGAGCTTTTGATAAGCTATCAGGTAATCCGTCAACAAGAAGGCGAGAAGATAAAATTCAAGCATCAATTTTGAACAAACTAATTGAAAAGCTTGAACACCCAGCAGTTTTAAAAGTGTGCGAAATGGTAAACCAACAGATAGCTCATGCTGAGCGACTGCCCGAAGACGTGAAGCTGTCAACTGCGATAACTTAAAATGATATCAATGAAGCATTCAAGCAAGTTGTGCAAGTTGCCAACTTTTTGTTGGGGTCCTTTTTTTGTGACACAGCAATAGGTTCAATTGTCCCTACGCCTCAATTTGATGTATTGGAGGCGTTAGATGCACCTTGGGTGAAAGCTGAAAATTTAAATCTATTACAAGATTATTGGCAAAAGCAGTCAGATGAAATGGATGGCTGGATACAAGGCATCTAAAAATACCTGTATATATTTGTAATGAAAAAAGCCAGCATTGCTGGCTTTTTTATTGGCGAAAATTTAAAAAAGTTATTAAACCTTCTGATAAACCTCGCTACCTTTTTTCACAAACTCAATGGCTTTTTCTTGCATGCCTTTTTGTAGCGCTTCTTCGCCGCTTACGCCTAATTTATCGGCGTAATCACGTACGTCTTGGCTGATTTTCATTGAGCAGAAGTGTGGGCCGCACATACTGCAGAAATGCGCTTGTTTGGCGCCTTCTTGTGGCAATGTTTCGTCATGGAATTCTTTTGCTTTTTCAGGATCAAGGCCTAAGTTAAATTGGTCATCCCAACGGAATTCGAAACGTGCTTTACTTAATGCATTGTCACGAATCTGCGCGCCGGGGTGGCCTTTGGCTAAATCGGCCGCGTGGGCTGCGATTTTGTAGGTGATGATACCAACGCGCACATCTTCTTTGTCTGGCAAGCCCAAATGTTCTTTTGGCGTTACGTAGCAAAGCATGGCACAGCCGTACCAACCAATCATGGCGGCGCCGATTCCTGAAGTGATATGGTCATAACCCGGTGCGATATCCGTGGTTAATGGGCCTAATGTGTAGAATGGGGCTTCACCGCAATGCTCTAATTGCAGTTCCATATTTTCTTTAATCAAATGCATCGGCACGTGGCCTGGGCCTTCAATCATGCATTGCACGTCATGTTTCCAAGCGATTTGCGTTAGCTCACCCAGCGTTTTCAATTCAGCAAATTGCGCTTCATCGTTAGCATCGTAGATTGAGCCTGGACGTAAGCCGTCACCCAAACTAAAGGCAACGTCATATTGCTTCATGATTTCGCAAATGTCTTCAAAATGGTCATACAAGAATGACTCTTTATGATGCGCTAAACACCATTTCGCCATAATCGAACCGCCGCGCGACACAATACCTGTCATGCGTTTTGCCGTCATGGGGATATAAGCCAAACGTACACCTGCATGAATCGTAAAGTAATCCACGCCCTGCTCTGCTTGCTCAATTAATGTATCGCGGAAAATTTCCCACGTTAAGTCTTCGGCTTTGCCGTTTACTTTTTCTAGCGCTTGGTAGATTGGCACAGTGCCGATTGGCACGGGTGAGTTACGAATAATCCATTCACGTGTTTCGTGAATGTTTTTACCGGTCGATAAATCCATTACGGTGTCACCACCCCAGCGTGTGCCCCATACCATTTTTTCTACTTCTTCACTGATTGAAGAACCAAGCGCTGAGTTGCCAATGTTGGCGTTGATTTTAACCAAGAAATTACGGCCAATAATCATCGGCTCAATTTCTGGGTGATTAATGTTTACAGGGATAATCGCGCGGCCAAGTGCAACCTCTGAGCGTACAAATTCAGGTGTAATCACGGCTGGAATGCTGGCACCAAAGTCGTGGCCTTTATGTTGTTTTTGTAGCATCTCGCTCATGTTTTCGCGGCGTTGATTTTCGCGAATGGCGATGTATTCCATCTCTGGCGTAATAATACCCTTACGCGCGTAATGCATTTGGCTGACGTTTGCGCCGGCTTTTGCGCGCAATGGTTTGCGCGTTAGGTTGAAGCGCATGGCGGCTAATTCTGGGTCGGTTTTGCGTTGTTGGCCGAACTCTGAACTTGGGCCATCTAATTGCTCAACATCACCGCGCTCCATAATCCAAGCCGCGCGCATGGCTGGCAAGCCGTTACGAATATCCACTTCTACGGTTGGGTCTGTGTAAACGCCTGAGGTGTCATACACCATCACTGGTGGGTTTTTTTCAGCACCAAATTGTGAAGGCGTATCGCTTAAACTAATTTCGCGAAACGGCACTTGAATATCAGGGCGGCTGCCTTGAATATACACTTTGCGCGAATTGGCAAAAGGCTTTTTGGTGTCTGGGTCAATCTCAGCAGTTTCGCCAGTAAATTTGGCAAGATTTTTGTGCAGATTTTTATCGGTAGCGTTCATGGGGCGTTCCTATTTTAAATGGCATAGGAAGCGTTACTGAGCTTTCCTACGGCGGCATTACCCGCATCAGGTTCAAAGGGTGATTCTCACTGACTTAGCTTAAAATAAGCAATAAATCAGACCCCTAGCAATAACTGGAATGTACGCGAAAATGCCTAAAAAGGCAAGAAATGGCTTTAGGCAGAAGGCTTTAAATTTGTTTGAAAGCTTGCTTAAAAACTTGCCTAAAACTTACCTGTGAATTTGCCTAAAACTTACCTGTGAATTTGCCTGAAACTTACTTGAGAATTTGGCTGAAACTTAATTCGTGCAATAACAATTTTTAGGTTTTTTTACTAAAAAATGTTATAAATATCACTAATTACTCAAAACATAAATAAACAGGTAAATTATGGTACTTATTGCACTTTATTACGCGCTGGCTATTGGTGTGTTAACACTGCATTTTACCGGCCATTTAGAGCGTTGGAATATGGAGTGGTTGGTATTTGTCTTTGCCATTACAGTGTTCCCTGCTGTGCTTTATTTATAAACACAATTTATATAAACACAGAGCTAAACTCAAACACGATTTTTTTAGCAAACGGCGCCGCAAGCGCCGTTTGTTTTTTAAGGCCAAAATTTACCGCTTTTGGTGACACACCGTTAAGCCATGCAAAAAAAGTTTGTGGCTGGCCAATAAATACTTCCTGCCTTTCTTTCTCTAGCGCATTCACAATAATGGCGGCGACTTTTTCTGGGCTATCTACAGTGCTGCCGCTTTTTGCCCACATGGCAATTGTGTTGGCATTGTTCATACTGGTTTCTATGCCACGCGGAGCAATATAAGTGATGCCAATGTGAGTGTTTACTAACTCGCGCCGCAAGGCTTGCGAAAAGCCATGCACAGCAAATTTGCTGGCGCAATAAGTGGCAAAATGTGGAAAACCTAATGAGCCAAAAATAGAGCCCACAAATAAAAAGTGACCTTTATTTTTGTGTTGAAAATCTGGCAAAATCGCACGCGTTAGCTGAATTAATGCAGTGACGTTGGTTTGAATGACTTCTGCAATTCGATTATCCGATTGGTCTTGCAGCTCAATAAAATCCAGCACGCCAGCGTTATTAATCAACACATCAATTTCGCCTAAATGCGCTTTTGCTTGATTAAAAACGGCGTTAGCAATATTGGGCTGGCTTAAATCGGCTTGAATGGTGAAAGCGGTGGCGCCAAACGCTTCAATACTGGCTTGCAGCATATTGAGCTTAGTTTGATTTCGGCCAACCAACGCCAAAACAGCGCCTTTTTGTGCCAATTTTAAGGCAATCTTTTCGCCCAGCCCACCAGTGGCGCCTGTGAGCAAAATACGCTTATTATTGATATTCATGATGCTTTCTTGCGCATGGTGCGCGCTTCAATTTCGCTAAAAATATTGCCATACAATGCATAAAACTGTTTAGCCGAATGGATAATGCATTCTTGGTCATTTGTGTTGCTAATTTGATTCACAATGCCCTCATAAAAATCGGTATGGCCTACATCTAACGCGCCGTGCGATAACAAATAAGTAAACGATTTTGGCGTTAAATTTAAACTCTTCATCAAGTTTTGGCCCGCCGCCGTTGCCAC
>Ga0326733_1000400_pt1 | contig 12569 bp, 12 predicted proteins | sample 14_GP2_308_FD_207946 | JGI IMG/M metagenome (GOLD analysis project Ga0326733, IMG submission 207946) | Glacier ice microbial communities from Ngari, Tibet, China - 14_GP2_30.8 | ecosystem: Environmental > Aquatic > Freshwater > Ice > Glacier | place: China: Ngari, Tibet | collected 2018-07-17 | reverse complement strand
TATCAAGGGCGTGGCGTGCAGTCTCAAGCCGCCCAGATGCATTCATACGCGGCCCCAGCCCAAAGCCAAGCGATCGGCTATTGAGCGTCTCGGGTTCGATTCGAGCAACTGCCATCAACGCCTTTAAGCCCGGGCGGCGTGTCTGCGCGAGTACCTTCAGGCCATAAAAGACATTAGTCCTGTTTTCATCAACAAGCGTTACAACGTCACATACTGTCCCGAGGGCGACGAGATCCAGCAGCCACTTTTCGTGCCCAATAGGCAATCCGTCGAGGCGCGTCTGCAATGCCTGAACTAACTTAAAGGCGACCCCAACCCCAGCCAGATCGATAAACGGATAGCTGTGATCTTTACGCTTGGGATTAATCGTCGCAACGGCTGGCGGTGGTGTGTCGGCAACGTTATGGTGGTCGGTAACAATCACGTCAACGCCCAGTTCATTCGAGCGTTCAATTTCCTTATGACTAAGGCTGCCGCAGTCGACTGTCACGATTAGCTGCGCCCCACCGTCGATAATCTGCTCGACTGCATCAACCGTCAGGCCATAGCCTTCTATGAAACGATTCGGAATAAAGGCTTCGACATGTTCAAAGCCAAATGAGGCAAATGCATCAAGCAATACTGTCGTGGCCGTGAGGCCATCGATATCGTAGTCCCCGTAAATCATAATGCGTTCTTGTTTTTGACGAGCAATCACCAGCCGTTCGACAGCCTTATCCATGTCGGGCAGCAAAAATGGATCATGCTTGACAGTGTAGTCTGGTGATAAAAAAGCAGCCGCAGCCGGACCGATGAGGCCACGGGCGGCTACTATCTGATCAAATAATGTCATCGAACCAACTAGAGGTCAGCAGAGGTACGCTTAGGGCGACCGGCATGCTGTTGAGATTTTATAACGATACCCTGAAGCTCTTTAAAGATAGCAAACTGCTTGTTAGTAGCGTAGATTTTGGTATTACCTTGCTTTTCGCTCGTCAGAAAGCCTACTTTTTCAAGCCGTTTCAATTCACGTTGAATGTTGCCCGGGTCTTCCTTGATTAGTTTTGCAAGTCCGCGCACGTGGGTACGGAAATCAGGGTACTTGGCGTATACCACCACAATTTTTCGTCGAACTCGAGATGTAATAAAAACGTCTAACATGTATTCCCTTTTTTAACTCAGTGCCATATTCGTTGCTTTTTATTCTACACTTTATATACAGGTTGGGTCAACGCCAATTAAGAACGATTTGGTTGATTTTGGCAATTGTCTCCTCGTGAGACGGAATATTATTTTGATCATAATAATGGTCAATTCCCATAAAATTTTCCTTCACATCAAGAATTTGCAGTTCATCAGCCAGGATGTGCAGTCGATCAACCGCCTGGACACTTGCGGTTGGAGTAGCGATAATCAAGCGATTAATACGGATTGGCTTAAGGAAGTCCACCGCGACATCCAACGAGGCGCCGCTATCCAGTCCGTCGGACACTAAAATGACTGTGTGGTCTCGCAAGAGCTCATTATCGATAATGCCACCATCTCCGAGCAGGCGGTTAATATGCTGAAACGCTTCTCGCTTCTTCTCATCGAGATAACCGTGAAATTCACTAACATACTCTTCAATCTCACCAGTCGAGAACATACCGTTGTACGTAAACGCGCCGGTTTGAGAAACAGCGCCAAAACTAAGACTCTCGCCCGGTACCTGAATTTCTTCAGAGAGTAACATCATCAAAACGCAGTGCAACGCCGAAGCAATTTGTTCGCCCACCAAGACCGCACCGTCACTGAGCGCGACGACCGCGCAGTTTTCATAACGATACCGATCTAACAGCGGGCCCGCCAGTAATTGTCCGGCCTGGGCACGATTCTCAAAATACATACGCTTAGTTTAGCAGTATACTAAGAGTTATGCACTACTACGAAGTAGCCCCTAATCAAATTGTTCGCCTCGACAAGAGTGTCTTTACGTATAGCTCCGAACAGCAGCTACGCGTTGGCCAAATCGTCGTTATTGAGGTTGGCAAGAAGCAGCTACTTGGCGTAGTGATTCGTCAAGTAGCACAGCCGACCTACGCCACCAAGCCCATCATGTCCGTGGTTGAACCGACACCGTTGCCGACACCGCTTATCCAACTCACTACCTGGTTATCAGACTACTACGTAACGCCATTTGCCACCGTGCTACAAACTTTACTACCCCGTGGTTTGCAAAAAACACGTCGTGCGCGCCCCAGTGTTGTTCACTCCTCTGCCCGAGACCGAACAACTATTGTATTCAACCAGCAGCAGCAGTCCGTTATCGATACAATCGACACTTCAGCGCCCGGGTCGTTCCTTTTGCAGGGCATTACCGGGTCGGGCAAGACAGAGGTGTACATCGAACTTGCTAAGCGGACCGTAGCGCGCGGCCAGTCAGTTATCGTGCTCGTTCCCGAGATTGCGCTCACTTCGCAAATCGTGGCTGAGTTTTCGCATCATTTTAACGATATTCTTCTTGTTCACTCTACAATTACCGAGGCAGAGAGACATCTTACATGGAAGGACGCCCTTGATTCGGATATGCCGCGCATCGTGATTGGCGCCCGTTCCGCCCTGTTTACTCCCCTGCAAAATATTGGTGCGATTATTATTGATGAAGCTCACGAACCAAGCTTCAAGCAAGAGCAAGCACCGCGCTATTCAGCACTACGAGCAGCAACCATGCTGGGCCGCTATCATGAGGCAAAAGTCGTGTTCGGTAGCGCGACTCCGGCAATTGCCGACCGCTATATTGCCGAACAATCAGGTCGTCCGGTTCTCAAGCTAACCCTGTCGGCGCGTGCGAACACCCTGGCACCGGTTGTTAGTCTGATTGATATGACAAAAAGGGCCAACTTTAATGGTCACCGATTCTTCTCGAAACAATTACTTATGCACCTAGATGCAACACTCGCTGAGGGGAAACAGGCGTTACTATTTCATAACCGACGCGGCAGCGCGAGTACAACCTTGTGTGAAAATTGTGGCTGGACAGCCGAATGTCCACGCTGCTTCATTCCACTGACACTTCATGCCGATCAGCATACACTGCGCTGTCACATATGTGACCACCGCGATAATGTGCCGACATCGTGTCCTGTATGCCAGCATGCCCAGATCATCCACAAGGGCTTTGGGACCAAGCTGATCGAGACTGAACTACGCAAACTATATCCAAAGGCAAACATTGGGCGATTTGACGCAGATAATGATGCCAAAGAAACCGTTAATGCCCGCTACGATGAACTATATAGCGGCACGATTGACATCGCCATCGGCACACAAGTTGTCGCCAAAGGTCTCGATCTACCCCACCTCCGAACGGTTGGTGTTATCCAGGCCGATAGTGGACTCGCGCTCCCCGACTTTAGCGCTAGCGAGCGAACATTTCAGCTACTCGCGCAGGTGGTGGGGCGCGTCGGTCGTAATGAGCATGCAACACAGGTGATTGTCCAGAGTTATCAGCCAGGCCATCCGAGCGTTGTATTTGGTCTCGCCCAAGATTATGAGCAATTTTATGAATATGCGTTAAAAGAACGCCAGAAAGCACTCTTTCCTCCATTTACTCACCTCCTCAAGTTAACCTGTGTCTACAAGTCCGAAGGAGCGGCAGTCCGCGCCGCCCAATCCCTAGCGCGTGAACTCCGCGGCAGTCTTCACAAAGACGTCACCATTCTCGGACCAACTCCGGCATTTTACGAGCGCCAGCGTGACACCTACCGCTGGCAATTGACACTCAAAAGCCCAAAACGCGAATATCTCGTACAAGCCCTTGCCTCTATTCCAAAAACTCACTGGCAGTCCGAACTCGACCCCACTAGCCTCCTTTAGCTACCCCTGATATAATACAGAGAATGAAAAAAGAAGATATTATCACCCTGCCCTCTCCTCACCTCCGTGAGAAGTCCTTAAAAGTACACATCGTCACCGCCGAAACTGAACAACTGATCGAAGATATGGTTGGTGCTGCACTCGACTGGGAAGATTCTCGCCCGCACGAGATAAGCGCCGCATTGGCTGCCGTACAAATTGATCGACTCGACCGCGTGGTTATTGTTCGAAGCGACTTCGACGACAAACACGTCCGTGACTTTACAGCTCTTATTAATCCCGAAATCGTAAAGTACGAGGGCGAGGTCATCGCTGACTACGAAGGCTGCCTCAGCGTCAGTAATGTATACGGTAAGGTGCCGCGCCATAGCAAGATCCGCATCAAAGCGACCGACCAAGATGGCAATGAAGTCCGCTTTAAGGCCGAAGGCTTTTTGGCCCGTGTCATTCAGCATGAAGTCGACCACACCAACGGCATCGTCTTTATCGATCATATCCGCGACGACAAAGCATCATTTTATACTCTCGATGAGAAAGGCGAGCTGCAACCTCTTGATTATGAAGAACACATCGCAAAAAATAGTATTCTTTGGGACTGAGGACTTTAGCCTCGTCTCGCTGCGTGGCCTCGTCGCCGCTGGTTACGACATTGCCGCTGTGGTGACAAAACCTGACAGTAAACGTGGTCGAAATCAGCATCTCACGCCACCATCGGTGAAAGTATTTGCAGAGGAGCATAACTTACCTGTCTGGCAGCCATCATCACTTGGCGACATTGCTGATGATATACGTGGACTTGGTGATGTCGCTGGCGTCTTGGTCAGCTATGGCAAAATAATCCCTGAACACATTATTGATCTGTTTACCCCTGGGATTGTTAACGTTCACCCGTCACTACTACCTCGTTACCGCGGACCGTCGCCAATCGAGTCGGCGATTCACAACGGAGACACTCAGACTGGCATCACTATCATGCAACTAGCAAAAGCTATGGATGCCGGACCGATCTATCGTCAAACAACCTATCCCTTGACTGGCTCAGAGACACGCCCGCAGCTTTACGACGCTCTGGCCGCTCTTGGCACAAATACCCTGCTTGACGCCCTCCCTGCAATCTTAAGCGGCTCACTTCAGGCCGTGCCGCAAGATGACACCCAAGCCACCTACTGTCGCCTGCTCGATAAAAAAGATGCCTGGCTTGTTCCTGAGAGCGTCACTGCCGAGCAGGCCGAACGTCAAGTTCGTGCCCACCTGGATTTTCCGAAAACAAAATTGGCGGTTGCTGGTCATGACATCATTATCACCAAAGCCCACGTTGCCCACGAAACAAAATCACCGCTCGACATTGTCTGTCAGGGCGGTGATGTGCTGTCAATTGATGAGTTGATTGCGCCCAGTGGACGTCGAATCGATGCGCAAGCGTTTTTAAACGGTTACGCGACGGGCTGATCACTGCCCAGGATAGTCTCACGACTCCCGACAATCTCTTGTTTTAGCTCGGCCAAGACGCCAGCGACTACGTCGCGGTAGTCTGGACGGTTCAGCTCAAGCCACTTACTAGCGGCGTATTCTGCACGTAGTGCGGGGTCATTCACATCGAGGCCGCTTGCGGTCTGAATGCGCGCGAATGATTCGTCGTTATAGTAATCAGGGGCGTTTTGCTCCAACCATGGCTTGATGACGTCGTCTTTGCGATCGATAATCGATTCGAACTCTTGGAGCTGGTCGTCACTCATGCCGTCTGACAGTTTAGTGCCAACACGAATCTCTAGCTCATCATAAATGTGCTGCAGGAACGCAGGCTTTTCTTGATCCGGCAGATCATTAAGGCCAACATCTGCTAAAAATTTATCATCAAGTTGGAACATTAGTACTCCTTAGTATTTATCGCTATTTATAGCCCTATTATACCATTGCGGGCTTATGGGGTTACTTCAGCGTTCGTTTGACAAGCTCGCGAGTGAAGAACTCGAGGGTGTCGCCTTCTTCAAGCTGTAGCTTACGCGTTATCTTGAGACTCAGGCCACACATGTCGCCTTCAAAGACGTCTTTGGTCTCTTGTTGCTGACGCTGGACCTTGGTTACGACGACTTCCGCAAGCGTTTCTTTGCCACGCTTGGCACGAGCCAGTAGGCCAGCGACAATCTTGCCGCTCGTGACTTCACCACCGGCAATAATCTCGTCCTTGAGTGTTCGGAAGACACCCTTGATTGTCAGAGTTCCGATCTCGGTCTCAACGACTTCTGGAATCAACATCGCTTCCATTGAAGCTTTGGCATCATCGAGGAGTTCGTAAATGACTTTATACAAACGAACCTGGACCTTATCACGAGCTGCAAGCTGCTTTACAGCTGGCGGCAGGTCGATATTGAAGCCGTAGATGATTGTCTTGGCATCAGATGCTAGGCGGATGTCGTTTTCGGTAATGTGACCGACACCGCTGCCGATAACGCGGAGGGCGATTTCGCCGTTAGTATCAATCAGGCGAAGGCTATCAATCACCGACGTGAGCGATCCCTGAACGTCGGCTTTGACGATAACATTTAAGTCTTGTGATTCGTGCTGTTGGTTCATCATGCGAAGAAGGTCGGCGCCGGTCACGTTCGTACTAGCAGCGTTCTTTTCGTTTTCAATCCGTGCAGTCGCCACGGCATTACGGGCTTCTTTTTCAGTCTTTACGACAGTAAAGGTGTCTCCAAATTGAGGAAGTTCCTTGAGTCCCGTAATAGTCACTGGCGTCGAAGGACCAGCTTCTTTAATGGTCTTGCCAGCAAAATCAAGGAGCGTACGAACCTTGCCGTATGCTGTTCCGGCGACTAGGAAGTGACCTGGTCGTAGCATTCCCTGCTCAACCAGCAGACCGACAACCGATCCGCGACCGACTTCCATGTGTGATTCAATCACGAGGCCTTCAGCGGGTGTATCAATGTCGGCTTTTAGTTCCTCGAGGTCAGCAACGAGTAGTACCATATCAAGTAACGATTCGACGCCTTCGCCTGTTTTTGCGCTGACTTCTACCATGACCGTGTCGCCGCCCCATTCTTCTGGGTTCAAATTGTGTTCGGTTGCGAGCTGCGCCTTAACACGAGCTGCATCAGCCGATTCTTTGTCCATTTTGTTTATAGCAACCACGATTTTCGCATTAGCTGATTTTGCAAAACGAATCGCTTCAATCGTCTGTGGCTTGACGCCATCATCACCAGCGACAACGATAACAACAACATCGGTCAGTGTCGCGCCGTGCTGGCGAAGAGCCGCAAAGGCTTCGTGTCCAGGTGTATCAAGTAATGTGATTGTACGGTCTTTGCGTACGGTCTGGTACGCACTAATGTGCTGAGTAATCCCTCCGGCTTCAAGGTCAACTGCCTTGGTTTTTAAGATTGCATCAAGCAGACTTGTCTTGCCATGGTCAACATGGCCCATGACGGCAACAATCGGTGGACGAGCCACGGCCTTGTCAGACAACTGGTGAACCTTGCGGTCACTCAGCGTGGCAGCAACTTTCTTCTCAAGCTCGACATCAAGGCCAAGTTCTTCGACAATTATTGAGGCTGTTTCAAAATCAATTCTTTGGTTAATCGTCGCAACGATACCATTCCTGAACAACTCGCCTATGAGGTTGGTTACGGGCAGATTAAGGGTCTGAGCAAGCTCACCTACTGTAATCGATTCAGCGACGACAATAACTTTTTCGGCCATATGCATGCTCCTTTCTGCCCGCAACCTAGAATTTCATAGGTACGGAGTTTAGTTTATTTTTTTGCTTTAGGGTTGAGGCTAAGCGAAATTTTTCGGCTATCTTTTTCAACGTCGAGGACGACGAATTCTTTACGTTCGTTTAGTGTAAAGACTTTTTCTGGGTCTTGGTCATCGCCACCACCAAGTTCGCTGACGTGCACAAGTGCTTCAACGGCTGGGCTGATCTGGACGAAGGCGCCGAATGGCGTAATACGCGTCACAGTACCTTCAACTTTGTCACCAGACTTGAACTGATCGACTTCAGTCATCCATGGATCCTGAGAAAGCTGTTTAATGCTGAGGCTGAGGCGGTCTTTGTCGATTGCGATAATTTTCGCATCGATTGTCTGACCGACCTTAACGTAGTCACCAGGATTGTTCACACGTTCCCAGCTGATTTCGCTAATGTGCACAAGACCTTCGATACCTTCAACGTTTACAAAGACGCCAAAGTCAACGACACCAGTTACGACTCCCTTAACACTGTCACCAACGGTCAGTTTTTCGAAGCGAGCTGAGAGGCCGTCTTTAATGGCTTCTTTTTCGCTAAAGATCAACTTGTTCGCTTTGCGATCACAGTCAAGAATACGAACTTTCAATGGCTGACCGATAAGAACGTTCAGGCGTTGTAGGATTTCGTCTTTGTCGCTTGAGCCAACACGTGGGTAGTGTTCAGCTGATAGCTGCGAGACAGGCAGGAATCCACGAACACCGTCAAATTCAACCAATAGTCCACCGCGGTTTGCATCGTATGGTGAGACTTCGATGATTTCACCGCTGTCCATACGTGCAGCCACTTCGTCCCAGCCGCGATCTTTCGCAGCTTTGCGAAGTGAAAGCAGTGCGTAGCCGTTATCAAGCTCAGCATCAACGATACTGGCCGTTACTTCGTCACCGATGTTCAGTGCACGAGAAAATCCGACTTCACGTCGAGGAACAAGGCCGATACCCTGCGCACCAAGGTCGATCAGGACCTCGTGTTTACGAATCGTTAAAATTGTTCCGACGATTACTTCGCCTTGTGTTAATTGCTTGACGCTATCGTCTGCGCTAGCGAGCAATTCATCCATTGTTAATGTGGCTTTTGCCATAAGTCTATTCAGACTCCTTCCTTAATTAATATTCTCGGGGCGCAAGATATACAAGCGACCTCCTAGATTGCTTTCTATTGTACCCCAGATAGAAAGGCAAGTCAAAGGGAGCGGTCGAGGGCGCGTCGTGATGTGATATACGCAGTGATTGATGTCGTTAGCATAACAACGACAAACAGGATGGTTGCCTCGTCTTGCGGGCCGGTAGTCGGTAGTTGGTCGGGACTTGGCGCGGCTGTCGGAGCAGGAGCTGGTGTCGCTGGTTGCGGTGACGGTGTGGCCGGTGTTTCATCCTGAGATGGTTCGTTTCGAGGAGCTGGCTCGGCGGCAGGCGGCTGATCGGCGTCACGTTGTCGATCGGCCACTGCAATAGCTGCGTCGCGTCGTGCTTGCTCGCCGCGTTGCTGAACACCGTAAATCAGACCGGCAGCTGCCAGGGCCAATACGACACCGACGATAATAAACGTTAGTATTGCCCCACCCTGATTTGTCCGGTTGAATGCACTCATATGTCTATACCTCAGGCTTAATTTACTTTAACTATACCATTTTTTGTACACAGTAGATAGTACATGGTAGGTGTTAGCTCTCCTGTTTATCATTTAACAACTCCCTTTACTCGTGCTACACTAAACACATGTTAGTGACAGTTGATACCGGTGGCACAAAAACGCTGATTGCCAGCTTTTCTGAAGATGGCGTCTTGGGGGCCCAGACCAAATTTCCTACTCCGAAAAAGACGGGTGACTACGTCGCGCTGCTACGCAAAACCTTGACTGATCTGTACGGCGACCAAACCGTCGAAGCTGTTGTTGTAGGCCTTCCAGGAATCGTCAAAGACGGCGTTGCTATTTGGTGTCAAAACCTCGGCTGGAAGAACTTTGATGCCCGCTCGGCCCTGAGTGGCGTCCTGGGCGATGCGCCAATTCTGATCGAAAACGATGCCAATCTTGCCGGCCTTGCCGAGACGCGCGTCCTGCCAGAAACCCCAAGCCTCTCGCTCTATGTCACCGTCAGCACTGGTATTGGCACTGGTATTATCACCAACGGTCATATTGATGCCGCACTTCGCAACAGCGAAGGTGGCCGTGCGCTGGTTGAATTTGATGGCATTGTTCGTGAATGGGAGAGTTTTGCTTCTGGTAAAGCGATTTATGACGCCTACGGTCTCTATGCCCGCGAGATTACCAACAAGCGGACGTGGTATGCCATCGCTGACCGTATCAGCCGCGGGTTCCTTGCCCTAGTCCCGACGTTGCAACCGGACGTTATTATTATCGGTGGCAGTATTGGTACGTACTTTGATAAGTACGGTGATCAGTTAAAAAACATTCTTAAAGAGAAACTCCCCGATCATATCCCTGTCCCTATCATCATACCTGCAGCCCACCCCGAACAAGCCGTTATTTATGGATGCTACTACTATGCCCTCGACACCCTCACTACTCGCACGGCTTAAGGGCGACTATCCCCAGTTTCAGTTTACATCTGCAGATGATTTTTTATGGTCACCTAGCGAACAGACAATCTACTACGGCGAGCTCCCGACAGGTGACAGCTTTTTGCTCCACGAACTATCGCACGGTATTCTGAACCACAGCGGATACAAGCGTGATATTGAGCTAATTGCGATGGAACGCGCTGCTTGGGATCAAGCTAGTCTACTCGCACCCCAATATGACCGTATACTCGACCTCGAATTGATCGAGGACACCCTCGATACGTACCGTGACTGGTTGCACGCTCGCAGTAGCTGCCCAAAATGCGACGCAACGGGCCTGCAGACGAAAAAAGATACGTATCACTGCCCTGCCTGTAATCATGACTGGCGTGTCAACGAAGCCCGGGTCTGCGCGCTACGACGCTTCAACATCTAGCGGAATCACCAAACAAAAAAACACGCTTCAACCGAAGCGTGTTTTTTGTTGCGAATGCGTATTAGGCTTCGACTGTTGTTGTAGTCTTCTTGCGACGACTAATTCGGCCACCTTTAGCACCAGCTATACGCGCTAGCTCTGGGTTAGCGGCAAATCCACCAGTTCGGCCATTACGACCGCCCTTTGCACCAATCTTCGCGTAGAAGTCTGGATCTTTTGCTAAGTTCTTTGCTGCAGCCAATTTGCCGCCTGCTTTTGTTCCTGCCATTTGAGTTCTCCTCTGAATTAAAAAGATTTCCACGCAAAAATTGCGATGAAAACCCCCGTTTTTACCTCACACCTGATATGTGTATGAAACTATATTAGCATAACATAGGCATTATGTCAACGTTTACATGAGCGGTATTTTATTATACTTGTATATTTGCTAGTACCAGGTATATATGCTGATGCTACTGTTGCACATAATCAATTGGTGCGATATTATAAATAGGCACCTGTTTGAATCCAAAATTATGATTCATACAAAAGAACGACCTTATCTGCGAGATAGGTCGTTTTTTTGTGTCTATGCACTAACTGTCTGGTCGATGCATCGTCCGCTCATACTTCGCCGCTGCGTCCAATAAATGAAGTGACGCCATGGCTAACTGGCGTAGTATTCTAAGTTATCAATATGTTACGATCAGACACTTGGGCTGTACATCTATTCTGATAGTTAGCTGTCTGTAAGGCTTATGGTTTTAAGGGTAAGAAAAAGACCACCCTATTCGGATGGTCTTCTTATAATTCGGCACCGTGCTAGTTTCCCGCAATGCAGTATAATCGCCGCTGCTGAGCTTGACTTCTGTGTTCGGAATGAGAACAGGTATTTCCCCAGCGCCATGGGCACCGATTAGAGAGCATATGGCTATATCCATATGCCTTCTAATCGATACCCAGGAGGTAATTAGCACGATGATTTGAATGTAAGGTTCTTAAAAATTGACGACAGTCTTGTGTCATGATTATCATTAATTACTAGTTAAGTCTACCTCATCACCTCTGTTAATGCAAGCATTAACATACAGTGACAAGGACATAAAAAGGCGATGGGACTATTAGTACGCTTCAGCTGCACATATTGCTATGCTTCTACCTTGCGCCTATCAAACAGATATTCTTTCTGTGTCCTCATAGGGAAATCTTATCTTGAAGTTAGTTTCGTGCTTAATATGCTTTCAGCACTTATCTATTCCAAACGTAGCTACTCGACAATGCAGCAGGTGGCCACAATCGATACACCAGAGGTTTGTCCGCCCCGGTCCTCTCGTACTAGGGGTAGATCTCCTCAAATTTCCTATCGTCCGTACCGGATATAAACCGAACTGTCTCACGACGTTCTGAACCCAGCTCGCGTACCACTTTAATCGGCGAACAGCCGAACCCTTGGAAGGTGCTCCCCCTCCAGGATGTGATGAGCCGACATCGAGGTGCCAAACAGCGCCGTCTATGTGAACTATTGGGCGCTATAAGCCTGTTATCCCCAGGGTAACTTTTATCCGTTTGCGCTGTCGATCCCACGTTCATGTACATAAATGTACTTACAGCGGATCACTTGCTCCTACTTTCGTATCTGCTTGGGATGTACCCCTCACAGTCAAGCTGGCTTGTGCGCATACACTATCACTTCGATTTCCATCCGAAGTTAGCCAACCTTTGAACGCCTCCGCTACTCTTTAGGAGGCAACCGCCCCAGTTAAACTACCCACCATACACGGTCCCAACACCAGATAATGGTGTTGGTGAGGTCAAAGTCACAACAAGGGTGGTATTTCACTTGGCGCCTCCACAAATACTGGCGTATCTGCTTCAAAGGCTCCCACCTATTCTACACATGTTGTAACCTGGACCAATGTAAAGCTGTAGTAAAGCTCCATGGGGTCTTCTCGTCCTGGTACGGACAGACGGCATCTTTACCGCCAATGCACTTTCACCGAGTCCTTCGCTGAGACAGTGCCCACATGATTACTCCATTCGTGCGGGTCAG
>Ga0326733_1000399_pt1 | contig 12580 bp, 9 predicted proteins | sample 14_GP2_308_FD_207946 | JGI IMG/M metagenome (GOLD analysis project Ga0326733, IMG submission 207946) | Glacier ice microbial communities from Ngari, Tibet, China - 14_GP2_30.8 | ecosystem: Environmental > Aquatic > Freshwater > Ice > Glacier | place: China: Ngari, Tibet | collected 2018-07-17 | reverse complement strand
CCTAAGGCGGCAACTCCAAACCCAACAATAAGGAAGTCTATACAAAATAATATTCTAAGTGTTGTCGCTTATAAAGCGGCGACCCGAGAAGGCATCGTTTTTTTAGTTAGAGACTTTAATGAGTTGGAGAGTATGACCTTTCTTTGGAAAATGCGGCACGTTATAAATTGGACTTACTGGATTTTATATCTATACAAGGATCTTTGATCATTACACGATATGATTCAAATATCCTGGCAGGCACGTTCTCATTCTTAAGACAGTAGAGGAAAGCAAATAAAATAGAGAGCGGCCGCCTTGATTTTGACTTATTAAATTAAGTTAACAGTCTCAAAAAAACGATCGTTTAAGTTCCATGACCCTGTCAGCAAACCCACGTCACCTATTGCATAGGAACCTTTCACGCCACTTTCAAAGGTTTCGGTAATAGTGTATATTGGATCGGGGCTTGAACGTCTATGGGCTCGTCTTCGCCCGCTACAGTTTGTATTTTTTTGGAACAATACGTAAGGCCAATCACAAGGCCGAAGCCTAGCAACAAAAATCTGGAATTCATTAGATGGCTATTAAAGATGACAATCAGGTCAGATCTACGAATTGCTATCTCACCTACCCGACCCTACACAATATTAACTAAATGTTTTTTACCAATCCCTGCGAGAGTTAAATAATCTGGTCATCTCCTGCAATGAACTTTAATCTTCGCTGGTTATGGACTGGAGGGGGTGAACTCAATAGGTTGTAAGCTTATTGGTGGGATTGGACGCTTCTTGGTTTAACATATTGAAAGTTATGAGACAAGCTTTTAGAACTGATATCGGAGTTGTTTTACGCCTAATCAATACATTTTAATGCTCGTGCGAAAAACAAACATCGCAATTCATTGCCATGCAATTAAAGTGATATTGTCGTTAAAACACTATCAACACAGGTGTATAAATCATCCAGCTCAAAAGGCTTTGCCAAATAGGCGCTGGCACCGATCTTTTTTGCGACATTCTCTATATCGTAATGTCCGGAAAATAAAATAAAAGGAATATGCTGATATGCTGCAAAGCTTTTTATCTGCTTGATCACCTCGGGCGCTTGTATCTGTCCGATATAGTTATCGATCAAGATCAAATCCGGTAAAAAGTCTTTCAGGTTTCGAACCAGTGTCGATGTCTCGTTTAAAATCAACAAACTGTAACGATCTGAAAGCGCCATCTCTAGGATATCAGCAATATCAGGATCATCTTCAATAATCAGCACTTTCTTCATAAGTAGTTAATTAGGTCGGGCGTTTTGAAATAACCAGAAATCATGTATGGATTGTAAGCAAGCTACTAAATTTGTATAACCGGAGGGTTTAAAAACATACGCATTGGCACCAGATTCCAAGGCTGCTTTGACATCTTTCGAACTCTCAGAAGTTGAAAACAACAACACGGGCACATATCGTAAGAAAGGCATAGCCCTTATTTTTTTTAAAATATCTATTCCGGAGATACCCGGCAGATTCAAATCAAGTAGAATCAACTTTGGCTGTAATCTTTCCGCACATAATTGATCCAAAAGGGACAATGCATCTTTCCCATTCATTGAGATCTGGATCGATAATTCCGCTTTCACCTCATTGACAGCACTTTCCACTATAAATGCGAAATCAGTGTCGTCTTCCACATAAAATATGTCTGTATACCTCCCCATTACAGAATGTCGAACGAAAGATAAAAAGTGGTTCCGAATCCCAGCTGGCTTTCAAACCAGATTTTTGCGTTGTGCTTTTCCATGATCCGTTTTACGATAGCGAGGCCGACGCCAGTGCCTTCAAAATCTTTAACGTTATCCATCCGTTTGAAGAGCTCGAACACCAGGTTATAATATTTTTCATCGATCCCAATTCCATTGTCCCTTATCTTATAAACTATTTGTTTGTCCTTTATGACCCCTTCAACCGTCACGATGGAAGGGTTGGACTGCGATGAATATTTCACGGCATTATTGATCAGATTGGAGAATACTTGTTTGATCATGACCTTGTCCCCTGATATGTCCGGGGTTTCCCCGATTATCAGTTCCAGATTTTCAGGATGCAAGGCTTCGATTATATCCGCTTTAACTTCGTTGACTATTAAGGCCATATCAATCGGCTCTTTGTCTATATCCGCTTTTCCGACACTGGAATAGTTTAAGATCTCTTTAATAAGGAGCGCCATTTTATCTGCGCATGCGTTTATCCTTCCTAAGATTCTTTTTGCGTTTTCGTCTAAATGTTTGTTGTTGGCAAGCAAAAGTTCCGAATAACTCTTTATTGAAGATAAGGGCGTACGAAGGTCGTGTGAAACCGTATAACTAAACGTATCCAATTCCTCATAAGCTAACTTGAGACGTTCGTTAAGCTGACGGATTTCATTTGCCTTTCTTTTGATGAAGTAAATAATATGTTCCCTTAGGTTGACAACGGCGGCTATTTCCGCCCTGCTCCAGCTTTCGGAGGTATTTTCGACAATTTGTATCCAGCTGTCGAATGATTTTCTAGGCGAGAGGTGCAGAACGCCACCTTCGGTGTGTTCAACAGTCTTATCCGGATTTCCGGCCCAATTCACACTTTCTATCTGCTCTGGCTTGAACCAAATAATAAATTCGCCAAGTTCCTTGGAAAGCATGCAAGCCATAAGACCGCTGGCCACATTGCTGTAAAGTTTTGCAGCCGGGTAAATTTGAGGTAACCGGTTTGTACTATAAATACTTTCGGACATGTTCATCTTCAGCCATTGCAGCAAAGCTCGAATCTGTTCGTCGTCAGGCGTGATGCCGATCCTGGTTATTTGATTATTGAAGACCAATATGGAGCCTGTTGCCGAAGTAATGTCATTGACCGACACGTCCTCCCGGAACAGGGCCCCGTTAATGTGCTCTTCATTTTCCAAGTTAGCGATCAAATTATTTACAGAATCGTTATAATGGCCAAAGGTTTCGCTATCTGCTTCTCCCTGCCTGTACTCCAGCGCTGAAGAAAGTATTTGCCCGAACAACTTGGCAACTTCCCGTGATTTATAATTAATAAATTTTGGAGAATAATTATGGCATACGATCAATCCCCAGAGTTCCTTATTGGCTATAAGGGAAATGCTGAAACTGGATTGCACGCCCATGTTTTTAAGGTACTGTATATGAATGGGGGACACAGCCCTCAAAGCGGAATGAGTGAGGTCAAGCGGCATCTCCTCACCTTTGACAGTTATTATAGCAGAAGTCTCCGAATTGACATCGGCGATAATCCTGGTCAAATTATTTTTATAAAGTATCCTGGCTTGCTTTGGAACGTCAGTGGCAGGATAATGTAAACCCAAAAAAGGTTGCAAATATTCATTTTTCTCTTCCGCTATTACTTCTCCATGTCCTTCTTCGCTAAACCTGTAGATCATGACCCGATCATAGGAGATGATGTTTTTTACCTGGATTGCGGCATTTTTGAACATCGATTCCAACGACGTGGCGGCAAGGATTTCAGACAAAGAACGCCCGATGGTCTGTTGGACATCCAGATCTTCGGACGATATGGCTGGTTCGAACTCCAATAATTTGCAATCACCGGAAACATGGGTTATCAAGTAAAAAGGTACGTCGTTCAGCTTTATATAGACCGGGTGACTGGGTTCCCTATTGCTATCCTTATCATCAGCGGTCATAACCTGGCTTATGGTGACTTCCTGCGCAGAATTGCTGTTATTTAGGTCATCAAGGAAATCAGAAAAAGGCTGATTCAGATAATGCTTAGGTTCACGGTGAACGATATCTTGTATATTTTCACTGATAAAGACTATCAATAGTGTTTTGATATCTACGGCGACCAAAAAACCATGAGATTGAATCCTTCCTAAAATATGGATAGGTTCAATATCGCAATTGGTCAAGTCAACGTTGAATTTTTTAATCATAAAAGAGTAGGGTTAATTTGTCGAGTGGGCTGTTAGTTTGAAACCTTAGGTACAGGTCAATAATCATTGGAGATCGGCAAGGTGGACTTTTGTTTGATAATATCGGTAAATGCTGATTGATGCAGGGCCTAACACTATTTATCCATTAACCGGATATGAAAAGCAGACATAGGGCCATTCCAAGCTGCTTACTAGTAGAAAAAAGTCAATAATAGCATAAACAGTGATTACGTTATGCCGCCTTCCGAAACCCTTTCTCGGTGTTGATCAAACCAAAGCGTAAACCGCAGAAACGTTTCGTTCGCCGAGTCAATCACCAATTCTTCATGTTTCGGTTCTGTAATTCCATCAACGGTCTCTTTAAATACACTCCACATTTCATAAGTCTGGTCTTGGTACCCACTGAAAAAAGACAAACCTTTCGGATCGTCTGAAATCATTTGCGCACGTAACATTTTACAAATAATTTGGCCTCCCAATGTAGATCCTTCGATGACATATAGGGCACCTAGGGCCTGAAAGTGATTGCCTATTGGCGGTAGTGCATCGATATCGGCTAATACTGGTATTCTTGACCCTATTGACTTTAAATCGTCCAACATTGCGGCCGTCTTTCGACGAAATGGATAATCAGGCAAGGTGTCCAATCTTATATGCTTGGCAATATAAGGCTCTAATCCGCCGAAAAAGCAATAGAAACCAACAAGGAGTTCAGCATATTCAACTAACGACCGTACCCGTTTCAAATCTTCTAAAAGCTTCTTTTCTAAATTTTGATGGTTGATTTTAGTCCGTTCTTTTAATTTTTCGGAAAGGGTATTTGACATAACTGCTTCGCTGATTCGGCTTCTCACCTTTCAAAGATACACCTATTATGACAGTGAAAGTTGTACTTTTTTAATGAAGCAAATTCTCATAACGATGTATGTGTACATTTTTTTTGAAACGAGATTACAATTAAATATAACATGCCCATTAAGAATTGATATAATTATATAAATCAACTTGAAAAGCATTAAATATTATGAGGCTGCTGCTACCCCTTCTACCTACATTTAACATAACATAATTTATGAGACAAGTTTTTAGCTAGTTTCTTGCTATCAACTTTTTGTACCACTTCTGTAGTTAAGAAATTCGAACCCGTTGTTAGCTGCTATACTGATTAAGGGTTGTATCTGTTCTCTCATTCGTTGCTTTACAATTTCTTTATCTATCACTGTTGACGAGAAGTTCGGAAAGATTGTTAAGTAATCTTCGAGGTTCTTATTCTTTGAGTGCCGGTATTTCATTATTTCCATGCCTAAGAATTGGACATCAAAAAAAGCTTCAAAGTAAACGTCTAAGGGAGGGAGTTTGTCGCTTTTCAAGCTGTTGAAGGATTTGTCTGATGGAATTAGATTCCACATTAAGTCATGAGAAACGAAGGCATGAGGAATAAAGTGCTCGACGGCATATTCGCCCTTCTGCAACGCCTTGTTCGTATAGATGCAATCTATTGAACCTACTTCCTCTAGCACCAAGTCCCAATAGATTCGTTGCTTCACTAACCCGTTTCTAGTTGCCGGCTTAATAAGTTTGTTTGGGATATCGGGGACATTTGGATTATGCTTTTGTAGGTAGAGGCTTAATTTCCAATAGCAGAAAGACTTTAGAATCCCAGCGTTCTCGGTTATGTAGTTCAACCACTTCGGATTGATTTCAATGTACTCTTCATATAATGCGTACAAGCAGTTATTCTCAAACCTTTGAGAAATTAAGGCGACTTCTTTATCATTATTTGACTTAATCCATGGACTTAAAAACCTCCATGGTACTTCTTTATTAAAATGCTTGAGCTCCCGGGCAGTTAGCTTATTTTCCGATTCTGTTAATATTGCATGAATTTTATCTCTTCGCTCATCCACAAACAGTTTTTCAATGCATTTTATATTTTCAATTGCCCTTTGAAGCATATCCTGTTTTCCAAAAGATACATGAAAATAGTTCACGGTGTACCAGGCATTACCTATCATTCCAGCAAAGAGCTCCTTTTTTGAGGGCTTTACGTTGCCCTTTTCCGCTTCTTCCAAAATGCTCAAAAACCAATAGAATTTATAAGTGGCCGAGGTGTTATTGAAGCAGGCTGCCAAAAGACCCACATTCAAAGTTGTACTTGACGGAATTGAAAGGATTGCCATTGAACGGAGAAACTAGATGCCTAATATGAGTATTGTTAACTAGTCATTATAAAACCAGTTTATTTTCAAAATTCAATAAGTAGCGGTTTATCTACGTTCTAGTAATTGCGCCCATAGGGCCAATGTGTGTAGCTTAGTTTGTCCATTTTTTTATGTCAGCTACGATTTTGCTTAAATTTTCTTTTACATCCTTGCCAGTATACCTCAAAACTTGATATCCTAGTTCTTGAAGTTTTCTGTCAATGTTTCGGTCTCGTTGGGCTTGTTCTTCTGTTCTCTCATGATAAGTATGCCCATCCGTATAAACGCAAAGCTTAGCCTGCCGTTTTTCTATGTAAAAATCAACAACTGTCAAAACATCTTTAAAATTATTATTCTTGTCTCCATAGGTCTTACCTTCAATCGAAATATTTTGTCCCTGCCAGTTTAAAGGGTATTGTGATTTGAAGCTGATATATGAATTAGATAGTTCAATAAAAAGCTGCCGTTCCAATGGACTTTGCAAAACGAACAAGCATTCTATACATTTTTGGGTCAATTTATAATTACAGCTTAAACAGAGCTTGTCAGTCTTATAGTGCTCATCAACAATTTGTGCATTTTCCGCAGATAACTTTAAAACTTCTGCCGTTGTTGTTGATTCTATTAATGCGTCAATTTCAGCTCGCAATTTTAGCAGATCATCTCGATCACAAGTATATGTTTTCTCCCATTGCTGTCCTTTCTCAACCAGTTTAAATAAATACTTGACAGTCTCATTACTCGTAAATTTATTCGATAAAAAACCTTTTGCATTGTCAACCTTTATTTTTTCGATACTAATTGGGATTCTAGGCATATGTTTAATTGGGATCTTGGCTTGGTGGTAACTTGATGCTTAAGCAATGCAGGTTAATATACTTTAATATTGAACTTCAAAAGCTTTTTTGGCAAATTGTCATCTAGATTGGCTACATCGCTATCATTTAATTCAATTAATTTGAAATCGTATTTTCTGTAGATTTCATTTTTAACTTTTTTCCTTTCTAGGTACTTAGGGTCGTTTTCTAATCCCCAAAATTCGATATAACCCCCCCCTTCACTTGGAATATAAAAATCAGAATATACATCTTCTGAAATAGGAAGTAATCTTTCATAAGCATGAGCAACCTTATAATCATATAGAGCATTGTCAATAAGCTGTTCAGCCCTTGAACGTACTAGGTGTCCGTCTTTAGTTCTTAAAGTAGCAGGAAATCTTTCTCTAAAAATGTCAGAGTTACTTTTGGTTGATTTTTGATCAGTCGGTTTTTGAATTACTTCGATGTTTGTGTTATGTTCTTTAAACAATGATGTCAGGTTCTTATTATGCAAAATTTCTTCCGGCCATAATACATAAGAAGCTCCCGATGTTTCATGTTCGAACTGTTTGCCTCCAATGCTTTTTCCGAATTTAGAAATTTGCCACCCGGCAACATCCTTCTCCATCCAACCAAATTCAGATAGAACAAGGTTCAGGCGCCTGGAAGATATTTCGAAATGCTGACCAATTACAGTCGCATTTATAAACTTAGATTTCTCTTTTTGCGGTTGATCTATATCTAACGAGATATTTTCTGGCCACACAATATATTTTCCATATTTAGAGCTTTCCCGAGTTTCTCCACCTTTGTTTTTCCCGGCACTTGTCAAAATCCATTTGTCGTTCTCCCTCTCTATCCAGCCCTTATTTTTTAACTTATCAAATAATTCAATTGATTTAATATTAAGGTTCGTGGCTAACGTAGATGTAGAAATGTATTCCATTGTTTAAACGGTTGATGGTTTGTTCGACCTTTTACGAAAAAAACAAGAAAACTGTTCTTATTGAAAATGAAGTATTTCTGGTATTTTACTCGTTAGATGCGTCCTAAATTATCTAGTTTTAGGTGTTGGGAACTATATTACATCAGAAATGGATCTAAAGTATGGGAACTATTGCAATTGAACTTTTACAGCAGTGTAAACTAAAAGACAAATATCTATTTGCCGATTTAATAAGAAATTTAAGCGAAGAACAGCTTGAAGGTTTTTGCAAAGAAATTTTGCACCTACGTCATCATTATGATACAACTTTAGGAGCATATTGTACTAATCAGCCCGCCGTCTATCATTTAAACGAAGAATATGGTAGTCAATCGCATAGTATATTTTCCTGCAATATTGATGGAAGTAATTTGATGGAAGTAATTTGAAGAAGATATTAGACGGTAAAGAATATGAAACAGAGTTCCAAATGGGTGGAGCATATTGAAATAGACATATTAACTAATTTTAGCAAACCCAATATATAAGTAATGATTTCTTCTTACGCTTGTGAAAATTACGCATACTTGTGTAGATGAAACTAAATGAACTGAAACCGAGAAAGGCACTCAACAAAGCCTTTCTAAAAGTAAAACCAAATAGAACTGAAATTGAATGTTTCAAGACTAATCTAATTGCCTTACTTGACAGTACAAATGACACTGAAAGCGAAGAGTTTCACAAGAATCTAGTCATTGACTTTTTAAAGAAAACCTATTACGATCCAAATCATTTCCTGAATACCAAGGGTCGAAACGACCTTGTTATTCATAATGGCAATAGCTCTAAAAGTTCGGTTGGTGTAATCGTTGAAGCTAAAAAACCTACCAACAAAACCGAAATGATAACCACTACTAAACTGAATGCAAAGGCTTTTCAGGAATTAGTGCTTTACTATTTACGAGAAAGAATAACCCTAAAAAATATTGAAGTAAAATATCTTGTAGCAACCAACATAAACGAGTGGTTTATATTCGATGCAGCACTATTCGACCGCCTCTTTGCTCAAAATAAAACCCTTGTTAAACAGTTTAACGACTTTGAAGGGGGACGATTGGCCGATATTAAAACAGATTTTTTCTACAAACACATTGCAGAGCCTTTCATTTCCAATATTGTATCTGAAATTGAATTTACCTACTTCAATATCCAGGATTATCAAAAGCCGTTACGCAATAGCGACAAGGCAGACGATAATTTACTAATTGCACTATTTAAAGTTTTATCTCCCGAACACCTTTTAAAACTTCCGTTCAACAATGACAGCAACAGTCTTGATAGAAGATTTTACAGCGAATTACTGCATATCATTGGATTGACAGAAACAAAAGAACGTGGTAAAAAAATAATAGAACGGAACAAAGAAGGCGCACGAAATTCAGGAAGCATCCTCGAAGATGTAATTATCCAGCTTGACAGCCTAGACAAAATACACCGCTTGGAAAAGCCAAGCCAATTTGGAGCAACTCAAAAAGAACGGTTATTCAATGTAGGACTAGAACTTTCGATAACCTGGATAAACCGCATATTATTTTTAAAGCTATTAGAAGCCCAACTTATAACTTATCACAAAGGTGACAAGTCATACTCGTTTCTAAATTTTGAAAAGGTTAAAAATTATGACGACTTAAATAGCTTATTTTTTCAAGTACTGGCCCGTAGGTACGCCGATAGGAACGAAGATGTTAAAAGGGCATTTGAAAAAGTACCTTATCTGAATAGTTCTCTATTTGAGCCAACGGAGATCGAGCAAATAACTTTATTTATTAGCAATTTAAAAGATGACAAAAAGATTCCTGTTATTTCATCTACCGTTCTAAAAAACGAGCAAGGCAAAAAGCGAACAGGAAATATAAACACCTTAGAATATCTATTTGACTTTCTAAATGCCTACGATTTTACGAGCGAAGGTTCAGAAGAAATTCAAGAAGAAAATAAATCACTAATTAATGCTTCTGTTCTCGGTTTAATTTTCGAAAAAATAAATGGTTACAAAGATGGATCGTTCTTCACTCCCGGATTCATCACCATGTACATGTGCAGAGAAACTATCCGAAAAGCGGTAATTCAAAAGTTCAATGAAACCAAAAATTGGGAATGCACAACAATTGAAGAGATTTACGATAAAATTGAAAACCGCAGTGAAGCTAATAACATTATAAACAATGTTAAGATTTGCGATCCTGCCGTTGGCTCTGGTCACTTCTTGGTTTCGGCACTTAATGAAATGATTGCTGTAAAAAACGACTTGAGAATATTGCAAGACCGCACAGGTAAGCGGCTAAAGGAATATCACGTTGAGGTTGTTAGCGATGAACTGATTGTAACGGACGAAGAAGGAGAACTGTTTGATTATAATCCTACTAACAAAGAAAGTCAGCGAATACAAGAAGCCCTTTTCCATGAAAAGCAGACGATTATTGAAAGCTGTCTTTTTGGTGTTGACATCAATCCTAACTCTGTAAAAATTTGCCGTTTGCGCTTATGGATTGAATTATTAAAAAATGCTTACTATAAAAATGCCACAGAGTTAGAAACTCTGCCAAACATTGATATTAATATCAAATGTGGCAATTCGCTTGTAAGCCGTTTTGCCATTGATGCCGACCTGAAACAAACACTTAAAAAAAGTAAATGGACTATAGACAGTTACCGCCTTGCCGTTGATACTTACCGGAATGCTGAAAGTAAGGAGCAGAAAAGAGAAATGGAACGCCTTATCGCCGATATCAAATCAGATTTTAAAAGCAATATTGATAATCCTTTTAAAAAGACAATAAGAACAGCGAGAGGAAACGTTGACAAATTAGCTACAGAAATAAATACAAAAAAACAGTGGGCGGAAAAGGCTGACAAAAAGCTACTTATAGAATTTGAAAAATCGGTTGAAAAGCTTAAAAAATTAGAATCTGAAAGAGAGAATATTGAATCAAATAAGATTTTTGAGAACGCTTTTGAATGGCGATTTGAATTTCCAGAAGTACTGAATAATGATGGTGATTTTGTTGGATTTGATTTGATAATTGGAAACCCACCCTATATTAGGCAGGAAGAATTAACGGAATTAAAACCCTACTTATCTCAATATTTTTTAAGTTTTACTGGTACCGCAGATTTGTTTGTTTACTTTATTGAACTTGGTTTAAGAGTTTTAAAGCAGAAAGGAAATTTCATATATATTGTTCCTAACAAATGGATGAAAGCTGGCTATGGTAAGAGAATTAGAGAAATAATAAAATCAAATAAAATTGAAAAAATAATAGATTTTGGTGATCTGCCAGTTTTTGAAGAAGCAACAACATATCCATCAATTTTATCCTTATCAAAGACGGCTTCGTCAACCAGTTTCGAAGCGTCAAACATATTTACATTAAACTTCCCTTCTGGTATCAATAGCTTTATTGAAGAAAATAAAATGGTTGTTCTAGTAGATGACTTAGTTAACGAAGCATGGACTTTAAGTAATACGTTTAATCAACAGGTGATATCTAAGCTAAAGCTCATAGGGGTTAGCCTCGGACAATTTGTAGAGCATAAAATGTTTTACGGTGTTAAAACTGGCTTTAATGAAGCATTTATTATTGATGAAATCACTAAAAATAAACTGATTCAGAGCGATTCGAGTTGCGAGAATATAATTAAGCCTTTTTTGGACGGCAAAGACATAAAAAGCTATCAAACTCCTTTAAATAAAAAATGGATAATTTTTATTAGTAACGGTGAGACTAATAAAGCATTTGGGAAAATCGACGGTGGTACAGCTCATGTTAAATTTTCAGAAAAATACCCTTCAATCATGGAAAGGTTTGATGGTTATCAAACGCAGTTAAACCAAAGAAGTGATAAAGGTGAATACTGGTGGGAATTAAGGCCTTGTGCTTACAATCAAGTTTTTGAGGAAAATAAAATTGCATGGGCTGAAACTTCTTTTGGAAATCAATTTTGTTTAATAGACCCAGGAGTTTATTTAAATAAAACGGCATTTATGATCCCAGGTAATGACTTGGCATTATTGGGTATATTAAACTCAAAACTTGTTAGATTTTATCTCGATTCGATTGTATCTAAAGTAAGAGGTGGCTACTTTTCTATGTCAAAATCTTATGTTGAAACTATACCAATTGTTTATCCCAAAGACATAAGACCAATCATTGAGCAAGTAATAAAGGTTATTGAATTGAAAAAACAAAATCCAGACGCTGATACAACTATCTATGAAAACCAAATAGACCAATTGGTTTACCAACTTTACGAACTTACAGAGGAGGAGGTAAAAATAGTAGAAGGTGTTAAAGTAGAGTTCGAATAGTATTCAGTCAAATTTAATCTAAAGAGATTTAGGGGGCTACGAGAGCCTGTAATCTTTAATCCTTTCAATTGTACAAGTCTATTTATTCTGCACACATTCTTTAGTGCTTGCAATTTTAGGTTGCGCTATAATTATTATTCTTTAAATAAATATCTATAAATTCGGCAAATCAACTATATATATGTCGAACGGCTCACAATGGAATAAATGGGATTTGCATATTCACACTCGTCACTCTCATTTAAATAATAAATATTATTGTGAAACAAAAGAAATAGCAAAGAAGATAAAGTCTGAAGACATTAAAGTTATTGGTGTTACAAATTATTTTATTGTTCTTGAAG
>Ga0326733_1000398_pt1 | contig 12613 bp, 13 predicted proteins | sample 14_GP2_308_FD_207946 | JGI IMG/M metagenome (GOLD analysis project Ga0326733, IMG submission 207946) | Glacier ice microbial communities from Ngari, Tibet, China - 14_GP2_30.8 | ecosystem: Environmental > Aquatic > Freshwater > Ice > Glacier | place: China: Ngari, Tibet | collected 2018-07-17 | reverse complement strand
AGATGTATGCGACGCAATTGCGCAGTAATTTCGATGAGCTGATGGCGCTGGCAAATTCACGGGATAGTAGTGGTAATTATGTTTTTGCCGGTTATCAGACTACCGTACAGCCATATACTCAATCCGCTACTGGTGCTACTTATAGTGGTGACCAGGGACAGCGTTTGCTGCAGGTGGGTGCGGCGCGTCAATTGGCAGTTAGCGATGCAGGTTCTGCCGTATTTGAAAGCGGTATGTCCGGTAACGGACGTTTCGTTACGGCAGCAGGTGCCACCAACACCGGCACTGGTTTAATCAGCACCGGTTCGGTAATCAATCAGACGCAATTGACTGGCAATGACTATGCAGTCACGTTTTCTATCGACCCTGCGGGCGTTACGAGTTATCTGGTGACAGAAACGCCACCGCCGGCTGTTCCAGCCGCGGCACAGCCCTATGTGAGCGGAGAAGCGATCAGTTTTGGTGGAATGCAATTCGACATTAAAGGTGCGCCAGCGAACGGCGATAGTTTCACTGTGAAGCCTAGCGAAAAACAAAGTGTGTTCACCGTCATTACCGATTTGCTAGCAACCATCTCGACTTCCGCAGTCGGCTCTCAAGGGCAAACTCGCTTGGCAAATGGTCTGGCCGCGGCGAATAACAGCGTCGCCAATGCGCTTGTGAATGTATCTGCCGTACGCACGACGATAGGTTCGCGCTTGAAGGAAATTGATAATCTCGATACTGCCGGCTCTGACTTGAAAGTTAAATACACACAGACTTTGAAGCAGTTACAGGAAATCGATCCTGTCGAAGCCTATTCGAGTTTTACCCAACAACAGTTCACGTTAGAAGCAGCGCGACAGTCTTTTATCAAAATTTCCGGCTTGTCGCTTTTCAACCTGCTGACTTAATCAAATGATTTGTCCTAGCGCTCGCCAGGACAAATCATTTCATGCAGTTGCACCTATTGCTGCAGCGGCGTATATGCAACCGTAATTCTTCCCATCGCATCAATTCCTTCCTGCATCAGATTGATGAACGGATTCATCAAGTAAGGCAGTACGACGCCTATCATGATGAAGCCGACGCCGATTGTGATGGGAAAGCCGATACCGAAAATATTCAATTGCGGTGCGGCGCGCGTCAAAACTCCCAGTGCAATATTCGTGATCAGCAGCGCCGCAACAATTGGTAAGGATAGTTGTACACCTGCGCTGAAAATACGGCCACCCCATTTAATGATTTCGAACAAACCTGCAGGCGAAACAAAGCTTCCTGTAATTGGCAAGAGTTCAAAACTTTTTGCAAGCGTGGATAAGACCACCAGATGCAGATTGGTGGAAAGATAAATCATCAACATCAACAGCGCCAGAAACTGGCTGACTACCGAGGTACGTGCACGCGTTTGTGGATCGAAAAAACTCGCGAAACCAAGACCCATCGTCATGCCGGTAATTTCACCGGCCATCTCAACACCGGCGAACACAATTCGCATCGCAAAGCCCATCGTCAGACCGATCAGCAACTGCTGCATCAAAATCAGAAAGCCGGTGGACGATATAGGGTCCATTGCAGGCATTGCAGGCACGGTAGGTGCAATGATCAGCGCCAGCATGATGCCGAGGCTGATCTTGACGCGTGCCGGAATACTGACATTGCCAAACAGAGGTGCGACCGAAATCAAGCCCATGATGCGCGTCAGTGGCCACAGCAAGGCTGCAATCCACGTGTTCAGTTCTGCGCTGGTGATGCTGATCATGCGATCAAAGAATACAGGGGAAAAGACATTGCCGTTAGCTGACTAGCAACGGAATATTGGTAAACATTTCGCGCATGTAATCCAGCATCACGGTCAACATCCACGGGCCAGCAATTACCAATGCGACAAAGATGCCCACCAGTTTTGGGATGAAGGAAAGCGTGGTTTCGTTAATCTGAGTCGCAGCTTGAAAAATACTAACGATCAAGCCGATTGCGAGTGCGATCAGCAGCATTGGAGCAGACACCATCAAGGTGACTTCAATTGCCTGGCGGCCCATGGTCATGACGCTTTCGGGAGTCATTACAATCCTCAGTAAAAACTTTGTGCCAGCGAGCCAATCAGCAACTGCCAACCGTCGACTAGTACAAAAAGCATCAACTTGAATGGTAATGCCACAATCGACGGCGACACCATCATCATACCCATAGACATCAGCACACTGGCGACCACCATATCGATAATCAAAAATGGAATGAAGATGGCGAAGCTGATCTGAAACGCGGTTTTCAATTCACTCGTGATAAATGCCGGGACCAATATACGCAGTGGAATATCTTCGGGACCTTGCAATTCTGGTCCTTTGGATAATTTGACGTAAAGCGCCAGATCAGACTCTCGTGTCTGCTTGACCATGAAGGTTTTCAACGGCGCAACCGCTTTTTCCAACGCTTCGTCCATCTTGATCTTGTTGGCGGTGAAAGGCTGGTAAGCATCGACATAAATTTTATCCAGCACAGGGCTCATGACGAACAGCGTCAAAAATAGCGCGAGGCCAATGATGACTTGATTCGGCGGCGAGCTTTGTGTACCCAAAGCCATACGCAATAAAGACAGCACGATGATGATGCGCGTAAAGCTGGTCATCATCAGCAACACTGCAGGCAAGAATGACAAGCTAGTCAGCAGCAACAGCGTTTGCAGGCTGAGTGAATAAGTCTGACCTCCGCCAGCAGTCGGTGTGCTGGTAAATGCTGGCAGGCCTGCTTGCTGTGCCATGGCGGCCATAGGCAAAGCCAGCAGCAGCGGCAGTGCCAGGCTCAACAAGCGACGCAACCTAGTGGATGAATTATTGGGCATTACGTTTTTCGATTGTTTGCGCGAGCCAGCTCGAAAAGTTTTTCGATGGCGCTGCATCGTGGATTATCGTTGTTTCCTGCTTTGCCATCGTGGCTAGTGCATTGACGCGACCTGGTGCGACGCCAACGACTATCCATTGATCAGCTATTTCAACCACCATGACGCGTTCGCGATTGCCGACGCTGACGCCACCTATGATTTTGATTTGCGCTGCGTTGTGACCTTTAGCCGTATTAAAACGACGTAGTGCCCAAGCCGCTGCAGCCATCAAGCCAAGTACTACCAAACCCAATGTGACTTGCATCAGATTGCCGGCGGTCGAGGTCGTCGATGTGCTTGCAGTCGCTACTGTGCTTGTAGCAGTTTGCGCGTGGGCGGCACTGATCGAAAACAGTGCGGCTAAAAAAGAAAAAGCACGAATCATCTGTTTAACTTACGGATACGTTCAGACGGTGTGATGATATCTGTCAGACGGATACCGAATTTGTCATTGACGACCACAACTTCACCTTGCGCAATCAGGCAGCCATTGACCAGCACGTCCATAGGTTCACCTGCCAGACCGTCGAGCTCGACAACCGAACCTTGTGCCAACTGCAGCAAATTCTTAATGGCGATTTTGGTACGGCCAAGTTCAACCGTCAGTTGCACGGGAATATCGAGAATGAAATCGATATCGTTGTGCGTGCCGGTCTTCATGTCGCCGCCGGCGAAATCCTTGAACACTGTGGCTGATGCAGGTTTTGGGGCGATTGAGGGAGCCTCTGCTTCGCTCTTTTCCTGCTCGGCCATTGCCGCGCCCCAATCGTCCTCTGCTGCCGTTTGTGCTTCGTTTTCGTCACTCATGTTCTTCTCCTTGCGGTGAGTCGTTTGCGCTGTAGATTAATTTTTCTACGCGCAATGCATATTGGCCATTTAGTTTTCCGTACGAACATTCCATTACTGGTACGCCATCAACTTCTGCAGTGACGTGTTCGGGTACGGCGATCGAGATGACGTCGCCGATTTTCATGTTCAGGATGTCGCCCAGCGTGACATTGGCCGAGCCCATGTTCGCCAGAATTTCTACTTCCGCAGTCTGAATCTGTTGCGTCATCAAACGGACCCAGCGCTTGTCCATTTCCAGCGTTTCGCCTTGCATACTGCTGGTCAGCAAATCGCGGATTGGTTCAATCATCGAATACGGCACGCAGAAATGCAGATCGCCGCTTACGGGGCCGAGTTCGATCGTGAACGTAGTGGCAACAACCACTTCATTCGGCGTTGCGATGTTTGCGAATTGAGTATTCATTTCCGAGCGAATGTATTCGAACTCAACCGGATACACAGGCTCCCACGATTTTGCGTAGGTTTCGAAAATGATTTCGAGTATGCGCTGGATGATGCGTTGTTCTGTTTGTGTAAAGTCGCGGCCTTCGACACGGGTATGGAAGCGGCCATCGCCGCCGAACAAATTGTCGACTAGCAGGAACACAAGATTGGGATCGATCACGATCAAACCAATGCCGCGCAGCGGCTTCATGTGTATCAGGTTCAAGTTGGTCGGTACGACCAGATTGCGTATAAATTCGCTGTATTTTGAAACACGCACTGGACCGATGGAAACTTCTGCACTGCGGTGCAGGAAGTTGAACAGGCCGATGCGCAACAGACGAGAAAAACGTTCATTGATAATTTCCAGCGTTGGCATACGCCCGCGCACGATGCGCTCCTGGGTCGCCAGATTGTACGTGCGTACGCCCGTAGAATCTTCTGGTTTGCCAGTCTCATCCTGATCGCCATTGACACCCTTTAGTAGGGCATCAACTTCTTCTTGTGAGAGAAAATTATCGGCCATGTTTTATTGCACGACGAATGAAGTAAACAATACGTTGCTTACCTTGATGGTCGGTCCTTGTGGTGTAAACGGTTTCTTGAAAATGCCTAAAATTTCCTCAGATAACTTGTTCTTGCCTTCGACACTCAAGATTTCTGAAGCTTTTTTGGCCGACAACAATAGCAGCATCCGGCTACGTACATGCGGCATGTACAACTTGATCAATTCGACTTGAGCCTGATCAGCAACTTGCAGCGTAAACGTGGTTTGCAAAAACTGCTCACCGTTTTCAGCCTGCAAATTGACGGTGAAAGCTTCCATTGGCAAAAATACAGGGGGGGCTGCTGCTTCAACCTGTTTTGCGGCTGCTGGTCCTGCTGCTTTCTGAGACATGAAATACCATGCCCCAGCGCCACCGCCCGCCAAAAGAATCACCAAAGCAAGAATAATGATCAGTTTCTTGGATTTTTTCGGCTTCGGTTCTTCCGCGCCGGTTGCTTTAGGAGCTGCTTTTGTTGCCATCTGTTTTCCTCAGGTACGACATGCATTTTTCTTGCATACCATTATTAAAAAAAAACGACACACAGGATGCATTGAAAAGAGAGGGGAACATGACGCATATCGTCGTATTCACGCTATCCAATCCTGTGGTCGCTTTTTTCAGCGAATACTGTAAGCAAAGCTGGCAATTACAGGATCCCTGTTCAAGCTTGTATTAAACCATTATTAATCGTGGCATACACCCGCATCGTGTGAAAAAAACAGCACGATTTTTAGCTGGCGTATGAGTGCGCATCATCTGCTATGTCAATAGTCTTGCAAGACGATGTGCTGTTTGATTTGCTGAAGGAGGCTGTCAAATCCTTGCTGAGCAGTTAAGAAAAGTTCAGATTGCTCGACTGGCAATGTACTTGCGGCTGCACCACCGCCTATCTGAATCAGGCGAAAGTGTCGACGATGCCTTTGCCGACTGTCGGGACAGGAACGGTGCTGACATGAATGACCGGTTCAGTTGCACTGTTGTTTTGTCCCGATTGACGTCCATCCTGGCGTTGGTCGTTGAAGGCGTTTTGTTGATTCGGATTGCCTGCACTGACGTTGGACTGACCGAGTTGAATGCCCGCGTCATTCAACATTTCGCGCAAACGCGGCATGGCGGCTTCCAGCGCATGGCGAACTTCAGGCTGATGCGCGGTGAAATTTGCGGTGGCCTGGTTGTTCGATACGTTCAAGGTCACTTGCATCGGACCCAAATCGGGCGGGTTCAAGGTCAAGGTCGCAGTTTGCTGCGCACCCTGAACCATCCAAACAACTTTTTGTCCCAGAGCTTGATCCCAAGCCGGGCTGCCGACTTGCGGTGCCAGTTTGTTGGATTGTGCGGCGCTGGTTTCTGCCAACTGTTGAAGTGCTGCACTGCTAACGGCCGCAATGGCTTGCGGATTAGCGACTGATACGGTTTCCACTGTTTTGGGGACGGCGACAGCGACTGCTGCTGTCAGGTCGGCCTCGGGTTTTGCGGAAGGTGCAGCTGCAACCGGTGTTTTACTGCCGTCGCCAGTACCCGTTGTTGCTTTATCAAGCGCAGCGACGAATTCAGCCTTTTTGCCTATAGCATCTTTTTCACTGCCGGTAGTCGCAGTCGTGCCGACGCCCAGCGTGGCATCGAGCTTGCCATCAATATCGGTGATCTTGGCACTTGCTGCAGTTTCCACTGTGGCATCTGTCACCGGAATTTGCGCTGCGACCGTATTTGTTTGGGTTAAAGCGGCAACAAAAGCGAGCAGTTCTACGGATGGACCGGCGACGATTGCATCGACATCGTTCTTTTTACCATCGGCGACGCTTGCTACTTTCTCGTCAGGTCCTGCCTTTTCCGCGTCGCTGGTGCCGGATGCTTCGTTTGTATTGCTTGCGTTGTTGGTGGCTGATTTATTGTCTTTGGCAGAGGCGTCTTTTTGCGTGTTCTTGCTCACTTCATTGCTGCTGTTGCCGGTATTGTTGCGATCTGCGATTTCGCGTGAGAGAACATGATTGAATGCGCCAGCCTCGGACGAAGCAGATGCGTCCTGCTTGCTGTTGTTTGCCGCTGGATTCAATGCGGCAAGTGGACTATTGATCGCTGAAGTATTCATATTCTGCCGCCTGTCTGGTCATTTATCTTTTGTACAAATATTGTCTTGCTGCGTGTTCGTCTGTCTGCTTTTGATCGCGCTTGTTTTCTGCCAGTTGCTTGGCCTTTAAAGCCCGATTTGCCAATGTTCCGTATGACATCCGCTTGCGTTCGCTGGCCTGCCATGCTTTTCGTTCGCGTTCTACACGCGCCTGGGCATCTCGTACTACCAACTGCTGACCGCTGATTGCCTGTTCCAGCTTGTCCATGAAAATCTGAAAATTGCGGTAGCCCATTGCAGTCAGGCCAGTCGTCAGGTTCTGTTGAAAACGCGCTGAATAATCGTCGCGATATTGCATCAACAAGGCCAGTTTTTGCTCGGTGTCTTCTGCTGCCTTCATGCAATGTCCCAGACGCTTGGCAGCTTCGTCAGTCTCCTTGGTTGCCAGTTCTATCAGTGTGTCCAGTGCAGTGGAGGTGGCCATTTTGGTAATTATATTTTTTAGTGAAGGATATCCATCACGAGAACAGCGAGGCAAGTTGCCCCAAGCTCTCGTTTATGTCGCTGCGTTCAGTAATATCCTGTTGTAAAAATGTCTCTATTTGGGTGTTCAAGGCGATTGCCTCATCGAGTACAGGATCAGAGCCTGCACTATAAGCGCCTACGCTGATCAAATCGCGGTTGCGCTGGTAGCGCGAAGTCAATTGCTTCAGCTTGCGTGTCTGCTTTTGATGTTCCGGCGACGTAATGGTGTGCATCGCGCGGCTGATTGATTGTTCGATATCGATCGCAGGATAATGTCCTGCTTCGGCCAGCGACCGGTTGAGTACGATGTGGCCATCCAGAATCGCACGCGCCGCATCCGCAATCGGGTCCTGTTGATCATCACCTTCGGTCAGTACTGTATAAAAAGCGGTGATTGAACCGCCACCTTCTTTACCGTTACCCGCGCGTTCCACCAAAGCTGGCAGCTTGGCGAAAACCGATGGCGGATAACCTTTTGTCGCAGGCGGTTCACCAATCGCCAAGGCGATCTCACGTTGTGCCATGGCGTAGCGGGTTAGCGAATCCATAATCAGTAAAACGTCTTTTCCTTCATCGCGAAAATGCTCCGCAATTGCAGTCGCGTAAGCAGCACCTTGCAGGCGCATTAAAGGTGGTGTATCCGCTGGCGCAGCAACCACCACCGAGCGCGCCAAACCTTCCGGGCCGAGAATTTGTTCAATGAATTCCTTCACCTCACGGCCCCTTTCGCCGATCAGTCCAACCACGATGACATCCGCAGTCGTGTAGCGCGCCATCATGCCGAGCAAGACGCTTTTACCGACGCCAGAACCTGCAAACAAGCCCATACGCTGGCCGCGTCCGACCGTCAGCATGCTGTTGATTGCACGCACGCCGACATCGAGAATATCCTTGATTGGGGCACGTGATAAAGGATTGGCTGCGCGCACGTTCAGCGGTGCAGCATGTGTCGCGTTAAGCGGGCCCAGATTGTCGAGAGGGCGGCCTGCGCCATCGAGTACGCGCCCCAGCAATTCGATTCCGACTGGCAGGTGACGACCGCGGTCACTAGGACGACGACGTGGATGCGAGACGGCGCCGGGACGTGGCAATGATTGCACGACCTCGATCGGATAAACGCGTGTGCCAGGAACGATGCCTTCGACATCGCTTTGGGGCATCAGGAAGAGCCTGTCGTTTTCAAAGCCGACAACTTCAGCTTCAATGCGAGCGCCGTTAGATAGCGGGATCGTACATGCACTGCCGACGGCCAGCTTCAAGCCGACAGCTTCCATCACCAAACCGGCAACGCGCGTAATGCGACCGGATACCAACATTGGTTCGGCGATATCCAGCAGGGTGCCGCAATCGCGCAGATAGGCTTGCCAACGGCTGCTGTTGGGCGCAGCCGATTTGGATGGTGCTGATGGCGGCGTGGAGGACATTAAATAAGCCAGTCGGAATCTTTGCCGAGGGTAGCGGCGATACGCTGCCAGCGAATTGATGTGGTGGCATCGACCTGATTAGTCACGGTTTCTACACGGCAGCCGCTTCTATCCATATGGATATCTTCAACAATGCGCCAACCGGCAGTATTTAATTCATCGCCCATGTGCGTGGTGACAATGACCGCATCATCAGGATGCAGATGCAGCAGGGTAGGTTGCTGCAAAGTCGGTAAATAATGAATCGCTTCTCGCACGATAGGAATGATCAATTCCGGACGAACATTCAAAGCGGTTTTTAACATCGCTTTGGCCAGATCCAGCGAAAGATCCAGCATATCGTTAGCGATCAATTCATTGGCCTGTGCAACTTCAGTGCCGAAAGCTTCTGCGATTTCTTGCAGGCTAAGTCTTTCCTGTTCTGCCAGGGCGCGTCCCTCGGTAAGACCTGCGGCGCAACCTTCTTCCATCCCTCTGGCATAACCTTCGGCATGCGCTTGCGCGCGGGCCTCTTCTATCTGTTTGGCCATCGCAGCGATATTGGCCATTTGTGTTGATGCAGCAGCATTTGCCGCAGCAAGATTGGCTTCGCTGTTTTGTTGCGAGACAAGGGCTCTGCCTGCGCTCGATTGGTCTTCGCCGAACGAGGTCATTTCCCAGCGTTGATATGCTGATTGTTTTTCTTTTGGGATGACGTCAGACATAAGCATCTTCCGCTTTGCCGCCTATGGTCAATTGGCCTTCGTCGGCCAGACGACGCACGATGAGCAGGATTTCTTTTTGATTTGCCTCGACCTCGGACAAACGCACAGGGCCTTTGGATTCGAGATCTTCGCGCATCATTTCGCCTGCGCGCTGTGACATGTTCTTGAAGAATTTTTCCCGCAGTTCCGGTGTCGCACCTTTGAGTGCAATGATCAGGGACTCTGATTGCACCTCGCGTAGCAGCAGCTGAATGCCGCGATCTTCGATATCCATAATGTTGTCGAACACGAACATTTCGTCCATGATCTTTTGCGCCATATCGTTGTCGTAACCTTTAAGGTTAGCCATGACTGATATTTCATTTTCGCCGTTGAAAAAGTTGAGAATCTCTGCCGCTGCGCGTATTCCGCCCATTGGTTTTTTCTTCAAGTTTTCATTACCAGTCAACAGCTTGGTCAACACTTCATTCAATTCGCGTAACGCGGCTGGTTGTACACCATCGAGCGTGGCAATGCGCAATACGCAATCGTTACGCAGACGCTCGGTAAAGCGATCAAGCACTTCACTGGCTTGGTCACGTTCCAGATGAACCAAAATAGTGGCGATAATTTGAGGATGTTCGTTGCGCACCAGATCGGCAACCGATTGAGCATCCATCCATTTTAAACTTTCAATGCCGCTGGAATCGCGCGCACCGAGTATGCGATTGAGCAGGGAGGCAGCCTTGTCGTCGCCCAATGCCTTGGTAAGTACGTCGCGAATGTATTCGTCCGAATCGAGACCAAGTGAAGTATTTTTTTCTGTTTCGCCGCGAAATTCGCTGAGGACTGCGACCAGTTCATCGCTGTTAATGGCTTTCATCGTGGACATGGCCGCCCCGAGTTTTTGTACTTCACGTGGGCTCAGATACTTCATCACTTCGGCAGCTTCATTCGCGCCGAGTGCCAACATCAGTACAGCACCTTTATGTACGCCGTTATCACTCATTTCCCACCCACGATTTAACTATGTTTGCGACGACTTTCGGATCTTTCTTGGCGAGGTCTTTGGCGGCTTCCAGATTTTGCTGGTAGCTGTGCTGTTGCACGCCCATCGGTCCGACTTCATCTTGAAGCTCTTGAGCTCTACTTATCGGCTCTCCACGTCCATCCGTCAATCCCAATGGCGGCGGATTCAACTTGTTAAGCATAGGCTTCAATACTTTAAGGTACAAGATTAAAAGCACGATGCCAAGCAACACATATTTTCCGCCTTGCATGCCCATGTCGATCACTTCCGGACGTTCCCAAAGAGGCGGTTTGGCAGCTTCTTCCTTATCTACGCCGGCGAACTGGCTGTTGACCACATTCAAGGTGTCGCCGCGGTCCTTGTTGTAACCCATTGCTTCTTTCACCAAGTCGGTGATTTGGGTTTTTTCGATTTCGCTTAAGGGCTGGACGCTGACTTTGCCGTCTTTGGCGACGACGCGCTTATAGTTCACGACCACTGCGACTGACAAGCGTTTCAAACCACCCATAGGTTGCTGAACGTAGCGAACAGTTTTGTCCACTTCGTAGTTAGTAGTGATGTCACGTTGCGTAGGTGTAGCGCCTGCAGCCTCGGCGCCTGTCGGCGCGGCGCCGCCTGGCGTACCCGCCGCTGCAGCAGCCGATCCTGGTGGAGCCGATGGTGGTGTGGTGTTGAGCGGCGCAGTGGCAGATGGTGCTGGTTGATTGGTTAATGCGCCGGGGACTCCAGTTGCATTGGCGCCGCCGTTCGACGATTCACTGCTTTGCAAGCTACGCACGGTGGCGCTATTTTGTACCTGATTCGGTTTGTAGATTTCAGCGGCTTGTTCGCTGGTTGAGAAATCGACATCAGCCGTGGCTTCTGCGCGAATATTGTTCAAACCGACTATCGGTGTGATGATCGATTCGATGCGTTTGGTAATACTTTGTTGCAGCTCTTGTACGTATTTGAGTTGCGATGGGTCCAGCGTATTGGTGCTGGCCGGCTTATTATTATCGGATAAAAGATTGCCTGCCTGATCGATGATCGTCACATTTTTGGGTGACAGTTCCGGCACACTGCTGGCGACCAGATGGACGATGGCGCTGACTTGTTGCTGATCCAGGAAACGTCCCGAATGCAGGTTCAACAACACGGATGCGGTGGGCTTTTGCTGATCGCGTACGAAAACCGATGCTTTAGGCAAAGCGAGATGCACGCGCGCTGATTGGACTGCACCGACGGATTGGATCGAACGGGCAAGTTCACCTTCCAATGCGCGTTGAAAATTCACTTGTTCAAGGAATTGTGAAACACCTAGCTTTTGGTTTTCCATCAACTCGAAGCCGACGCTGCCGCCTTTAGGCAACCCTTCGGCTGCCAGTTTGAGACGAATCTCGTGAACCTTGTCGGCTGGTACCATAATTGCGCCGCCACCTTCTGCAAATTTGTAAGGGACGTTAGCCGCTTGCAGAGACGTCATGATGGCGCCGCCATCACGATCCGAAAAGTTGGAGAAGAGTACACGATATTCAGGCTTCTGGCCCCATAAGACCAGAGCGACCATCGCCGCAATGACAGCAGCGACTCCGATCATTAACACGACCTTGCGGCCATTAGGCGACTTTGCCATGTTAATAATGGTGCTGGGACTGCTTCCGCTTGATTCTGCGCCTTGAGGAACGCCACCCTCAGTTGCTACGACTACTGCCATGATTGTGCTCCTGCGCGGCGATCGTCAAATTGGGCTGGATTGTTCATCGATATTCTCGCTTTTCAAACTTTTTTCCGTAGCTTGAATTGTCAAGGGTACGAATAAATTCAATCTTTGGAACAGAGCAATGTTTCTATCCCTTATCAGACCGATTCAATTTGACGTGCGTGATAACTTGGTGGGGTAGCCTGGAATCCGTACTCAGGAGTCCGGATAGTTAGCTTGAGGCAATTATAGTGCTCGCCCAGCACGGATGGAGAAAATGATGAAAGTCGGCGGAATTGATTCAACGGCAATAGATGCCATGGTCGCCCAGCTCAAGGCTGCCGCGGCACGTTCGCAGCCTGCGGTTAATCCTTTGGGCGCTGCTTCGCCAGTCGAAAAGTCGGCAACGAAAGTGGATTTTTCGCAGGCATTGAAGGCGTCATTGGATAGCGTTGCCAGTGCTCAAAACCAGTCTAACAAATTAGGCGAAAGATTTACGTCCGGAGACGACAGCGTGAACCTGTC
>Ga0326733_1000397_pt1 | contig 12614 bp, 7 predicted proteins | sample 14_GP2_308_FD_207946 | JGI IMG/M metagenome (GOLD analysis project Ga0326733, IMG submission 207946) | Glacier ice microbial communities from Ngari, Tibet, China - 14_GP2_30.8 | ecosystem: Environmental > Aquatic > Freshwater > Ice > Glacier | place: China: Ngari, Tibet | collected 2018-07-17 | reverse complement strand
GACGGCGACGATGTCGCCGGGACCGGCGCTCTCGACGGGCACGCGGGTGAGCGCCTTCGTGATGAGCAGCTCGGTGACCTTGACGTTGGCGACGGATCCGTCGTGCTTGACCCAGGCGACCGTCTGGCCCTTCTTGATCGTGCCGTTGAAGACACGCAGCAGGGCGAGGCGTCCGAGGAAGGGGCTGGCGTCGAGGTTGGTGACGTGCGCCTGGAGGGGGTGCTCGTCGTCGTAGGTCGGCGCGGGAACGTGCTTGAGGATGGCGTCGAAGAGGGGCTCGAGGTCCTCGTTGTCGGGCATCGTGCCGTTCTCGGGCTTGTTCCAGCTCGCGGCGCCGTTGCGGCCGGAGGCGAAGACGACGGGAACGTCGAGGATCGCGTCGAGGTCGAGGTCGGGCACGTCGTCCGCCATGTCGCTCGCGAGGCCGAGGAGCAGGTCCTGGCTCTCGGCGACGACCTCGTCGATGCGCGCATCGGGGCGGTCGGTCTTGTTGACGAGCAGGATGACGGGGAGCTTGGCCTCGAGCGCCTTGCGCAGCACGAAGCGGGTCTGCGGAAGCGGGCCCTCGCTCGCGTCGACGAGCAGGACGACGCCGTCGACCATGGACAGGCCGCGCTCGACCTCTCCACCGAAGTCGGCGTGGCCGGGGGTGTCGATGACGTTGATGATGATCGGGCCGCCGGCGCCGTGCTCTTCGGCGTGGATGCCGTTGTAGAGGATCGACGTGTTCTTCGCGAGGATCGTGATGCCCTTTTCGCGCTCGAGGTCGTTCGAGTCCATCATGCGGTCCTCGCCCTCGAAGTGGGCGTCGAACGAGTTCGTCTGCTTGAGCATGGCGTCGACCAGGGTGGTCTTGCCGTGGTCTACGTGTGCGACGATTGCGACGTTGCGGAGGTCTTTGCGAGTGGCAATGGCCATGCGTATATGAGTCCTTGACTGCTGAGGCGGCTGGCTGCTCGCCGCGATCGGGGCTATGCGCGATCGGGCAGGAGCAGCAACCAGCGGGCGCTGGGATGGGATCTATGGGGTGTGCAGAATCACGGCTCCGGTGCCCTGCACCCCGTAGTCTACCGCGCCTGGGCGATATCCGCCTGCGAGCGCCGTCCGGGGCGCGTCCGTGCGCCGTTCTGGGCTAGTCGGCTGGCTTCCATTCCCACACATTCCAGAGCACACCGGCGGCGAGCGGCGACGGCGAGACGCCGGTCACGCCGGTGCGGAACGCGGTGATCGACGGGAACTGGTACAGCGGCATTCCCGCGCTGTCCGCCCAGACGAGCCGATCGATCTCCGTGAGGATGCGGGCCTGCTCCGCAGCATCCGGCTCACGATCAAGTGCGTCGAGAGCCGCGTCGACCTCGGCGTTGTAGAAGAAGCTCGTGTTGTTGACTCCCCCGGACGACGCGAACGAGGCGCGGGCGGCCGTGACGGCGAGGTTCGAGGCCCGCAGCGCGTACAGCGACGCGTCGTACTGGCCGGGCACTCCGAGCAGCTCCTGCCAGGTGGGGCTGGAGCAGTCGGTCACCTGGAATCCGGCCTTCGCCGCGGTGGACTGGATGAGCTCGAACTCGCTCAGACGGCGCGGGTTGGCCGGGTCGAAGAGGATGCATACCTCGGGGGCGACGGCGCCGGCCTGGCGGAGCAGCCGCTTCGCCCCGGCGGGGTCGGGCCGGCTGAAGTCGGCCGACCCGTTGGCCTGTGCCGCCTCGGCGTGATCGTTCGTGCCGGGGAGGAACACGTGGGAGGAGCGCACCCGGGCGTCGGCGTGCACCGGGGTCACCAGCTTGTCGACGATCCGCTGCCGCGGGATCACCTTCAGGAACGCCTCGCGCACCAGCGGATCGTCGAAGGTCTCGTTCCGACCATTCGCGACCTGCAGGTCGAGGCGTTCGTGGGTGGCATCGACGCCGCTCTCGACGGTGACGCCCGCGATGGCGTTGAGCGCCCGGGCGACGTCGGCTGTCGGCTGCGGCGCGACGACGTCGACGGTGCCGTCGGCCAGCGCCGCGACCGCCTCGAGCGGGTCGCCGAACTGGCGAAGGACGACCCTCTCGTAGGTGGGTGCGTTGTCACCGCGGTAGCGGGGATTGGCCTCGAGGATCGTGCGCTCCGCGTCGCTCGCGGCGACCGTGTACGGCCCGGTGCCGACGAGGAGGGCCGGGTCCGGCGCCTCCGCGGTGACGTTGAAGCCCGAATTCCAGAAACGGGAGAGGGGGGCGAGATCCGGCGCATCGGCATCCTGAACGGCGTCGAGGACCGCCAGCTTGGCCGCGGCCGGGTCGTCGATGCCGAGCGCCTCCCCCGCGACCGCGTGGGCCGCGACCCCCACCTCGAACACGAGACGCCAGTCGACGAAGTACTCGTCGTAGACGAGGGTGATCGAGCGCCCGCCGTCGCCGATCTCTGGCGTCGACGTGACGAGCTCGAGGCCGTCGCCCGACGATCCGTCGAAGAACACGACGTCGCCAGGGAAGTCGTCGGTGTACTGCTGCGTGTCGGCGTCGAGGAACGGCCCGTCGTCGAATCCTGGGCTGTTGAGCACGCCGGAGTTCGCACCCCAGGCGAGCAGCAGGTCGGCGGCATCCACCGGCACCCCGTCCGACCAGGTGACACCGTCGGCGATCGTGTAGGTGACCGTCAGCGGTGTCTCAGAGTCGACCGTCACCGTGCCGAAGGACTCGTCGGCAACCAGCTCGGATCGTTCGTCGTAGGCGAAGAATCGCGAGTTTGTCGCCGTGATCACGGAGGTGTTCGCGGGGGTACTGCCGAACGAGGTGTTGCCGTTGTAGGAGCTGAACTGCGCGCTCACGGCGACGATCACCTCGGTGCCCTCGGCGACGCCCCGGCCGGTGCATCCGCTCAGGAGCAGAATCGCGGCGAGACCGGTCGCGAGGATCTGGCCCGCGCGCCGCCTGTTCGTCATTGCCCGCCAAGTGTGACAGCCGGCGAGCCGACCCGCCAACGTGACCCGCGAATGTCGCCTTCGACGCGCGGACCCCGGCGTGCCCCTACAGGCCCTCGTGGATGCGGCCGGCCGCCCGCTTCTCGCGGTGGGCGCGCTGCGCGACCGGGTCGGGCAGCGGCACGGCGGAGATGAGCTGCCGCGTGTACTCCTCGCGCGGCGTGCGCAGCACTTCGTTGCGGCTCCCCTGCTCGACCAGGCGCCCCCGGTGCATGACCGCGATGCGGTGGGCGAGGATGTCGACGACGGCGAGATCGTGGCTGATGAACAGGCACGCGAAGCCGAGCTCCTGCTGCAGGTTCTGCAGCAGGTCGAGGAAGCGCGCCTGGACCGAGACGTCCAGCGCCGAGGTCGGCTCGTCGGCGACGAGGAGCTGCGGCGTGAGCGCCAGCGCCCTGGCGATGCCGACTCGCTGCTTCTGCCCGCCGGACAGCTCGTGCGGGTACCGGTTGCGGTAGCTGCGCGGCAGCTCCACCGACGCGAGGAGCTCCTCGACCCGGTGCCCGAGTTCCGCGCCCTTGGCGACCCCGGCGAGGAACAGCGGCTCGCCGATGCTCTCGCCGATCGGCATCCGCGGGTTGAGGGAGGAGGCCGGGTCCTGGAACACGATCCCGGTCTTGCGGCGCAGCGGACGAAGGTCTTTGCGCGTCGCGAAGGAGATGTCGGTGCCGACACACGTGAGCTTGCCCGCGGCGATGGGGAGCAGGCCGACTGCGGCGCGCCCGAGGGTGGTCTTGCCCGAGCCGGATTCGCCGACGAGTCCGATGATCTCGCCGGGATAGATCTTGAGGTTGATCTCCTTCGCCGCGCGGAAGGCGGGGATGCGCCCCCGCTTCGGGTAGTCGATCGCCACATCCTCGAAGTGCAGGATCGGCTCGACGCCCACATGGGTCGGCGCGACGCGCTCGGTCACCTCGATGCCCTCGCCGAGGTGGGGAACGGCGGCGAGCAGCTGCTGGGTGTACGGATGCTGCGGGCGCTGGAAGATGTCGAGCGCGCTGCCGGCCTCGACGCCGATGCCGTCCTTCATGACCAGGATCTTGTCGGCGAGGTCGGCGACGACGCCCATGTCGTGGGTGATAAGGATGATCGCACTGTTGAGGCGGTGGCGCAGGCTCCGGAGCAGGTCGAGGATCTCCGCCTGCACGGTCACGTCGAGCGCCGTCGTCGGCTCGTCGGCGATGAGCAGCACGGGGTCGCAGGAGATGGACTGGGCGATCATCGCGCGCTGGCGCTGGCCACCGGACAGCTGGTGCGGGTACTTGTGGAACGCCAGCTCCGGCTCGGGCATGTCGACCTTGCGGAGCAGCTCGATCGCGCGCTCCTTCGCATCGGTCGGGTCGAGGTCGAAGTGGCTGCGCACCGCCTCCACGATCTGGAAGCCGACCGTGTACACCGGGTTGAGTGCGGTCATGGGCTCTTGGAAGATCACGGCGATCGAGCCGCCGCGCACCGTGCGCAGTTCGGACTCGGGAATGCCGCGCAGCTCACGGCCGAGCAGTTCGATGGATCCGGAGACGCGCGCGTTCGGCGGGAGCAGGCCCAGAAGCGCCATCGAGCTCGAACTCTTGCCCGAGCCGGATTCGCCAACGATCGCGAGCACCTCACCGCGCTTGACGTCGTAGTTGAGGTCGATCGCGGCGGGGTAGAACTCGCCGTCGACCCAGAAGTCGACGCCGAGGTCGGTCACCTTCAGCACGGTCTCGGCCTGGACGACGTCCGGCGTGACGGGCGCAGCGGGGGTGATGGTCACGAGGTTTCCTTTCCTACCGAGGCGAGGGGCGCATCGGGTGGAGTCGATTCTGCGAAGCTGGAGTCATGGATCAAGCGCCGGTGACGTTTCGACTGAGGTACGGCCGATGGCTTTCGGCGGTCACGATCGCGGTCGCGGTCAGCGGTGTCGGCGGTCTCGTCGCCACCGGCGACGTGGCGGCCATCACGCGCTACGTCTGGCCGCTGCTGCTGCTCGCGGTGCTGGCCTGGGCGCTGTTCTGGCAGCCGCAGCTGCGGATCGAGACCCAGGGCCTGATCGTGCACAACGTGTTCCGCACGATCGAGCTGCCGTGGCCGGCGATCGAGCGAGTCGACACGAAGTACGCCCTGACCCTCTACACGACCATCGGCGTGTTCTCGGTCTGGGCGGCTCCGGCGCCCGGCCGGCACGCGTCGAGTTCGGCGACACTCGGATCGGTGGGCTTCCTGCCGCGCCGGATGCTGGGCGTCGGCGGCTCGATCCGCCCGGGCGACCTGCCATCGAGCGAATCGGGCGCCGCGGCGTACATCATCCGCCAGCGCTACGACGAACTGCTCGAGGCCGGGCTGATCGCGGGCGTCGAGCCCGGAACGGCCCGCATCCGCCTGCACCTCCCGCTCATCGTGTCGACGGCGGTTCTCATCGTGGCGAGCGTGCTCGGACTCTGGCTGCCCTAGGGCCCGCATCAGCGGTCCCTGGTCGGCGGCGTGTCCGGCTTGTCCGGCTCGGGCACGGCGGTGTCGCCGCGGGACTGGGCGCGCGTCGTCACCACAATGGCCGCGCGGTCGAGGCCGGCGGACTTGGCGAGGGCACGGGCGCCCGGCAAGCGCTTCTGGCGCGGGTCGAACGCATCGCGCAGTCCGTCGCCGATGAAGTTGATGCACAGGGCGATGATCACGATGAACAGGCCCGGCCACCAGAACAGCCAGGGCCTGGTCGAGAATGCCGCCTGGTTGTCGCTGATGATCTTGCCGAGGGAGGTGTCGGGCGACTGCACACCGAACCCGAGATAGCTCAGGGCCGTCTCGAGCAGGATCGCGGCGGCCATCAGCAGTGTCGTGTTGACGATGATGACGCCGACGGCGTTCGGGAGGATGTGCCGGAAGATGATGCGGGTGTCCGACGCTCCGGCCACACGGGCGGCATCGACGAACTCGCGTTCTCGGAGGCTCAGGAACTCACCACGCACCAGTCGGGCGAGGCCCGTCCACGCGAACAGGCCGATGACGACGCCGAGCACTCCGGCTCCGAAGTTGCCGAACGCCCTCCCGAGCACTGCCCCGATCACGATCACCGGGATGGTGATGATGACATCGGTGAAGCGCATCAGGATCGAATCGGTCAGGCCGCGGTAGTAGCCGGCGACCGCGCCGAGCACCGTGCCGATCGTCGTGGCGACGAGCCCGACGATGACCATCACCATGAGGGATTGTTGCGCCCCACGCATGACGACGGCGAAGGTGTCACGTCCGACCTCGTCCTGGCCGAACGGGTGGTCGCCGATGTTGATGCCAGGTCCCCCCAAGAACTGGGGCACGAGGGTCATCGAGGGTACGGTGCGGTTCTGCACCGGCGCGAGCTGCGACCAGTTCCACTGCCACCAGCCGGGAACGCGCCAGTCGCCGATCGAGAGACCCACCGAGGTGAAGGCCAGGATCACGACGAAGGTGAGCACGGCCATCGAGGCGACGGCCCCCTTGTGGCGGAAGAACCGGCGGCGGACGATCTGCCCCTGGCTGAGACCCGCGATCTCCTTGAGCTGGGCGTTGTTTTCCGCGTCGGTGACGGTCGGCGTCGGTTCGGACGTCTCGGGCTGCTGCGACATGGTCATGCGTTTACCCGGATTCGTGGGTCGAGGGCGGCGTACACGAGGTCAGCCACGAGGTTGAAGAGAACGGCAAGCGTGCCGGTCACGACGAAGAACGCCATGACGGGATTCGGGTCGGTCGCCTCGAGGCCCTTCACGAACAGCTGTCCCATGCCTGTCCAGCCGAAGACCCGTTCGGTGATCACCGCACCGCCGACGAGAGCTCCAATGTCGAAGGCGACGATCGTCGCGATCGGGATGAGCGCGTTGCGGAAGGCGTGGCGCACGATGACGGTGCGCTCGGTGAGACCCTTCGCCCGCGCGGTGCGGATGAAGTCCTGGTTCAGCACCTCGAGCATCGTCGCCCGGGAGTACCTGGTGTAGCTCGCGAGCGAGACGAGGATGAGCGCGATCGTCGGCAGCAGCAGGTGCGTGAACGAGTCGATCCCCTGGATCCAGAAGTTCCCGCCGAGATTCGGCGTGAACGCCCCGACCGTCGCGACCGGCCGGCCCCGGATGCGGCTCGAGTCGGAGTACGCCTCCCAGAACGACATGTACTGGTCGAGGCTCATCACCAGGATGACGAGCAGGCCAACGAGCGCGGTGGTGCGGAACGCCTGCCACCGGTCGCGCCTCGCGATCACGAACCCCACGGCCCCCGTCAACGCGACCGTCAGCACCAGCATCCCGAGGAACAGGCCGAGGCTCATGAGGGGGAAGACGTAGAACTTGAGCGGGTAGTAGAGGACGATCGCGAGAACGGCAACGGCCAGGGAGCCGTACAGCGCACGACGGTTGCGCAGCCCGGTCGAGATGGCGGTGATGCCGAAGGCGATCCCGATCGCGGTGAGGCCGACGGCGACGATGCCGAGGCTCGGATCGCTGAGCCAGTCGGCGAGGTTGAAGTAGGCGAGGGTGACCGCGGTGGAGGCGCCGGCGACGACGGCGACGATGATCCTTTTGCGCGTGTTTCCGCCGAGGATCGACGACCAGAGCAGCGCCGCAATCACCGAGAAGGCGGCGATGACGACGGGAGGGATCTCCGGGTCGCGGAGGAAGTCGTTGAACCCAATCGCGATGAACTGCTTGAGCAGCACGGCGACCCAGAAGATCGGAAGCGAGAAAAAGAGGAACGAGAAGAACGTGACCGTGTAGTCGTATCCGGAGTATTGCCGGAGTGCGGTGGTGATCCCGATCGCGAGTCCGACGATGATGGCGAGCAGCGAGGCGGTCGTGACCAGCTGCAGCGTCTGGCCGAGGGCCTGGGTGAGCTGGATCGTGACGTCCTGGCCCTGAACGTTGACTCCGAAGTCACAGTTGCCGACGAAGCATCCGGCCACACCGGCTAGCCAGATGAAGTAGCGCAGGTACGGGGGCACATCGAGGTTGAGCAGTTGCGTGCGCGCCTCGATGAGCTGGAGGGCGTTGGGGGCCGTCGACGTGCGGAGGTCCTCGAGCGGGTCGCCGGCGAGGGCGGTGAGCACGTACATGATGTACGTCGCGGCCAGCAGAACGAAGAAGCTTGCAATGAGGCGGCGGATGATGAAAGTGGCCATGAAGAAGGGAGCCGTTTCTCTTGGAATCGGGGATTACAAGCGCTGGGGCCACCCGAAGGTGACCCCAGCGCTTATTTCGAACTTCGCTAGACGAGCGTTACTGACACCGCTGGTGTCAAGTTACTCGCTGACGGTCCAATCCCACACGTTCCAGAAGATGGTCGGCGCGATCGGTCCCGGGTCGACGCCGACGATGCGGTCGCTGACGCCGGTGACTCCCGGGAACTGGAAGATCGTCGCGCCGTAGGCATCCGCCCACAGCAGTGCGTCGATCTCCTGCTGGATCTCGATCTGGCGCTTCTCGTCGAAGGTCACATCGAGTTCGTCGAGCAGCTCGTCAACCTCGGCGTTCGAGTAGAACGTCAGGTTGTTGATTCCACCGGTACGGAACGTCGGCGACGAGTTCGTCGGCAGCGTGCTGGTCGACTGCCATCCGAAGAGCGAGGCGTCGTAGGCGCCGGGGGTGCCCAGGAGGCCGCCCCAGTCTTCGCTGCCGCAGTCGGTCACGTTGAAGCCGGCCTGGTTGGCCGAGTCCTGGATGAGCGCGAACTCGTTGACGCGGCGGGGGTTGTTCGACGCGTAGAGGAGGCAGACCTCGGGAGCGGTGACTCCGGCTTCGGCGAGGAGCGTCTTGGCTCCCTCGATGTCCACCTCGGCGTAGGCGTCCGACCCGTTGTTCGCGACGGAGTCGTCGTAGCCGTCGGCTCCGGGCACGAACACCTGCGAGTTGCGCACTGACGCGTCGTCACCCGTGATGGGCGCGATGAGGGTGTCGACGATCGCCTGGCGCGGGATCGTCTTCAGGAAGGCCTCACGGATGAGCGGGTTGTTGAAGTGTCCGCTCTTCGACTGGTCGAACTGGAGGTCGACGTGCTCGTAGGTGCCCTCGATGCCCGTGATGATCTCGATGCCGTCGATGGCCTCGAGGCCGGCGACGACGTCGGTCGTGGCCTGGGGGCTGATGACGTCGACTTCACCGTTCTCGAGCGCGGAGACCGCGGCGAGGGGGTCCGGGATGAAGCGGATCGTCACCTCTTCGATGTTCGGAGTGTTCTCGCCCTTGTAGTTCTCGTTCGCGACGAGGGTGATGAACTGGTCGGCTTCGAACGCCGAGATGATGTACGGGCCGGAGCTCAGGTACAGCTCGGGGTCCTCTGGCAGCGACTGGAAGTTGAAGATCGAGTTCCAGGCCGCGGAGATCGGCGCCATGGCGGCGGCGTCCTTGTCCTGGATCGCGGCGAGCATGGCTTCCTTGGCCTCGTCGTTGTCCTCGATGTCGAGGGCGTTCTTGGCCACGACGTGTGCCGGCAGCGGAGCGGGCAGCAGGAGCTCCCAGTCGATCGCCGGTGCGTCATAGGTCAGGGTGATGGAGCGTCCGTCTTCGCTGATCTCGGGGGTCTCGGTGACGAGGTCGAGGCTCGTGCCGCCGGCATCGAAGAAGATCTGGTCTTCGGGGAAGTCCTCGTTGAGCTGGCCCGTCTCCGGGTCCTGGAACTCGGAGGCGTCGAACTCGGCGTCGTTGAACGCGTTGGAGTTCGCGGCCCACGACAGCAGAAGGTCGGTCGCGTCGACGGGGGTTCCGTCAGACCACTCGAGACCCTCGGCGAGGGTGTACTCGACGACCTGCGGGTCCTCGGAGACGAGCTCGTAGGATCCGAAGGACGGGTCAGTGACGAGTTCGGGAACGTTGTTGTAGTAGTTGAACCCGCCGAGGGTCAGCGACGTGATGTTGTTGTTCGCGGTCGCGTTACCGAAGGACGTGTTGCCGTTGTACGAGTAGAACGCCTGGTTCCACGCGATGTTGACGCTGGTGCCCTCTTCGAGTCCACTGTCCGCCTCTTCTGGCGCAGTGCAACCGGACAGAACAAGCGCACCGACACCGACTGCGGCTACTGCTGCCCCGATTCGTGTGATCTTCAATTTTCCTCCTGTGCAAAGTGAGCGGACGATCACGCAGGTGACTGTGCTAACGCCGTCTCGTTTGTTTCGACCCTAAGCACGGTGGAGCGCTCGTCCTACTGCAACACGAAAACGTTACACAGTGGTGACGCTATTGCCGGAATTTTGTGCGCGCCGACGAATTCCCGCGTCAATCAATTAAATAATGACTGATTCGAGTGCCGGTTCCCGACCCCAGCGGTGATATATTGCGTGCCCGCGGTCAGACGCCGAGTGAGATGCCGGTTCCCGGGATCGCCGCAAGCAGTTCCTTTGTATATTCCTCACGCGGGCTGTCGAAGACTTCATCCGTCGACGACGCCTCCACGATTCGCCCCTGCCGCATCACCGAGACATGGTCGGCGACGAGCCTGACGACGGCGAGGTCGTGAGTGATGAAGAGGTAGGTCAGATCGAGCTCCGACTGCAGCTCGGTGAGCAGCGCGAGGATCTGCGCCTGAACCAGCACGTCCAGCGCCGAGACGGCCTCATCCAGCACCAGGATCTCGGGCTTGAGGGCGAGCGCGCGCGCGATCGCTATGCGCTGGCGCTGGCCGCCGGACAGCTCGTTCGGGTACCGGTCGATGAGCGTTGTCGGCAGGGCGACCTGATCGAGCAGCTCCAGCACACGAGCGTGCCGTTCCTTCTTGCTACCGACGCGGTGGGTGACGAGGGGCTCGGCGATTGTCGACCCGATGTTGTAGAGCGGGTCGAGCGAGCCGAACGGGTCCTGAAACACCGGCTGCATCTGGCGGCGGAGGGCCAGGAGTTCGCGCCCGCCGACCTTGTTGATGTCCTTGCCGCCCACCGTGACGGAACCGGATGTCGCCGTCTCCAGCTTGAGGATGAGCTTCGCGACAGTGGACTTGCCTGAGCCCGACTCCCCCACGAGGGCCATCGTGCTGCCCTTAGGGATCGAGAAAGATACGTCGTCGACGGCCGTGAACGGCTGCGAGCGCACCTTGCCGGTATTGATCTGGAACACCTTTGTGAGGTTCTCCACGATGATCGCCGGGGCGGCGGCCGCCCGTGACGCTACCGCATCCGGCGCCACCCTGTCGAGCGCCGCGCGCTCCCGATGACTGCCCTGGATGCGGCGGGAGGCGAGGCTCGGAGCCGCGGCGACGAGCCGTTTCGTGTACGGGTGCTGCGGGTTCTGCAGGATCTCGAGCGACGGGCCCGACTCCACGATCTTGCCCTTGTACATGACGACGAGCTTCTCGGCCCGCTCCGCGGCGAGGCCGAGGTCGTGGGTGATGAACAGCACGGCGGTGCCGCTGTCGCCCGTGAGCGTCGCGAGGTGGTCGAGGATGACCCGCTGCACGGTCACGTCGAGCGCCGAGGTCGGCTCGTCCGCGATCAGGAGCTTCGGCCGCGAGGAGAGCCCGATGCCGATGAGCACCCGCTGCTTCATGCCACCGGAGAACTGGTGCGGGTACTGCTTCAGCCTGGTCTCGGCATCCGCGAGCCCTGCCTCCTTCAGCACGGTGATCGCCTTGGCCTTGGCATCCTTTCCGCGCTTTGCCCGCCCGTTCGCGACGAGGGTCTCCTGCACCTGGAAGCCGATGTTCCACACCGGGTTGAGGTTCGACATCGGGTCCTGGGGAACGAACCCGATCAGGTTGCCCCGGATCTTGTCGAACGCCGTGCCGGAGGTGGCGGCGAGGTCCTTGCCGTCGAAAAGGATCTGGCCGCTGGTCACCTTGCCGGTTCCGGGCAGGAGGTCGATGATCGCGTGGGCGGCGGTCGACTTGCCCGACCCCGACTCGCCGACGATCGCAACGGTCTCCCCCGGCATGATCGTCAGGCTGACGCCGTTGAGCGCCGGCACGATGCCGTTCTGGGTGACGAAACCGACGTGCAGGTCGCGGATGTCGAGCAGCGGAGTGCCCTGGCCCCTGCCGGTTCCCGGAGTGGTCGCTGCGGTGGTGTCGGTCATCGGCGTGCCCGTGCCTTCGGGTCGAGGGCGTCGCGGAGGACTTCGCCCAGAAGAATGAATGAGAGCACCGTCACGGAGAGGGCGATCGAGGGGTAGATGAGTGTCATCGGGTTGTTCCGCAGGTCGCCTTGGGCGTCGGAGATGTCCTTGCCCCACGACATCACATCCCTCGGAAGTCCGATTCCGAGGAACGACAGGGTCGCCTCCGCGACGATCGCGCCGGCGAGACCGATGGTGGTGATGACGATGACCGGGGCGATCGAGTTCGGAAGCACGTGCCGCAGCAGGATACGGAAGTGAGACACGCCGAGCGCGGCCGCCGACATCACGAAGTCGGAATTCTTCACCGACAGGATCTGACCGCGCAACACCCGGGCGGTGCTGGGCCACGCGAAGATGCCGATGGCGAGCGAGAGCACGAGGATGCTGCGCGCCTCACGAGCCACAACCGACATGATGACGATAGCGGCGAGGATGTACGGGATGGCGAAGAAGATGTCGCCGATGCGGGAGAGCACCGCGTCGATCCAGCGGCCGTAGTACCCCGACAGTGCACCGATGACGATGCCGATGACCGTGACGAGGAGTGTCACGATGATGCCGACCGACAGCGAGGTACGAGTTCCGAAGATGATCCTCGCGTACACGTCACAGCCCTGCTT
>Ga0326733_1000396_pt1 | contig 12624 bp, 12 predicted proteins | sample 14_GP2_308_FD_207946 | JGI IMG/M metagenome (GOLD analysis project Ga0326733, IMG submission 207946) | Glacier ice microbial communities from Ngari, Tibet, China - 14_GP2_30.8 | ecosystem: Environmental > Aquatic > Freshwater > Ice > Glacier | place: China: Ngari, Tibet | collected 2018-07-17 | reverse complement strand
TTCGGTGTAACTCACCTGCACGCCGTCAATCAGTCGGGCACCGGCCATGCTCAGGTCATCGCTGAAAATCGCGCCACCAAAGCCGAGCTGGCTGCGCAAAATGAAGTTCAGCCATTTGCTTGAAAAGCCAGCCGGTCGGGCATCGACCTTGGGATAGATGACATGGGCCGGCATCACGCTCGACAGCGTGGTGTTGAGCCATTCATAGGGCGCGGCATCGTCTGCCAAAATCGCATTAAGCGTGCGCGTGTCCACTGGAATGTCGGTGTGCGAGTCGGCCTTGACAAAGCCATGACCCGGAAAATGCTTGCCACAGTTGGCCATGCCGCTTTGCAGCAAGCCATGCATCAGGCTTTTGGCCAGCAAGCTGACCACGCGCGGATCGCGGCCGAAAGCGCGGTCACCAATGATGCTGCTTTCGCCATGGTCTAGGTCCAGTACCGGCGTAAAGCTGAAATCCACCCCGCAGGCGCGCAGTTCGGCACCCAGCACATAACCGCACGCTGTCGCCGCATTGGTAGCCGCCAGTTGATCGCGTGTCCACTGGTCGCCCAGCGCGCGCATCGGCGGCAGGTGGGTCAATCCATCGGTGCGAAACCGCTGCACCCGACCGCCTTCATGGTCAACGCAAATCAGCAAATCGCCCCGAATGTCTTTGATCTCGGCGCACAGTGTTTCAAGCTGCTGACGGTTTTTCCAGTTGCGGGCAAACAAAATAACGCCGCCAGTCAGGGGATGCTTGAGGCGGTGGCGGTCGTCCTTGCCAAGCTTCAAGCCGGCAATATCGATAATCAGGGGGGCGTGCTGGGTCATGGAGATCGTTTCAGGGTAACTATTAAATTGATAGCTGCTTACGCAGGCGGGACGTGCGTGATGACTAGTTTTTCTCTACAACACAAAAACTGACGGCATAGTCGGTTTCATCGGTCACGGTGATGTGGGCGGTCAGCCCGTGCGCATGAAACCAGTCCTTTAACGCACCATGCAGCACAATTTCGGGCTTGCCGCTGGGTGCTTTGACAATTTCGCAATCCCGCCAGGTCATCGGCATGCGCATCCCCAAGCCGATTGCTTTGCTGAAAGCTTCTTTGGCGGAAAAGCGGGTGGCCAGGTAGTTGACGCCCCGGTCGGGCCAGCGGGCACTGCGCTGTGCCCAGGTCACCAATTCGGCGTCACTGAGAATTCGGTCGGCAAAACGCTGGCCAAAGCGCGCCAAGCTGGCGCGAATGCGGCGAATATCGCAAATGTCGGTGCCGATGCCATAAACCATTAAAAAGCAGCGGCAGTCGGCGCAAACGCCTCGTTGATGCAGCGCAGGTAGTCTTTGACCGCAGCGCCATATCCCACTTCAAGTGCGTCGGCAATCAGAGCATGGCCGATAGACACTTCCCGCACATCGGGCACTGCTCGCAAGAATTCACTTAAATTCTCACGATTCAGGTCGTGTCCGGCGTTTACTCCTAAATTGATAGCTGCCGCTGCCCGCGCTGCTTGCGCAAAGTGCTCTAAAGCCTTATTTTTCTCAAGGCCCGACCAGGCTCGTGCATAGGTCTCGGTGTACAGCTCGACCCGGTCGGCGCCAATCGCTTTGGCAGCAGCCATCGCCTCAGCATCAGGGTCCATGAACAAGCTGACCCGCACGCCGCACGCATGGGCAACATCGATGTGCGGCTGCAATATTTTGGCATCCTGCGGAAAACGCCAGCCATGGTCGCTGGTGAACTGATCTTCACTGTCGGGTACAAAGGTGCATTGGTGCAGCGGCAGTCCCCGGCTTGATAACTCACGCACAAAATGCATCAGGTTGTGCAGCGGATTGCCTTCGATATTGAATTCGCAATGCGGCCAGTCTTTCATCAAGGCGGCGATTTCATACACATCACTGGCGCGAACATGCCGTTCGTCGGGCCGGGGATGCACCGTGATGCCGTGCGCACCGGCCTGCAGGCAAAGCTCGGCAGCGCGCAACACGCTGGGAATTCCCAGATGGCGGGTGTTGCGCAGCAGTGCCACTTTATTGACATTGACAGACAACACAGTTCGTCGTGTTCCTTGGAGATGCTGCGGGTGTGACTGGCGGTCAGAATGAAATGAAGCAATCATGGGAGAGTCAACCGAGCTAAATCGTGAACTGTTTATCAAAGGGCTTGCAGATCCATCATCATTTGTCGGGTTTTCAAAACCCCGACACCGCAATGGTAGTGCAGCAAGGCACGCAGCTGAAACTTCAATTCACTGGCCGCCGGCACACACGCCCGAAGCGTGTCCGAAAACAGCGCGGTGTCGGTCAGGGCCAGCTGCAAGGTCTGCCACTGCTCGCCAGACAAGCTGATGCGGTCATCGTCATTGGCCTGCCGAAGTCCTGCTTCGGGAACCAACACATACCGGTCGGTGGGCGCCAAAGGCGCAAGCGTCGCGGTTTCTGCATCCAGCAGTGGCAGCAACCCAATGTCACGCAGCAGGCGAAGCTCGAATCCGCGCAATGCCAATTGAAGCGTATCGGCGTTCTGGGTGGCCAGCAATTGGACCGTGGCGGCATAGGCATCAAAAAGCGTTGAATGGGGATCGTCGCGGGCCAGCAGGCGCATCAGCAGTTCATTGAGGTAATAGCCCGACAGCAGCGCGTCGCCACTGGGCATGACATGCCCACCCTGCCATTCAGCACTTTTGAGGTTGCGAATTTCAGCGTCGCCGCCAAACGCAACATGCAGCGGCTGCAGTGGCAACAGGATTGGCCGAAAACTTGAACTCGGTCTTTTGGCACCGCGCGCCACCAACGCCACCCGGCCATGGTTGCGGGTAAACACATCAAGGATCAAGCTGGACTCGCTCCAGTCGTAACGGTGCAACACATAGGCAGGCTCGTTGCTGATGCGTTGAGTAGCCACGTACCGATCAGCTCAGGTCGACATCAAACAAGTGGGGCAGCGCAGCAACCGAAACGAAGGGCGTGTGGAGGCAACCCTCCCCATCCAGCTGGGGCCGCGGAACCGGCTTTGCCGGGCCGCAGGCGCAGCGGCCCCCTCGGGGGGCAGCGCGGTACACGAAGTGACAAGCGTGGGGGCTAGATCACTCATACCCGAATGTTTTGACCCGTGCTTCATCGTCAGCCCAGCCTGAACGCACCTTGACCCAAATTTCCAGAAACACTTTGCCGCCAGTAAGCGCTTCAAGTTCATGCCGAGCCTCAGTACCAATGCGCTTGAGTTTTTCGCCTTTTTCACCAATGATCATGCCCTTGTGGCCATCGCGCTCCACCACGATGGTGGCGGCAATCTTGCGCAAAGTGCCCTCCTCTTGGTACTGGTCAATGATGACGGTCGAGGTGTAGGGCAATTCGTCACCCGTCAGACGAAACAGCTTTTCACGAATGATTTCTGCCGCCATGAAACGGTCGCTGCGGTCGGTCAGTTCATCAGCGCCATACATCCAGGGCTGCACTGGCAGGTATTTTTCGCAGATACCGAAAAGGCGCTCGACATCCCGAGCGTTGTTGGCCGACATCGGCACAAATTCAGAAAAACTGTGGCGCTCTTGCATCGACTTGAGCCAAGGCGCAATTTCGGCGCGGCGGTGAATTAAATCAAACTTGTTGGCCAGCAAAATAGCGGGTGTTTTTGCAGGCAGTAACGACAGAACTTTGTCATCGGCCTGGTTAAATTGGCCAGCTTCGACCACGAAAACGATCAAATCCACATCATTGACCGCGCCCACCACAGTGCGGTTAAGCGAACGGTTCAAGGCATTGCCATGCCGCGTTTGAAAACCAGGCGTATCGACAAACACAAACTGCGTGGCAGCCCGTGTGCGCATGCCCGTGATGCGGTGGCGAGTCGTCTGCGCTTTGCGCGATGTGATGCTGACCTTTTGACCCACCAAAGCATTGAGAAGGGTCGACTTGCCTACGTTTGGCTTGCCAACGATTGCAATCAAACCGCAGCGCTGACTGTCAGCGGGCACAGCACTCGCAGCCTCATCACCGTCAGTCATTTCAGCCGGCACGGCCGTCCCTCGCGACGCAATTGCCTGCGCCAGCATTGCATCAAGCGCACCCGGACTTTGTACAGCTTCGCCGAAAGGTACGGGCTGGTCGGTTTTTTCAGCTTGTCTTGGTGTGCTGGTTGAGGGGCTGGATTCTTTTTTTCCGGTGCTCATAGTCAATTTAAATAGGTTGGATGCAGTGCGGCAAACTGTCAATCAAGCGGATCGTGTCTTAACAAACACCAGCATGGCGGTAGCGGCGGCCTGCTCGCCCACTCGGCGCGAGCCGCCAATGCCGCGTTCTGCATGGCCAAATTCATTGATCTTGCATTCCACCTCAAACGTCTGCACATGGGCGGCGCCTGTGGTGGCGACCACCGTGTAAATGGGGAGCTGCATTTTGCGCCCTTGCAGCCACTCCTGCAATTCGGTTTTTGGATCTCTCCCGATGGCGGTCATTTGAGGGTTAACCTGCACGTCTTTGAACAGGCGGCGCACAAGCAGATTTGCCTTGTCAAAGCCGGCATCAAGATACACCGCTCCAATCACCGCCTCCAGCGCATCGGCCAAAATCGATGGCCTGCTGCGCCCGCCAGACCGTGCTTCGCCCTCGCCCAGCAACAGCATTTCAGGCAAGCCCAGACCAACTGCGAGTTTGTGCAAAGTGTCTTGCTTGACAAGGTGGGCGCGGGCCCGTGACAAATCGCCCTCAGGCTGCTGGCCCAACTCGTCGTACAGCAGCCCTGCAACAGCCAAATTCAGCACCGAATCACCGAGAAATTCAAGGCGTTCGTTGTGGTCCACAGCAAAGCTGCGGTGCGTCAGACCTTGGACCAGAAGCTTTGGATTTGCAAATTCGTGCTGCAGGCGTTTTTGCAAAGCCTGCTGGCTTGGGCTGGCTGTGAATCGCACTTACTTGGATCGCCCGGTGTACTTGAGCAGCAAATAAGCAGGACCAGCCATGTGAATTTCGCGGCTGTAAGCAAAAGACACCACCGTCTTATCGCCTTCCTTTGTCACATCAAGGTTCTTGCCGGAAATTGAACGGATGTCGTCGATTTGCCCAGCCTTGTCAAAAATAGCTCGGACCTCAGGAACGGTGTTGCCGGCTGCGGCTTTGCCTGCCGCTTTTGTAATGGCCTGATATTCAATCAAGGTTGGTACCACTTGAGCACCCAAAATAAATGCGCAAGCCACCACCGCGCCCACGAACAAAAGTCCAATAAAAGAAATGCCAAGTTGCTGATGTTTCATTGACGGTGCCTGATGAAAGTTCAAAAAAAGCGCGGGAACTGGCTGCTGTGCAGCATGCAGCGTTAAAAAAATTACTGAAAAGGCCCAATTCGTTTGAGATTGCCGAAGTTCATCCAGACAAAAAACGCTTTGCCCACAATGTTTTTTTCAGGAACAAAGCCCCAAAAGCGGGAATCGAGTGAATTGTCCCGGTTGTCGCCCATCATGAAATACTGCCCCTCGGGCACTTTGCAGACAACGCCCTCAGCGCTGTACCGGCAGTTTTCCCGGAATGGAAAATTATCGGCTCCAGCAACAAATGCAGGCCGGTCATCATCGTTGAGTAAACCGTAGGTCCGCTCGCTATTTGTTTCTTGAAATTGCTTTGAATACCGCATGGAATCAGCATCGAAAAAATCAGTCAGGGGTGTTTTTGCCAACGGCTTGCCATTAATGGTGAGCTTTTTGTTCAAGTAAGCAACTTCATCACCTGGAATGCCAACAACTCGCTTGATGTAGTCCAGGCTGGGTTTGGGTGGGTAACGAAACACCATCACATCACCGCGTTCGGGACTGTGATTGTCTAAAACCTTTAGATTGATGACAGGAAGTCGTACGCCGTAATGAAATTTGTTGACCAGGATCAGGTCATTGACCAGCAAGGTCGGAATCATCGATCCCGACGGAATTTTGAACGGCTCAAACAAAAACGAGCGCAAAAGAAAAACAATGACGATGACCGGAAAAAGCCCAGCAGTCCAGTCCAGCCACCAGGGCTGCATCATGAGCCGGTTTTTGGCTTCCCGAGTGTTGTCGTCCACCTGGCTGATGCCCATTTTCGCCAATTCAGCCTGTCGCTTGACTGAATTGGCTTCCAGGTCAGCGACTGCCCTGCGCCGCTGCGGCAAAAAGTAAAGCCTTTCGGCAATCCAATAAATGCCGGTCACCACAGCGGCCAAAAACAGCAATGCCGAGAAGTTGCCTTCCACCATTCCAAAATACCAGGCGGCACCATAGCCGACGAATGCGGCCAACACCACGGCCGTGATGGAACTCATCAATCCGCGCATCAATCTTCTACCTGCAAAATTGCCAGAAACGCCTCTTGCGGAACTTCCACTGAGCCAATTTGTTTCATGCGCTTTTTGCCTGCCTTTTGCTTTTCAAGAAGCTTGCGTTTGCGTGAAATATCACCGCCGTAACACTTGGCAATCACATTTTTACGCAAAGCCTTGATCGTCTCACGCGCTATGACGTTGGCACCGATGGCCGCCTGGATTGCAACATCAAACTGCTGGCGCGAAATGATCTCGCGCATCTTGGCCACAACAGCCCGGCCTCGGTAAGCCGATTGGCTGCGGTGAACAATGATGGACAGCGCATCAACCTTTTCGCCGTTGAGCAAAATATCGACCTTCACCACATCGGATGCGCGAAATTCCTTGAACTCATAGTCCATTGACGCATAACCACGCGACACCGACTTGAGCTTGTCAAAAAAGTCCAGCACGATTTCGCCCAGCGGCATTTCATAAGTCAGCATGACCTGCTTGCCATGGTAGGCCATGTTCAACTGCACGCCGCGCTTTTGATTGGCAAGCGTCATGACCGCGCCCACGTAGTCCTGGGGCATGTACAGATGCACGGTCACGATAGGTTCACGAATTTCATTGACCCGACCGCCATCTGGAATTTTTGACGGGTTTTCAACCCGCAAGATTTCGCCATCGACTTTGAGCACTTCATAAACTACGCTGGGCGCGGTAGTGATCAAGTCCTGGTCAAATTCCCGTTCCAGTCGCTCCTGAACAATTTCCATGTGCAGCAGGCCTAAAAAGCCACAGCGAAAACCAAAGCCCAATGCTTCACTGACCTCGGGCTCGTAATGCAGCGACGCATCATTGAGCTTGAGCTTTTCGAGCGCGTCGCGCAATGACTCGTATTCGCTGGCTTCTGAGGGATACAAACCGGCAAACACCTGCGGTTGAATTTCTTTAAAACCGGGCAGGGCCTGGGTCGCAGTGAATGCTGCGCCTCCTGAGCCGCCCTTGATCAAGGTCACGGTGTCGCCCACCCGGGCGGCTTGAAGCTCCTTAATGCCCGCAATCACAAAACCAACCTCACCGGCCTCAAGTGCCTGGCGCGCTTCGGTGTGCGGGGTGAAGACGCCCAACTGCTCGGCGTTGTAGGTGGCTTCGCTGGCCATTAGTTTGATGCGATCACCTTTGGCAAGCCGTCCATCAACCACCCGAACCAGCATGACCACGCCAACATAAGCGTCATACCAGCTGTCGATGATCATGGCGCGCAAGGCACCATCAGAATTTCCTTTAGGTGCCGGAATCAGGGCTACAACAGCTTCCAAAATTTCGTCGATGCCCATGCCGGTCTTGGCACTGCAAGGGATTGCATCAGTCGCATCAATGCCAATCACCTCTTCAATTTCCTGGCGGGCATTGTCCGGGTCGGCCTGCGGCAGGTCCATCTTGTTGAGTACTGGAACGACTGTCACGCCCAAATCCAACGCGGTGTAGCAATTGGCCACGGTTTGCGCTTCCACACCCTGGCTGGCATCAACCACCAGCAACGCTCCTTCGCATGCCGAGAGAGATCGGCTGACTTCATACGAAAAGTCGACATGGCCCGGGGTGTCAATCAGGTTAAGGTTATATATCTGGCCATCGAGCGCTTTGTATTGAAGTGCGGCGGTCTGGGCTTTGATGGTGATGCCGCGTTCTTTCTCGATGTCCATCGAGTCAAGGACTTGCGCGCTCATCTCGCGATCTTGCAAGCCACCGCAACGCTGGATCAACCGGTCTGCAAGCGTTGACTTGCCATGATCAATATGCGCAATGATCGAAAAATTTCGAATGTGGTTCATCAACAAAATGCCTATTTACTAAGATAACTTGCAGAAAAACACACGGTTTTGCTACATCGCACCATAAAAAAGGGCACGTCCTGTGGCGACGCGCCCTAGCCTGACAACCCGTGACAAATACAAATATTGGAGACTTTTATAGGAACGGCGCTATGACCAAAACGTTGCTTATCGCAATGAAAGTAAGACTGTAGCGCTGCAGAAAAATGTAACTGACAAATTTCCACAGCGCTTAGGCATTCTAACCAACCGCTTTTATCAAGTGCCCTTGCCGAATCAGCGCCATCATTAACGGGCGGGTTTGATAATTACAAACTGCGCCATGTCGCCACGGCGGACCAACACAGTCACGTTTTTGGTCTTGTCGATTTTGGCCAGTGCTACTTCAAAATCCTTGACGTTACTAACCTCCACGTTTGCCATGGAGACAATGACATCACCTTCTCGCAATCCTGATCGTGCGGCGATACCGTCCACCACGTCGACCTTGACACCGCCCTTGACATTGAGCTCTTTCTTTTGGGTTTCGGTAATTTCACTGACCGACAGGCCCAATGCCTGCGCTGGACCTGCTACTGGCGGTTTGGATTCTGGCTTAGAAGCTGCACGCACGGGCTTTTCCGCTTCTACTTCGGCAATGGTGACGGCAATGTCTTTGCTGACGCCTCGCCGAAAAACAGTCACAGTCGCTTTGGTTCCTGGTTTGACGTTGCCCACCATGCGCGGCAAGTCGCTTGCCTTGTCAATCGTTTTGCCTTCAAACTTCGTAATGATGTCACCTGCTTCGATGCCCGCTTTTTCTGCAGGCGCGCCACTTTCAACACCCCGAATTAGCGCGCCCTGCGCTTTACCCAAACCGATTGATTCAGCAATGTCTTTGCTCACCTGGTCAATCTGCACACCAATTCGTCCACGAGTAACTTTTCCGGTGCTGCGCAATTGTTCAGCGACCCGCATGGCTTCGTCAATCGGGATAGCAAAAGAAATGCCTTGGTACCCACCCGAACGGGAATAGATTTGACTGTTAATGCCGACCACTTCCCCGCGCATATTGATGAGCGGACCACCAGAGTTGCCAGGATTGATTGCCACATCAGTCTGAATAAACGGCAAGTAGTCGCCGGTATCTCGCTGCTTGGCGCTCACGATGCCCGCAGTCACTGTATTTTCCAGGCCAAACGGAGAGCCGATAGCCATCACCCATTCACCCACGCGCAAGCGGCTGATGTCGCCAATTTTTACTGCCGGCAGGCCGACTGCATCGATCTTGACTACTGCAACGTCAGTGCGCTTGTCAGCACCAATTATTTTGGCCTTGAATTCGCGTTTGTCAGGCAAGGTCACGATGACCTCGTCAGCACCATCGACGACATGGGCATTTGTCATGACAAAGCCATCTGTCGTCAAGATGAAACCCGAACCCACCCCACGCGGCCGATCTTCGTCAGGCTGGCTAGGGCTTGGGCTAGGGCGTTGGCCACGCGGCGTGCCAGGCGGGACGGGAATGCCAAAGCGCTTGAAAAATTCCAGCATTTGCTCGTCAACACCGCCAGATGCCGAAGACGGCTTGCCTTTTTCCAGCGTACGAATATTGACCACAGAGGGATCCACCGCATCCACCAGATCGGTGAAGTCAGGCAGTGCCCGCGTTTGCGCCCATGCAGTTGATGCCGGCAGCATCGCAGACATTGCCGCAACACCCATCAGGCTTGCCGCCAGGCAAGCACGCAATGATTTGAAATTTGATTCAAGCATCGTCAACCTCGTTATAAAAATAATGGAATCCCAACAAATCGCCACAGTGTCAAGCCATCGAGCGTTTATTTCTTACGCTCAAGCGCACTGAAAAAAAGCTGCAAGGTTGCCATAGGAACCTCACCCACCAGCGTGATCCAGTGTCCGCCAAACCGCCGTGTCAAAGTTTGGGTGGCACCCAGCGAAAGCATGGATTCTTTTACATGGCGCTGTGGATCAAACTGATCTATAAAAATGGAAACCGAAGCCAGGCCATCCGAAAAAATCCATTGCAATGGCCCCTCTGCCACGGCTTGCTTTCCCGAACTTCCAGCAGTCAAACCCGGTCTACGATAGCAACTGCCAGGGTTAAAGCCAGCCACTGGCGTATTTAAGGCCCAGCCTTCTGCGCTTGCCGTTGTCTTCACCAGGACTGGCTTTTCAATTTTGTAGCCGTCTGTCTTGCCCATCATTTCGATGAGCTGATTCATGCTGACTGGCGCATCAAGTTGAAGCTCTGAAAACGCAGCCTGTTCAACAATCTTGTCCTGGTTATCAAGCGTTTGAAGTTTAACGATCAAGCCGTTTTTACGTTCGCTCCAAACCCGATAACCAAAACGCAGTCTGTCTTTGGGAATCAGATGGATAACGTCTGCGTCTACGCCAGCGACACGTTCCACGCTGTCTTGACGAAAGCTGTAAAAGTCAGCAATCCGGCTGTCGGCCAACTGAAACAGCTGAGGAAACAGGCCAAGCGATTCACGTTTTTCACTGCGAACCGATTTATGGTCTGGCATGAATGTGACCACGTTGTCGTTATGCCTAAAAATCGAACGCGGTACACCCGTTAAAGTCTCAATGCGCTCTATTTGCTGCGTACCCTCACACACACGCCATATTTTGGCGCTCGACATGTTGACGCCCGCCGACACCACGAAAGTTCCTACATACGAACGATTGGTTGACGCCTGATGCATACGCATCAGCCAATCGTTCAAACCACGGGTTTCTAAAGATGTAGCAGCCGCCGGGAGGGGGATTGTTGACACTTCAGCTGCTACATATTCAGTAGCAATAAGTGCATATAGAACAAGCGCAAAAGGCCTTAAAGACCTTAAATACCTAAAAATCATCTGGACCGATATATCTTTTAGCACCTTAACGTCCGCTGCCAGCCGGCATTTCGAGCGGCATGTCGAATGTCGCATTTCGCAAAAATCCTGAGGAATCCTGCAATGCCGAGGCAGTTCCAAACTGCCGGTGCGCAGCCAGCAATTCTTCCAGCTTGAGATCGCGCACAACTGGCCCCTGGGACGAGGTGACCACGATCTGCGTCGCTGGAGCTTCGGCCAACTGTGGTGAAGAAGAAGGCACTACCAGTTCCAAGGCATTCCAGGCAATAGCTGCAATGGCAGTCACTGAGGCAACTACTGCCACCAATTTCCAGCGAAAGTTACTGTCGTTGGCTGCTTGACCATCGTGCTGACACTGGTCAAGCAAAGGCGCACTCAATGCAGTTTTCACCAACACAGGCGCAAATGTGATGGATGTCTCGTCCGCTAGTCGCTTGCTCAGTCGGCGAACAAAAGCCAGTTCGTGGTCTGTATTTGCCAGCACGAATGACTTGGCCGGTGAACGCAACTGATCGCCAATCAAGTGATAAGTCATCCAGCAATCCAGCGATGATTCGTCAAGCTTGCAGGCATCAAGCAGACCAGAACAACTCTGCCGGTCTAACTGGTCGTCTGCCAGTGCAGAGAGAAGTTCACGCGTGACCAAAGATGCTTTCATGGATGTACGGGCAGCGGGCCTGCCAATTTTATGTTCATCAATTTCGTAATGCTTGATACATGCTGGTAAGAGGCGAATCAGCCCCCTCATCGCAAATTACCAACGCTTTCCACTTTGGTTTTCTAACAAAGGCTTAACTTTTGCAGAAATCGCTTCACGGGCTCTGAAAATGCGTGACCTTACTGTTCCGATCGGGCAATTCATGGCCTCCGAGATTTCCTCATAAGTCAACCCTTCAATTTCACGCAAAGTAATTGCTTCGCGCAATTCTTCAGGCAGATCCTGCATTGCAGAGTTGATGATGATGGCAATTTCCTTGCTCGCAAGGACTGCTTCTGGAGTTTCCGGACTTGTTAGTTCGTTCTCAACCCGGGAAGTTTCATCGTCATCGTCGGATTTGTAGGCATTTTCTGAAACAGTGGGATTTCGCTTCAAATCCATCAAGGCTTTTTTAGCCGTATTGACAGCGATTCGGTAAAGCCAAGTGTAAAACTGCGCCTCGCCCCTGAACTGGCCAAGGGCTCGATAGGCGCGAATGAAGGTTTCTTGGGCGATGTCTTCAACCAAATCAACATCTCGAACCATGCGTCCGATCAAGCGTTGAATACGCCGCTGGTATTTGATGACCAGCATTTCAAAAGCTTTTTGGTCACCGGCAACTGCTCGCTCAACCAGCAGTGCATCGGCATCGACAGCTTTTTCAACAAGCGGCGGCAGATCATCACTCACGGTTTTTCCTGCGAAGCAGCAAGTTTCCTATGGGTCGAGTACACCGCCCGGCGCAAATCCATCCAGCGCTCGGGCATGGTCTTTTTTTCAAGCCAAAGCCACAGGCTTGCGCCCGCATGATTTTCAAGCCGAACGAGCAAATGGTGCTGCAAATCAGCGATGACCCCCAGCGTCTGCTCTGCAGATCCGGTTTGATAACTCGGACTTTCCCAGCGCCATACCTCGCCGTCCCAAGCCACCTGGCCGCTTGGCAAATGACGCCAACTACTCCGGGC
>Ga0326733_1000395_pt1 | contig 12626 bp, 14 predicted proteins | sample 14_GP2_308_FD_207946 | JGI IMG/M metagenome (GOLD analysis project Ga0326733, IMG submission 207946) | Glacier ice microbial communities from Ngari, Tibet, China - 14_GP2_30.8 | ecosystem: Environmental > Aquatic > Freshwater > Ice > Glacier | place: China: Ngari, Tibet | collected 2018-07-17 | reverse complement strand
CCAGCGCCGCGTCGGGCGCAAATGCGCGGTTGGCGATGGCGATCTGGTTCGGATGGATCAACGTTTTTCCGGCAAATCCATAGCCACTGCCCTGAGCACATTCTGCATCGAAGCCGCCCATATCATCGAGACGGTTGCACACTCCATCAAAGCATGGCTTGGCACTGGCGGCAGCGGCGAGCACGATCATTTGCAACGATAGTTCCATCCCCTGACGAAGCGGACCCGGTCTGATCCCGGTTTCAGCGGCAATGTCGTTGGTTCCTGCGATCAGCCCGGCAACCGCATGGTGCGCAGCAATCTCACGGCCTGCGTATAATCCGGCGGGGGTCTCGATCATCGCCAATATCGGCGCGGCCAGATTGCGCCAGATGCGGTCGATGGTGGTCGCCGCCTCGACCTTGGGCAGCACGAACAGGTCGGCGCGGCAGTCTTTGAACGCCGTAATATCGTCGTCAAACCAGCGACTATCGGCGCTGTTAACGCGGATCGCGAGCAGCTTACCCGGCATTCCCGCCGCCACATATCGCACCGCCGCCAAACGCGCCTCTGCCTTGGCCTCGTCAGGAACGGCATCTTCGAGATCGAGAATGAGCATATCGGCATCCAGCCCACGCGCCTTCTCAAGCACCCGCGCGTTGGAAGCAGGCATATACAGCGCCGAGCGAACAAATTTCAGTTTCTGCGGCACATCCAAAGCGCTAATCATTTCAATCCTCGCCGATTTTCCTTGGCAACACGTCCAATATTTACGACATTGCGCACGACGTCAAACGGGAGGACATCATGGAATTCACATTTTTCCTTTTTCTAGCGGTTCTGGTCGTATTATACTTGTTTGCGAGTATCAAGATCGTCCGCCAAGGCTTTAATTATACGATAGAATATTTCGGGCGCTATCAGGTAACGGCTCAACCCGGCTTCAACTTCTTCCCGGCGTTTTTCTACCGTGTCGGCCGCAAGGTCAACATGATGGAGCAGGTGCTCGACATTCCAGGGCAGGAAATCATCACCAAGGACAACGCGATGGTCGCGGTCGATGGCGTCGTGTTCTTCCAGGTGCTCGACGCCGCCAAGGCCGCTTATGAAGTGTCCGACCTTTTGGTTGCGCTGATGAACCTGACCACCACCAATCTGCGCACCGTGATGGGGTCGATGGACCTCGATGAATTGCTGTCGAGACGCGACGAGATCAACGGGCGATTGCTGGTTGTGGTTGACGAGGCAACCTCGCCGTGGGGCATCAAGATCACGCGCGTTGAAATCAAGGATATCCGCCCGCCAGCCGATATCTCCAACGCGATGGCGCGGCAGATGAAGGCCGAGCGCGAAAAACGCGCTCAAATCCTTGAAGCCGAAGGTCTTCGCGCCGCCGAAATCCTGCGTGCCGAGGGCGAGAAGCAGGGCCAGATCCTGCAAGCCGAAGGCCGCAAAGAAGCCGCCTTCCGCGACGCCGAAGCCCGCGAACGCGAGGCAGAGGCCGAGGCCAGGGCAACGACGATGGTCTCCGAAGCTATCGCCTCATCGGGAACGCAGGCGCTCAATTACTTCATCGCGCAAAAATATGTCGAAGCGGTCAGCCAGTTTGCGACATCGCCAAACGCCAAAACGATCCTGTTCCCGGTCGAGGCAACCAGCCTGATCGGAACGCTGGGCGGCATCGGCGAACTGGCCAAGGACGCATTTGGCGAGAAGAAATAAGGGGGCGGTAACATGGAGTGGCTTCAACAATTCGACACAGGATATCTGTGGCTGATCGGAGCGGTGGTTTTGGGCGGGCTGGAGCTGGTCCTGCCGGGCGTGTTCCTGATCTGGATCGCGGTCGCGGCGGCGTTGACCGGTATTGCGACATTGCTGCTCGGCGTTCCGGTAATAGGCCAGTTGGTGCTGTTTTCGCTGCTGGCGATTGCAGCGGTGTACTCCGCGCGCAAGTCCTACCGGACGTTGGGCAACACTAGCGCCGACCCGATGCTCAACGACCGCGGCGCAAGGCTGACTGGAGAGATCGTGACGGTGGTCGAAGCCATCACTGGCGGCCACGGGCGAGTGAAGGTGGGCGATGGAGTTTGGTCGGCGCGCGGTGCTGATGCGGGCGTGGGCGACAGGGTGAAGGTGATCGGTGCGGATGGCGCGGTGTTGTTAGTTGAGGGGGTTACCTAAACCGAACAATCCCCGTCCTATTTGAATAGCGGATAATCCAAAATGTTGTCATTCATCGGCATCAAGTAGGGCAACAACAAATGGATTACGGTGACAAATGAACTACGTAAATTTTGTCACCATAATTTCAGTGTGCTGTGAGCCCAAAACACAAGGTCAAGAAGTCAAAAGAGCGATTGCTGTGTCGCCTCTATATGATCTCCAAGTAGAGAAAATAGCAATTTGACGGGGTTCGATTTTATGCTTTATCCTGTCTTGGTTTTTTCCACAATTATGGTCGCAGCTGCCCCGTCAGCCTCGTCCAAACCCGTCCCTCAATACACTCCGGCACAGATCGTTGCCTTTGATTTGGCGGGTCTTCATCTTTTGACGGCTCCGTCGGTGGTACGCGCCAAACTGATAGTGGATGGCTATGTTGTCCAGAAACCTTTTATCGGCGGCTCCGTCGTTCCAACATGGGAAAGTGCCATTTTGAATGAAATGGACCGTCGCAATGGTAAACAAATACCGCAACGGCCAGGTACTTTTGCGCTTCACGCTGAAGCAGAATCGGGGGAAATGATAACGGTTTTGTTTTCGACGTGTAATCTGAACAACGAAGGTCTTTGTACAAGCACAATTACAATGAAATTTCGTGAGAAGGTTTTCCGGCCTGCTGTTGCTCAGAGAGTTGCCGAAAAATATCCATTGTACACTGATGGCGATTCTACAGGAAAATGGTGGGGCGTCTGGAATGCAAAGCAATATCGCGTAGATACGGCATATCCACATATCAACTTCAGGCAGGATCATTTGGTATTTTTCCTAACCATGAAACTTGGCAGCAAAGTTTCGGATGAAATGGACAGACTGATTCAAAATGAGGTCGACCGAAGAATGCCAAAAAACACTGAGCTCAAAATTTAGGTGATGCAATTTCGGGAGTGCGGTCTGACCGGGGGAGCTTTGCTCCATTTCGGGGACACAGCACCATTCCCGGGACATAATAGTAATGCCCAGTTGGCGACATCGCAGTCTCAGAAATGTAAAAGAGACGGAGAGAACATGAGGGGTTAGTGCTGTCTTTCAAGTCTGGCCCTTCAAACGTACTGCCGGACACAATGTCGCCGTTGCGGCCTGCCCATGATGGCCAGCGGTACCATCTCTCCTCCTCTTGTCTCTTTTACATTCTTGCACGTTTCGGGGGCACCCACGTTTCCGGGATACCGCGATTCCGAGAACATGAATTAGAGATACACAGTTCTAATTATCTCTGGTCAATTGCTGCTTGCAATGTAGGATTTGACCTGCCAGCGTCACTTCAACATCATCATTCGCCCAATAGCTGCAAGGGCCTGCAACCAGCTGATTCCTTAACCAACGCGACTGCGTCGCGAACCCTTTTAGGTGAGAACTTAGTGTGACTTTCCGAGCTTCGTTTAACCATTGGAATATTCAAATTTGTAAAAAAGGCGCGAAGGCGCAAAGGCGCGAAGATATTGCGCACTACCTCATCTATTGTCAGTCGTTCAAACGCGGTATTAAAATGATTAAGTGGCTTCACCGGTTTGTGCGACCCCTTTGTGCCTCCGTGCCTTTGTGCCTTTTTTACAAAAGTACTCCAACGTAGACGCAGAAGGACTGACCTGAAGGTCAATCGGATTCCCTACCTCATGCAACAAACTGGCGGAATTGCGTGTCACCCGATTCCGGATTCGGTGTCACCCAGTGTCACCTTTTGTCACCCCAGACCCAAGACTACCGCCCCAGCTTGCCAGCCATGCCAATGATATCATCGAGCGGATTGCCGTCGCCGTCGAAGTCAAGCATCGACGCCAGACCGCCTAAGCCGCCGCCACTGGCAGGTGCCGTCTGCCCGCCACCGCCAAGCGCTCCACCAAGTATTCCGCCGATAAGGCCGCCTAGCCCGCCGCCTTCACCGCCGCCGCTTTGCTTGGCCATGTAGCCAGCAACAAGCATCGCCAGTATCGGCAGCATTTTCTTGAGCAACGCCGGGTCGATACCGGTCTGCTCGGACGCGCTGCCAGCGACAGTCCGGCTGACATCTTTCGATCCAAAAATCTGGCCAAGGATATCATTACCCTGTTCGACCGGCGTTGGTTCAGGCGACAGCACGCTGTCAAACAATCCGCCGCCGCCGAGTTGACCCAACAACCCGCCCAATCCTTCGATCCCCGAAGGTTGCGCCTGAGCGGTCTTTTTGAAGCCACCGAGAATCGCTGGCAAAAGCGCCGCAGCACCGGCCTCTGCGACCTGCTCGTTGATGCCCAGTTGCTGCGCCATCGAGCCAATGGCACCGCTTTGTTTCAATATGCTTGCAATATCCATGGTCGACTCCTCTGCGTTACGTGTGATTGGCCCTCAGTAGCGCCGATGGCAATGGCACAAAATGGCGTGCAGTTCATTTTACATCTGGGACAGCGAATTGCTTTTCTAAATTGTCACAAAAAAGCGTATGATAGCGTTTGGCAGGTTTGCGGTATTTTCCGCACTCCACAAGATTTTAGGAGAATATTATGGGCATTTTTAGCAGTATCAAAGACGCCATCTTCGGCAAAAAAGCAGTCGCGGCGACCCCTTCGGCAATTCCGCTTCAGCCTGTTGATGCAGCCCCGGTTGCGGTCAGCGACGTCGATGTCATCGCCAACCTTGAGGAAATGGGTGCCGGCAAGGACCTCAATTGGCGCACGTCGATTGTCGACCTGATGAAGCTGCTCGGCATGGACGCTTCATTGCAAGAGCGCAAAGACCTTGCGATGGAGCTGGGCTATACCGGCGAGCTCGAAGGCAGCGCCGAAATGAACATCTGGCTGCACAAGGCAGTGATGCGCGAACTCGCCGCCAATGGCGGTAAGGTTCCAGCTGAATTGATGGACTAAATTTGATCGAGGCTGGCGCGGTCGGGTTCGACAAAACCCCGCCGCGCCGGTATCGAAAACAGCAGTTCTTTTGAGTAAAATCGCAACGGCAAGTCACGCCGCCCACGCTCCGACAGGAGCAGCGAATTGACCGCCTGATAAAGTGGCAAACCCGGCCCCACTTCCGTCAGATGCGCTTTCACCCCGGCGATATACACCTGTGTTATCGTCTCGTGATAGCCTTGGCTGTCGTCATTCACGCCGCCAACCGCTTCATTATACGCCGAGATGATCGAGCGCATTTCCAGTTCGGGAACAATGTCTGTCCGGTCACGAACGATCCATGTGCTTGCCGCCAAATGCGCCTCATGAGTCCACTTCTCACGCGGCAAAGTGCGCGCAAGTAATCCTTCGCCGATCCTGACAATCGACGCATCATTTTCAAATAAGCGAACTTCAAAATCGGACATTTCCGGGCTTTCCATTTCGCCCGGAATGTCCCGGGTTTCAAGCAGCTTGCGGCGCTGACTGCCTTACGCTTTCATCGACATGATCGGCAAATTGCGCGAAGTTATCAATGAATTGTTGAACAAGATGCTTGGCCGTCGCGTCATAATCAGCCTTGTCAGCCCACGCTTCACGCGGATCAAGGATCGCGCCGTCGACGCCGGGTACGGCCACCGGAAACTCGAAACCGAAGTTCGGATCTTTGCGGAATTCGGCGTTGTTCAGGCTGCCATCGAGCGCCGCATTCAGCAAAGCGCGCGTTGCCTTGATTGGCATCCGGCTGATCCCCGGCATCGTCGCCTTGCCGCCAGTCCAGCCAGTGTTGACCAACCAGCATTGCACCGCGCCCTTGGCGATCCGCTCTTTCAGCAAGTTGCCGTAAACGCTCGGGTGACGCGGCATGAACGGTGCGCCGAAGCACGTCGAAAACGTTGCCTCGGGCTCGGTCACGCCAATCTCGGTGCCGGCGACTCGAGCGGTATAGCCCGACAGGAAGTGGTACATCGCCTGATCAGGGGTTAGCTTGGCAATCGGAGGCAAGACGCCGTAAGCATCGGCGGTCAGGAAGATGATCGTCTTGGGTACCGGCCCCATGTTCTTTTCCGACGTGTTCGGAATGAACTCGATCGGATAAGAACCGCGGCTGTTTTCAGCTAAGCTGGCATCGTCAAAATCAAGCTCGCGCGTTTCAGGATCGATCACGACATTTTCGAGCACTGTGCCAAACCGTTTGGTGGTGGCAAAGATTTCCGGCTCGGCCTCGGGCGAAAGCCGGATCATCTTGGCGTAACAGCCACCTTCAAAATTGAACACGGCGGTGTCGGACCAGCCATGCTCGTCATCGCCAATCAGCGTGCGTGAGGCATCGGCGGACAAAGTGGTCTTACCCGTTCCAGAAAGTCCGAAAAACACAGCGGTGTCGCCATCAGAACCCATGTTTGCCGAGCAATGCATCGGCATCACGCCTTTGACGGGGAGCAGATAGTTGAGGATACCGAACACCGATTTTTTCATCTCGCCAGCATAAGCAGTGCCGCCGATCAGGATCAGCTTTTCCGTGAAATTAACGGCGATAACAGTTTCGCTGCGGCAACCATGCCGTGCCGGATCAGCACGGAAGCTCGGCAGGTCGATGATCGTATACTCAGGAACAAAGCTTGCCAACTCGTCGGTCGTTGGGCGGACCAACAAAGTGCGGATGAACAGATTGTGCCATGCCAGCTCGTTGATCACGCGCACATTGACTCTGTGCTCGGGCTGCGACCCGCCAAACAGGTCAGCGACATACAGCTCGCCCTTATCGGCCAACGCGGCATAAAAATCCGCCTTCAACGCTGCGAAATGCGCAGGCGACATTTCGACATTGGTCTTGCCCCACCAGATGGTGTCTTCGGTTTCGGCATCGCGGACGATGAACTTGTCTTTTGCCGACCTACCTGTGTGTGTGCCTGTCTTGACAACCAGCGGACCGTCCTTCGCCATGATGCCTTCGCCATTGACCAGCGCATCCTCGACCAATTGCGGAGTGCCGAGATTGCAATGCAATGCAGCCTCGGTGACAATACCTTGCTGGTCGAGCGAAATGTTGAGTGGCGTGGACATTGAATGCTCCGATAAAATCAAAACTGCGAATCTAGGGCATACGTATGCACTAAAGCTGTTTGCGCCGGTAGCTTACAGACTCAATAAGGTCAAACTGCCGGGCGTCAATTTTGTTACACATGCACCGGACATTGACTAAATCCGCTAAAAGCAAATGATTGAACGATTTGCGCCGTCGACCTATAGGCGGTGCATGAGCGCCAGTATTGCCCTTGTCGATGACGACCGGAATATCCTGACTTCGGTGTCGATTGCGATGCAGGCCGAGGGCTATGTCACCCGGATATATTCTGACGGTGAAACAGCGCTGAAGGCAATGCTTGAAAATCCCGCTGACCTTGGAATTTTCGATATCAAGATGCCGCGAATGGACGGGCTGGAACTGCTCAGGCGGTTGCGTGAGAAGAGTGCGATGCCGGTAATCTTTCTGACCTCGAAGGACGAGGAGCTCGACGAAGCACTAGGGCTGGCGATGGGTGCCGACGATTATATTACCAAGCCGTTTTCCCAGAGGTTGCTAATCGCGCGGGTGAAAGCCATCCTCCGCCGCGCAACTTACGATAAAACACCATCAGGCGGCGAACCAATTGACGAACCTGAGCCGATGCTCCGCGGCAAATTGAAAATGGATCCGGCGCGGCATCATGTGCATTGGGACGGCAAATCGCTGACGCTAACAGTAACCGAATTCATGATATTGGAGGCGCTGGCGAACCGCCCCGGCGTTGTCCGCACGCGTGACCAGCTAATGGACGCCGCTTATCAGGACGACGTTTATGTCGATGATCGCACAATCGACAGCCACATAAAACGACTGCGCCGTAAATTCCGGGAAATCGATCCCGAGTTTTCGGCCATTGATACGCTTTACGGTGCCGGTTACCGATTCGCCGAAAACTGAACCCGCCGATCTTGCGTTGGGTTGGAGCCGTGGGTTGTCGCTCACGTCGCGGATACTTGCGGTCAATTTGTTCGTGGTCATCCTTCTAGGAGCAGGACTGTTTTTTCTCGATAGCTACCGCACGCGATTGATTGCCGAGCGGGAAAGCGCGGCCAAAATTCAAGCATCTTTCATTGCAAATAGCCTTGGACTGGTAGGCGTCGACGGCCGCACAGCCTTCATCGCTGCCTTTGCAGTTCAGCACGGATCGCGGGTCAGGATCTACAGCAAAGACGGCAGTAAATTGACTGACAGCTTCGACCTCGCGCCGCCGACTTATGACATGCGCAGTCCTGACAAAGAACCTTGGCGAAAGGTTGCGGCTCGCGGCATTGACCGCATTTTCGACTTCATGGTGGCAGCCCCCGATCTAACCCGATTCGCCGAACCCAAAGTCGACCGCGCCTCAGCATGGCCGGAACTCAAGCAGGCCAAGCCAGGGCAACCCGTTTCAATAGCTCGCTTTGCCCCTGACCTGACTCACGTGATCAGCGCAGGTGCCCGCTCGCCGGCTGGGAGCTTTGCGGTGCTAAGCACTGCCAACGAACGTGACATCCGTCTTCATGTTCGGGCGGAAAGATTCAGCGTGGGCATGTTCTCGCTGTTAGTGTTGGGCATTGGCGTTTTGCTCTCGATGTTTTTGGCACGCACCATTGTCCGGCCATTGCGACATCTGGCTCGAGCAGCAGTAAAAGTCCGGCTTGGTAGAGCGCAGGAAGTGACGGTGCCTCGCCTCCCCTCTCGCCGCGATGAAATCGGTATGCTGGCGCGTGCGCTATCTGACATGAGTATTGCACTGCGTCAGCGGATCGACGCGACAGAGGCGTTTGCCGCTGATGTAGCGCATGAAATTAAAAACCCGCTTGCTTCGTTGCGGTCTGCACTCGACGGTGCGGACCAGGTCAAAGATCCGGCACTGCGCCAACAATTGATGGATATTGCGAAAGCAGACGTCCAGCGAATGGACCGTCTGATTAGCGACATCTCGGACGCAAGCAGAGTGGATTCACAACTGGCAAAAGCCAAGTTCGAACCGATTGATCTGGGCGATATGATCGAGCAATTGTTGCAGGCGCGCGAACATCGCGGTGGAGACGCCGGCGTGACCATTGCATTCGCGCGACCACGGCGGGGCGTTGCAACGGTGCTTGGCGAAGACGTCCGGCTGGAGCGGATGCTAACCAACCTGATCGACAACGCGGTATCATTTTCACCACCCGGCGGACTCGTCGAAATATCCGCAACGCGCGCTGATGATGATATCCTTATCAGGGTCAGCGACGAAGGGCCGGGAGTTCCCGAAGCGGACCGTGAAGCCATTTTTCGCCGGTTCCACAGCGAGCGTCCATCGTCAGAGAATTTCGGCGAGCATAGCGGACTTGGTCTGGCAATCGCTCGTACGATTATCGAAGGGCATCACGGCCAGATTCGGGTACGCGACCGGGTCGATGGCAAGCAAGGTGCCTGTTTCCAGATCGCTCTGCCATGTGCAGAAGCATCGACGAAATGAGCGACGCCGCTTACCCCGAACTGTTGCACGCCACAGCAGTTGCGATCAATGGCACAGGCGTGCTTTTGCTTGGGCCTTCAGGATCAGGTAAATCGGACCTTGCACTGCGTTTAATTGATAGAGGCGCAGTGCTTATCAGCGACGATGGTGTCCTGGTGGATTCAGAAACGCCCGTGCCGATGTTGAGAACTGCCCCCAATATTGCAGGCATGATAGAAATGCGCGGTGTCGGGATATTGGAAATGCCGTTCGCTGACGAGGTTCCACTGCATTTGGTAGTGACACTTGGCGTTGACGCAATTCGCCTTCCATCCAATAACCAGTCGATGGAAATTGCCGGTGCGCAGGTTCGTTTCATTGCACTTTCGGCATTTGAAGCCAGCGCACCGTTAAAAGTTGAGCGAGCTTTGTTATTATGACCGACCAACCGTCCCCTTCACCGCAGCCGATATTGCTCGTCACTGGTTTGTCTGGGGCTGGTAAAACAACGGTCCTCAAAACGCTCGAAGATATGGGTTGGGAAGCGGTCGATAACTTTCCAATCAGGCTGGCCGGGCCACTGCTCGACATCCCGGGTTCGGAAGGCCAGTCAGGACCGGCAGTACCGTTAGCGCTTGGGTTTGATAGCCGGACGCGGGGGTTTGATCCCGATACTCTCACCAATCAGATTAAGCTGCTTCAGAACCGCCCCGATCTGAACATCATGACGTTATTCCTCGACTGCGCCGGGACCGAAATCGAGCGTCGTTATGCCGAGACGCGGCGTAGACACCCACTGGCGCAGGACCGTCCGGCAATCGACGGCATTGCGATGGAACAGATGCTGATGGCACCGTTGCGGCGCTGGGCGGAGACGGTGATCGACACAACCAAGCTATCAGCGCATGACTTACAGGTTGATATTAGGACACGTTTTGCGCGCGAGGCAAACCCGCATTCCACCGTCACAATCACCAGCTTCGGCTTCTCACGCGGAGTGCCGCATAATGCCGACTTGATGTTTGACATGCGGTTCTTGCGCAATCCACATTGGAACGATGTCCTTCGACCAATGACCGGGCTCGATCAGGCTGTGTCGGATTATGTGGAGGCCGATCCGGCCTATTCCCTTGCCGTTGCCAAAATCCGCGATCTTCTGCTTTATTTGTTGCCGCTCTACGACGCGCAGGGCAAAGCCTACGTCAACATTGCTTTTGGCTGCACCGGCGGGCGTCACAGATCGGTGCATGTTGCTGAGCAGTTCGGCAAATGGTTGCGCGAAGCAGGGTTTTCGCCCACGGTCGCTCACCGTAATCTGACGTCGCGGGCGATTGACGCGCTGGAGGGGCCAATGCGACTGGCACCGGGACACGAACAAAAGAATAAGCAGGGTAGCGCATAAATATGATCGGACTGATTTTGGTCACCCATGGCAGGCTTGCCGAGGAATTCCTCGTTGCGCTTGAGCATGTGGTTGGCCCGCAGACTCAAGTCGCCACGATCTGTATCGGACCTCGCGACGATATGGAAGGACGACGCGAGGAGATTGCCGCTGCTATCCGGCACGTCGACACCGGCAAAGGCGTTGTCATTCTTTCCGACCTGTTTGGTGGCACGCCGTCAAACCTCGCTATCTCTTTGCTTGATACAGGCCGCGTTGAAGTGATTGCCGGAGTTAACCTACCGATGCTGATCAGGCTCGACAGCGCCCGCAAGTGCATGGACGTAAAAGACGCGGTCGCTGCCGCACGCGAAGCGGGACGCAAGTATATCAGTGTTGCGTCGGAAGTTCTGGAGGCATCGAAATGACTCGAATTAGCCGCAACGTCACTATCGTCAACGACCGCGGGCTTCACGCGCGGGCCAGCGCCAAGTTCGTGACCTTCGTTAGCCGCCTGCCCGAAGGACTTCACGTCGAAGTCGAAAAGGACGGCCATAGCGTCACCGGCACTTCGATCATGGGACTAATGATGCTCGGTGCTGCAAAAGGTAGCGAGATCACCGTTCATGTCGAAGGCGACGAGTCGGACAAGGCGCTCGAAAAGCTTGTAGGATTGGTGATGGACGGTTTCGGCGAAGATTGATGCGCCGTGAGATAACCGGATTTTCCAACCCGCTTTTCAAACAGGTCCGTTCGCTGCGGGAAAAGAAGCTCCGCAAGCGCGAGCGCAAATTTCTGGCCGAGGGCCTGCGCATTATGACCGAAGCGCGTGAAGCGGGTTACCTTCCCGAGATGCTCTTCCGCGTGAAAGACCGCGAGGTCCATTCGCTTGAAATCGTGCTTGAGGACGCGGTATTATCGGCCGGCGGCGACGTTATCGAAACCAGCGCCGACATCATGTCCAAGCTGTCGGGTAAGGAGAACGCGCAGACCATCGTCGGGGTCTATGGCGACCACGGCACCGCGCTTGCCGATATCGACCGCAGTACCGCACCGATCTGGCTCGTGGCGCAGGCGATGCGCGATCCGGGCAATCTCGGCACGATGCTGCGCACTGGCGATGCGGTCGGGGCGGGCGGATTGATTCTGATTGACGACTGCACCGATCCTTTTTCAGTCGAGGCAGTGCGAGCAAGCATGGGCGCGGTCTTCACGCAGAAAGTTGTGCAATGCAGTTGGGCCGAGTTCGTCACTTGGTTGCGGGCGGGCGAAGGCCAGTTGGTTGGAACCAGCCTTGAGACCGCGCATGACTATCAGGCACCGCAATATGCATCGCCTTGCTTCATTCTGACCGGCAACGAAGCGCAGGGCCTGCCTGCCGAATATGCCGGCGAGTGCGATCTGCTCGTCAAAATGCCAATGCGCGGCAAGGCCGATAGCCTCAACGCGGCGGTCGCCACCGCGGTCATGGCCTATGAAGTGCTCAACCAGTTTCGGAACACGAAGGCAATGTGACGCGGTAATATTCAGACTTGGGAAATAAGAAACAAGCGATATGGCGATCATGAATGTTCTTCGAAACCTGTTAGCGCTCACTGTTGCCTTGCCCTTTTTGGCAGCGTGTCAGACGACGTCGCCTGCTGACGAAACGGTCACTGCCGACCAAGTCTACATCGCGCGCGGTAATGA
>Ga0326733_1000394_pt1 | contig 12647 bp, 14 predicted proteins | sample 14_GP2_308_FD_207946 | JGI IMG/M metagenome (GOLD analysis project Ga0326733, IMG submission 207946) | Glacier ice microbial communities from Ngari, Tibet, China - 14_GP2_30.8 | ecosystem: Environmental > Aquatic > Freshwater > Ice > Glacier | place: China: Ngari, Tibet | collected 2018-07-17 | reverse complement strand
AGAATTTTGCTGATTTAGGGAGAAATAGATGAGTGCAATTGTTGACATCATAGGCCGTGAAATTATTGATTCACGCGGCAATCCAACCGTGGAATGCGATGTATTGCTGGAGTCCGGCGTCATGGGCCGTGCGTCTGTACCTTCAGGCGCTTCGACTGGTTCGCGTGAAGCAATCGAATTGCGCGATGGCGACAAGAGCCGCTATTTCGGCAAAGGCGTGTTGAAAGCCTGCGAATACATCAATACAGAAATCTCTGAAGCGATCATGGGTCTGGATGCGAACGAACAAGCATTCCTCGACCGCACTTTGATCGACTTGGACGGTACTGGCAACAAAGCTCGTTTGGGCGCAAATGCAACGCTGGCGGTGTCGATGGCGGTTGCCAAGGCAGCAGCTGAAGAATCCGGCTTGCCGCTGTATCGCTACTTCGGCGGTTCAGGCGCAATGCAAATGCCAGTGCCGATGATGAACGTCATCAACGGTGGCGCACACGCCAACAACAACCTTGATCTGCAAGAGTTCATGATTGTTCCAGTTGGCGCACCTAGCTTCCGTGAAGCGTTACGTTGGGGCGCTGAAGTGTTCCATACACTGAAAAAAATTCTCAACGACAAAGGCTTGCCTACGTCGGTTGGTGACGAAGGTGGTTTCGCCCCATCGGTTGAAAACCACGAAGCTGCGATCAAGCTGATCCTGCAAGCGATTGAAGAAGCCGGCTACGAGCCGGGTACGCAAATCGCGTTGGCCCTGGATTGCGCTGCCAGCGAATTTTACAAAGACGGCAAATACCATCTGGAAGGCGAAGGCCTGACATTGTCGAGCGCTGATTTCACCCATCTGCTGGCAACCTGGTGCGACAAATATCCGATCATCTCGATAGAAGACGGCATGGCCGAAAACGATTGGGAAGGTTGGGCAACCTTGACCGCTGCCTTGGGTAAAAAGGTGCAATTGGTAGGTGACGATTTGTTCGTTACCAATACCAAGATCCTGCGCGAAGGCATAGAAAAGAACATCGCCAATTCGATCCTGATCAAGATCAATCAGATCGGTACGCTGACAGAAACATTCGCAGCGATTGAAATGGCAAAACGCGCCGGTTACACCGCCGTGATCTCGCATCGCTCAGGCGAAACTGAAGATTCGACAATCGCCGATATCGCGGTTGGTACCAACTCACTGCAAATCAAGACCGGCTCTATGTCGCGTTCAGATCGCACTGCAAAGTACAACCAGTTGCTGCGTATCGAGGAAGATCTGGGCGATATCGCCAGCTATCCTGGTCGTAGTGCGTTTTACAATTTGAAGTAATCCCTATACGGTCATGTGGCATTGCTGTATGACCGGATTTGCCGTGTAAATGTCCGATGCGCCTCATCATTCTCTGTCTCGCTGCACTCGTTGTGCTGATTCAGTACCCGCTGTGGCTGGGCAAGGGTGGATGGTTACGCGTATGGGATCTGGATCAGCAAGTAGTCGCTGCACAAAAGAAAAACGATGATTTAAGAGCGCGCAATGCGAAGCTTACCTCTGAAGTGCAGGACTTGAAGGAAGGTACCGGCGCTGTCGAAGAGCGCGCCCGTTACGAGCTTGGTATGATCAAGGAAAACGAGATCTTTGTGCAAGTTCTCGATCCGAACAAAAAGTCCACATTCGTCTCTATCCCACCGCCCAAGATTGAACCGAAAGAAAAGCCTTGAGTAATGCATGCCAATAAAAAACGCGCTTATTTAAGCGCGTTTTTTATTGGCACACATTTCCTCGCCTTGTTTCTATTAGTGTTTGATCGGGCTGGCGGCAATCATGGTTTCTACCGCCGCCTCCGTTGTAAATAGATGCGCGCAATCCACTGGATCAAATTCATAGTGCTGACCGCAGAAATCGCAATCGACTGCAAGCTTGCCTAATTCTTCGAGTGCAGAATTGACTTCTTCCTGACCGAGCATTTGCAACATCGTGCCGACTTTTTCGCGGGTGCAGGTGCATAGAAAATGCGGATGCTGCGGATCGAAGACCCGTATCGTTTCTTCCCAGAATAAACGTCGCATCAGGATTTCGACGTCAGTTGACATCATTTCTTCCTGCCGCAAGGTGGATGCGAGCATCACCGATCTATCCCACGTTGCCAGATCATTTTCAGTGCTGGTGACGATGCCGCCTTCATGCGGCAATTTTTGCAACAGCAATCCACGCGAGACATCGCTGTCTGCTGCGAGCCACAATTTGGTATCGAGTTGTTCAGAGCGCAGCATATAGTTTTCAATCACGGTGGCGACTGTGGCGCCATCCAGCGGCACGATACCTTGATAGGCTTGTTGGCCCGGCAATTTATCTTTCGGGTCCAGAGTAATGACGAAGCGACCTTCACCCTGGACGTTCACCAGTTCTGGCAGCGTGGCGTCATCGCTGACAACGGCGTTGTCCGCCAGCTTGGCAGTGGCGCGCATGTTCAGGTCCGAATCGCATTCGACGACCAGCAGTCGCAAAGGACCATCACCATATATTTGCATGATGATGGCGCCGTTGAATTTCAAATTTGCCGAAAGGAGTGCAGTTGCTGCCAGCATTTCTCCCAGTACAGATTTAACTGCAGGTGGGTAATCGCGCCGTGCTTGTACCTGCTTCCATGTTTCTGAAACGTCGACCAGTTCGCCACGTACAGTCGCGTCTTCAAACACGAATTTTTGCATTGTGTCAGCCATGCTTATCCTATTTTCTTCAATGTATTTTTAAACTCGCGACTACGCGTCACGTAATTGTCGGCGATTCTGCGCAGGTTGGCGATATCGGTTTCGCTCAGTGAGCGAACTACCTTCGCTGGCGTACCTAAAATCAGCGAATTATCCGGATATTCCTTGCCTTCTGTGACCAGCGCACCTGCACCGACCAGACAATTTTTACCTATCTTTGCACCGTTCAAAATGACAGCTTGAATGCCGATCAGCGATCCTTCGCCAATGGTGCAGCCATGAATCATCGCCTGATGACCGACGCTGACATTGTCGCCGAGCGTAAGCGGAAAGCCCGGGTCGGCATGCAGTACTGCGCCTTCCTGCAGATTGCAGTTTTCACCGATGGTGATGTCTTCGTTATCGCCACGCACGGTTACCTGAAACCAGACGCTGGAATTGGCCTTGATCGTGACGCGCCCAACCACCGTTGCCGAATCCGTGATGTAGGCAGTGGCTGCGATATCGGGTACGTGTTCGCCTAATTGGTAGATAGCCATATGTTCAGTAAAAGGGTGCCTGCACAGCCAGAGTGCTGAAAGCGTTGATGCGTCAGATTCCAACGATTTATGCAAATGGGGTCAAATAGCGGAAATGGAAGGGTTTTTTCCTCCACAATGCCATCTCTAACTGCGCTTCCGCCTCCAAAGGCATTATTTTACGTCACTCACATGAATAGTCCCCACGTAGCTAGTCCCACCGACATCACGGAATTGCGCGCGCTCGCAATGCAATGGGCGGGCGAAACCGATCCGACCCGTAAAGCGGACGGTGTCATTGCCATGGCGACAAGCTGGCAAGCCAGTGAGTTGTCGTTAAATGCACAGCAATTATTGGTGGCGCAACAAGCTATGCCGGGCAGGCCGATTGCCCCCGAACTGATCTCTCCGAAGTTTGTAAAACATCGTTCCATGTTGACGGTGGAGGGGCGTGCCGCGATGATCCATGCGCTGACGCATATCGAATTCAATGCAATCAATCTCGCCTTGGATGCCGTGTGGCGGTTTGCCGGAATGCCGCAGGCCTACTACGTGGATTGGCTGCAAGTAGCGGGCGAGGAAGCTTTGCACTTCTCGTTATTGGCTGGGCATTTGCATACGCTAGGCTATCAATACGGCGATTTTCCGGCGCATAACAGCATGTGGGAAATGGCCGACAAAACCAGCGGCGATGTTCTGGCGCGCATGGCGCTGGTACCACGTACTTTAGAGGCGCGCGGGCTGGATGCGACGCCGAGAACGCGCGTCAAACTGGCGCAGGCTGGCGACCATGCAGCAGCGGAAATTTTGGACATCATCCTGCGCGATGAAATCGGTCATGTCGCAATTGGTAATCATTGGTACCAAGTGTTGTGCGACGAGCGCAGTGTGGACCCAGTCGAGACTTATGCGGCCTTGACCGTGCAATATAAGGCGCCTGTATTAAAAGGGCCGTTCAATCTGCCGGCTAGACGCGCTGCAGGTTTTAGTGAGATCGAATTGACGGCGTTGATGAACGGCATACCATGAACGCAAGAATGAAATAGTTGCCAGTGTTACATCTTGTTACTGCATGAATGAAACTTTGGCTGCAAGATGATGGTCAGACGAAAAAATTGCTTTTTAGTTACCGTAACTGGTGCTTAGTAATTAGATACGTTAAGCATGTCTAAAAGATGGAAAAATGCTCTCGTACGCGTTTCTTTTTAGCTTTAAGTTGTTTGCAAATAACCTCAATTTATAAAAGGGAAAATCATGAATTCAAGCAAAACTCTCACCTCCGTACTCGCCGCTACTCTGTTGATCGCAGGTTTGGCCGCTTGCCAGAAAAAAGAAGATGTCGTTATCGAGAAAGGCCCGGCAGAAACCGCGGGACAAAAAATTGATCAGGCTGGCGCAACAGCAGGACAAAAAATAGACGAAGCAGCAACCAAAATTGGCCAGGAAGCTCGCGAGGCAAAAGCTGAAGCTAGCCAAAGCGCAGCAAATGCGCAGGATGCTGCTGGCAAAAAACTGGAAGAAACCGGTCAGAAGATGCAGGACTCGGCCAACAAGTAGTCTGGCAATTGCTAGCGCGCCTATGATTTCGAATCATAGGCGCGCTTTCTTGTTAACGGTCCGGACTATCGACCGCTTTACCGACCTTCGACGTATTAAGACTTTTCATTCCTTATTTAGCCTACAGTCTTAGTGGTTTTGAATCTAAAATTCTGAGTCGGGCACAAGCTGAGCTACAGGTAAAATAACTGCCTACGTTCAGTAATTACGCGCAGTATCTTTAACGCGGCTACTTTCATATTTCACTCAATTTTCCATTCACATTCGCATGAAATTTTCGCGCTCGGAATTCCTGACTATTCGTGGCATGCAATATCACATCCGGCATTGGGGCAACGACGATGCGCCTATGTTATTCATGCTGCACGGCTGGATGGATGTTTCTGCTTCATTCCAGTTTTTAATCGATGCATTGAAGCGTGACTGGCATGTGATTGCCCCTGACTGGCGTGGTTTTGGTTTGAGCGAATACGCTGGCAAATCCTATTGGTTTCCCGACTATCTGGCCGATCTTGACGCGATACTGCAGCACTATTCGCCTGAGCGGCCTGTCAATTTACTGGGTCATAGTCTGGGTGCAAATGTCGCCGGAATTTATGCCGGTGTGCGTTTGGAGCGGGTCAAGAAACTCATTTTGCTGGAAGGCTTCGGCATGCCGACGACGCAGCCTGACGAAGCGCCGACACGCTACGCAAAATGGTTGGACGAAGTGCAGGCGAATCCACACATGCGCAGCTACGCAACGTCGCAGCAAGTCGCACAGCGCTTGCAAAAAAACAATCCGCGTTTAAGCGATGAGCGGGCAGCGTTCCTGGCTCAACATTGGGCGGCGAAAAATGAAGCAGGGACATGGGATATTCAGGCCGATCCCTGGCACAAGCTGCCAAATCCAAACTTGTATCGGGTTGAAGAAATCATGGCATGTTGGCAGGCTGTGACAGCGCAGGTCTTGTGGATAGAAGCGAAGAATAGTGAGTTGCTCTGGCCAATGGAGCCCGACGGAGAGGCCCGTGCAGAGATCGATAGACGAGTAACGCATCTTCGCCGTGTCACTAAATTGATGGTGGAGGATGCCGGTCATATGCTGCAACACGATCAGCCTGAAATTGTGGCGCATGCGCTTGATCAATTTCTTGATTAAAACGTGGGTGCAATCATTTTGCGTTGCAACAAAAACGCTGTTATCACGGGTACAATTGAGTTGTATTTTCGTTTTTGACATCCTCTGTAAACACTCGCATGCTCAACGCTGACCTTCATTGTCATTCCAATGTCTCCGACGGCACATTGACGCCGACGGCGCTGGCTTCGCGCGCGAAGGCCAATGGTGTTGATGTGTGGGCGATGACAGATCACGATGAAATCGGCGGCATTGCGGAAGCGCGTGCTGTCGCAAAAGCGCTGGATTTGCCTTTTATTCCGGGCGTGGAAATCTCCATCACATGGGCGGGCCAAACCGTTCATATCGTTGGCTTGCAGATCGATGAGACCAATCCAACGCTGGTTCAGGGTCTTGCTGCTACGCGCGGTGGTCGAGAACAACGCGCGCGTGAAATTTCCGCAGGACTGGAAGCTGCTGGCATTTCCGGAGCATTCGAAGGCGCGCTCAAATTCGTTGGTAATCCCGATTTAATTTCTCGCACCCATTTCGCTCGCTACATTATCGACTTAGGTTTGAGCAAAGATTTACACGATGTCTTTGCCGACTATCTGAGCGAAGGCAAGCCGGGTTTTGTGCCGCATCGCTGGGCGACTTTGCAAAACGCGGTTGACTGGATACGGTCTGCTGGCGGCATCGCCGTGATTGCACATCCAGGGCGCTACAAATTCAGTGATCTTGCCTTTGATGCATTGTTTAGCGAGTTCAAGGATTTGGGTGGCGCGGCGATTGAAGTCACAACCGGCAGTCATACCGTTGATCAGTACGACTACTACGCAAAAGTTGCCAATAACTATGGCTTTCTGGCGTCACGCGGCTCTGATTTTCACGGGCCTGGCGAATCGCGGGTCGATCTGGGGCAATTACCGCCATTGCCATCTGGAGTAAAACCAATCTGGCACGATTGGCAGGTTTGAGTTCTTTGCAGCGCAGCCATCGAATTGACGCGAGAATTTTGCGTGAAGTTTTTGAATCAGTTGTCTTGCGCTCTTGAAATTTCAGCTGACGCCCCTATTTATCAAACGCATTTAATTCCTTTTGGAGATTATTTAATGAAAAGAATTTTCCTCTTCGTCGCAACAAATATTGCCGTCATCGCAGTGATGTCGGTTGTTTTGTCGCTGCTGGGTGTGGATCGCTTTATTTCACAAGCCGGTTTGAACCTGCCTATGCTGCTGGTGTTCTCGCTGGTAGTCGGCTTTACCGGTTCCATTATCTCGCTGCTGATCAGCAAGCCTATGGCTAAATGGTCGACTGGCGCGCGCGTGATCGATGCGCCTTCGTCGAGCACCGAGCTGTGGTTGATTGACTCAGTACGCAAACTGTCAGAGCGCGCAGGTATTGCGATGCCCGAAGTTGCTGTGTACGACGGCGAGCCAAATGCGTTTGCTACCGGCGCGTTTAAAAATTCCGCCTTGGTCGCGGTTTCTACCGGTTTGTTGCAAAGCATGACCAAGGAAGAAGTCGAAGCCGTGTTGGCGCATGAAGTCGCTCACGTCGCGAATGGCGATATGGTGACCATGACTTTGGTGCAAGGCGTGGTGAATACCTTCGTTGTGTTCCTGTCGCGCGTGGTTGGTTACTTTGTTGATCGTGCAATTTCCAAAGACAGCAACAGCGGGCAGGGCATCGGTTACACCATTACTGTAATCGTGTCGCAGATCGTATTCGGTATTGCCGCATCGGTCCTCGTTGCCTGGTTCTCGCGTCATCGCGAATTCCGCGCTGATGCAGGTGCTGCGAAATTGCTTGGTAGCCCACAACCGATGATGAATGCGCTGGCGCGTCTGGGTGGCATTACGCCATCCAGTTTGCCGGAAGGCATGGCGTCCATGGGCATCAATGACAAACCTGGATTCATGTCATTGTTTTCCAGTCATCCGCCGATTGAACAACGTATTGCCGCCTTGCGAGAAATTCGCTAATCCTTTCATCAGGTAGGCATATGACGGCGACCAGATGGTCGCCGTATTTTTTGGATTTATTATTTAATGAGCCAATTTTTTCAAATACATCCGGACAATCCGCAACAGCGCTTGATCAATCAAGCTGTGCAGATTATTAAAGAGGGCGGCATCGTCGCGTTGCCGACGGATTCCTGCTATGCGCTGGTTTGTCATCTTGATGACAAGGATGCGGTGACTCGCTTGCGTCGGATTCGCAATGTCGATGACAAGCATCATTTGACCTTGCTATGCCGCGACCTGAGTGAAATCGCTCAATACGCGAAGGTCGATAACCAGCAATATCGTTTGCTGAAGGCAGCAACGCCGGGCGCATACACATTCATTCTGGAAGCGACGAAAGAAGTGCCGCGCCGCTTGAGTCATCCGTCACGCAAGACAATCGGTCTGCGTGTGCCGGAAAACCGGATTGTGCATGCCGTGCTGGAAGAGTTGGGCCAGCCTTTGCTGGGTACCACGCTGATTTTGCCGAATGAAGATGAGCCGCTGACAGATCCGGAAGAAGTGCGCGATCGTCTGGCGAAATTAGTCGATCTGGTGGTGGATGGTGGTGCTTGCAGCTTGCAGCCAACCACAGTGATCGATATGACCGGCCCTGAACCTGTGCTACAGCGGCAGGGACGTGGTGATGCGTCGCCGTTTGGACTTTAGTTTTTCTGCAATGGTGGCTGGAGAATGTTTCCAACCTTTACTCCCATCGTTTGCGTCGTGCTGTTTAAATTAAACAAGCCTGCGGCTATTCAATCGCTTTGCTTATCGCCGCAAGTTGTAGCGCTCCCTCTGATAAAATTCTGCCTATGAACGAACTTATACAAACTTTTGCTGTTTATGCGTTGCCGATTGTATTTGCGATTACGCTGCACGAAGCAGCACATGCCTACGCTGCCAAATATTTCGGCGACACGACTGCTTATGCGCAAGGTCGCATGACCTTGAACCCAATCAAGCATATCGATCCTATCGGTACCTTGCTAATTCCTATCGTGCTGTATTTCGTCGGTAGTCCTTTTTTGTTTGGCTATGCGAAGCCGGTGCCGGTCAACTTCGGTAACTTGCGCAATCCGAAAAAACAGATGGCCTTCGTCGCGCTGGCTGGGCCGCTGGCTAATTTGGTGATGGCGCTCATGTGGCTAGTGCTGATCATCATTTTGAGTGCCTTCAATTCCGGAGAAGAATTTTTCATGCGGATGGCACAAGCTGGCGTACTGACGAATCTGGTGATTTTTGCCTTCAACCTGTTCCCGATTCCACCGCTGGATGGCGGCCGCATCATGACCAGCATATTGCCGCACAAATATGCCCACAAATTTGCGCAGTTGGAGCCATACGGCTTCTTCATCGTGCTGGCACTGATGATGTTGAAGGTGCTGCATTTCTGGATGGTGCCGGTGATGCAAGGTGCTAAAGCTGTCTTGCTGTTGCTCGTTACTCCTCTCACTTTTTTTCTGAACTGAGTGATTATGTCTATCGACCGCGTCGTTTCCGGTATGCGTCCCACAGGCGCACTGCATCTTGGCCACTATCACGGTGCGCTGAAGAACTGGGTCAAATTGCAGGACGAAGTGCCGTGTCTTTTCTTCGTAGCCGATTGGCATGCGTTGACCACGCATTACGACGATCCGAGCATTATCGAAGCGAGTACCTGGGAAATGCTGATTGACTGGCTCGCTGCAGGCGTAGACCCGGCCAAATCGGACATATTTATTCAGTCGCAGGTGGTAGAACATGCCGAACTGCATTTGCTGCTATCAATGCTGACGCCGCTAGGTTGGCTGGAGCGTGTGCCGACTTACAAAGACCAGCAGGAAAAATTGTCGGAGCGCGATCTCTCGACTTACGGTTTCCTTGGCTATCCCTTGCTGCAGGCAGCCGATGTGTTGATTTATCGTGCGACGCAGGTGCCGGTTGGTGCAGACCAGATTCCTCACATCGAAATGATGCGTGAAATAGCGCGCCGCTTTAATCATCTGTACGGCAAAGAAAAAGGCTTTGAAGAAAAAGTCGCCGAGACATTAACCAAATTGAGCGGCAAGCAAGGCAAGCAATACAAGGAACTGCGCACTGCATATCAAGAGCAGGGCAATGCCGACGCTTTAGCTTGGGCGAAAACCTTGCTGGATAGCGTGCAAAGTATCAGTGAGACCGATCGTGAGCGACTGTTCGGTTATCTGGCCGGTACGCGCAAACAGATTTTGCTCGAACCGCAAGCACGCCTGACGGAAGCATCGCGGATGCCGGGACTTGATGGACAAAAAATGTCCAAGAGCTATGGCAATTCGATTACCTTGCGCGAAGACAAAGAGAGTTTGACGAAGAAGATTCGTACGATGCCAACCGATCCTGCGCGGGTGCGTCGTACCGACGCTGGCGATCCGGAAAAATGCCCGGTTTGGCAGTTGCATTTGGTGTATTCCGACGCACCGACCAAAGAGTGGGTAGTCAAAGGGTGTACTTCGGCAGGCATCGGCTGCATCGAATGCAAACAGCCGGTGATTGACGGCGTGCTGAAAGAGCAGGAGCCTATGCGCGAACGTGCGCAGAAATACATAGACGATCCATCGCTGGTACGCGCCATCGTTGCAAATGGCCGCGACAAGGCGCGTGCGTTGGCGCAGGAAACCATGCGCGAAGTGCGTGACGCGATGGGTTTGGGTTACCGTTCATGAACATAGCCGGCAAAAGTGCAACCGAGCACGATGCCGATCCTCACTTGATTTCCCAGCCATCGGCTTGGGTCACACGTTTTACCCATTTGATTCCATCTGGTGAAGTACTGGATCTCGCATCTGGTGCCGGCCGTCATAGTCGCTGGCTGGCAAAGCAGGGGCATCCTGTGTTGGCCGTTGATCGCAATCATGATGCGCTCGCTTTGGCGGCCGGCGAGGGTATACAGACGCAACAAGTGGATCTGGAAACTGGCAATCCCGAGCAGGATTGGCCATTTGCCGTAGAACGTTTTGCCGGCGTGGTCGTTGTAAACTACCTGCATAGACCACTATGGACAAAGATTATCTCCAGTCTGGAGAGCAATGGGATTCTGATCTATGAAACCTTTGCTTTGGGGAATGAGCAATTTGGGAAGCCGTCCAATCCTGTTTTTTTATTAAAGCACGGCGAATTGCTGGAAATCGCTTGTGGTCACGGCTTGCAAGTGATTGCCTATGAAGACGGCTACATCGATACGCCAAAACCAGCTATGGTGCAAAGAATCTGCGCTATCAAGGGCGACCACCGCCTGCATTCCGAAAATCTTCGTTTAATTTGATCGGCGTCTGAGCAAGACTGCACCACACAAGCGGGCGATCCGCTACAATCGAATATTCTCCAATTTTTCGTTCATACACTATTATGATTCAGGGCAGCATAGTCGCAATCGTTACTCCCATGCACGCGGACGGCTCACTTGATTTGCCGGGCCTGCGCAAATTGATCGATTGGCATATCGCCGAAGGTACGGACGGCATCGTGATCGTCGGTACTACAGGCGAATCGCCTACTGTTTCGGTTGATGAACATTGCGAGCTGATTCGCGTCGCGGTTGACCATACCGCCAAGCGTATTCCCATCATTGCCGGCACAGGTGGTAACTCCACCTCGGAAGCGATCGAACTGACCCAGTTTGCCAAAGACGTGGGAGCAGATGCGTCGCTACTGGTTGTTCCTTACTACAACCGTCCGACGCAAGAAGGCATGTACCAGCATTTTAAAAAAATCGCCGAAGCAGTTGATCTGCCAGCGATTCTTTATAACGTACCCGGCCGTACCGTCGCCGATATGGCGAACGAAACGATACTGCGTCTGGCGCAAATTCCAGGTGTGATCGGTGTCAAGGATGCAACCGGCAATATCGCACGCGGCTCAGACTTGATGCGATTGAAACCAGCTGAATTCGCGGTTTATTCTGGTGACGATGCCACCGCAATGGCGCTGATGTTTTGCGGCGCCAAAGGTAATATTTCAGTGACGGCAAATATCGCGCCGCGTGGCATGCACGAACTGTGTGATGCAGCGATGAATCAGCGGGTTGCCGAAGCAATCGCCATCAATAACAAGCTTTTGCCATTGCATAACAAGCTCTTCGTTGAACCGAATCCTGTTCCATTGAAATGGGCAATGGCGGAAATCGGTCTTATCCCACCAGGTATGCGTTTGCCTATCGTGCCGCTGGCTGCGGAATACCACGATGTCGTGCGCGCGGCGATGCGTGAATCGGGTGTATTACAATAAGTCTCGATTTGGAGCTGGCAGCTTAAGTTGCCTGTTGAACAGAATTTTTAAGTATTCATATTACTACTCGGAAGATTTCTTACATGGCTCAAAGCAGCTTCGCAAAATTTGGAATGGTTTATGTGCTCGCACTCACCGGCTTGGCTGGATGCAGCTCCATCAGTTCAATGCTGGAACCAGGACGCATCGATTACAAAAGCGAGGTCAAAAAGACGCCTACGCTGGAAGTTCCACCGGACCTGACACAGTTGCAACGTGAAAATCGTTACGCACTGCCGGTTTCCAATCGTGGCACAGCAACTGCCTCTACCTACAACCAGCAGCAAACCACGCGTCCAGCTGAGCAGGCTGCCACCGTTGCGCCCAAGGCCTTGTCAGATGTGCGCGTGGAGCGTGATGGTTCACAACGCTGGCTGATAGTGAATCAGACGCCTGAAGTGTTGTGGCCTCAAATCAAGAATTTTTGGCAAGACAATGGTTTTCTGATTAGTCTCGATGCACCGCAAACCGGTGTGATGGAAACTGACTGGG
>Ga0326733_1000393_pt1 | contig 12650 bp, 10 predicted proteins | sample 14_GP2_308_FD_207946 | JGI IMG/M metagenome (GOLD analysis project Ga0326733, IMG submission 207946) | Glacier ice microbial communities from Ngari, Tibet, China - 14_GP2_30.8 | ecosystem: Environmental > Aquatic > Freshwater > Ice > Glacier | place: China: Ngari, Tibet | collected 2018-07-17 | reverse complement strand
GCGGGGTGCCCGGGGCAAGCAAATAGCTCATCAGTAAATTGGCGGTTTCCATCCCGCCGCCGTTGCGGCGCAGATCGATGACGAGCGCGTCCCCTTGCGCGACCAGCGTCATCGCTGCGGCGATTACCTCGCCCGCCATCGACGGGGGCGGGAAGACTCGCAGATCGAGTAACATCACATTGCCTTCCAGCCGCTCGACCTTTTCAACTCCATGGTTAAGATGCGCGCCGTAATAAAGGGCGATTTCGTTCGCCGCGAACGCTTCGACGCCGCCATCGGGCCGAATCTTCTCGGCGCTATAATCGACCGCGAGATGTCCATCGTCGGAATGGCGGCGCAGCAGGTCTGTCATCTGGCGGGCGAAAGCGGGGCCATCGGACTGGCCCTTCCAGCGGGCCGACCTTAGCAATCGGGCCAGGCGCCGTCCGACGCGCGGTTCGACGTAGCGTTGCCCGATCAGCGTGGCCGCCTGGTCGGAGACCCGACTCTTCTCGGCCGGGCTGACCAACATCGATGCCGCTGCGGCGACAGCCATTACGAAGCTCATCACAATTCTTCCTTGATGCGGTCGATGAAGGGTTTGCCAGCGAGCGCGACGAGAAGGCGAGCGACGGACGCGGCCAGGGGGGTCTCGCATTCTGATTCCAGCGTGCTCGCGGCGCGCGCTGTGGCCGTCCACAACCGAGTCAGTCGCTCCGCCTGGGCACGTCCGGCGGAAGTGAGGGAAATTTGCCGCTCCCGGCGATCTGTCCCGGCACCGGTCTCCACGATCCCTTCGCGTTGCATTGCAGACAGCGTCTGCGTCATCGCCGGCTGGCTGACTCCGCAGAGATCGGCAAGCTCGCTGACGCGGAGCACGTGATGCCGCAAGAGGAGGCAGACGATCGGATAAAAGCGCGGGCGAAATCGTTCGCCTTCAGCGTCGTAAAGTGCCTGCACACCGCCATCGATTGATGCGATCAGCGCTCTCAGCGCGCTCCCTAATCCAATTTCCGACGCTTTCATATAAGCGCTTATACATCGATCATCAGGGTTGGCAATGTTGCGTCTGGGCAGGAGATGGTTATGGCACGCTTGACCCCCGATCTAACGGAATAGCGAGCCATGGCTGACTTCGACTACGACCTCATCGTCATTGGCTCGGGCCCGGGCGGCTATGTCGCCGCGATCCGCGCCGCTCAGCTGGGCTTGAAGACCGCTTGCGCCGAAGGCCGCGCCACGCTTGGCGGAACGTGCCTCAACGTCGGCTGCATTCCGTCGAAGGCGCTCCTCCATGCCACCGAACTTTACGCTGAGGCCAAGTCGGGTAGCCTCGCCAAATTCGGGATCGACATGCAGGGCGTCTCGCTCAATCTCGACCAAATGCACGCCGAAAAAGCCAAAGCGGTGACCGAACTAACCGGCGGGATCGAGTTCCTGTTCAAGAAGAATAAGGTCGACTGGCTCAAGGGCTACGCCGCCTTTGAAAGCGCCAACAGCGTGCGCGTCGGCGACCGCACCTTCACTGCCAAGAACATCCTCATCGCCACCGGCTCGTCGGTTACTCCGCTGCCAGGGGTCACGGTCGACAATGACGCCGCGGTGATCGTCGACTCGACCGGCGCATTGGCGCTGTCCAAAGTCCCCGAACATCTCGTCGTGGTCGGCGGCGGGGTCATCGGGCTCGAGCTTGGCAGCGTCTGGCTGCGCCTCGGCGCCAAGGTCACCGTGGTCGAATATCTCGATCAGATCCTCCCGGGCATGGATGAGGAGGTCCGCAAGGAAGCAGCGAAAATCTTCAAGAAGCAGGGCTTCGACATCAAGACCGGGACCAAAGTCATCGGCGCAACCGTTAATGGCGCCAAGGCGACGCTCACCGTGGAACCCGCTAGGGGCGGCGAAGCGTCCACGATCGAGGCCGACGCCGTGCTCGTTGCCATCGGTCGCCGCCCCAATGTCGATGGTCTCGGCCTCGACAAAGTCGGCCTCGCGCTCAATGCCAAAGGCCAGATCGACACCGACCACGACTTCCGCACGGTCGTGCCCTCGATCTGGGCGATCGGCGACGTCATCCCCGGCCCGATGCTTGCCCACAAGGCCGAGGATGAAGGCATTGCCGCGGCCGAAAACATCGCCGGCCAGACCGGGATCGTCAATCACGCACTCATCCCCTCGGTCGTTTACACCCACCCCGAAATCGCTGGGGTCGGGCTCAGCGAAGAGCAGGCCAAGCAAGCCGGCCACGACATCAAGGTCGGCAAATTCCCCTTCATGGCCAACAGCCGCGCCAAGACCAACCGCGACACCGAAGGCTTCGTCAAAGTCATCGCCGATGCCAGGAACGACCGCGTCCTCGGGGTGTGGATCATCTCCAGCTTGGCCGGCACCTTGATCGCCGAAGCCTGCATCGCGATGGAGTTCGGCGCGACGTCGGAAGACATTGCCTATACCTGCCACGCCCATCCGACCCACGCCGAAGCGCTCAAGGAAGCCGCAATGGCGGTCCAGGGCAAGCCGATCCATATTTAATCTGGCGAAACTGTTCGCGGCGAATAATTTAACCTTAATCGTAAATAGATCATGACCTTGGCATTGGGTTGGGTTAGCCATGGCGGGCCGACTCGGATCGCGTGACTGATAATCACTCGGGGGCCGCCGCGGATGGCGTGTAACCAGGGGGTATCCATGACATTTCGCGCGAGCTTGCGCCGTTGGCACATGTGGCTGGGGTGGCTGGTCGCCGTCCCGATGCTATTCTGGACCGTATCTGGCCTTGTCATGGTAGCCCGGCCCAACGCCGAAGTTCGCGGCACCGCTTTGTTGCGCGATCCAGCGCCACTGATGCTGTCAGCGCCGGCGATTGCGCCCGCGCTTCAAGGAATGCCGGTAACCAACCTCACGCTAGAATCGCGCGCCGCTGGCCCGCGCTGGGTCATCCTGCTTGCCGGCGAACCGCACCGCAGCCGTCTCGCCGATCCCCTCACCGGACGTTTGCTCCCCAAGCTCGGCGCCGCCGAAGCCCAGCATGAGGTCGTTTCGCGTTACACCGGCAAGGCGCGCGTCACTGACGTCATTCGCATCAATCCGGCCAATCCACCGATCGACCTCAACCGTCCTTTGGACGCGTGGCGAGTGCGAATGGACAACGGTACGCATTTCTACGTCGACGTGGGGTCGGGCGAGATCGTCGCGCGGCGCACGCGTTTCTGGCGGGTTTACGATTTCATGTGGGGGCTCCACATCATGGACCTGCAAGGGCGCCGCGACACCAACAACCCGTGGGTCGTGACCTTCGCCTTGCTCGCCCTCGTCATGACCCTGATGGCGCTGGTCCTGTTGCCCCTCGCCACGAAAAAGGGATCGCGCATCATCCCGCGAGCAATTTCCACCACGCCGCCACCTCGCGACTAGCCGCCTCGCGACCGGGTGCTGCGGGTGCGCCCGGCGGGCAATCGAGGCAGCGCACCTGGATGCTTGGCCCGGCCAGGATCGCCGAAACCTCGCCGATCACGCGCGCGAGCAAGGCCGTTGGCGCCGGTGCGAATGCGGCAAAGGCATCGGTCGCGCCCTCGGCGTCATCGCCCCCGGCAAGCATTTCGACCAGCCGATCCTCGAAACCCGGGCGCTGGTCGAGGTAGGTCACGCTCAGATCATCGATCTTCGCCAGCGCGGCGGCCTTGGCAATGGCGTCGTCGAGCCCGCCGAACTGATCGACCAGCCCCAGTTGGCGCGCGGTCCCGCCGTCCCACACGCGACCCTGGGCCACGCGGTCGATCTCCGCGACGCTCTTCTTGCGCGATGCCGCGACGATGGCGAGGAAACGGTGATAGACGCTTTCGACCCCGGCCTGGATCAAGGCACCGGCTTCGGGCGAGGGGCCGTTGAGCAGATCGGGCTCGCCCGACAGCGGGGTCGTCTTGACCCCGTCGGCGGCAAGCCCAAGCTTCGCCATGCTCCCCTGGAAGCTCGGCAGGATCCCGAACACCCCGATCGACCCAGTGACGGTCGACGGTTCGGCGAAGATCGTGTCCGCCGGGGTTGCCACCCAATATCCGCCCGATGCCGCGACATTGCCCATCGACGCCACCACGGGCAGGCCCTTGGACTTGGCATGCAGAATTGACTGGCGGATCACTTCGGACGCGGTCACCGACCCGCCCGGACTGTCGATCCGCACCACCAGCGCCTTCAACTTGCCCTTTGCGACCCCTTCGTCGATCAGCCTGGCGATGCTGTCGCCGCCGGCGCTTCCCGGGCCGGCCTTGCCGTCGGTGATCGTCCCCGCGATCGTCACGACGCCGATCGGCCCGCTCGTATTTCCGGGGGCGAGTTCGCGGACATAATCGTTTAGCCTGATCTGGCGAAACGGAATTGCCTGATGTTCGACGCTCCCGCCAAGCTGCGCCAGCCGGGCGTTGAAGGCGTGGCGCTCGGCCGCGCGATCGATCAACTTGCCCGCCAGCGCGGCGCGCGCAAAATCGCCCCCCGCGGCCCGTACCGTCGCCACTGGATCGCGCAGATAAGCGTCGATCGATCCCGCCGCGGCTGGTCGCGCCCGGATCACGTCGTCGCGCCAGGTTTCGAGCATCGCGCCGGCCAGCGCTTGTGCATTGGCGCGCGCCTCGGGCGACATGTCGCTGCGGGTGAACGGCTCGACCGCGGCCTTGTAGGTGCCGACGCGATAGACGTTGGCGGTCACCCCCAACTTGTCGAGCAGGCCCTTGTAGTAAAGGTTGTTTCCCCCCGGTCCCGCGAGCGCCACCGCGCCGAGCGGGTTCATCCAGATCTCGGATGCGTGCGAGGCGAGATGATAAGCATCGTCGCTGTAACCGGTGGCGTAACTGAGCACCGGCTTACCCGATTTGCGCGCCCGGTCGAGTGCTTCGCCAAGCGTCGAAATCGCGCTTTGGCCACCGCCGACGAAGGATTCAAGGTCGAGTGCGATCGCCTTGACGCGGTCGTCCTTGGCCGCCGCATCGACCGCTGCGACGACGTCGCGCACGGCATGTTCGCGCGCCATGCTGCCTGATCCCAGCAAGCTAGATGCCGATTGACGCGCCGGCTGCTCGACCAGCGACCCTTCGAGGTCGACGACCAGCACGCCTTCACCGATCGGCTTTGGGCCGGCCTTGAGTCCCGCCCACAACGCCCCGAAGAACAATAGCAACAGCAGCAGGACAAGCGCGTCCTTGATCCCGACCAACAACTTCCAGATGGCACGAACAAACCGCATTTGGAGCTCCTTTGGCGAAGGGATAGCGCGGGGAAGGGTCGCGTGACAGCGCAATTCGACACGCAGCCCAGGGGGAAGCGTCACCCCGGGCTTGACCCGGGGTCTGCCTGCCTTTCAATGTCGCAAGAAGGCACACTCCGCGGCCGGACTCTCCTGAGCAAGTCGAAGGGCCCGGGTTACGACCAAAGTGCACTCGCGCTTCGACAAATGCACCGCTATCGCCCCCGAATGCGCTCCACCCCGCTCACCACCGAAGTCCGCGCCACGCTGTCGCTTGCGTGGCCGCTGATTCTCGCCAACCTCACCATGGCGCTGATCCAGGCGACCGACGTCCTGCTCATGGGGCGGCTCGGCGCGCGCCCGCTGGCGGCCTCGGCGCTTGGCATCAATCTCAATTTCGCGCTCAGCCTGGTCTGCCTCGGGCTGATCACTGCTTCCTCGCCCATGATCGCCACCGCGCTGGGCCAGCGCGCCAACAACATCCGCGACGTTCGCCGCACCTTTCGCCAGTCATTGTGGTTGATCGCCACGGTCACCCCGCCGGTGTGGCTGATCCTGTGGAACGCCGAGCCGATCATCGTCGGCCTCGGCCAGGACCCCGGCCTGGCCGAGGGCGCGGCCACCTTCCTGCGCGGCTACATGTGGTCGATGCTGCCGTTTCTCGCCTTTCAGGCAATGCGCAATTTCGTCGCCGCGCTTGAACGCCCCGCCTGGGTGTTGGTCATCAGCCTGATCGGCATCGTCCTCAACGCCGGGCTTGGCTGGGCAATGATCTTCGGCCATTTTGGCTTCCCCGCAATGGGATTGTTCGGCGGCGGGCTGGCAAGCTCGATCGTGTGGACCCTGCTCATGGTCGCGCTCGCCGTCGTCATCATGACCGACCGCCAGTTCCGCCGCTTCCATATCTTCGGACGCTGGTGGCGCCCCGACTGGCCGCGTTACCGCCGCCTGTGGCTGCTCGGGCTCCCGATCGGCCTTGCCATGGGGTTCGAGGGCGGGGTGTTCAGCGCCGCAGCGTATCTGATGGGCCTGATCAGCGCCGACGCCGTCGCCGCCCACGCCGTCGCGCTGCAGATCGCGGCACTGTCGTTCATGGTCCCGTGGGGGATGGCGCAGGCCGCCACGGTCCGCGTCGGGCTGGCGCTTGGCCGCGGCGACCGCGCCGGGATCGCGCGGGCCGGGTGGAGCGCATGGGCCATGGGAACCGGCTTCATGGCGGTCATGGCGCTCGTCATCTGGCTCGTTCCTTACCAATTGATGACCCTGTTCCTGGAAGACGACGCTGCCAACGCAGAAGTCATCGCGCTCGGCGTGTCCTTCCTGGGGGTGGCCGCGATCTTTCAGATCGTCGACGGTGCCCAAGTCGTCGGCGCCGGCATCCTTCGCGGCCTCCACGACACCCGCGTGCCGATGATATTCACCTTCATCGGCTACTGGCTGATCGGCATCGGGGTCGGCGTCTGGCTCGCCTTCCGCGCCGGCTGGGGTGGAGTCGGCATCTGGGCCGGCCTCGCGCTCGGCCTCGCCATCGTCGCCGTCCTGATGTTGTGGCGGTGGGTGCAGCGCGATCGGTTGGGGCTGATCGGCACGAGTAGAAGTCCCGACACGTCGCTCGCTTGAGCTAGTTCGTGCGTTTTGCCTTCGAATGCGCTAAATTGCATATCGTAGGACGCGGGGAGAAGCTGGTGCGAAAATACCCAAGCCTGATCGCAGGCGCATTTCTGTTTCTTGGCTCGCCTGGAGCGGCGGGCTGGAAAGCGGCCAATGCTCAGGTGGAAGCAGCCGCCCGCACGCCGCGTATTGCTGCTGCGCTCGCTGCGACCGAGCGAATGGATCGGGCGATCCTTGCGCGTGATGCGAAACAGTTTTCCGCTGCCTTCGCGGATGATGCGGTGGTCAACAATCCTTTCAACAGGATCGCCCGCAAAAGCGACGCCGAGCGTAATCTCGCCACTGGCCTGATCGATTATGCCTCCCTCGACCGCGTCATCGAATATGCGGCCACTCGCGGCGATCACGACGTGGTATTGATGGGCGAGGAAGTCCTGACGCCGATGCGCAAGGCCAAGTTCGCCGGCGAGAAGATCAGACGCCGGACGACGGAAATCTGGACCGATGCCAGCGGCCAGTGGAAACTGGCGGTCCGCCAGGCGACGATCTACCGCGAGAAATAGGGAGCTCGTGTTTTGTTGGGCCGCATCGCTGAGGTCTTGCGTAATGACCGCGACGGCGCTGATTTTGCTTTGCTGTGAAGGCTTTTAGGAGGCTTTTGCCGCCTTGACGAATAGGATTCGGCCTCCCATATCCCCGTCTTCGCTGGCACTCGGAAAGCATGAGTGCCAGTCAACATCCACGAAGCTATAGGGGCTAACAGCATGTCATTCAGGCCGCTTCACGACCGAGTCCTCGTCCGCCGGATCGAGGCTGAAGCAAAGACCGCCGGCGGGATCATCATTCCCGATTCGGCCAAGGAAAAGCCGCAGGAAGGCGAAGTCGTCTCCGTTGGCACCGGCGCCCGCGCCGACGACGGCCGGATCACTCCGCCCGACGTCAAGGCCGGCGACAAGATCCTGTTCGGCAAATGGTCGGGCACCGAGGTCAAGGTCGATGGCGAAGACCTCATCATCATGAAGGAAAGCGACATTCTGGGCGTTATCGGCTGATCCGATCGACCCCTAGTCAACTTCATCAACTTCGAATATTTTGAAAGGGTAGCCACATGGCAGCCAAAGAAGTAAAATTTAGCCGCGACGCTCGTGAGCGCATCATGCGCGGCGTCGACATCCTTGCCGACGCGGTCAAGGTAACGCTCGGTCCCAAGGGCCGCAACGTCGTCATCGACAAGAGCTATGGCGCACCGCGCATCACCAAGGACGGCGTCACCGTCGCCAAGGAAATCGAACTTAAGGACAAGTTCGAGAACATGGGCGCGCAGATGCTCCGCGAAGTCGCTTCAAAGACTAACGACCAGGCCGGCGACGGCACCACCACTGCAACCGTGCTTGCCCAGGCGATCGTTCGCGAAGGCATGAAGTCGGTTGCGGCCGGCATGAACCCAATGGACCTCAAGCGCGGCATCGATCTTGCCGTGACCAAGGTCGTCGAAGATCTCAAGAACCGCTCGAAGCCCGTTTCCGGCACTCAGGAAATCGCCCAGGTTGGAATCATTTCGGCCAATGGCGACCTCGAAGTCGGCAACAAGATCGCCGAAGCGATGGAAAAGGTCGGCAAGGAAGGGGTCATCACCGTCGAGGAAGCCAAGGGGCTCGAGTTTGAACTCGACGTCGTCGAAGGCATGCAGTTCGACCGTGGCTATCTGTCGCCTTACTTCATCACCAATCCGGAAAAGATGTCGGTCGAACTCGCCGACCCCTTCATCCTGATCCACGAGAAGAAGTTGTCGAACCTGCAGGCGATGCTTCCGATCCTCGAAGCCGTCGTCCAGTCGGGCCGTCCTTTGCTGATCATCGCCGAAGACATCGAAGGCGAAGCGCTTGCAACGCTCGTCGTCAACAAGCTTCGTGGTGGCCTCAAGGTCGCTGCGGTCAAGGCTCCCGGATTTGGCGATCGTCGCAAGGCGATGCTTGAAGATATCGCCATCCTGACGGGCGGCGAAATGATCTCGGAAGACCTCGGCATCAAGCTCGAGAACGTCACCACCGCGATGCTCGGCACCGCCAAGCGCGTGACGATCGACAAGGACACGACCACGATCGTTGACGGTATCGGTACGCACGAAGTGATCAAGGCGCGCACCGAAGCGATCCGTCAGCAGATCGAGAACACGTCGAGCGACTATGACAAGGAGAAGCTCCAGGAGCGTCTTGCCAAGCTTGCCGGCGGTGTTGCCGTGATCAAAGTCGGCGGTGCTTCGGAAGTCGAAGTCAAGGAGCGCAAGGATCGCGTCGACGACGCCCTCCACGCGACCCGCGCAGCGGTCGAAGAAGGTATCGTCCCCGGCGGCGGTACGGCTTTGCTTTATGCGACCAAGGCGCTTGACGGCTTAAAGGGTGCCAATGACGACCAGACCCGCGGTGTCGACATCATCCGCAAGGCGATCGAAACTCCGCTTCGCCAGATCGCTCAGAACGCAGGCGTCGACGGCGCCGTCGTTGCCGGCAATCTGATCCGCATCGGCGACCAGACGCAGGGCTATAATGCCGCGACCGACACCTATGAGAACCTCGTCGCCGCTGGCGTCGTCGATCCCACCAAGGTCGTTCGTATCGCGCTTCAGGACGCAGCTTCGGTTGCCGGCCTGCTGATCACCACCGAAGCAGCGGTCAGCGATGCTCCGGACGACAAGCCCGCGGGCGGCGGCGGCATGCCCGGCGGCGGCATGGGCGGCATGGGCGGAATGGACTTTTAAGCCAAAGCCGGCCCCCGGCAGCGACGCGGACCGCAAGGTTCGCTAGCTGCCGGTGGACTCGGCGAAGGCTCGGCTGGCGGGGCGGACAGCCTCAAGCTGGCCGAACCCGTCTAACGTCAGCACAGGCTTTGCCCGTGCCCCGCACGACGAACTCAGAAAGGGCCGGGGGGAAACCTCCGGCCTTTTTTGCGCCCGCTCCTTAGGCGAGCGTCAACCTTTCAGTGATATTGCCCTCAACTTCGGATCGGTTGAGGAAAGAATGGCAATGAATACTGCGTTGATCGTTGGCGTCGCTGCCCTGTTGCTGATGCTCTTCATCGGCTTCCTTTTCGTCCGCAGCCGCAAGTCCAGCGCGGCGCAATCGCCGGCAGACGTCGCCGCCGAGCCCCAGCGCCGCCGCAGCGTAGGTCCCGCGCCCATCGCCACTGCCCCTGAACTCGAACCCGCGCCGGCGCTTGCAACCGCACCCGCACCCGCGCTCCTCGATGACGTCGCGCTCGAACCACGCCGCCGCATCGCCATCGGTCTGTCCCCGATCGACGCACCCTCGATCGCGGCTCCCGACGCCGATGAAGAAGACGAAGCGGTCGACGAAGAACTGACTCAAGAACCGCCCTTCGCTGAGCCGGCCGAAGTCATCTCCCAACAGCGCGACGCGGTCGCCGCATTCCCCGCTCCCCGTCAGGCCGAATCGCCGATCGTCACTGCCGCTCCGAACGTGGAACCGCCTGTGCTCGACGAGGCTCCAGCACCGCCGCTCGCTCTGGCGCCCGCCGATGGCGACGAACCGCCATCGATCCTGTCGCAGCTCAAGACCAAGAAAAAGTCCGCCCCCGGTGCGCTCGCCGGCGCCTCTGAAGGCAGTGTTTCCGCCCCGATGGGACCAAGCGAGGTCGAGGAAATCATCTCGCTGGTCCTCGCTCGGCAAATCCCGCCGCGCTTCGACGAAGCCCCGCGCAGCTGGCTCGGCGGCCTGCCGATGATGCCCGACGACGTCGAGTGGCCACGCTCGGTCGCGCCCGAACGGCTCGACGAAGGCGAAGTCCCGCTCCATTTCATCGCGCAAATTGCCTGCGCCGATTACCCCGAGGATTTGTGGGGCGGGGTCGGCCCGCGCTCGGGCTGGCTATTGCTGTTCCTCAACCCGCACGACAGCCAGGGCGACGACCCGCGCTTGTTCCGCGTCATCCACACCGCCGACCTCGGCACCGAACGCCAGCCCCCCGAAGACTTGCGTCCCGTGGAAAGCGACGACATCGGCGAAAGCGAATATCGCCATTTTGCCACCCCCGACGCGATCCCCTCGACGTGGCGGCGCTGGCCGGTCGATCTCGTCACCGTGCCCAACGAGGCGCATGACAATGGCTATCGCATGATCGTCACCCCCAAGGATTTCGCCACCAAGCTGTACGACGGCGCGCCGAATGCCTCGGGCACGCCCGACGTCGCTGGAGCCGAGCCGTTTTCATGGCGCGGCGCGCTCTACGTCGTCGATGCCGTCCTTCGCGAACTTGGCCAGCCGGCCTCGGCGAGCCAGGTTGCTCCGGCGCAGCGCGATGCGCTCGACAATCCGGGTTATGTCGCCTCGATCGTCCCCGAACTTCGTGGCCGCGAGCAAGTTTGGCTGAGCGAAGGCGAGGGCGCCATCCTGTCGAAGGAAGAGCCGCTGCGTGAGCGTGAGCGTGAACTTCGCGACCGCATCGCTCCCATCGCCGAGGACCGCCGCGCCCAGCTCGACCGGCTCGCCGCATTCATCGTCGAACATCCCACCGGCGCCGCAATCGCCAAGCGCATCGCGAGCGACGCCCGCACCGAAAATGAATGGCGCGCCGCCGCCGCCGAGCGTCTCGCGACTATCCGCGCTCAAATTGCCGACCGCTCGCTGGACACCGCGCTGGACACCGCGGATTGGGCCGCACTACGCGGCGTGCTCGAAGGCGATCGTCATTCGCGCTGGACGGTCGAATGGACCAGCCGCAACAGCGACTTTCCGGTCATGATCGTCGAACAGCGAACGTCGTTGCTTGACCTCGCCGGTGCTGGACTGAAAGCGGCAGTGGTCGAACTGGCCGCCGATTATCAGGGCGATCCGGACCTCCAGCATCTGGTCCCGCCCGCGGTCCGCGAAGCGCTCGAGCCGCATTGGCGCAACCTGACCGACAATCGCCCACACCGCATCGGCGGTTTCCACGATGGCCTCCAGTCCGAGCCCGAGGACGGACCGCAAGCCGAAGTGTTGTTGTTCCAGATTGCGTCGGACGAAGCGATGCACTGGATGTGGGGGGACGGCGGGGCCTATTTCTTTTTCATCTCGCCGCGCAACCTTGCGGCAGGCCGCTTCGATTTGGCTGAGATCCGCCTCGAGCAACCCTGACCGAGGGCCGCATCGACTGACTCTTTCAGAGAAAAAGGGCCGCCCGCCTGAAGCGGACGACCCTCCTGTCTGTTCAAACCGAACGACAGCGATGATTACATCGCGTTGTCGGCCGAGTTCGAAAGGTTCTCAGCAGCGTTACCGACCGACTCAGCGCCATTCTCGATCGAGTTACCAATGTCTTCGCCGGTGGTGTTGCCAGCGGCGTCAAGGGCGTTGTCGACCGAATTGTCGGCTGCCATCGCATCAGCTTCGACGGCGTTTTCGACCGACGTGTTCTCGACGGCATTTTCGGTCTTCGATTCGCACGCGGCCAGGCCGAGCGCGAGGACCGCAACGGTCAGTGCAATCTTCTTCATGATCGTTCCATTCCCTGCATGATACGCCCTTTCTTGATCGAAAGCAGCGCCAAGCTCGGCCCACCCGATTAAACGGTCGGGCCAGCGCGGGGCAGTAGTGGACCTCGCCGCCCTGCGCAATCAGAATTGCGGCGGAAAAAAGACAATCGAGATTTCCAAAGCCTTCGATTGACCCATATAAAGATATCTTTATATGTTTGTTTCATGACTTCGCTCGCTCCGCTTTCCGCGCTTTTTCAGGCGCTCGCCGATCCCAGCCGGCTTCGCATCCTCGCTTTGTTGCGTTCGATGGAGCTGTCGGTCGGCGAATTGGCGCAAATGCTTGGCCAAAGCCAA
>Ga0326733_1000392_pt1 | contig 12671 bp, 13 predicted proteins | sample 14_GP2_308_FD_207946 | JGI IMG/M metagenome (GOLD analysis project Ga0326733, IMG submission 207946) | Glacier ice microbial communities from Ngari, Tibet, China - 14_GP2_30.8 | ecosystem: Environmental > Aquatic > Freshwater > Ice > Glacier | place: China: Ngari, Tibet | collected 2018-07-17 | reverse complement strand
CTGGTTATTAATACCACAACAACTATCGTTACCTTCTTAATGGTATTTGCTATCCAAAATACCCAAAACCGAGATGCCCGCGCCATGCAGCTAAAGTTAAATGAGCTTATTAAAGGTAGTCGCGGTGCCCGGACTGAATTCGTGGACATTGAAGACCTTACCGATACCGAACTTGATGTTATGCAAGCTCAATTCAAATTACTTCACGACCAATTTCTCGAAAAAAAAGCTAGGCTATAAGCTACTTTACAAAATAAATCCATCGTTAGCATTTATATTACCTAGGAGATATCAACATGAACCAAACCCCTGAAGAACTAAAAACTGTGTCAAATGAAAATTACGCACTAGTGCTCGACCCAGCCACTTTCGTACCACAAGAATCATCTCCAGAAGCCGACTTAGTCGCCCTGGAAGCGATTAGTGCGTTAGAAGCCGAAGAAGGCACATCGGAAGTTGTTGAACCTGCACAAGTCGTACCACCGGTAGTAGACGTTATGACACCATTCGTTCCTGAGCAACCGACAGTTACTACCAAAGACGTGCTTTCCGCCTCGGCACCTAAAGACAACTTGGCTCAAACAAACTCCAATCCTTTTCCAAAACCAACCAAGTCACCTAAAAAACTTGTGATTGTTCTTATTGCAATTGTTGCACTTATTGGGGGTGCAGTAGCTGCATATTTTATCTGGCAATCGGTACAACCTATTAACTCGACAATTAATGCTGAAACGACAACCGGTAACCAACCCGGTAGCGTAGTAATTCCCGTTCCGACCGATTCATAACCTGACAATTTTAACCTGACAACCACACCCTTTATTTGCTATACTGTCATATATGAAGCCAATAACTCCTGCGAGTCCGCACGCCATTATTATGGTTGGTATCCCCGGTTCTGGAAAAAGTACGTTTGCTGAACATTTTGCCGACACTTTTAAAGCGCCCATTATTAACGAATCTCGAATTGCTTTCGAGGGTAATTTAAGTTCCGAACAAACTGAGGCAGTTTCAGCAGTCTTTTTAGATGAAATTCTTAAGACAAACCGCACGTTTATTGTTGAATCGACTAATTTTACAAGGGCAGGCCGCAATTCATTAATTAACATTGTTAAAAAAGCTGGCTACCGCTCGCTTATTGTATGGGTGCAAACCGAATCATACGAAGCAAAGCGTCGGGCATTAAAAGCTAAACCAGTTGGCTCGGGTTTAACCGAGGCTGAATTCGACAACGCCTTCCGTACATTTCAACCACCCGTTGCACAAGAGAAAGCTACTGTTATTAGCGGTAAACACACCTACGCTACCCAGTTGAAGGTAGTATTGAAGCAATTAGCTGGTAGTCGCCCAGATACGCATATTGAACCTCCTAAGCCTCGTCAATCAGGTAATATAGTCGTTCGGTAACCCACATTATGCCAATTATCGAAGATAGTGAATTTGGCAAAATCACCGTACGGCGCAGCGCTAAAGCAACGCAATTACGTTTACGGGTAGCGCCCGATGGTACGTTGCGCGCTTCAATGCCACTGTACGCACCGCTGTTTCTACTCAAACGCTTATTAAAAAACTCTCGCCCTGAATTGCAAAAATTACTGCAGCAATCGCGGCCACATGTTGAATTTAAAGACGGCCAACAAATTGGTAAAAGCCACACTATTATTGTTCGGGCTTCTTCGCGGTTATCTACAAAAGTAAAGGGCCAACATATTCTAGTTGAACTACCGGCCGATATGACACTAAACAACCCTCAAGTAAACCGAGCAATTCGCGACAGTATAATTGCCGCTTTACGGCTTGAAGCCAAAAGCTATTTACCAAAAAGGTTAGCGTACCTGGCAAACCAAATGGGCTTCATATATGAAAGGGTTCGCTTTTCGCATGCCAGTGGGCGATGGGGAAGTTGCAGCAGCAACGGAACTATTAGCCTCAACATTGCCCTAATGAAACTACCTTTCGAACTGATTGATTATGTATTAGTGCACGAACTGTCGCACACCATTCAAATGAACCATAGCCAAGATTTTTGGGAGTTGGTGCAAAAGGGCGACCCAGCGTATAAGCAACACCGCAAACTACTTAAAGCCGAAGCTCCTACTATATAAATTGTTGGATATACAAATAGACATCAAGCGGTTATAATCATAATCACTTATGGATGAGGCCCACCCTAAATACAGTCAAGCGTCTAACAGAGCAGTACGCTATGTCGCCCTTGTGTCGTCACTGTTCTTAGCTTTTTACAGTTACCTAGTTGTGTTTGGCGTCATACCAAGTAAATTTTATGTTGGCCCAGAAATTGCTATCGCCCTATCGCTTACCTGGAGCGTATTAAGCATTTATTATTTCTTCGTATCAACCAATTCGAATTTTGGCCGCGCTAGCCGGCTAGCCGTGTACCATATAGTGGGGTTAGCGACGATAGTTTTTATCACTGGATACGCGCAGCCTTTTGCCTGCTTATTTGTTTTGCTGTTTATTGGCACAAACCTGTATTTCGGTAAGCGCGCACTGGTTGCGAGTATTACAGCTGTTGTACTTACGGCCACAGTAGATGGGCTGGTGCGTTTTGCTAACAACCCTGCGGTCCAACTGGAAATTGCGCTAAGTGTCGTCGGTATTGTATTCCTTAGCATAGCAACAGTTGGCCTAATTGCCGCCCAAGAAACACGCCGCCAAAGCCTGCTACATAGTCGAGCCCGCGAACGCTTACAGTATGACCGTATTCTTACTATTATTAATAACCTCAGCGATGCTACCCTCAGCACCGACGAGAAGGGTACAGTTATTATGTATAACGCTGCTACGCTTGACTTAATGGATACCAACGACAGTATTAAGGGTAAGAGTATTGGTGAATTATTTAATTTGAGTGATAGCAACAACGCTTCAGCAAATTTATTCACTATTTTAAAAGAAACCAAAAAAGCCACTAGGCGTGATGATTTAAACCATACTTATGCAGATGGCGAGTCGATTCGACTGGAAATTACCTTCGCACCAATTCGCAGTTCATACAGCCCGTTCAAGAAAGGCGACGATGATGGTGGTTATATTATTATCTTACGCGACGTTACTAAGCAAAAAAGCCTAGAAGAAGAACGTGATGAATTTATTGGCGTCGTAAGCCACGAGCTTCGAACACCGATAACTATAGTTGAAGGTACCCTCTCTAACCTTAGTGTACTTATTGACCGTTCTAAAATACCTGACCCGGTAACCTTAGCCGCAACCGTCGAAACCGCTCACGACCAAGTTCTATACCTTGCAAAAATGGTCAATGATTTAAGCGCACTTTCGCGGGCCGAACGCGGGGTGGGCGATACGACTGAAGAAATAAATGTTTCCGAATTAATGCATAGCCTGCACCATAGATACCAAAAAGAAGCTGAAACACGTAAACTTCAGCTAGATATAGACCTTGGCGCAAAGCTTGGTACGGTTAACGTTAGCCGTTTGTACCTCGAAGAGCTGCTTCAAAACCTTATTACCAATGCTTTAAAATATACGAAAGAGGGCAGCGTTACGCTTCAAGCTAAGCGCGTTAAAGACACTGTTCGTTTTGCCATCACCGATACGGGTATAGGCATAAGCCGCGGCGACCAGGCGAAAGTATTTAGTAAATTCTACCGAAGCGAAGATTACCGGATTCGGGAAACAAATGGTACCGGGCTTGGGCTATACGTATCAGTGAAACTTGCACACAAGCTACTAACAACTGTCGAGCTTAAAAGCCGGTTGAACCACGGTTCGGCATTCAGCTTCGAACTACCGATTAACTAAAACCTTCCGGCCTTTCCATTTAACAGTGCGGCGCTTGTGCTGGTACAGGCTAGCTATCACCAATATAATTTCTTGTACTATAAGTACCGGCCATAGCAGCGCACCAATAACTACACCCTTATTCCAGACCCTTCGCAGGTACCAGCCGTATATACCTGCGTATAGTAAAGCTATAACAATTCCAATGATATGCAGTACCCCAAATTCATTAAAGAATATACTCACTACTACAAATAAAGGAACCAGCAGAATCGCCATATCTAGCACAGCAATAGCCGCCAAGGCAGTATTATTTTCAAGTAAGGGCAAAAGCAACCGAGTGCTCGTAACTAGTTGCGAGCGCCACTTTTTCTCGTAGGCTACCCCAAATTCTGCCGTGCTTATTAAAAAGCGGTATTCGTTTGTTGCTGCCAAAGCGGCCGATAGTTTAGATTCTGGCTGCATGGTTGTTTTTAGCGCTTCAAAACCATTAAACCGTTCTGTAAGTACTTTGCGGTTAATCAGCCAGGCGTTGCTAGCGGTAGCGGGTGATGAGTGGCTATGAAACAGTATTTCCCAGAAATAACGCAGTGGCGAAAACAATACACTAGTCCGCCAACTGTCCTCTCGTCGAGGCAACACCGAAACCATGCTAGCGTGTTGCGAAAGCGCGTAACGTACCAGGTTACTAATAGCATTTGGGGCAATGCGGGTGTCGACATCCATAAACAGCAGATACGAGCCGCTCGCCTCGCTTAAAAGGCCTTGAAGCGCATGGTTTTTACCAAGCCAACCAGCAGGTAGTACCTTGCCTTCAACAAACCGTACACCGTCTTTTGCAAACGATTTAATTAAAGATGAAGTGTCGTCGCCCGAAACATCGTCTAAAACAATAATTTCAAGTTTTTCGTAATCGGAGGCAATTACTTTCTGCAAACAATCAACTAACGCATGCATCTCGTTACGGGCTGGAATACACACCGTTACGCTTGGCATATTAACTTCATTACCTAGCTTAGATTCGTACACGGGTGGGGTAAAATGCTTCAACACATACCATAATTGGCGGATCATTAAACCAGCTACTGCTAGTAGCACCCCATAAGAGATATAAAGTATACCTTCGAACATTATCTTTATAATACACTATATTGACCTAACACTAGTGATGGTGTATAGTTTACTTGACAGTCTGCACAAGCAGACTATTTATTTTGGAGGAAAAAGTGGCAGAGTCTAAAAACGTCACTCGCATTAAAGCGACAGATACAGCAAGCAACAAAAGCGCTGTTAAAAAAGTAACCAAATCGCCAAAAAAGACAGTTAAAGTGGTTAAAACACGTAAAGAACCAACAAATCGGTTTCTAATAGCGCTATTAGCAATTGGTCGTTATTTTAAAGGTGCCTGGATTGAGCTGAAACAAGTTCGTTGGCCAACCCGTAAAGCAACCTGGGGATTAACTCTCGCAGTTATTCTATTTAGCATCTTCTTTGTAGTGATTATTTTACTGCTCGATGCCTTCTTCAAATTTATTTTTGAACTAATGATTAAGTAATAAGGATTTATATGACCTCTAGCAATCGATACGACTCATCCCGCCAATGGTACGCCATTCACACCTACAGCGGCTACGAAGAAAAAGTAGCTGACAGCATTCGCCAACGCATTAACGCCGTTGATATGGCCGACAAAATTTTTGACGTAATGGTACCAAAAGAAAAGCAAATTGAAATTAAAAACGGCAAACGTAAAGTTGTTGAAAAGAAGATTTTCCAAGGCTACGCACTGGTTGAAATGAAACTTACCGACGAAACTTGGTACATTGTACGTAACACCCCTGGTGTAACTGGCTTTGTTGGCACTAGTACGCAGCCTACACCTGTATTTGACGATGAAATTCGTAAAATCAAGAAGCGTATGGGTGTTGAAGAACCAAAGCACTTTATTGACTTCAAAGAAGGCGAAGTTATTAGCATTACCGACGGCCCATTCAAGGGCTTCGATGGCTCTATCTCTGAAATTGACAACCAAAAGGGTAAAGTTAAAGTTATGGTCAGTATGTTTGGGCGCGACACCTCAGTTGAACTTGATGCACTGCAAGTTACCAAGGTATAACTTTCGGTTAAACGAAAAGCTTTATCACTGTCGATAAGCTCATAGCACCTTAGCGTGGCGACTTGCTTATTTTGATTTAGTTGGTATAATAAACTTCATTGCACCCCCCTCTACAGAGAAAGGGCATGAACATGCCAATTTCCGTAAGTGAAGCCGTCAAGATTTTTCCGTCCAAACTGGGTGGAGTCCGGATTATTTATGTCAATACCGAGGCCTCATACATGACCATCCCCCGCACCGGGAAGTACGTGATTGTCCAGCTCAGTTCCGGAAGACTATTCGATGGAGATGGTGGACGGATCTTAGCTCGGGCGTCGTTTTACGATATTGTCGCTTATAACGGCACGCGTCAGTACTATTCCACCAGCTTGCGTATGACAAGGTGGTATTCCGGCAAAGCTCGATGGTGTATAAATCGTCAACTTGCGGCTAAAATTCGCCGCGCTGTGCACTACGTGAGATAAGCTGTTCTGCCGGCTGTCCTTTCTCGACGAGAGAGGACAGCCGGCATACGTATTTGAAATTAATTGTATAATCTGCTATAATGTACAGGTTACGCACTAAATAAAACTTTCAACATGAAAGTGCTTCACACTTATTTATTTAGTACAAAAGGATATATTATGGCAAAGAAAATTATTGGTAATTTAAAACTACGTATCCCAGCTGGGCGAGCTACTGCAGGTCCTCCTGTTGGTTCAACACTCGGTCAATGGGGACTAAACATGATGGAGTTCATTAATCCATTCAACGACGCAACTAAAGACCTTATGGGTAAAGATGTTATTGTACACATTCAAGTGTACGAAGATCGTTCATTCACATGGAACAGCCTCGGCCAACCTGTTGATGACCTCATCCGTGAAAAAGCCGGAATCAAAAAGGGAAGCGCTAAACCGCACACCGACAAAGTCGGTACCATCACTCGTGCTCAACTTGAAGAAATTGCTGAAATCAAAAAAGATTTCCTTAACGCAATTGATGTTGAAGGCCGTGTAAAGGTTATCGCTGGTACTGCTCGCTCTATGGGCGTTGAAGTAGTTGCATAGTTCATACTTTAGACAAAAAAACACCCCGTTACGGGGTGTTTTTTTGTCTTTAAACCCTCAATAGGCTATAATCATAAGCAATGTTACGTGGGCAAAAACATACTGGTTTTACAATTGTTGAGTTACTTATTGTTGTAGTAGTTATTGCTATCTTAGCGGCAATAACAATTGTTGCATACAATGGCATTCAGCAGCGGGCTACTAGCGCGGCACTGCAGTCGGAGCTGGGTCAGCTTACAAAGAAGGTAGAGGCATACAGAATTACCAGCAGCGCAAGCACATACCCCACAGACCTTGCAACCGCCGGTGTACCTACAAGCACCAACGGCACACTTTCGTATTATTATTCAGTTGCCGGCAATACTTTTTGTGCCCAAAACGTTAAAGGCACAATTTCGTATGTTTCTACAACTAACATTAAAACCCCAACTATAGGCAACTGCTCAGAATCAGGCTTGCTTGCCTGGTGGAAATTAAATGGTAATGCCACCGATTCAAGCCCTAACGGCAATAATGGAACTATGAGTAGTACTGCAGCAACTACTGGCGAAAACGGCGTAAGTAGCGGAGCCCTTGCGTTTACTAGTGCCTCATTAAGCATGGTAGCGGTACCAAATTCGACTTCTTTAAACGACAACCTGCAAACATTTTCATTTTGGACAAAACCAACAGATTGGTCATCATCAACTGCCTCAGTATTTTTAGCTAAACGAAGTAGTAGCACCAGTGGATTGTTTATTGCTTACATAAATAGCCAATCAAGCCTTACTATCGATTGTGGCGGCACGGCGGCACGTTGGATCACTCCTTATGCGCCTCCATTAGGCCAATGGACACATATCGTCCTGACGTGTTCTCCAAACGGCAACGGAACATTATTTGCTAATGGCACGTTCATAGGTTCAAGAACCGGTATCGACACTTCAGCCCTAAACGACCCAACGGTCGACCTTCGTCTAGGCCGAGACACCCAGAGCGGGAGTTATATACTTAACGGCGCCTTAGACGACGTTCGCATTTATAATCGTACACTCTCTAGCGCCGAAGTTTTGTTACTATATAACGCCCACGCACAGTAAAGTACAGCCGTATCGATATTAAAAAAGCGGCCGTTGAAGCCGCTTTTTTATAAAACATTATTTAGAAGTGTTCACGAATATGTGAATAGCTGTAATCCCAGGTTGCATTTGCCTTCTTACGAGGGTTAAAAATGTAGTCTGGGTCGAAAATGCTTTTAGTTTGTTTAAACAATTCCAAAACTTCTTCCCCGTACATATCTTTCAACCATGGCCCACGCACCAAGCCGTCGTTGTGCTCACCACTTAGCGAACCTTTGTATTTAAGGACTAAGTTATCGACTTCTTTCATTGCAGGAAGCAGTTTTGCGCGGTCGTTAGGGTCTTCTAATTTCATTAATGGAATAATGTGGAAGTTACCGTCGCCCATGTGCCCAGCAATGGTTGCGAAAAGTTTGTACTTTTTAATAATTGCCCGTAGTTGGGGGAAGAACTCGGGAAGATATTCAGGGTTCACTACAAAATCGTCAATAAACGGCGCAGTGTGCTTGTCTTTCACTTTACTACGAAGTAATTGGAAACTGCGACGGCGCAAGATCCAGAATTTTTCGCTTGTACCTTCGGTTGGGTCTTCTTCAAAACCGTTAATTTCGTAACGGGCTTTGAATGGTTTTAGTTCGGCATGAAGGGCATGAATTTTACTACGTACTATCGCTTCCGTATCACCAGTAAATTCAATCATCAGTACTAGCTTCGGGAAACCTTTAAGCATCTGGAAACCTTCCGGAATAAGTGTGAACAGCAGGTGAATAAACTTCACAGGACCGAGGAACGAAAGGAAACTCGGCATAAATTTAATAGCGAGAAGCAGCGTTTGGTCATCAAAGCCTTCAAATGATGCCGGTTTATGCTTTACAACAGTGGCAATCAAATCGCCAAGGTCATCAATATCACGAAGGAACAATACCAGTAGCCCAGAGTGCTTTGGGCGAGGCACTAACTGGAAGGTAGCTTCAGTTACGAAGCCAAGCGTTCCTTGTGCACCAATAATTGCCTGCGTAAGGTCAAATATACCCGTCTCGCGGTCCCAAACGTTCCAAAGGTGATATCCGGTAGAGTCTTTGCTAACATTCGGCTTAGCGGCTTTAATGGTGTCGTAGTTGGCTTCAATAAGTTCGAACAGGTCTTTATATACGCGGCCTTCAAAATCTTCTTGGCCCATTTTAGCAATAAGTTGGGTTTTAGTAAGTGGCTTAACAACGCGTTCAATACCATCAGCGAAAATAAACTTTAACTCTGGGACGTACTTATCGGTTTTACCAAATTCAAGTGATTTTTCGCCACCAGAGTTATTGTTGACCATACCACCAACAGAACAGAGGTCGCGGCTGGCAGGGTATGACGGCAAAAGCGCATCAAACTTGATAGTTTCGAGGTCGAAATCTCGGAAAAACATACCCGGTTGAACAACGGCACGGGTAGCATCCATACTAATAAGTTGCGTAAGGTGCTTATTAAAATCAACAATAATTGAGTCGTTAATAGCCGCACCAGACATATCGGTACCAGCACTACGGGCGGTGAGCGATAGGGTAGGGTTGTCTTTTTTATTCTCAGCAACAAATTTTACTAACTTCGCAACGTCTTCGGCTGTTTTAGGAGATGCTACAATTTCGGGTATAATTTCGAACATTGACGCATCGTGTGAGTATAATTCTTTGGTCTGCGCACTATCGTCCAGCTCGCCGCTAAAAGTGGTTTGTTGCAATTTTAATTTAAGGTCGTTCATATGCTTCATATCATAAGCTTAATGGATTGGCAAAGCAAGGGACGGGGAGGCTAAGTCGTTGTTAGATTTGAATAGTATTAGATTTTAAACCGCACTACGGCCTCTAGGAATTCCATGCTTTTTGTGCTATAATAAAATGATACAAATCAATGTTGGGAGGCCATCAAGTAAATCTTGAGCCGTTATCACCACAGAAAGGGTTAACACCTATGGCTAAAAAAGCCGAATTGCTTGAAAAAGCTGCCGAATTAAAGCTCGAAGTGAGCGAAAAGAATACTATTGCTGAAATTGAAGCTGCTATTGCTGGCACATCAACACCAGAAGTTGTTGTAACCGAAGCAATCGCTACCGAAGAAGTCGCAGAACCAAAGCTTGCTAAAGCTGGTAAGCGAAGCGCTAAAGCTATTGCTGAAGTTGAAGCAAAAGAAGAAAAAGAAGCTCGTAAAGAAGCTGGCGACACTACATCGGTTGATGGCGACGAAGAAGCTTCTGTTGCTAAAGGTCCAAAACCTGTTACCCGTCCGCTTATCGAACGTCGTGGCAAGAACTACCGTAAGGTAGCTGAAAAAGTTGAAGCTGGTAAGGTATACACAATGGCCGATGCTATTGCCCTTGTTACTGAAACAAACCCTTCTAAGTTTGATGCAACGGTTGAATTCCACGTACGCCTTGGTGTTGACCCACGTCAAGCTGACCAAAACATTCGTGCAACTGTCAGCCTTCCTCACGGAACTGGTAAAACTATCAAGGTTGCTGTATTTGCCCCTGAAGCTGACCACAAAGCTGCTAAAGCTGCCGGTGCTGACATTGTTGGTGATGAAACTTTCCTCGCACAACTCGATAAAGACATCCTCGATTTTGATATCTTGATTGCAACACCGCAATTCATGCCACGTCTTGGTAAATACGCTCGTTCATTGGGTCCACGTGGTCTTATGCCAAACCCTAAAAGCGGTTCAGTTGCGACTGACGTTGCAAAAGCTGTTACTGAAGCTAAAGCCGGTAAGGTTGAATACCGCGTCGACAAGCAAGCTATCGTACACCTTGGTGTAGGTAAAGTCAGCTTCGGTGCGCAAAAACTTGCCGAGAACGCTCGAAACTTCTTCGACAGCCTTAACTCACAAAAGCCAACTAGCATTAAGGGTAGTTACATTCGCTCAATTAGCGTAAGTACAACTATGGGCCCAGCTATTAAGGTTGAGAACGTTACTAACTAGTAGCAACCTACGGATACTTATCCAATTAAAAATCCGCTTCGTATGAGGCGGATTTTTAAATTTATTTTATTAAGAAAGTTTAGATACTCGTTTTTAGATACTCGTTTAGGGTTTAACAGTTTCCATTGTAACTGTAAGATTATCACCGGTCATGAGCTTCGGACTAGCTGGATGATTAGGAGTGGCTTCATGGATGTGCTTGTTATGGGTAGTAGTTATAAAGATTGGGCTTGAAATAATAGACTCAGTACTATTTTTCAGGGCGCTCACCACCGCATGACCCAGTCCTTTAAAGCCATCAAAACCAGCTTCCAACACACCAGCAAACTTGCTATTTGCTTCTACGTCGGCTTCACCAGTAGTTATGTGTTCTGGATATTCCACACTGAGCTGAGATTGGTTGTATCGCTCGATAGCGCGGTTAATGCCATTCTCTACATACGCCTCACAGATAGCATCGTATGTCTCTAGGCTTCCTTCAGGAAAATCACTAATATTTAATTGTAAAGCGCCAGTACTCAATGTGCCTTTAGCATAAAAGTCTAAATCTCGGCGAGTACTTTGAATTACATCTTCTCTAGGTAATGGCGCATAGACGGGTGTCATTTCATAAAAAGGAAACTTATTAATAGGTTCGCCCTTAATACGGTCACCGGTATCATAGGTAAATTTGTGCGTTGGATCGCTTAAAGCGAGAGCAAGGGTGTCAAACATTCTTTCAAAAAGAAGAGCCACCTCTTGGTGATTTTTTTCGTATTCCTCGGTAGGCTTGGGGGCAGAATTCACACTCTCGTCTAGAGTTGATGGAAATTCATGCTGATCTATCATCGCCATACGATGCCTCTTCTTCTTTTTTTAACTTTTTTAAAGCCGAAAGCGTGTTTGTTGTAGCGCGTCTTCTGAGGAAGAATATATCACATAACGTAATTTATTGCAAGCATAATTGGAATAATCGTTTTTTTCTACACTGCAAAGAGAAGGATACTACTGTGCGTCGCGTTGCTGCCGAGCGCGCTCGGCGCCAAGGCGTGCTAATTCTGGGTTTTCGCTTTGGTTCATAAATCGCATAACTCGCGTAATGTGTGGGTGTACTTCTTCAACTAGCCGAACCATATCTTGGAATACTTTACGATACGACGGATGCCCCTGAGGGGTTGTACGAAGTTCGGCAGAATGCACTAATGATCGAGCATTTATTTTGTGCGTAAAACGCATATTGTGGCCAAAAAGCGTTGCATACTGCGCCTGGTCGTCGTATCCACGTTCTTTTAGCAGTTCGTATGTATCCTGGCTAATTTGGAAAGCTTTTTCGTAACTTTCTGCTAAGCCGGCTTGGTCGATAATTGTTGGCCGACCATGGCCTAAGTACGGTTGAAGCGGCTGCCATTCAAAACCATCAACCATGCGGCCACGTTGAATGTCGCGAAAAGCACCGTAATCACATTGAATTTCGAATTCGTAATGTGGGTACTCGAAAGCACGACCTGGTTTGACGCGCCGGTTATAGCGATCTCCAACGTACACATCGATAACTTCTTGCTTTTCTTCGTCTGTTAAACCGGCAACAATGGGTTCAATCTGCACATAAGAAAGCTGGCTGCTATCGGAGAGTATTTTTGCAATAAGTTGATTTTCGTTACCTTCACTAGAAATGAGCTTAACGTACGTTCCAGTTTGTTGTTCGACATTGTCGCCAAATTGCTCGACGAGCTTACTAGTTAA
>Ga0326733_1000391_pt1 | contig 12694 bp, 11 predicted proteins | sample 14_GP2_308_FD_207946 | JGI IMG/M metagenome (GOLD analysis project Ga0326733, IMG submission 207946) | Glacier ice microbial communities from Ngari, Tibet, China - 14_GP2_30.8 | ecosystem: Environmental > Aquatic > Freshwater > Ice > Glacier | place: China: Ngari, Tibet | collected 2018-07-17 | reverse complement strand
CAGGTTAGTGACCTCGACTCCCGTTAGGGAACGCCCGAGTAGGGCAGTCAGTATTTCAGGTGTCATAGTTCAGGCGTTTCCCTTCCGTTAGTTATTGCTTAGACCGTAACTGTCTTGCTCAAAAGAACAAAGCTACTTAGTTTCTTGACGCCACCAGTGATGTTTGCGTCTGCACGAAGAGCCGAAGCGTCACTCGTAAACAGGTTCAAAGCACCAACTGTTGCTTCACGACTGTAGAGGGTTTCTAAGCCACCACGGGTCACTAGCAAGTAGTCGGACAAGTCACCAACGATGATACGGTCAGCAGGAACTTCCTGAGACAGAACTACGTTGAAGGTGCCAAGAGCACCAGCTGAGACCTGCTCACCAGTTACGGTGAAGATAGGACGGCCAGCGGTATCAGCTGAAGTAGCTAATTTAGCCCAGGTTGAGCGGTTAGTAATGACACTGATAGCACCATCACTTTCGACTGAACCGTAAGCTGTTCCTAAAGCGGCTACGACAGCGGCAGCTGTGTAGTTAGCATAGGCAACGACACGGTCGCCAGCGGCGGCAGTCAAGACAGGTACTAAGCCAGTTGCAGGACGAGTCTCGCCACCAACTACTCCACCAGCGTAACTGATGATGACCTTGTCTTCTAAACGTGCGTATTCGTTAGCGATGTAACGGACAAGCTGGTTGTATACAGCGATTGGAGTCCGCTTTGCGACACCGTCTAACCAAGGCACTATAATAGCCCACTCGAACGGTTCAAAAGTCTTAGGTGTCCAGATTGGTTGGTCTTGGGCTTTAGTTCCACCAAGAGCGACAGGAGCGAAGCCAGTACCTTTTGCTTCTACAAGCATCTTGTAAGTTTCGGCACCATTGATGTCAACACGGTCAACCAACTGTCCTACACGACCGAGGTTGGTGTATTCAGTTTGGATGTCGTCAGCGACAACTTGGCTCATAAACAGAGCTGAACCTGAAGCACGGTCGATGACCTTGCTTTCGACACCAGCTAGTTCCATAGCTTTGCTGTTGAAGCCAGCTAATGCGGCGTCGTCGTTGGAAGCGATTGAAGCGACCTGAAGAACAAAGTTCTTACGGATAGCGTTCTTGTCGAGCGTTTTGCTCATTGTTGGCTGTTCGATAACGCTAGGTGCTTTCGCAACTACGCCTTCGATAGCGACTTCTTGGGTTTTACTCATAGTAGAGGTTTCCTTATTTATTGATTTGCTGGTAGCGTCGTCTTCGGCAGGAACTTCAGCGGCTGGTGTTTCCACTAGGGCTGGTGCTTCTACTGCAGGCGGTTCGACAACCTGTTCGGGCTGTTCAGCTTCGGGCTGTACGGCTTCTGATACTTCTGGAGCAACGGCTTCTGCAACCACGACTTCGTCAGTCGTCTTCGGTGCTTCTACGGTTGGTTGCTCTACAGCGGTTTCATCCACTTTGTTAGCTTTGGCGTCAAGCTCTAGTTCTTTGGCGTTTGCCATAGACTCTCCTTTTTGAAGGGATTTTGACAATGCGAGTAGCCGAGCGTCTTTATTGCTACCACGCCAGACTGCCGAGATTTCAAGTATCTCACCGTTATAGATCGCCCCGTCAATGTACTCATAATCATTGAAGGTTATGCTGAAGGCATTGTTGAGATGACCTTCTTCTAATAGGGTGTAGACGTCCTGAGCTTTCGCTAGACTGGACAGGCGGAAGATAACTTCTAGCTCTTGGCTGTCGTTCAATTTGGCGGACTTGACTGAACCGATGACGTTCTCAACAGAGAAGTCGTGGTCAATCAGCCACGGAATATCAAGCTCTTCGGAACCTGTGAGGTCTCGAGCGGCTATCGTTCCACCACTTTTGAGCGGTAGTCGTAAGCTGGCGTTATCAACAATATCAAAGTCTCTGTCCACTGTTGGAGCGGAGACGATGGCACGAACGGTTTTCTCACCTTCGACGACAGCCTTCGTTATCAGTGTTGAGACTGACTTCGTGGCTGGCTGTTGTGCGGTGGTACTTCCCATTGATTTATTTCCTTGCTGATTAGCTTGTGTCGAACTCCATCCGATATTGACATCTCAAGTGAGCATCTACCATCTTTCGTTCTATCTATATTATACCGTATCAACTGGTGACTGGTTTATAGCTTGGGCTTTTTAGCAGTCGGAGCCGTATCAGGCGTCACGTCGGCTTCTACGGGGCTCAGGCGAGCTTCTAGTTCACGGCCGATAGCGTCTAAGTTGGCGTTGACTCGGTCACGCTCCAGTATCATATCGAAGGCAACTGATTTTAGCTGTTCAGTGGTTGCGTCTTTGATGTCGATTGTCTTGTCTTCCATAGTGGCTCCTCGGGTTTTAGTTATGTTCTTATTATAGTCTAGGACAGAGCTATCCACCAAGGGTTGACGCCAGCTACCTTGGTCGGCATCGTGGCTGGAGCGGTCGCTGTCGTGTTGGAAGTTGTCGTGGCGAAGCGTAAGTCAGCGGCAGGTAGACCACCATTGACCAGTGAAGCACCTTGGCCTGTTGACCGTGCCATTGTTGGCATCGTCGTGCCTGTGGCTATCCATATCATCACATCGACGTAACCGACTGTGACCGCTTGTGCCGCTGTGAAGGTGACTGTCTTGAGTCCTGTCGTCTGGAAGTTGGTTGACTGGTTCGGGCTGGTTACTAACAGGCTACCACCTTGGTAGAGGGCAACGTAGGCGTTAGTCAGACCAGCGGCGGCCGTACCTGAGAAGTTGATTATCACGGCGGCGATATTCTGAGCCTTCTCTATCTTGAGCCGAGTGACGTAGGACGTGCCTGCAATCATCAGGGTTGAGTTGACGGCGTGAGCAGGGTCGTATGTCCAGCTCTTCCAAGCGTAGTCAAACGGTGTCCAGTTAGTTTCGATGTTACGCTCTTGGACTGACGTGGTCGTTGCCAAGCCTGAGATCGTGACGTTAGTTCGTCCGTTGGCACTGTCATCAGTCGCCGTTATGTTGGCACCGATGAAGTTCAATAGCGGTCGGGCTGTCAGGCTAGTGCCTTCTTCCTGAACGGTCAGGCTTGAGCCAGAGCTTCCACCAGTCGTGCCAGTGTCTCCGAAGCGACCAGCTTGAGTGAAGACCGCTTGAGCAGGGTCAGTCAGGTTGGTGGCATTATCTCGGACGGATATAGTACCGAGCAAGACGGCTCGGCCTGGTACGTTAGGGTTGACGACGAAGTTCTCCGTATTGACAGCGGCGACAGCGTTCGCAAGGTTGCTATAGACTGTTTGACCGTAGAAGACACGGAGCGGACTACTTGTGAAGGCGTAGACTCTGAGGTTGGTAGCGTTGGTACTAAGGGCAGGGTTCGGGATAGCCGTGACAGTACCGCCGACATCATAGTTAGCAACGTCAACTTGAGTTATGTCAACGCCGATACTTGTCTGAGTTTGCGTACCTGTTCGGAAGCTGACAGGGTCACGAAGGGCATAGCTCTGGACGTCTGGTTGAGTCAACGAAGCTCCGTCATTGTTTATGCCATCAGTCATCATCATACCTGCACCGACTACCAGCTGTTTTGGTGTCGTTTGCGAAGTCCTGGCTGTTATGGCTAGACCGCTTTTGACTACTCCGAAGAAGTCAAGTATGTCGGTGATGCGTGAGTTAGGAGCCGTGGCAGGCGTAACGGTTGCCGCTGTTGCCGTGATACTGGTTCGGCTACCGTGAGCTAACCGTCCTAGTACGATGTTAGACCGACGTTGAGCGGCTGTGGCTGGTGTTGTCTGCTGAAGTAATGTTCCTGCACTGTTGACCATCAAGTAGCTTGTATCAGCCGAGGCTAGGTTAGTGACGGCGACGTTGGTCATAGCTGGTGAGTCTACGACAGTATAGACAGGAGCGTTCGGGTCAGTACGGTCAACGACGATACCTCGGACTCGGGTATAGCTGAACGTGCTGGTCGGTGTGCCGATAGACAGGACGCCACCAGTTATCAGTCCGCTTGACTCTATTCGGGAACTACCGATGGTAGCAGGTGTGACGCTGTTGATAGTCAGGGTGTTAGCGACATCATCGTAGACCTTAGTTATGTTCGTACCAGCGACTATCAAAGCGTTGACACGGTCGTCAGTAGCTTCGTTGAAGTCAGTCGTATCAGTGGCAACGTGATTGTGCGACGTGGCACTTTTGCCTGCCAGAGCACTAGAGAGGTCACTTTGGTTTGTAAGCGTACCTGTTATTTGCCCCCAGATAGCAGTTTGGTCAGTTAGTTGAGCGTAAGTCGTGCCGTTCCAGCGGTAAGTATAGCCAGTGTCTTCGGCAATGTAGACTCGGTTGGTCACGCCAGTTGCAGGGAAGCCAGCTAAGGTCGGAGCTTGGAAGATGTCGCTGAGAGCGGACAAGTCAGGCTTTGACAATAGATCGTTGTAAGAACCAGTCGTTGCCACGGTTGCCAGTGAAGAGCTAAGGGCATATGGGGCTAAGTTCTGGTCGCCTGTGTTGTTGCCTGAAAAGTTGGTCGCTGTGACAGTTCCAGCCAAGGTCAGGTTGCCAGCGGCAGTCAGGACTAAGCGGTTGAGAGCGTTGTTGCGTATTTTCAGCAGGTCGCCTGTCGTTCCGCCGTTGGTAGCGTCTAGGAAGATGCCCTGTGAAGCGGTGCCCGTGCCAGCTAAGTCGATAGAGATAGCTGAAGCGGTGGCGTCGGTGCCTGTGCCCGTGTGGACAACTTTCAAAGTGCCACGGTTCAGTTCTGCACCATTGATGCCGACAGTCGTGTTCAGAGGGTTGGTCGAGACGACGTTCAGTGCCTGGCTGGAAGCGGTCGTAGCCGTACTGCTGATTTCAAAAGCGTTAGCTGTGCCAGCATAGTCAACGTGGAAGGCGGCTTGGTTGAATAACGTGTTGTTGGCACGGATGTTCATCAGACGGCCTGTAGAGGCTCCAGCGTTGCTGTAGAGGATGAAGCCAGCTCCAGTATTGCTACTGTTGTCTAAGCGGATAGCTCCACCAGCTGAAGTCGAAGCTGAAGTGACACCAGTTGGCGTGACCAGTAGAGAAGTCGTCGTGTTCGGGTTGCTTATGAAGAAGCTACCGCCAGTAGTCAGTTGAGCGACACCAGTACGGCTTAGTGACGTGTCTCGGGAAGCTGTGCCATCGCCCCAAGCCATAGCACCTGTGACGGTCATAGCATAGCGGTTGATAGTATCGACAGCCATACGGCTAGTGATAGCCAAAGAGCCAGCGGTCGTTGATTGCATATGGACGTGAGAAGAGTTGACGTTACCAGTCGCCAAGCTGTTGACCATTTGTAAACTATGCCAGTCGTTCGGTTGTTCGATGTTGACGCTGTGGTTAGCGGACGGTACGACACCGACTCCAAGGTTGCCTGCAACGTGGAAGGCGTCATCAGTCTTCAAGCGGTCAGCTAGTGAGCGGTATAGGTTGACATCACCGACTGGCGTAGTGCCATCGTTCCAAGTCATCTTGCCGTCAAGGGTTGTCAGTGGCGAACCATAGGACACCGTGGCGACACCAGCGACGACATTGATACGGTTGACAGCAGGAGCGACGTTGAACTGAGTGTTAGTGCCACCGTCAAAGATGGCTTCGGTCATACCCTTGATGATACCGCTGGATATATCGACATAAGCGGCACCGTTGACTGAGACACCGTATTGTGGCGACTCGACACCAGTAGCGTCGTCGTTCTTGCCAGTACCGACCGATAGACCAGAGATTGATACCCGTCTGTCAGCGGCGTTGACTCGGAAGCCAGCGTAGCCAGCACCGCCAAGGTTGTTGTTGCGACCATCTCGGTTCAGCACTAGGCCGTTGAAGACAGCGGCACCACCACCGACAGAAGCTGAGAAGTTGACACCGTCTCGACCGTTACGATCTGTTGAACAGCCACTGAACAGCGTACCGTAGCCGACAAAGCCATCAGCAGGGAACTCAAAGCCGTGTCCGATGTTCCAGAGAGCCTGACAGCCCTCAAACGTGACGTTGCCGATAAGGTTGAAGTACCAGCCTGAGTTGCCCGAGCTGGAAGCGATAGAGTTACGCCAGAAGCCGTCGCTCATCATAAGGCTGTAGCCGAAGGAGCCCGACTCATAGGACGTGACTTGGTCAACGTACCAGTCGTGAGGGTTCATCGTGCCAGTACCCTTTTCAGCACGGATGCCGTTGCGAGGGCTAAACTTGAAGGTCACGTTGCGTAGGATAACGTCTAAGACTTCGCCGTAAGCGTGAAGACCGTTGGTCGTAGTGTTAGTCGTTCGGTTGACTGCCGAGCCATCAATCTCAAGGTTGAAGATACGCATATTGCCTTCTTGACCAGTTGATAGCGTGATGTCTTTGCCACGCATAACAATAAAGCCTTGGTCAGCACCGACGTTGGCGAAGGTAGACTTGGCTTTGATGCGACAGACGGCTTCAGGGAAGCGGAACGGCCAAGCTGTGCCGTGAGTACCACGGAGAGTGACTCTTGATTTCATTATGATAGGAGCCGTGATAGCGAACGTGCCGTAAGGTATCTGAACCGTACCACCACCAGCTAGGTTGGCGGCGTCAATAGCGGCTTGGATAGCGACCGTGTCATCAGCGACACCGTCACCGATAGCACCGTAGTCAACGACACTGAAGGTTGCTTCAGCTTGCTTTAGGGTGTGGATAAGTCCTGCAGGAGTGCGGTACTTCAGGGTGCCACCTTCAGCGTATAGGGCAATACCGCCGACAGGGTTGGTTGTCGGTACGGTCGTAGCGTTAGTCAGCCCGAAGATACCTGAGCCAGAGCCGAAGGTCGTGCTGGTTCCGCCGACTTGCATACCGATGACGGCATAGATAGATCGTGTGGCTACTAAGTTCAGGTTGCCATCAATACGAAGACGGACAGTGCCGTTAGCGTCCTTCCAGACTGAGGTGTCGCCCGTGTTACCAGTCGTCTGTTGGACGTGAGTGGCTAGACCTGTCGTTGGTTGGCGAACGTCGAAGCGAGCCTGAGCAACTGAGCCGATACCAGCTCCAAGCTGTAGGTAGCCGTTGCCTTTGATTATGAAGTCGTCTTTGCCAGTCGTAGTTCGGACAGTCATTATGGCACCAGCGATACCAGTGGCTCCTACGTCGGTCGTCGATGTGATGTAGATACCCTGAGCGGCCGTACCAGTGCCTGTGATGGCTTCGTTGACTGAATTGTATTGAGTCTGTAGGTCGATGGATAAGGCGGCGGCTGAAGCGTCGGAGCCGTCAGAGAAGCCACGGTGAGCTATCTTGACTGTGCCACGGTTCTTCTCGGCACCTGCTACGAAGATGGTCGAGTTGTTGAAGTTCTCGGAGACAAAGTTGCCAGCCGTGTTGTTCAAGCCACCAGCGTAGGGTAGGCCACCACCTGCAGGGTTAGCTAGGTAGGCAGTCAGGACGTGGTCAGAGGCACTGGTCGTCTTCAGGAACATAGGACGGCCAGCGACGTCAGATACGAAGGTCGTTGAGCGGAGTTCGCCCTGGACAAGTAAGTTACCGCTGATTGTGCCACCGACTTTGTCGAGCTTAGTTGCGGCTAGTTCTGGAGAAGCCTCGCCAGGTACGCCCTGAAGACCACGTCGGCCAACCTGAAGCAGTTGCAGAGTAGTCGTGTTCTGTTTTAGGGTAATGCTGTTGTCGGTTTGGTTCAGTATGATAGTTGCCATAGTGGTTATACGTCCAGTGCTTCACATATTGTTAGTGTTGGGAAGATACAGTTGTCGCCCTTGACAGGGTCAGGGTACTTGATAGGGCTTTCGCCTGTTATGTTTTCGTTTATCTGGTAGTCATAGATGCCGAGGATAGCCGTCTGGACGGATGTCAGTGACAAGTCAGCGAAGCCAGCGACATACGGGGCTGTCTTAGTGATGACCGTGCCTGAGCCTTGTGGTCGTAGGAATATCGTCGCTGAGGTACTGCTCGGTTCGCCCTGTTGGATAATTAGTCCAAGTTGACCGCCTCGCCGTACCAGTAGTTCATTTGCCATCAGTTTGTCTCCTTCTGTGGTTTAGGCGGTTGCTCTTGGTGCTGGAATATGTGGTGGATGTCTTTGTTGATGTCATTGAACACGATCTTGTAGTTCAGTTTAGCCTTGCACTTGCTATTAGGACACGGCATATCCTCAATAATGACAGTACCTGTCGCTTTGAACAGGTAGCGGTCGCAATGCTTACAGTTGACATCCATCAGCGTACCACCCGATACGTCGTAAAGCACTTGCAGTGAGGGTGAGCGTCAGCCGTGTCCATATCGACGAAGCTGTTGACTAAGATACCGCCAGCGTTGCCTTGGATAGAGTCACCCTGTTTAGCGAAGTTACCTTCAACGGCGACTTCTTTGCCCTGTAAGCCAGCACAATACTCGCAAGGGCTGGAGCCATCGCTAGTCTGCCAGACTTTGCTGATACGGACGCCTGTCTGGTTCTGGATATTCTCCATAGCGTAGACGGAAGCCTTGCCACCGATACGGTTGGTCTCAGTGATAGCTAAACGGCGGACACGGTATTCGTCAGTGTTGATGATACCCCGTAGTCGGCTCTTGATTTCGTAGGCTGACAGGTCGCCTTCCTGAGCGGCTTTGAGCGTGGCTCGGATAGAGTTGGCGGTGTCATCGTTGTAACTGCCAGCGACTGACTTGAGGTACTGGCGGTATAAGGCGGACTGTTCGGCGGATAGGGTGAACGGGTCAAGCTGACCGACAGCGGCACCCTGAGCGGCCAAGAGAGCGATGCCCTGTTGTTGGCTGATGATACCCTTGCTAATCATTGCAGGGATGATGACATCGTATAGGCTGGTGGCGAAGGCTAGGTTCATATCGTTGCTGACAAGGCCGATGGCTTTGCTTTCAACGACGTCCAGTTCTTTGATGGTGGCTTCAATGTGGTCACTCATAAACTGGCGGACTGCTGTGCCGATACGTTCTTCGTAAGTTGTCCGTTCGGTCTCACTCATAACCTTGGTCATTGTGACGGCTTTAGAGCCTGCTGGAGCGTCTTCTACCTCATCACCGTTATCAACTTCAGGTTTGTCATTAGCGATGATTGCAGGAGCGACAGGAGCCGAGGGTGCGACGAAGTTCGGGTCGGCTTTCAGCGTCTTGTAGGCTGTGGATAACTCAAAGCTGTCCACGATAGAGCCAAGCGTGAAGCCACGGTCGAGCATAGTTGTCAGCAGAGTCATTTCAACTTGCTTACGTTCGGCTTCCAGCTTCTCTTCTTCGGCGATGTGTGGCGTGTCAATCTCAAACGTGACAGCGTAACCGAGACCGCTGGTCATACGGTTCAGTTCGTGCGTGAAGCGAGTCCATATCTTAGTAGCGAACGGACGGACGACTTGGTCGATGAAGATAGTTTCGTCAACTCGGACGGAAGCATAGGTATTGTTATCATTGACGCCACGGATGCTGGACGGTACGCCATAAGTGCTGTCAATCTTTTTGTTGACCTGCTCAAACAGGTTCTTCAGGTCTAAGTCTTTGTTCGTGTTGTTGAACGGCACCCAAGTGATTGCGGCTTGGCCTGGCTTGCCTGATACGGGGTCGATAGGAGCGTAGGTATAAGTGACATTGTTATTCTTGCCAGCCCCTCGGTGTTTAGCCTGTAAGTTGCGGACGATGTCTTTGTACTCGGTAGCGGTCGGAGCGGTAATGACGAACTGGCCTGCTGGTACGGCACCGTTCTCGAAGAAGCCAGACTGGTAGTCGGCGATGTAGTCGTCTAAGCGTGTCCATCTGGTAGCGGCTCGAGCGGCCGAGAAGCCAGACGATAGATCGTAAGGGTTGACGTTCTTGATGACGATGACTTCGTCGGTGGTATAGCTCTCAGTGCCTGCTCGGTAGGTTATCTTGCCATCAATCTTGAGTTCAGTGACACCCTCTAGGAACGTAAAGCCTTCAACTGATTGCTCGGTCAGTCTGGTGCCTCGGTGGTGGACACGGATGTAGACTCGGTCGTGGACTAGCGTCATAACGGCTAGGGCTTCACGGAAGTCAACGCCACTCATATCACGGTTCGGTCGGGCTAGTACGTTGATAATGTTCTGGTTCTCTAGTGGCTTGCCATTTTCGTCGATGGCGTAAGGGATGACGTTCCAGAAGCGTTTGACGATGGCTTGGATGGAAGCGTAGCCGTTCTCATACTGGTTGGACTCATAGTGGCGTAGGGTTGAGCCTGCAGGACGCCAGCCTAACAATGACTGGTCGGCCAAGTCCGTCGCTAGGGATTTGCTTTTTGTTTGACTGAACAGTCGGGTGATTAGGTTGTCTTTCAAGCTGATAGTCCTGTCTTAGTTGTATATCTTTATTATAGCGTATGAGCAACCATCAACTATGAATAGTCAAGTGGTTCAGAAGATTGGGCTCGCCCAGTCAGTGACGGGGTACTGTGGCGTGTAATAAGCCAGGATGCAGGCGTCGGCAAGGTCAGGGCTTCGATAGCCACGCTTCTTGTAGTCGTCTTTACTTTCAACGACACGTCGGCCTTTGGTGTCCATTTTCCACTGCCTTGTGGATAACTCCATCATCAGGTCGTTGTCACGGGGTAGACTGACCGTTTCCATAATTGATTGCAGGTGGAACCACGCTTCGGAGATGTAGTTCGGGTACTTATTAGGGTCTATCGGCTTCTGTCCGAAGTTGATAGCCATCACGTTATAACCCCTCTGTATCATAATATCAGTCAAGCCGCCGCCTACACCCGAATCATCAAGTTTGAGCAGTATCGTCTTGTCCAGCTCCGCAAAGCCCTCTAAGCGGTCAGCTAAGTCGTTCAGCCGTAGTTTGGTATGTTGCTCGGTAGCGATAGTCTTCAAGCCCTGTCGCTTCCAGAAGACGCTTCGGTCTTTTCCCATCCGTGCTATGTCAACGCCGATTTCAATAGCCCCGTCCGCTAGGCCGTCACGGTTCATCGCTTCCAGCAGGGCAGTCCGAGGGATGATGCTGTTGTTCGTCTGAGCGATAGGCTGACCGAGCCACTTGTGCTGGTACAGTTCAGGGTTGTTCTCTTGGTCATACTCGATTTCGTTCTGTATCTCTTTTGGCAACCAACCGTATTTGACTGCAATGTCGTAGTTCAGGTACAGCACGACAGCGTCAGCCCTTGGTTTCAAAGCGAACGTCTCATAGACAGGGTCAAGCTCAGTCAGGCGGTTGAACGTCCATATCAGCTGACTGCCAGGCTTACGGACAGTCGGTGTCAGTATCTCAATAGACTCCTTCGAGATAGTCTGTGCTTCTTCTATCCAGGCAATGTCGATGCCTTCAATGGACTTGATGCTTTGGCTGTTGTTGCGGAGACCTTTGAACAGGAAGTCGCTACCTGTCACGGTATTGACGATGCTGGTCTTGGTGACTTGGTAGTCGGTCATCCCGTACTTAGCGATAAGATCGGTCAACAGTTGCAAGCTGGAGTCTTCGATACTGTTCTGGAACTCTCGGCCACATAGCACTCGGAGTTTCCTCTGCCGAGCCCGTAGCAGTAGGGCTCTGGCTGTCGTATGGCTCTTCAGGCTGAAGCGACCGCCGTGTATCAGCAGGTGACGCCAGTCCGTATCGAACAGCGGTTTATACTCTCTAGGTATTTGTATTTTGATTGGGCTGTCCACGTTGGCGTCCTACGATTATTGACGGCAGGGCGACCGTCTGTCTGATAATGGTTCGGGCAATCAAGGCTTGGATATACTCTCGGCTCTGACTGGCAACCAGTTCACGCTCGGGAGACAGTTCCATCGCTACTCGACGTCAGTCTGGTGGTCAATAAACTCAACCAAGATTTTGCTATAGTCTTCCGTGCCACCGACGCCGATGAACATAGGTGCCTTGCCTTCAGTTCTGTCCGTTATCTCTTTGGCGTCTAGCAAGCTCTTCTTAGCGGCTCTGATACGTCCGTAGGCAATATCCTGTGCTACGGTTATCGTGTCCTGATTATCTTCGTACCACTTAGCCATATCAGCCAGTGTCATCCGCATCAGCTTCTTGTACTGGTAGCTGATAGAGTCCTCGGCACTCCAGCGACCGTCTGAGCGGTTCTGAGGGTTATTAGCAAAGCCACCCTTGCCTGTCGGGTTTGGACTACCGTTCTTGTAGTTCTTCACAACTTGCTTTGTAGTTGTTTTAGTTTGTAGCTTGCTTTTCGCCTTGGTCATTTCGCTATCCTTAGTGTTACGTCTAGCATAGTGTCGCCGTTCAAGGCCGCTAGGGTTAGTATGCTCGGGTCGTCAGTCTGCAGGACTATTCGGTACGATACGTCAAGTGAAGCTGTCTTCTTGCTCTTGACTTCGATGACTTCGGCCTGCAGGTGCAACTCTTCCATACTGCTACCTTCCATTATATCTCAACTGCCATCAAAGTAGTTAGTAACGGGGTAGCGGTCGTCGCTTCTGGTTCCAGTAGGATAGCCATAGCCGTGTCCTCGACGGCGATGACTGGTGGTTTAGGGTCGAGTCGTTCGACGGCGTCAAAGAACCAGCTCTTCTGTGAGCTCTTCAGTATGACTTTGTTATCGGCGTGGCTATAAAAGTCTGATACGGTCTTGATTGTACCGTTGATTATCTGGCACCTGATGATGCCGACTTGCTTGGTGCAGTATTGATTTGCCCCCTGAATAGAAAAGAACTGGAAGCCAGTGTCCAGTCCTATTCGCTTTTCGCTTAGGTAAAATGTGAGTTTACCGTTGCTGATTATTTGTACTTGGTCTGATGTTGCCTCGGGTATTTGTTTCATAATTTCACTTTA
>Ga0326733_1000390_pt1 | contig 12734 bp, 15 predicted proteins | sample 14_GP2_308_FD_207946 | JGI IMG/M metagenome (GOLD analysis project Ga0326733, IMG submission 207946) | Glacier ice microbial communities from Ngari, Tibet, China - 14_GP2_30.8 | ecosystem: Environmental > Aquatic > Freshwater > Ice > Glacier | place: China: Ngari, Tibet | collected 2018-07-17 | reverse complement strand
TAACAGAGGTGATGCTTTTACAACAAAAAAAGGTGGTTACTTAATGTCAGATTCTAATTTAGTTTAGACGATACAGTTTCATAAGCTATTCAAAATTAAAGCTCCAACTATTGCTCCTGCAATAGGTCCGGCTACTGGAATCCATGAATATGACCAATCAGAAGAGCCTTTTCCTGAAATAGGAAGCAAAAAATGGGCAATTCTGGGGCCTAAATCACGTGCAGGATTGATTGCATAACCTGTGGAGCCTCCCAGAGATAAACCAATTGCCCAAACTAAAATTCCGACATTAAAAGGACCTAATCCCGTTGTTACTGAACTGAAAGACCCTAAAGCAATAATTGCCAAACACGTGGCTAAAAACTCAGCCATAAAATTAGCAAATGGATTTCTTATAGCAGGTGCGTTACAATAGCAAGCCAATTTTAACCCTTTATCTTCTGTTATTGCCCAGTGGGGATAATATTGAAGCCAAACTAAGGTTGAACCCACAACTGCTCCTAACATTTGTGCTAAAATAAATAAACTTACATTCGACCAATCACCAGTTTTAACGGCTTCTGCAATGGTAACAGCAGGGTTGAGATGAGCAGCAGAACTCCCAAATTTTGTGGAAATGTAAATTCCCATTGTTACAGCAAAAGCCCAACCAGCCGTAATTACTATCCAGCCGCTTCCTTCTCCTTTTGAACCTTTAAGTAATACGTTGGAGACAACACCGTTTCCTAAATAAATTAATACAACTGTACCGACAAATTCGCCAAGGAATATTGATGCCATGCTTTGAAGTGATTAAATTGATTTTTAACAGAAAATATTGTACAAATAAAAGCAAAAGATTGTTAAATAGCTATTCGTAAGTACACTTTGTATGTTATCTATGATTTGATCATTTTATTATTGAGAAAGAACATATTCTTTGTTTTATTAGAACATAAATAGCTGTATTTTTGAATAGATAAAGAAAATCCGAAATTAAAATCATGCGAGAAGATTATTTGAAAGGGGACACAGAAACTCTTTCTAACATAGAAAAAGACATTGAACGTGCTTTGAGACCACTGTCCTTTGATGATTTTGCGGGACAAGATAAAATATTAGAAAATTTAAAAGTTTTTGTTACCGCCGCCCGTCAAAGAGAAGAAGCTCTTGACCATGTGCTTTTGCATGGACCTCCAGGTTTGGGAAAAACTACGCTTTCGAGTATTGTAGCAAATGAATTAAAAACAAATATCAAGATTACCTCAGGACCTGTCCTAGATAAACCCTCTGATTTGGCGGGACTTTTAACGAATTTGCAACCTTATGATGTGCTTTTTATTGACGAAATTCACCGATTAAATCCAATCGTTGAGGAATATTTATATTCGGCAATGGAAGATTATAAAATTGATATTTTGTTGGATTCAGGACCCAATGCAAGAAGTGTACAAATCTCTTTGAACCCTTTTACGCTTATTGGGGCAACTACTCGTGCAGGAATGCTTACATCTCCATTGAGGGCAAGATTTGGGATTAATTGTCGCCTAGAATACTATGATGCTAAATTATTAACGTCCATTGTGAAACGTTCTTGCGAAATTTTGAAAACGCCCATTAATGACGACGCAGCTTATGAAATTGCGAGAAGAAGCCGTGGGACACCACGTATTGCTAATAATCTTTTACGAAGAACCCGTGATTTTGCCCAAGTAAAAGGAGATGGAAGAATTACCGTAGAAATTGCTGAAATGGCTCTCTTGGCTTTGGATGTTGATAAAAACGGTTTAGATGAGATGGACATTCGTATCTTAACTACTATCGTTGAGAAATTTAAGGGTGGACCGGTTGGACTTACAACCATAGCAACAGCTTGTGGCGAAGAAGCAGAAACAATTGAAGAGGTTTACGAGCCATTTCTAATTCAAGAAGGGTTTTTGAAACGAACTTCTCGTGGGCGTGAGGCAACAGAAAGGGCGTATATTCATTTAGGAATTGTGCCAAAGTATCGTGCTGAACAGTTATTTTAAGTAAAAAGCTAAGTCTGAGATTTCAGACTTAGCTTTTTACTTTTAGATTAAGCATTCTATTATTTTCATTATCTTGGAAAGCTCTTCTGAATCCACCTCAGAAAAGTCATCCAATTGATCAGAATCAACATCAAGAATTAAATAAACATTTCCAGTTTTATCAAAAGCAGGCAGAACAATTTCTGATTTTGAAGTTGATGAACATGCAATATGACCGGGAAAAGCCTCGACATCTGGAACAATAACAACTTGTTTTGTGGTGTAACAATGTCCACAAACGCCACGGTTGAAATTGATGCGTGTACAAGCAATTGGACCTTGAAACGGACCTAAAACTAATTGGTTTTCTTTCTTCAAATAGAATCCTACCCAGAAGAAATCAAAAGCTTCTTTGAGGGCAGCCGTAATGTTGGCAAGATTAGCCGTTAAATCGGTTTCACCCACCGTAAGCGCTTGAATTTGAGGAATTAGACTGTCGTAAATTTCTTTGCGATTAGTTGTAAGGGGGATTAATAAATGTTCTGCCATTAGGATTAAACGATAACAGTATGAAAGTGTCTTTTCATCCACGAATCAGATGCTTTGATATTCCAATTATTTTTAAATTCTTTAATATTAGATACCAAATTATTAAATATTAGGGTATTTGGAGTTAAAATATCGTCTGTAATCAATGATTTTATTTTATTGATTTCTACAGTTTGTAATTCGTTATTTTGCAAAAAAACAACAGAACGGTCAAAAAAATCAATGTTCATTTCAGTACCTATGTCTTTTAACCAACGTGTAGAAGCATCAATCGAACAGCCAGAAACTTGATTTTGTAATTCATCCACTGCTACAATTACAAAACGACTATGCAAGATTTGAACCGAACCCGCCAAATCCGCTCCATGTGCCGCCCAATTATTTATCTGATCTTCAAGAATATGTTGTATTTTTCGTGCTTCCGAATCTGGCAGTTTTTTATTGGCTTGATATACCCACACACGGGCATAATCGGGCATTTTGTTGAAGGGAATTAACATGGACTTTGGCTGTTTTTAATTGTGTAAAGGTATAAACTGAACGTGAAAAATGTCTTGATAGTTTCAAAAGCAGATTTTGAAATAATCAAGACATCCTAAAAACTATTTATAACACAAACCCGACACCAACCGTCGAATTAGTCTGGTCGTCTATCAAAATAAATGCTCCGTTGGCAGGGTTACCTTCATATTTATCGGCAAAAATTGGTTTGGCTGTTTTCAAGGTAATTTCTCCAATTTCATTCAATTTCAATTCTGCAATGCCACTTTTAATCGTGTCTTGATTCACGACATCAATCTTAGAGTTCAAAGAAATAATCTTGGCTTTCGAGTCATTAATGCCGTGTTGAAGAACATAGGTTCTACCCGAAACCAAAGCTTGAGAATCCATCCAACAAATTCTTGCTGTAATTTCTTTTAATTGGTTTGGCTGATTATTGGCTTTTACTAACATATTCCCACGAGATACGTCCACGTCCGTCTCCAAAGTTATTACAACGGATTCTTTTGCCCCAGCCATTTGTAATTGAGTTCCAAATTTCTCAATTGTAGCAATTTTTGAACTTTGTCCCGTTGGCAAAACCGTCACTTCTTCGCCTACCGAGAACGTTCCCGAAGCAATTTTTCCTGCGTAACCTCTGTAATCATGAAACTCTACGGTTTTGGGTCTAACCACAAATTGAACAGGAAAACGGGCGGGTTTACTGACCTCATCGAAAAATGTATTTTCCAATTCTTCCAACAAAGGTAAACCTGCAAACCAAGGCATTTCTTCCGATTTTATCGAAAGATTTTGACCGTATAAAGAGGACATCGGAATGAAGGTAACTTCTTGTCCTAAAAATGAAACTTTATTTGCAATTGCTTGAACATCAGCTTTAATAGCGTTGAAACGGTCTTTAGAATATCCTACCAAATCCATTTTATTCACGCATACAATCACCTTTGGGATACGTAACATTGAAGCAATGAAGAAGTGACGGAAAGTTTGTTCTAACACGCCATTTCGAGCATCAATCAGAATCATCGAAACCTTTGTATTCGAAGCACCCGTAACCATATTACGAGTATATTCAAAGTGTCCTGGCGTGTCAGCAATAATGTATTTACGCTTGGATGTTGAGAAATAAATATTCGCTACATCAATGGTAATGCCTTGTTCACGTTCGGCAATGAGTCCGTCCGTGAGGAGTGAAAGGTCGAGGAAATTCAGTCCTTTGCGTTTTGAGGCAGCTTCGAGAGCTTCAATCTTATCTTTGGTAATTGACTTTGTTTCGTATAAAAGTCGTCCAATCAACGTGCTTTTGCCATCATCAACGGAACCTGCGGTTGCAATTCTTAGTATATCCATTCTCTAAAAGTATCCTTGTTGTTTACGTTTTTCCATCGCAGCTTCTGAGCGTTTGTCGTCAATTCTGGCACCACGTTCTGAGATTTCTGCTGAGAGGATTTCTCCAATAATGTCGTCTAATTCAACCGCTTCCGAAGCAACGGCAGCGGTACAAGTCATATCTCCGACTGTTCTGAAACGAACAGTTGCTTCAAACGAAATTTCATCGAAATCTTTATTAAGATGTTCAGAATCAGCCCATAACATTCCGTCACGTTCAATAACTTGACGTTGATGCGAATAATAAATCGAAGGAATTGCCATTTTTTCTTCTTTGATATAGTTCCAAACGTCCAATTCTGTCCAGTTTGAAATCGGAAAGACTCTCACGTTTTCGCCAATGGCAATTCGTCCGTTCAACATATCGAATAATTCTGGGCGTTGACGTTTTGAATCCCATTGTCCAAAATCATCACGGACTGAAAAAATACGTTCTTTCGCACGTGCTTTTTCTTCGTCACGTCTTGCCCCACCAATACACGCATCGAATTTGAATTCTTCAATAGTATCCAAAAGTGTTATTGTCTGTAAGACATTTCTTGAAGCATATTTACCCGTTTCTTCTTTTGCTTTTCCCTGATTAATAGAATCTTGCACGTACCTGACAATCAACTCAGCCCCTGTTACATTGGCAAGCCAGTCACGAAATTCTATGGTTTCTGGAAAGTTATGACCTGTATCAACATGGACTAAAGGAAATGGGAACTTTCCAGGATAAAATGCCTTTTGAGCCAAACGAACAAGGGTTATCGAGTCTTTACCACCCGAAAAAAGCAGGGCAGGTCTTTCAAATTGAGCCGCTACCTCACGCATAATATAAATAGCTTCATCTTCTAATTCACGAGGAAAATATCCGTGTTTGGGGGAAATAGCATTTTCTTTGTTATTCATATTGATAATTAAAACTAAAATTTCTTAAAACAAAAGCCTTTCTTGAACATTTCATAGTTTGCGATTACTAAAATTATTAACTATTTTCCATCAGTTATGCAACCCACATTCCTTCTGGGATTCCTCCCACCACCAACGCCCTGCTCGGGGATTTTCACCATCCTGTATAGCACGGGTACAAGGTTGACAACCGATGGAGACAAATCCTTTATGGTGAAGAGGGTTATCTGGAACACGGTTAACTTTTAGATAATCAAGCACTTGCTCATAAGTCCAATAAATTAACGGATTAAACTTTATGACCTTATTACCTTCATCCCATTCCACAATATTCATGTCCGCACGGTTTTCAGATTGCTCGGCACGTAAACCTGTAATCCAAATTTCTGCCCCTGCTAAAGCACGTTTCAAAGGTTCAATTTTACGAATAAAACAACATTCTTTTCGATTTTCAACAGAAAAATAGAAACTGTTAAAACCTTTTTCTTTTACTAAGGCTTCTACCCTTGAGGTATTCGGAAAGTAGGTTTTAAATTCTTTGTTGTATTTCGCTTTAGTAGCATCCATTAACTCGTAGCTTTGTTGAAACAAACGACCAGTATCTAAAGTGAATATACTGATGTTCAAGTTGTTACGAAAGATAGTATCTGTAATTACTTGGTCTTCTTGTCCGAAAGAAGTTGAAAAAACTACATTTTTATAGTTTTCGGTAACGTATTTTAAGCTGTCTTCGAGCGAAAGGCTTTCTAAACTTGCAACTAATTTTTGCATACAAAATACTCAAATTGAAGGTTTCGATTTACATTATCTTACAAAGATATATAAAGTCTATTGAATTAGTAGTCTAATGGAAAATAATTTTAACATTTATTAGACTTTTGTATTAGTTTATCTGTTATCTTTAAAACAAATCAATAGGTAAATTATCAGCATACCTAAATCATAAATCGTATGAATCAGGGACTTGCCGCCTACTTCGAGAAAACGGAAAGCCATAGCCGTGTATCGGATATGAATGTAAAAGAATTGAAAAATCTGGTTCGTCAAGGCGAAGGAGCTTCCCTTGAATTTAAGCTCAAAGCTACACATCCCGAAAAAATTGTCCGTGAAATTGTTGCTTTTGCCAATAGTAAAGGAGGTAAACTTTTACTGGGTGTTAATGATGACAAGACAATTCCTGGACTAAAATTTGTGGATGAGGAAGAGTATATTTTGGTACGTGCGATTGAGCGAAATTGCTATCCACCAATCAATTATGAACTTGAAAGAATCGCCATTACTGATGAGCGTGATGTATTGGTCTTTACTATTCCGAAGAGCAAAGAAAAACCACATTACGTTCAACTTGAAAATGAACAAAACGGTAAAGCTTATGTACGAGTAAAAGACCGTTCAGTGCAAGCAAGCCGTGAAGTGAAACAGATTTTAAGACGTGAAAATGAAGATGGAATAAAGTTCACTTATGGAGAAAAAGAAAAAGTATTAATGATATTTCTTGCTGAAAATCAAAAGATTACGATTGAAAAATTTGCTGAAATAGCGAGAATTTCACTTCGTTCAGCTTCTCATACTTTAGTACTGTTGGTGTTAAGTAATGTGTTAAAGATTCAACCTGATGAAGTGATGGATTGGTATTATCTCTTGTAGGAGAAAAGGAAAAAGGCAGCGACTATAAAATTTTTCATTTTTGATTCCTCCCTTTTTCCCTGTCTTCTCCTACTTTTTTTCATAATATGGCGTTGTCTCTGGGACTTGAATAACTGGCGGTCTCCAACCAATTTTTTTGCCAAATTTGAAGGTAACACCTGCACTTAAACTTACCAAATTTGAGTATCCATCTGAATACGCAATTCCTGTATATTTTATTTTTGCAAAGATTCCTAACCTATCCGCATAATCCTGTAAATGCACGCCAATACTTGGTGAAAAACCCCAATTCAAATATTCTCCTGTTGGTAAACTTGGAGCATAACTACGGTAACTTTCGCTAATTCGAGAATCATATTTTGTATAAAAAGCCCCTGTTTCAAGTCCTATGAATGGTTTTACTAATTTTTTACTCAATAAATAATATTCTCCTCCAACCGTTAGTGGAAGCACAGTCTTATATGAATATCCGTAGGTTTTGGCTGAATAATCGAAATTAGAAACGGCAACTAAGGCTATCCTCATGTCATGAATACCCACAGTTAAAGTGGTTCTAAATTTATCTGACAGGTGTTTTCGGAGGCTTAATTCAAAGCCCGAACCCGCAAAATTCTCTTCGTTGCCAAACCCTTTTTCAACGGTATAACTGAAACTGGTGCTGACTTGAATTTGTGCAGTAGATAAAAAAGGTACGAGTAAGAAAATGAGTAATAGTTTTTTCATACTGTTTGGCGGGTCATAAAGATTAATGAATTCCTTGAACTTGAAAATATTTAACGAATATATGAAATTATTTATTACGCTACTTAGTTGATTGTCAATTAATTATATACAATTATAAGTTAGTAAGTTTCAAGTATGAGTCAGTAAAATCTTTGTCAAGAAGTAGTTTACGAAATAACTTTCTTGTTAACCCACAGATTTATCGCATATTGACTTATTTCAATACATAAGCCAAAGATTCTTCGTTTTCCGTAATCCAATCGGTAATTTCTTGTACGATTTGTTTCATTGAAATCTCAGGTTTCCAGCCTGTTAGAGCCGTTACTTTTGAATTATCAGTGATGTATAGAGGAATATCCGCTACACGATTTTCAGGAATTTGGCTAATTGGAATCAATTTACCCGTCACCTCTTGACAAATAGTGGTAAGTTCTTGTAAAGATGCACTTACTTCTACGCCACCACCTACGTTCAGGATTTCACCATTCACTTTGTCAATGTTATGTAGCTGATAATCAATGAGTTTGTACAAATCTTTTACGTGCAACATATCACGGGTTTGTCTGCCTGAACCACCATAACCGATGTACGCTAATTTTTGTTGCCAGAAGTGTTTTGCTACCCAAAGCACCATTACACCTTGGTCTATTTTACCCATTTGCCAAGGACCTGTTAACACACCACAACGATTGATGACGGTTTTCATGCCGTAAAATTCGTTGTATTCATGAATCATCAATTCTGAAGCTAATTTTGTTGCACCGTATAATGACCTTGCTCCGTCCAGTGGGAAATCTTCGGCAATTCCTTTGGAAGAAACGCCTCTAAGTGACTGATTATCAGTTAAAGTAAAACGGGTTTCTTGTTCTTTGTAATTCAGTTTTTCAATCGCTTTAATTGGATAAATACGGCTCGTTGAAAGGAAAATAAAACTCGCCTCGCATTTTTTTGTATAGTTCAAGCAATTGATTGTTCCGACTAAATTGGTGTTTATTAAATAGTCAGGCGTTCCGTCCAATCCCGCTAAAACCGAAGGCTCAGCCGATGCTTCAATCACAAAATCTACCTTTGGAAGGGCATCAAAATCTTCTTTATTCCGAATATCGCCGTGAATAAAAACAGCCCCGACTTTGGCTAAACGAGGCAAATTGAGTTCAGAACCTTTACGTTTGAGGTTATCCAGACAAATAACTTCGTAAGTTGGGTAATTACTTTTAATGTTGATGGCAAGTGCCGAACCGACAAAACCTGCACCGCCTGTTATTAGGATTTTCATTTGTGTAATTTTATTTTTCGAGGCAATATGTGTCATATTATCAAGTTAGATTTTAGTATCATTGATGTATTAATTTTAACGTAGCATCCGTTAAAGGTAATCCATTGCTAAGGGCTTTCTTACAAGTAAATCAATTCCTCCATTTACCAATCTGCTTTGGAACAACATCAATGGCTTTTTCAATAATTTTAGGAGCAAGCGGCTTCACTAAGGGAAAGAGATGTGTATTTTGAGTTTCTTTTTCTGAAATTTCTATGCCTATGGAGGTCGTTAGCCAAATGAAAATGCTAATGCCAAATGCCCACGTAAATCCCCCCACAATTGCCCCTGAGAGCGAGTCGAAACTGCCAAAAACCGTATATCTGATGGATTTTCGAAGCGTCCATCCTAATTTATTAATGAGAAATACAATTGGGAAAAATACCGCACCAAAACCAATGTAAGGCACTAATTTCTCAGTCATACGATTATTCACGTAAGGCGAAATCCACTCACCCGCATAACCCAATGCCCGAAAACCAATAATAACCGAAATCACAAAAGCGGCTATCGAAATGACTTCAATGATGATGCCCCTTTGATAGCCTATGTATGCTCCCCAAAGCGTAGGAAGAAGTATGAGAATATCGATTAATTGCATAGTAGCTTTGCGCTTTAAGCCCCAAGCTATGAGCAAGTGAATTCTCTCATAACCTAAGGCTAAAGGCTAATTCAAAAGTGCCTTTACCATCGCAGAAATCACCTTTCCATCCGCCAAACCAGATAATTCTTTGGTGGCTACGCCCATCATTTTACCCATGTCCGAAGGGGCGGATGCACCTAAACGAGTTTTAATTTCCTCTAATCTTGTTCTTAGTTCGTCTTCCGATAGTTGTTTCGGTAAAAATTCTTCTATGATTGTCAACTCAGATTGCTCGACTCTTGCTAAATCTTCACGTCCTTGCGACGTAAATATTTCCAAAGAATCTCTGCGCTGTTTGGCTGCTTTTGTCAATAACTTCATCTCCACCTCTACTGAAAGGTTATCTCCAGTGTTTGTGCCAGCGGTCTCTTCAATTAAAATCATTGCTTTAATGGCACGGAGCGTTCTAAGTCGGTCTTGATCTTTGGCACGCATAGCATCTTTAATGCCGTTGTCGATGTTAGTTTTTAATGACATTTTTTATCAATTTTGAATGATAATGTGAGTGAATTGTAGGTAAATTATTTATGAGTTCAATTTTTAACATTCCATCAACTATCTTGTTGTTTATTAAAATACAAACTTAAAAACATTCATTCATTCATCCTAACAGATTAAGCATCAATCAAAATTGAAAATATGACAAAGTTGAGCGTAAATATCAATAAAATAGCCACCCTTCGTAATTCAAGAGGAGGTCATAATCCAAATGTAGTAAAAGTGGCATTGGACTGCGAGCGTTTTGGTGCAGAAGGAATTACGGTACACCCCCGTCCCGATGAACGGCACATACGCTATCGTGACGTTTATAATTTGAAAGAAGTTATAACAACAGAGTTTAACATTGAAGGAAATCCAACGGAGGCAAAATTTGTGGAATTAGTCCTTGTCAATCGTCCTACTCAAGTAACACTAGTTCCAGATATTTTGGGAGCCCTTACTTCGAATGCAGGTTGGGATACCATAAAACATAAAAGCCTCTTGCAAGACTTAATTGCCCAATTCAAAGAAGTTGGAATCAGAACATCAATTTTTGTGGATGCCGACCCACGCATGGTTGAAGGTGCAAAAGAAACGGGAACAGACAGGATAGAATTATACACTGAACCTTACGCTGAGAGCTTCTTCAAAAACAAGGAGTTAGCCATTAAAGATTTTATCGTAGCTTCTCAAAAAGCCAATGAATTAGGATTAGGAATCAACGCAGGACATGATTTGAGTTTAGATAATTTGCGTTATTTTCAGCAGAATATTCCAAATCTTTTAGAAGTTTCCATCGGTCATGCCCTAATTTGTGATGCTCTGTATTTGGGTTTAGAGAATGCAGTGCAGTTGTATTTGAGGGAGACAAAAACGGAGGATTAAACAACGCCATCGTCTTCAGAATTAAATATCTTAAGCATGATTCATGAATAGTACAGAATCAACGTTCCATGAAACTCTTTTTTCGCTTTGTTATTCTGTTTAAAGTGGTACAATATTTTTATAAGAAATTAATTAACGGCAAGATTCAAAAGTACGTTGTACTTATTAATGGTGTCGTAGAAAAATATTAGCTCTAAATATAAAAGATGGACTTCGGGAAAATCTCTAAACAAGAACTTGGAAAAATTGATTTAAGCCTTAAATCAGATAATATTTTCAATGAAAAAGTGCTAAAAAATACCTCAAAAGAACCGCTCATTAAAGTCGGTTGTCCTGTTTGGTCGGTTAAAGAATGGAATGGGAAAATCTACCCCAATAATGCCAAAATGCCTGACTTGTTGAAATTATACTCCAAACAATTCAATACCATCGAACTCAATGTAACGCATTATCAAATTCCCAGTAATGAAACTATTAATCGTTGGTTGGATGAAACAACGGATGATTTTACTTTCTGTACTAAATTTCCCCAAATAATTTCGCATCATAAAATGCTTCAAAACGCTGAAGAATTAACGGACGATTTTTGTAGGCAGATTTTAGATTTAGGGCATAAATTAGGATTACCATTCTTACAATTAGCCCCTTATTTTACCCCAAAACAGCTGCCAATTCTTGAAAAATACTTAAACCAACTCCCTGACAAATTGAAAATTGCCGTAGAATTTCGACACGAAGATTGGTTTAAAAATGAATTTATTTGGCAAGAAACCTTAGCAATGATGAACCAGATGGGACACGCCACCGTCATCACGGACGTAGCGGGCAGGCGAGACGTTGTGCACCAGAGTCTTTCTGTTTCAAAAGCATTCATTCGTTGGATTGGCAATGAACACCCATCTGATTATCAACGAATTGACGAATGGGTACAAAGAATAAAAGGTTGGTTAGAAAGGGGTTTACAAGAACTGTGGTTATTTGTCCATATTAACGAAAACATCAATTCTCCTGAAATGGCAACTTATTGGATTCAGCAATTAAATGACCAATGCGAATTGAAAATCAAAGCCCCAAAGTTTCAACCGAAAGTGGAGCAAATGACCTTGTTTTAAGAGTTGTTAGACATAAGCATTGAACAAGACATCTAAGTACAAAAAAGGGTTAAAATGAAATACTCTCCCATAGTAACCCTTTTCGTAAATATCGGTTGATTCTGTGTTTGAAGCTCTTAACGTCTAAATCATTTATTTCTGTTTCAATAACTTCGCTTCAATCGTCTGTTGGGTATGTGGTACTGCTCTGAGGCGTTCTTTTGGAATCAATTTTCCAGTATCACTACAAATGCCATACGTTCCATTTTTAATTCGAATTAAAGCATTTTCTAACTGTAAAGAGAATTTTTGTAAACGTGCAGCCAACTGACTCATACTCTCTTTTTCCATACTATCAGCTCCGTCTTCCATCAGTTTTGAACTTCCGCCAGTAACGTCTGTGCCTGGATCATTACGTTTGTGAAGTGCTTCACGGATGTAATTCAATTCTCCACGCACTCCTTCTAATTTATTGGTAATTAATTCCTCAAATTCTTTAAGGTCCTCACTCGAATATCTGGTTTTTTGTTCTAATAATGTCTCCATTTTTTATGAATAGGGTTTATGGGTTCACTTACAAGGATTTTGGCGGTATTTCTACGTTAGTTTATTCTTGTAAAGATTTCTTTTTG
>Ga0326733_1000389_pt1 | contig 12737 bp, 13 predicted proteins | sample 14_GP2_308_FD_207946 | JGI IMG/M metagenome (GOLD analysis project Ga0326733, IMG submission 207946) | Glacier ice microbial communities from Ngari, Tibet, China - 14_GP2_30.8 | ecosystem: Environmental > Aquatic > Freshwater > Ice > Glacier | place: China: Ngari, Tibet | collected 2018-07-17 | reverse complement strand
ATTCATACTGTGGTTTCCGATCAGGTGGCCACGTCTGAATAACTCAGTCGTAGTAGTGGGATTGCGGGCAATATTCTGACCAAATTGGAAAAAAGTAGCCCGCCCGCCAGCTCGTTCGATGATACCGGCAATCGCTAAAGAGTATTTACCATTTGGGCCGTCATCGAAGGTCAAAGCAACGACTTGTCGTTTGGTCCGAGCCCGGAAAGGCTGCGGTCCAGCTAATTGGGCATCCGGATTAAACGTCGCGTACGACAATACCCCGATTGTTAAAGCTACAAAAGCGCAGACTCGGACAGGAAAGTCTGGAACTTATCCAACAGTAAACTTCCTGGGGCGTACGTAACGGTCAAAACGAATAACATTAGCATTAAAAAGAAGACATACGATGATCCGATATGAAGGTTTCGATTACTTAGAGGGTCAGTGTGGCGGTGTGCCTTGTATGATCCCCAGCTCTTTTTGCCTGTCACCTGGCTGCATAGGTAATTGATTAAGTAGGCGCCGAGGAAATCACCAAAGAATATTTTCGAGAAGCCTTGGTGTAAGCGTCGACTCGACGTCGTGATCGGATTAATGAATCGATACGAGACCCGACCAGTTTTTTTTAGATTTTTTAAGACGTATAATTCATCGCCGCCTTGGGTAAGCTCCCGATCGTAACCCGGAAATAAATTTCGGCGAAAGGCCAAGTTAGCCGCCGAAACGTAACCGTGCCAGCCAAAAGCATAATTTAAATGCAGGCACAGCCATTCATATGCCATGAGCGAAGGATTTGCCCATTTAGGTTAGTTTTGAAATCGGTAATTACCTGACAGTAGCGACAAGTCAGGCTGGTCCGTAAAAGCTTGACCGATGCCAGCTAACCAATCGACAGGATGGATACAATCGGAGTCTGTCGAAACAACGATTTCGCCGCGAGCGACTTTGAATCCGGCGTCTCGGGCCGCACATACACCAGGTGACTTTTCTGAGACGATTTTCACGCCATATTCACGAGCAATCTTAACGGTATCGTCAGTACTATTATTATCGACGACAATGATTTCATAATTAGGACAACCGACTTGCGACTGTAGACAAAGCGGCAAAGTTAAAGCTTCGTTGTAAGCCGGTATGACGACTGATAGATACGGTTGGGACATTTACCCAACCATACACTAGGCTTACTGAGAGATGTAGTTGGAAACCAGAGCTTGACTGTGACCGCGGTGAAGGCGGCGCCGTAAAGCTTGCCAAGTCATGCGAGCGTAAGCCATCGGTGTCACTAAGTTAGCTTGCTTCTTCTCCAAACCGACGAGCTGCAACATGATTGCGGTTTCAATTACTAAGAAGATGTCGGCAACTGGGACGAACGATTCACGCAAGACCCACAACGATAGTGAACTAATCGAAATCAGGCCTGCGGCAAAAATAACGGAACCAGTCAGTCGGATGAGTCGGCTACCAGACAAAAACTTAAGCAGGCTGCACCGACCGTTACTAAAAGTGCACTGAGCGTCAAACCAGTCCAATTCATAATTAATACTTCCTAAATTTTTTATCGTTAGGACGGAATGTAATTTACGATGACTCAAAGTGCTGTTAGATTGCTCACAAGAAGCTTAAATTTGTTATTTAATTAGTAAAGCCGAGGAGCCGATAGACCTGTGACAAGCTTTTTTCGCCGGTAATTTCTTTTTCCGAGATTCCAGGCGACTCAACGAAATCTATTAAAGAGTGCATGATTTGATGACTGTCGATGTCATCGTCCAGGGCATGCCTGACTTCCGACAGTAACTTCTCGCCAGCTATTTCACTGCAGTTAATCTTTGCCAGTTCAAGCTTTGCGAATAAGTCAGCCGATTCGAGCAAAAATTCCGGTTGCCATTCGCCACCTGTCCGATAGTGGTATTTTAATAAACTTAATCTGATGACTGGCGCCGGATAATCCTTTAGCAAGTCTTTAGCAAAGACCAGGTTACCAATTGATTTACTCATTTTATCACCAGCATAGAGTATGGGAGCGACATGCAACCAATATTTGGCCAGCCCGGATCGGCCAAGAGCCCGACTCTGCGCATTTTCACATTCATGATGCGGGAAGACTAAGTCGTCGCCACCGCCATGGATTTCAAATGGCGTATCCAACAGTTCTGCCGCCATGACCGTACATTCGATATGCCAGCCAGGTCGCCCACGACCTAAGTCAGTCTCCCACGCAGCAGGATCAGTTTTGTCGGTCACTCCACGCCATAGTAAGAAATCAAGAGGATGCCGTTTACCGACGCGCTCCGGATCGCCACCACGACGGCGCATGAATGACAGCTGAAGATGATTCGAGTAGTTTGAAAATTTGCCGAATTGCTTGTCTTGATTGACGTCAAAATAAATGTCGTCGTCTAATTTATAGGCATTGCCTGACTCGATTAATTTCGCGACAGCTTGGGCCATCGGCTCAATATATTCGCTAGCCAAAGGTTCAGCAAAAGCCGGCCGGAAGTTCAAATCAGACAATACTTGTTTGAACATAGCCGTTTCTTGAGCCGCTAGATCAGTGTAGGCCACTCCGAGGGCTTCGGCTTTGCGGTATATTGGTTCGTCGACGTCGGTTATGTTTCGGACAAGTCGGACTTCTAGGCCTTTATCTTCTAGGCGGCGTTGCAGCAAATCGTAGGTTAAGAACGTGAAGATATGTCCGAGATGAGCCGAATCGTAAGGAGTGATGCCGCAGGTGTAGATCCTGACGGGACCATCCGGCTGGAAGTCGGCGTATTGCTGGGACGGCGTATCGAAAAATTTCATGACAATTAATTGTAGCACTAGGAGTGTAGTATGACTTGCGACCGACCTGAGACAGCGGTATGCTGGGGCTATGACTACTTCAAACTTTACTGACTTAAAACCAAAAATCGTCTTAGGGATAGCAGCCCATCCTGACGACCTAGATTTCGGAGCGGCCGGTACTCTAGCTGTATACGCCAAGCAAGGTGCCGAAATTCATTATCTTATTCTAACCGACGGCAGTAAAGGCACTTCCGATGAATCAGTCAGTCCGGCTAGACTAATAGAACTGCGTCAAGCTGAACAGCGGGCGGCCTTAGAGAATATCGGTGGAAAACACGTTCATTTTCTAAATTATATCGATGGGGAACTGGAAGTCACCAAGCAACTTAAATATGACGTCGTAAAAGTAATTCGACAGATCAAACCGGACCTAGTGGTCACAATGGATCCCAGCGTCCTGTACTCAGCTGATCTCGGTATGATTAATCACCCCGATCATCGAGCTGCCGGACAGGCAACGTTAGACGCCGTTTTTCCTTTGGCGCGCGACCATCTAGCCTTTCCCGAGTTATCAGCCGCAGGCGTGAAGCCCCATATAGTAACGACGTTATTGATGATTAATTTCAACACAAGTAATTTTACAGTCGATATCTCATCGACGATCGAGCAAAAGATTGCGGCACTTAAGGCCCACACCAGCCAGATGTCAGATATGGGTAGAGTGGAAAGGCTGGTTCGCGGTATAGCTGAGAAGGCCGGTAAGTCTGACGATATGGGACTGGCAGAAGCCTTCGTGCGGATCGATATCTCATCGTAAAATTAAAAGAAATTAAGATATTGAACAGAATGTATTGCTAAATACGCTAACTGTGCGATAATAACACTACTAGATGCTGCTACTTTCTAAGTCCTGTCTAGATAATTTTAAGTTTCGTCCGCCGAGGAGCAGCTAAGAGAGAATTTTCTACCTTACCTACGCACGAAGAAAGAGGTAATATTAATGGCTAATAAAATTTTTGTCGGATCACTTGCATACACTGCAACGGATGACGACTTGTCTCAGTTTTTTGCTGAAGCCGGTACTGTTGTATCAGCTAAGGTAATCATTGACCGCGACACCAACCGCTCTAAGGGCTTTGGTTTCGTCGAAATGAGCACTGACGAAGAAGCAAAGGTCGCAGTTGACACTTTGAACGGTAAAGACCTTAACGGTCGTTCTATCGCTCTAAGTGAAGCTCGTCCACAAGCTCCACGCGAACCACGTTCATTCGGTGGCGGCGGTGGCGGCGGTGGCGGTAACCGCTACTAATAGCAGTTTCCAAAACTTTAAGAGCCTGTCATTAATTTGACAGGCTCTTTTTTTGTTTAAAGAGTGGTCAGTCCTAAATAAAACGGTACAATAAATATATGAAGATGATTAAAACTAATGACTGGCACCCCGCCATACTCGTCATGCGCGAGCGAATTGAACTGGAGCTTTCCAATGGCAAAAAAGTATTGTGGCTGTTGAGCGGTGGATCCAATGTTAACTCCGGGGTATTAGCCATGCAAAATATTCCTGACGAGTTGACTAATAATTTGAGCGTGATGTTGATGGACGAACGTTACGGAATCGTCGGCCACGATGATTCTAATGATGAACAGCTTGCCAAAGCCGGCTTTGACCAGAAATCCAGTCGATATATTCATGTCTTGCGGGACAATACTTCGTTCGAAGCTACCCGTGAACGTTACGAAGCTGAGGCCAAAGCTGCTTTCTCTGAAAGTGATATCATTATCGGCCTGTTCGGCTTAGGTGCCGATGGTCACACGGCCGGCATATTACCTCATTCGGTCGCCGTCGATAGTCCTGATTTCGTCGCGGCATACGCCAGTTCACCTTATCAACGGCTGACTCTGACCGATCACGCTTTAAAGCGGATAAACGTAGCCTATCTGCTAGCTTATGGCGCCGACAAAGAGCCGGCTTTGGAGCTTTTGGCCTCTAAGATGATTCCGTATGCCGAGCAACCCGCTCAACTCATAAAAGAGATCCCGGAAGCTTACGTATTTAATGATCGGGTCGGGGAATCGGTTTGAGTCCGCGAGATTAATTTAATAGGAGGCGCCATGTTACAAACGACTCAAGCAACCATTACAGCCGCAGCTCAAAAAGCTGGCTTAGACGAAGCGGCCATCGCCGACTTACTAAAGACTAATGCTGAGCACAGTTTTGAGATAAAACTCGATAGTGGTAAATCGTTTCAAGGATTTCGCGTCCAGCATAATAATAAACTTGGTCCCTACAAAGGTGGCGTTCGCTTTCATCCCGAAGTCTCAATCGATGAAGTCCGCGCTCTAGCGACTCTAATGAGTTTTAAGACGGCCGCCGTCGGATTACCGCTTGGTGGAGGTAAGGGCGGTGTCGTAATTGACCCGAAAGAACTTGATCGATCAGAATTGGAAGAGTTAAGTCGCAAATACGTCCGGAACTTAGTCGACTATATCGGCCCCGATAAGGACGTGCCAGCACCCGACGTTAACACAGATGGCACTATCATCGACTGGATGGTCGACGAATTTTCGATACTGACGGGCGACACAAGTCGAGCCAGCTTTACCGGTAAAAGTATCGCCAACGGTGGTAGCTTAGGCCGTGATGCCGCAACCGGACGTGGCGGCGTAATTGCCACGGCTGAACTTCTAAAAAGTCTTAAATTGGTTGACGATCCGTTGACATACGCCGTCCAAGGCTACGGCAATGTCGGGTCATTCTTTGCGACTGTCGCAGCTAATGATCATCCAAACTGGAAATTAGTAGCGGCTAGCGACTCCGCCAGTGGCCTAGTAAACGAAGCGGGCCTGCCGGCCCAAACACTGTCTGACTTCAAAGAGAATCGTGGCAAGTTCGGTGATTACGACGAAACTGAGGTCAAGCATATTAGCAACGAAGAGTTATTAGCTTTAGACGTCGATATCTTAGTCTTAGCTGCCTTAGGTGATTCAGTCACCGAGATGAATATGACCGATATAAAAGCCCGGTACATTATCGAGATGGCCAACGGCCCGATTAATGAAGCAGCGCATCATCATCTGACAGAGCAGGGCGCGTCAATCTTACCAGATATCATCGCTAATGCTGGCGGCGTCATCGTCAGCTATTTCGAGTGGCAGCAAAACAAAGCCGATGAACATTGGACCGAAGAAGTCGTTAATGTGAAACTCAATGACTATATGGTCAAAGCTATGGCTGCAGTCCTGATGGTGTCTCAGGAAGAAGAAGTCGATTTAACAGGGGCGGCTTTCTTGACGGCCCTTAAGCGCTTAGTTTAGTTAGCACAACCGACAGCAAAGACGCTACAATTAAACTCAGTAAACATTAGTTAGGACGATTTATGTTGCCACCTATCTTAGTAATTTTTGGAATCTCAGGCGATCTTAGCAAGCGCAAATTATTGCCGGCTTTGTATCGGTTACTTAATAATGACATTTTGCCAACTGAAACTAAGATCATAGGTATTAGTCGGAAAGACTTAGACATTGACGAGTTACTCGGTTCCGTTGAATTATGCGTCTTGGAAAAAGATAATATCTGTGACCCGGCCGGTATTCAAAAATTACGGACATCGATTGAATCATTCCAGCTCTCGCCGGATTCGGACGATGATTTCGTAAAACTACGCGAGCACTTGAATTCGCTTGAAAGCGACGAGTCTGGCAAACAACGAGAACGTTTATTTTATATGTCTATTCCACCGGATGCTTATGGACCAATCATTCAGCAAATGGGCAAACACGGACTAAACGATGGCCGAACCAGGTTACTATTGGAAAAACCGTTCGGTTACAATCTACAGTCAGCTAAAGAATTAATCGGGCTGATCACAGAGCATTTCGACGAAAGTCAGATATACCGGATTGACCATTATTTAGCTAAAGAAACGGCCCAGAACCTACTGACTTTCCGGATGAATAATCCGATCTTTGCAGCGCTTTGGAGTACCGAATTCATCGAGCGGGTCGAAGTTCGGGCCAACGAGAAAATCAGCATCGAAGGTCGCGTCGAATTTTATGAAAAGACCGGCGCGCTGCGTGACCTTGTCCAGAGTCACTTACTGCAATTGTTAGCTATCACACTGATGGATTTACCGAGCGCGTTGAACAGCGAAGAGATTCACCGATCCAAGCAGTACTTCCTAGAACAATTAGAGCCGGCTGATAACCAATACACCGTCCGCGGACAGTATGACAGTTACCGCGCTGAAGTTTCTAACCAAGATTCTTCAACTGAGACTTTTGTCCGAACTCGACTGAAGCACAGTTCTGAACGCTGGCGTAACGTTGAGATGGTCTTAGAAACTGGAAAGGGACTTAAAGAAAAAGAGACAAGTATTACGATTCACTATAAAACGACGCAAGAAAATTCCAGCAATAATCTGACGTTCAATATTCAACCAAATGAAGGCATAACACTAGGACTACTGGTCAAACAGCCCGGCATCAATAACTCAGCTAGCCGGGCCGAATTAAATTTCGATTACCAAAAGTTATTTTCCGACAACCAACATATCGATGCCTATGAACGGGTCCTGATGGATGCCGTCCGGGCCGACCGTTCATTGTTCTCGAGTGATGCTGAAGTGATTGCAACCTGGCGAGTAATCCAACCTTTACTAGACGCCTGGGAAGATGACCGAGAGAATATCGTAAATTACCCGATTGGCGCCGATCCGAAAACAATCGGTAAAGACTAAACCCATATGGCTCTCGATTTACTCATCATCGTTTTCTTAGTCAGTGCATTTCTGCGCGGACGTGAGATCGGTTTTATCCGTCAAGCCTTTTCGACGGTCGGCTTCTTTGGCGGACTTTTCGTCGGTAGTATGTTACAGCCCTTTACCATCAGGTTCGCCGATACGCCGCCGGACAGGGCTCTGCTAGCGATCGGAACATCCGTCGCCTGCGCACTAATATTATTGATTATCGGCGAGTTCTTAGGTGTGGCTCTGAAGCGGAAAACTTTAGGACTAAAAGTTAATTCGTTCGACAATACGTTCGGCGCCGGGTTGAGTGTAGTAACATTCTTACTAACAATCTGGATAAGCGCCAGTCTCATCAGCGGCTTGCCAATAAAACCGGTCCAACAATTTATCGGCAGCTCAAAAGTCGTTGCCAAACTAAATGAAAGCCTGCCGCCAGCGCCGGATGTCATCGCCAGTTTGAGTCGCTTGGTTGATCCGAACGGCTTCCCGGATGTCTTTATTGGTGGTGAACCGAACCGTGACCGAGCAATGGGCCCGCCGCCGGATCTTGGGCCGATGCAGATGGCCGTCGCTAAGACCAAGGCTTCCGTCGTCCGCGTCGAAGGACAGGGTTGTGGCGGCATCGTCGAAGGTACCGGCTTCGTCATTGATACTGGCCTAGTCGCAACTAATGCCCACGTTATTGCCGGCATCAAGAAACCGAGTATCCTAGACGCTAACGGTACTCATTCCGCGCAAGTCGTCTGGTTCAATCCCGATCTTGATTTTGCGATATTAAGAACGACAAATTTGGCTGGGGCCAGCTTGCCATTTACCACTGAGATTGCTGATAAAGGTTCACCGGCAGCAGTCTTAGGTTACCCGGGGGGCGGATCATTTCGAGCCGGTCCAGCTTCCGTCTTAGACAACTTTACCGCTCGTGGGCGCAATATTTATGGACGCGGCGTTACCGTCCGTGATGTCTACGAATTAAGGGCCGACATCATTCCAGGTAATTCCGGCGGTCCGGTCATCGACGCGGCTGGTTCGGTCATCGGCGTCGTCTTTGCCGAATCGACAGCTTACGAGAACATCGGCTACGCCATTACGTCTGATCAGGCCGTCAGTGAAGTCGTAAAGGCAAAGGCCAAAAACCAGGTTGTCGGTTCCGGCTCTTGTGCCTCATAGCGGATTGACAAGTCAGCTTAAGCATTTTAGACTGTAGAAAACATGAAAAGAAACATCGTTGAAAAAATAATCGATGCGCCGGCTGAAGCACTTGAGTTCGGCATCGAAGGTGGCCAAAAATTCGTTAAGAATATGCCGTACACCGGGCAGAATCCGATCAAGCGGGCAAAAAACTTTTGGTATTTACTTGGTCCTGGTTTGACGACCGGCGCCTCGGACGACGACCCATCCGGCATAGCGACTTATTCGCAAACAGGCGCTCAGTATGGCTTCGGACTGATCTGGTTAGCTGGTTTTACTTTCCCGCTGATGTCGATCGTCCAAGAAATGTGTGCTCGGATCGGCCTGGTGACAGGGCGGGGACTTGCCGGCAACATCCGCCGCCATTTTTCAAAAAGAGTTTTGTATACCAGCACTGTTCTATTATTTTCAGCCAATACCTTGAATATCGGAGCTAATATTGGTGCCATGGCGGCAGCCACGAAACTGATCTTGCCGGACATAAGCTTTGCCTGGTTGGTCGTCGGCTATTCAATCCTGATCTTACTGCTGCAAATTTTTACGCCCTATGTCCGTTACGCCAAATACCTGAAATATTTGGCCCTGGTACTCCTGACTTATATCTTAGCAGCTGTTTTATCTAAGCCCGATTGGGGCCAGGTCCTACTAGCTGCCGTCCAGCCGTCGCTCGATTTCAGCAAAGAACAACTACTGTTGGTTTGCGCAATCTTAGGTACGACCATCTCACCGTATTTATTCTTTTGGCAGACATCCCAGGAGGTCGAAGAAGAAATCGCTGTCGGTCAGACGACAATCAAGTCCCGTGAGGGCACCGACGCCGCTTCGATTCGCAAGATGCGGATCGATGTCTGGTTCGGTATGTTCTTATCCAATATCGTCATGTTCTTCATCATCGCCGCTTGCGGCAGCGTCTTGTTCGGTAACGGCATCACCAATATTACCTCGGCGGCTCAAGCCGCTGAAGCTTTGCGACCATTTGCCGGCGACGCCAGCTTCTTTTTATTCGCACTAGGTATCGTCGGCATGGGCCTACTGTCTATTCCAGTCTTAGCCGGTTCGAGCAGTTATGCAATCAGCGAAGCTTTCGGACGACGACAGGGGCTGAATAACAAGCTCAAGGACGCCTACACGTTCTATGGCGTCATCATCATTTCCATGATAATCGGTCTAGCTATAAATTTTATCGGTATCAACCCGATTAAGGCTTTGATTTATTCGGCCGTCGCTAACGGCATTGTTGCGCCAGTCGTCCTGACTCTGATCGTCTTGTTGTCTAGCAACCGCAAGATCATGGGTGAATGGACTAATCACCGCTCGACCAGCGTGATAGGTTGGTTCGTTGTGACGCTGATGACTCTAGCCGGCTTAGCCGCAATATACGCTATCGTTACTTCGCTGATCTGATTACTGGGAACGTAGGGCTTCGATTGGGTCTTTCTGGGCAGCTTTCAAAGCTGGGATTGAGCCGAAGATAATTCCGACGATAAGAGATACACCAAAAGCAATTAAAACGACTTCCCAGGTTATGACCGGTCTGAGATTAGTAAAGAATCGCAGCAAGCCGTCTAAGGCAAACGCTATGACGACTCCGATAATTCCGCCCGTCAGACTGAGTAAGCTGGATTCGATCATAAACTGACTAAGGATTTGCCGGTTCGTCGCGCCGATGGCTTTGCGAATACCGATCTCATGCATACGCTCGGTCACACTGACCAACATGACGTTCATGATGCCGATGCCACCGACAAGTAGCGAAATTGCGGCGACACCGCTAATCAGGCCCGTCATGAGCGTTAGGACGTTGTTCTTAACGGCGACGGCTTCATTAGGTTCTAATACGCTAAAATCTTCTTGGCCACCATGGCTGGCCTGCAAGTTTTTCTCGATATCGGCAATGGCCGGTTGGATGTCGTTTTCGTTGGCGGTCTTAGCTAAGATTTCATAGACTACCGCATTGTCTTTGGTAAGTTTCTGGGCGACATCATAGGGGATAAAGATGGCACTATTGTAGTTAGCTCGGTCTGACAACGGCGTGTTATTAAAATCTTCTAAAATTCCGCGGACGATAAATTCTTCGCCACCGATCGTAAACGCATGACCCAACGGCACATCGACGTCGAACATCTTATCGGCCGCATCTTCACCAATGACGGCGACGTTCATACCCATGTCATCTGGCGCCAAGAACACGCCGTACGCTAACGACTGGTTAACCAGTGTCGGAAAGTCGGGTGTCGTGCCGATTACGACACCGTTGCGAAACTGGCCAGCCGGTTCACTGACTACCTTGGTGCTGATGGCCGCAAGTGGAGCACTGGCCGTGACTAACTTAGATTTAGTGACGATGTCGGCATCCTGCGGTCTCAGGGATCCGGTGATGCTCAGCCCGGCTAAGACATTAAAATTCTGGTTCTGACCATCGTTAATATTAACGGTGCCCGGTCGAATGGTGATCAGATTTTTGCCAGACTTACTAACTTGCTGAGCAATTTGCACCTTAACACCTTCGCCGATACTGACGATGGTTATGACCGAGGCGACACCTATGATGATTCCGAGCATGGTCCAGAAGTTACGCATCTTAGCGCGGCGGACTGAATCAAAGCCGGCTTTCAAGTGTCCCCGAGTCAGTGATTTCATTTCGAAGCCTTATCAGATTTGGAAGTTCGGCGGATGGTCGATTTAGCCGGTTTACCCTTAGTGACTTTACGAGGCTTGCGCTCAGCTGGTTTGGTCGGTAAGGCCATCATCAAGGCCGAAACGCCAGCTAGGTCATCGTCTTCACTAGTCGTCGACAAGGTGTACAGAACTTTTCGGGCGGTGGCCGCGACTTGACCCAGCGCCGTCGGCTCGTCGTGGATGATGCTGCCGTCGTGCATGTAGACGACCCGGGTAGCGTAGCGAGTCAGTTCCGGATTGTGAGTCACGAACAAGACCGTGTTGCCGGTTTTGTGGATCTCGGACAGTAACTCCATGACCAGACGCGAGGCCGCACTATCTAAGTTACCCGTTGGTTCATCGGCGATGATGAGTTTAGGGTTGTTAACCAAAGCACGAGCAATCGCGGCACACTGTAGTTGACCGCCGCTAAGCTGGTTCGGTAAAAAGTATTCACGGTCTTGTATGCCGACACGTTCTAGCATATTGCTGGCTTGCTTGGTCCGGCGGCTGAGCGAAAGACCACGATAAGCCAAGGGCAGGGCGACATTTTCTAGTACGCTCAAGCGAGGTAATAAGTTGAACGATTGAAAGATAAAACCGATAGTGTCGCGTCGGGCTTTGGCGGCTTGATTAGGCTTTAATTTACTGACAGATTTGCCATCGAGCATAAAAACGCCGTGGCTTGGTCGGTCGAGTAAGCCGATGACGTTCATGAGAGTACTCTTACCGGAACCACTCGGACCCATGATCGCGACGAATTCACCCTTCTCAATCGTCAGGGTCGCTTCATCCAAAGCCAGCGTGCTGGCATCGCCAAAACCGTATACTTTGCTAACTTCGTTTAATTCTATCAGGGCCATTAGTTACAATAGTGTAACCTTGAAGGCATCTGTTGGGCAAACATTTAATGTAGTATTTTAAGCCCCATGTCAACATAAGCTATTTCAGATTGGCGGAAGCCGATTATTATGTATAATAACCAGTTATGGAGGGGTCGCATAGTGGCCTAGTGCGCCATCTTGGAAAGGTGGTAAGGGGGTAACTCCTTCGAGGGTTCAAATCCCTCTCCCTCCGCCACAAATATGAATATTTTATATTATATCATAATTATGGTATCGTAAGATATGACGGAATCAGAACCAAACCAGAACCGTTTAATTGAATCTTTACAAGTCCAGACACAGCGAATATCTGCATTAGCCACAAAAGCTGGCGCAGTTCTAACTGCCGCATTGTTGGCCAGTAGCGCATTATATCCAAGTACTGCCAACGAGCCAGGCAACCGTAACGCCGAATCAATTTCTTCTCTTACACCAGACGTAATCGATGACCAAGATTTTGAGTTAATGGCTTACCCTACGCAAACTACGACTGAACCAA
>Ga0326733_1000388_pt1 | contig 12757 bp, 11 predicted proteins | sample 14_GP2_308_FD_207946 | JGI IMG/M metagenome (GOLD analysis project Ga0326733, IMG submission 207946) | Glacier ice microbial communities from Ngari, Tibet, China - 14_GP2_30.8 | ecosystem: Environmental > Aquatic > Freshwater > Ice > Glacier | place: China: Ngari, Tibet | collected 2018-07-17 | reverse complement strand
TTATAGAGCAATTCCTCGCCATCCCCACACCCGAAGAAGACAACTCACCCCCTCAACCGCTCCTCCGCCAAGCACCCTCGGCATCAGCTTCAGCCTCAGCTCCCCGTCACCAACTCTCGTTCGGAGCCCCCCACTCCTCGCGTATGACCGTCTCCGCGCCGATGTTCGAACAACTCAAGAGTTCTTTCAGCGCCCAACGCCGTTGGCATTAAACCTTCCACTATAAATATAGTGGAACTAAACCTCTCCGGCGAGGTACTCTCGTAAGTTTTCAAGCACTGCAAGTACGTTACTTTGAAACCGTACACTATTTGCTACTACCATATCCTGCTTCAAATCTACTAATAACAAAGCAGCGCTTAACAATTCGACCTCGGCCATCAACCGTTGCGGATTGGGACAGAAGGAGCAGAGCCCACTTTCGAGCGCATCGATACGCGCATTGATACGACGCGTTACACTCGAGGAGGCCGGTTCATGCCCCTCTAACACGAGAATAATGAGGTTGAAGGTCACGTTCGATGCCATTTGGGATGTGTTGGTAAAAAAAGCAACGGAATATATTCTTATGGTAACAATTGTTACGAGCGGGTCAACCTTCCTCTCTTTCGCATGTAACAACTATGCCAGAACCATAACGTCAACGGTTATCTCTGAAAAAAAATGAAAAAGGACGGCTCGCGAAAGCCGCTTGTAAAATGCAGGTGTTTCGGCAGCTCTCGTTAGATACTGAGGTAGACATCAAGAGCGTCGGATCAACCTTCTTCCTTGACGAAACTGGGATGTTATATGGTTGCGGATACAACGGTTATGGTCAACTCGGCCTCGGAGACAGTGAGGATTGGTCGACGCTGCAAAGGGTACCATTGGAAGAAAGCGTGAAGACGATTGTAACTAGTAGTAGTTCCACATTCGTTCTCACTCGCAGCGGGGCGTTGTATGCTTGTGGGCTTAACGATTATGGTCAACTCGGCCTCGGAGACAATGAGAACCGGTCGACGCTGCAAAGGGTGCCTGTAGAAGAAAGCGTGAAGACGGTTGTAATTGGCAATGGTTCTACATTCATCATTACGGTAAGCGGGGCGTTGTATGCTTGCGGGTACAACTGGTCTGGTCTACTCGGCCTCGGAGACGAGCAGGACAGGTCGACGCTGCAAATGGTGCCTGTAGAGGAAAGCGTGAAGACCGTTGTAGCTGCTAGCAATTCCATATTCGTTATAACCGTTAGCGGGGAGTTGTATGCTTGCGGGAATAACGGGTCTGGTCAACTCTGCCTTGGAAATAATCGAAAACGGTCTGTGTTAACGAGAGTTTCTGTGAAGGAAAGTGTTAAGGCGATTGGAATTGGTTATAAGTGCACATACATTCTCGCCGTCGACGGAGCGTTGTATGCTTGCGGTAACAACGAGTCTGGTCAACTCGGCCTCGGAGACAGCGAAAACCAGTCGACGCCGCGAAGGGTACCATTGGAGGAAAGCGTGAAGACAGTTGTAACTGGTAATGCTTCCGTATACGTTATTACTCGCAGCGGGGAGTTGTATTCGTGCGGTAATAACGATTCTGGTCAACTCGGCCTCGGAGACAGTCGAAACCGGTCGACGCTGCGAAGAGTACCGCTAGAGGAAAGCGCGAGGACGGTTGTAACTAGATGTAATTGCACATACGTTCTCACTGTCAGCGGGGCGTTGTATGCTTGCGGGGATAACCGTTTAGGCCAGCTCGGCCTCGGAGACAATCGAAACCGTTCGACGCTGCGAAGGGTACCTGTAGAAGAAAGCGCGAAGACGGTTGTAACTAGTAGTAGTTCCACATTCGTTCTCACTCACAGCGGGACGTTGTATGCTTGCGGTGATAACTACCATGGTCAACTCGGCCTCGGAGACGAGGACGAGAGATCAGTCTTTACAGTCGTAACTAAATAATTACTTACTACTCTAGCAGAGTAGTAATCTCAACGGTTCTTCTTTCTGGAAAAAAAATGAAAAAGAACTGCTCTGATAACCCGCTTATAAAATGGAAGTGTTTCGACGACTGTCACTGGATTCGGACGTAGCAATCAAGAGCACTAGGTCAACCTTCTTGCTTATCGAAACGGGAGCATTGTATGCTTGTGGAGATAATAGCTATGGTCAGCTCGGCCTCGGAGACAGGCAGGAACGGTCGACGCTGACAAGGATGCCGTTGGATGAAAGCGTGAAGACGATTGCGACTGGTAATAAGTCCACGTTCGTTCTCACTCGCAGCGGAGCATTGTATGCTTGCGGCGATAATCGTAACGGTCAGCTCGGCCTCGGGGACAACGAGAATCGTTCGACGCTAACGAGGGTGCCGTTGCAGGAAAAAGCGGGGGAGGTCGTGGTTGACGATTACGATTCCACATTCGTCATCACAGTCAGCGGGACGTTGTATGCTTGTGGGGAGAACTATTATGGGCAACTCAGCCTCGGAGACGATTCGAACCGGTCGACGCTGACAAGGGTGCCGCTGGAGGAAAACGCGAAGACGGTTGTGACTATAGATTACTCCACGTACGTTCTCACTCGCAGCGGTGCGTTATATGCTTGCGGCAATAACGAGCATGGTCAACTCGGCCTTGAAGACAATTTGAACCCGTCGACGTTGCGAAGGGTACTTATAGATGAAAGTGTGAAGACAATCGCGATTGATAACGGCTCCGCGTTCTTTCTCACGGTTAGTGGGACGTTGTATGCTTGCGGGTACAACTTTTGTGGGCAACTTGGACTCGGAGACGATTCGAAGCGACGGACGCTGCAAAGGGTACCGCTGGAGGAAGACGCGAAGACGGTCGTGACAGGAGAGTACTCCTCATTCGTTCTCGCGATCAGTGGGATGTTTTATGCTTGCGGTACTAATTATTGCGGTCAACTAGGCCTCGGGTGCAGTTGGAATAGTTCGACGCTGCGGAGGGTACCGCTGGAGGAAAGCGTGAAGACAGTTACAATTGGCAATAGTTCCATATATGTTCTCGCTCGCAGCGGGGCGTTGTATGCTTGCGGTTATAACCGCTACTGCCAACTCGGTTTCGGGGACAGTCAGAGTAGATCGACGCTGCAAAGGGTGCCGCTTGAGGAAAGCGTGACGGCGGTTGCGATTGGTATTAACTTCGCAGTCGTACTCGGCGTCAGCGGAGCGTTGTATGCTTGCGGGGATAACGCTCATGGTCAACTCGGTCTCGGCGACGAGGAAGCGAGATCTGTCTTCACAGTCGTAACTATATAATAGCTTACTACTCTACCAGAGTAGTAAGCACTCGTCTCCGTAGAACAGTAACTATACCTTTCATTTTCCGAAAATGAAAAAAGAAAGAGCCGTTGAGCTCGCTTGTAAAATGGAGGTGTTTCGCCGGCTCTCGCTGACTTCCGAGGTAGCGATTAAGGGTACCAATTCGACCTTCTTGATCGCCGAAACGGGGGCGTTGTATGTTTGCGGCTATATTCAACTCGGCATCGGAGACCGGTCGAACCGTTCGACACTGCGAAGAGTACCATTGGCTGAAAGCGTGAAGACGGTAGTGATTAGCGAAGATTCAACGTTCGTTCTCACCGTCAGCGGGGCGTTGTATGCTTGCGGGGATAACGAACATGGCCAACTTGGTCTCGGAGACAATGAGAGTCGATCGACACTGACAAGGGTGCCGCTAGACGAGAGCGTGAAGACAGTCATGATGAGCAGCGGTTCGACATTCGTTCTTACGGTTAAAGGGCAGTTGTACGCTTGCGGTGATAACTTTTTCGGTCAACTCGGCCTTGGAGACACGCGGAACCGGCCGACACTGCGAAAGGTGCCGTTGGTTGAAAGCTTGAAGGCGATTGTGATTAATCGTGCTTGCACATTTGTTCTCACTGTCAGCGGTGCATTGTACGCATGTGGTAATAACTATTCTGGGCAACTCGGCTTCGGAGACAGATTGTGTCGATTGACACTGACAAGAGTATCGCTGACTGAAGAAGTGAAGACTGTTGTGACTGGTAATAGTTCTACATATGTTATCACAGTCAGCGGAGCATTGTATGCTTGCGGTTATAAAGGTTATGGTCAACTCGGCCTTAGAGACAGTCGAAACCGATCGACACTGACAAGGGTGCCTCTGACCGAAGAAGTGAAGACTGTTGTGACTGGTAATAGTTCTACATATGCTATCACAGTCAGCGGAGCATTGTATGCTTGCGGGAATAACGAGAATGGTCAGCTCGGTCTCGGAGACCGCGAGAACCGGTCGACGCTGACAAGAGTATCATTGACTGAAGACGTGAAGACTGTTGCAACCAGATTCGTTATCACAGTCAAGCGGGCGTTGTATGCTTGCGGGCTTAACGAATCTGGCACCCACTGCTTCGGAGATACACAGAACGGGTCGACGCCGCGAAGGATACCACTGGAGGAAAGCGTGGAGACGATTGTGACCGGAGTTCACTGCACGTACGTTCTCACTCGCAGCGGGGCGCTGTATACTTGCGGGGGTAACAGTTTCGGTCAACTCGGCCTTGGAGACAGAGAGAAACGGTCGACGCTACAAAGGGTGCCACTAGAGGAAAGGATGAAGACGATAGTAACTGATAGTAGTTCCACATACGTTCTCGCGGTTAACGGAGAGGTTTTTGCTTGCGGTCACAACAAATATGGTCAACTCGGCCTCGGAGACGAAACATCAAGGTCGGCTTTTATACCCATAAGTCACTTGATGTAATAGAACGGGTTTCATTTTCGGAAAATGAAAACAAGAAAGAGCCCTTGAACCCGCTTATAAAATGGAGGTGTTTCGACGACTCTCACTGGCTACGGAGACAACTATCAAGAGTGACACTTCAACCTTCTTAATAGTTGAAACGGGGGCTTTGTATGCTTGCGGGAATAACAGTTCTGGTCAACTCGGCTTGGGAGACACTTCGCGCCGGTCAACACTGACAAGGGTACCGTTAGAGGAAAGCGTGAAGACTGTTGTGACCAATGGCGAGTGCGCGTACGTTATCACTCGCAGCGGGGCGTTGTATGCTTGCGGTTACAACGGGTATGGTCAGCTCGGCCTCGGGGACAACGAGAGCCGATCGACGTTGACAAGGGTACCGTCGGAGGAAAGCGTGAAGATGGTTACAATTGGCAATAGTTCCATATACGTCGTTACGACCAGTGGGATATTGTATTCTTGCGGGTTTAACGGTTTAGGTCAACTCGGCCTTAGAGACTCTCAGAATCGATCGACTCTGCAAAGGGTGTTACTTACAGAAAGGGTGAATACAGTTGTGACTGATAGAGACTCCACGTACGTTCTCGCAGTTAGCGGGGCGTTGTACGCTTGCGGTTATAACACTTTTGGTCAACTCGGCCTCGGAGACAATTCGTACCATTCGACGCTGCGAAGGGTGCCTCTGGAGGAAAGTGTGAAGACGGTCGTAACTGTTAATGAGTCCACGTTCGTTCTCACCGTCAACGGGGCGTTGTATGCTTGCGGAGATAACGCTTTTGGTCACTTCGGCCTCGGAGATACACGGGATCGGTTGATGTTGACAAGAGTTCCGTTAGAGGAAAGAGTGAAGACGGTTGTGACTAGCGATTACTCCACATACGTTCTCACCGTCAACGGGGCGTTGTATGCTTGCGGGGATAACCGCTATGGTCAACTCGGCCTCGGGGACAATCAGCGTAGGTCGACGATGCGAAAGGTACCGCTGGAAGAAAGCGTGAAGACGATGGTTGGCAATGGTTGCATGTACATTCTCACGGTCAATGGAGCGCTGTATGCATGCGGGAATAATGAGAATGGTCAACTCGGCCTTGGAGACGATTCGGATCGGTCAACGCTAACGAAGGTTCCTGTAGAAGAGGTGGAAACGATCGTGGCTGATTGTTGTTCCTCATTCATTGTCGCCGTCAGCGGAACAGTGTATACTTGCGGTCGTAACAATTTTGGTCAACTCGGCCTCGGCGACCAAGAGAAGCGATCGGTCTTCACACCCGTGAGCAAGTTGTAACTTGTTCACTTTCTTTTCCGTTAACGGAAAAGAAAGTATGATATATAAATGGAGACGTTTCGACGACTCTCATCGGTTTCGGAGATAGCTATAGAGAGTAACACTTCAACCTTCTTGATTGCCGAAACGGGGACTTTGTATGCTTGTGGCTATAACGGTTATGGTCAACTTGGTCTCGGAGACAGTCAGGACAGGTCGACGCTTGAGAAAGTACCGCTGGGTAAAAGGGTGAAGACAATCGGATCTAGTAGTAGTTCGACCTTTGTTCTCACAGTCGGTGGGGAGTTGTATGCTTGCGGGGATAATAGTTATGGTCAACTCGGTCTCGGAGACTACTCGGATCGTTCCACGCTGATAAGGGTGCCGCTGGCTGAAAGCGCGAAGACCATCGTGACTAATAATAGTAATGCCATATTCGTTATCACCACCAGCGGTGAATTGTACGCTTGTGGAAATAACGAGAACGGTCAACTCGGTCTCGGCGACGATGAGGGTAGGTCGTTGCTGACAAGGGTACCCGTAGAAGAGAACGTGAAGACAATTGTAATGGGTTATAAGTGTACATACGTTCACACGGTCAGCGGGGCGTTGTATGCTTGCGGTTATAACTATTATGGTCAACTCTGCCTCGGAGACGATCGTGAAGAGTGGACGTTGCGAATGGTACAGTTGGAGGAAAGTGTGAAGACGGTTGTAATTGGTCACAACTCCGTATACGTTCTCACTGTCAGCGGGGCATTGTATTCTTGCGGGAATAACTATTATGGTCAACTCGGCCTCGGGAACAATTCGAATCGTTCGACGCTACGAATGGTACCACTGGATGAAAGCGCGGAGACGATCCGAACTAACAACGATTCCACATTCTTTCTTACTCGCAGTGGGGCGTTGTATGCTTGCGGTGATAACCGTTTAGGTCAACTCGGCCTCGGTGACAATTCGAACCGGCCAAGGCCGGCGAAGGCGCTTGTAGAAGAAGTGAAGACGATCGCGACCGATGGCCGTTCCATATTAGTTCTCACCGTCGATGGGGAGTTGTATGCTTGCGGTGATAACAAGTACGGTCAACTCGGCCTCGGTGACAAAAAAGCGAGGTCGGTCTTCGCACCCGTAACTAATTAGTACATTATTCAAGGATACTACGCTCGTAAAGCATTAACCGCAATGAGGTAGTTTTTTCAGGAACTGAAAAAAAAAGAGCCTTTGAACTCACTTATAAAATGGAGGTGTTTCGCCGTCTCTCGTTGGCAATGGAGACAGAAATCGCGAGTACCGCTTCAACCTTCTTGATTGCGGAAACGGGGGCTTTGTACGCTTGCGGTTATAACTATAACGGTCAACTCGGCCTCGGCGACAATCAAGATAGATCGACGCTGACAAGGGTGCCACTGCAGGAAAGCGTGAAGACTGTCGTGGCTAGAGGTGTTTCTATGGTCGTTCTCACTATCAGCGGGGCGTTGTATGCGTGCGGGAATAACGCCTCTGGGCAACTCGGCCTCGGGGACTTTTCGGATCGATCGACATTGCAAAGGGTGCCTCTGGAGGAAAGCGTCAAGACGGTTGTAATTAGTGGTCGATCCACATACGTTCTCACCGTTAGCGGAGCATTGTACGCTTGCGGTTATAACGCCTCTGGGCAACTTGGTCTCGGGGACTTTTCAGATCGATCGACATTGCAAAGGGTGCCTCTGGAGGAAAGCGTCAAGACGGTTGTAACTAGTAGTAGTTCCGCATACGTTCTCACTGTCAGCGGGGCATTATATGCTTGCGGGTATAACGGTTCTGGTCAACTCGGCCTCGGAGACAACGAGCATCGGTCGACGCTGACAAGGGTGCCGCTGACTGAAAGCGTGAGAACGATCGTGGCTGGAAATTCCTTCGCATACGTTATCACTGTCAGCGGGGCGTTGTATGCTTGCGGTTATAACGGTTTTGGTCAACTCGGCTTCGGAGACGAACAGGATCGGTCGACGCTGCAAAGGGTGCCGTTGGTTGAAAGGGTGAAGAAGGTTGTAACCGATGATAGTAATTCCACATTCGTTCTCACGGTCAGCGGAGCATTGTATACTTGCGGTTATAACGGTTGTGGCCAACTCGGCCTCGGAGACAATCGAAACAGGACGACGCTGCAAAGGGTGGCTCTGGGTGAAACAGTGAAAACGCTCGTGACCGGGAATAGAAATATATATGTTCTCACCGTCACTGGAGCGTTGTATGCTGGTGGTAACAACCATTATGGTCAATTCGGCCTCGGAGACTCGCAGAACCGACCTATACTGGAGAAGGTTCCAATAGAAGAAGTGAAGGTGTTCGTGATCGATGGCTGTTCCGCATTCATCGTTGCCGTCAGTGGCGCGTTGTATGCTTGCGGTAATAACCGCTATGGTCAGCTCGGTCTCGGCGACAACGAGACGAGATTAGTCTTCGCGCTCGTAACTAGTTAGTACTTTGTTCTACGAGGGCGCTATCTATACCATTTCTTTTCCGGCCACGGGAAAAGAAACCCTATTAATCACGCTCTTAAGATGTATATATTTTCACCGGCTAGCGTTGGAAGTGGTGATAACCATCGCAATCACCACTTCAACCTTCTTGATTGCGGAGACGAGTGCGTTGTATGCTTGCGGGAACAAAGAGGTGACGTCAGTGCTTATGCTCGCGACTTATTACTCTACTAGCACACCTTCTCCTTTTCCGAAACTGAAAAGGAGAAGGTATTTAGATGCTATTCTTAAATGGAGGTGTTTCGCCGCCTCGCGCTGACTACGGAGGTAGCAATTACGAGTACCAATTCAACCTTCTTGCTCGCGGAAACTGGAGCATTGTATGCTTGCGGTTACAACGGTTTCGGTTCACTCGGCCTCGGAGACACTGCAGATCGACTAACGATGCAAAGAGTACCGCTGACCGAAAGTGTCAGGATGGTAGCAACAAGCGGTATTTCCACATTAATCGTCACGGTCAGCGGAGCATTGTATGCTTGCGGGGATAATCGTTATGACCAACTCGGCCTTGGAGACGGTTCGAATCGGTCAACGCTGACAAGGGTGCCGCTGGAGGAAAACGCGAAGATGGTTGTAACTAGCCGTGGTTCCACATACGTTCTCACGATCAGCGGGGCGTTGTATACTTGCGGTGCTAACGGTTTTGGTCAACTCGGCCTCGGAGACAGTTCGAACCGGTCGACGCTACAAAGAGTGCCATTGGAGGAAAAGGCGAAGACGGTAGTGGCGATTGGAGATTGCACGTACGTCATTACGATCAGCGGGACGTTGTATGCCTGCGGTTATAACGAGTATGGTCAACTCGGCCTCGGAGATACGCAGAACCGGTTGACACTGCAAAGAGTGTCATTGGAGGAAAAGGCGAAGACGGTAGTGGCGATTGGAGATTGCACGTACGTCATTACGATCAGCGGGGCGTTGTATGCTTGCGGATATAACGGCCTCGGTCAACTCGGTCTTGGAGACAACAAGAACCGATCTACCTTGCAAAGGGTTCCGCTGGAGGAAAGGGTAAAGATTATCGAAACTGGTTACTATTCTACATTCGTTCTCACCGTTAACGATGCATTATACGCTTGCGGCTACAACGGTTTCGGGAAACTCTGCATTGGAGACAAGCAGAATCGATCGACACTGATAAGGGTGTCGCTAACCGAAAGTGTGAAGGCGATTGCAGCTGGCGATTACTTCACGTTCATCCTCGGCGTCAGCGGGGCGTTGTATGCTTGCGGGAATAACTATTATGGTCAACTCGGTCTCGGAGACAGTTCGGATAGGTCTACGCTGCAACGAGTGCCCGTAGAAGCGGTAAAGACGGTCGCGATCGAAGCCGCCGGTTATTCTGCATTTGTCACCACTGATAGCGGGGAGGTGTATGCTTGTGGTCAAAACAAGTACGGTCAACTCGGCCTCGGAGATACTCGGAATCGAAATAGCCTAACTCGCGTCTTCTTCTCGGACTCATAAATCTTACAACTGCACGCAGTTGTAATCTACTTGACCTTCTTACTCTTCTTCGCCTCCTCCCCTTTCAACTCCTCGTAGATCTGAGCGTAATAGATACAGGTCTTAAAGTATTCCAAGACTGCCTTCTTCTCGCCCGCGTTCAACAAGTTCTTCTTCTCGTACAGCACTTGGAGAAACTTTGCACCACCACTTGGAATGTCGAGCGCGTCCACAACCTTGAGCGTCGCCGCCTCCTGCTCGCTCTCCTTCCCGTTCTCAATTACACTCCATTGCGGCTTTGTACTCTTAACGAACTTCTCCAGTACGAACTTCTCATCCATACTCTTTGCCCACGCCTGTGCGAATAGGAACTTCGTGGTGGGCGTGAGTCCTTCGTCGAAGATCTTCGTAATGGAAGCGCCGCCGCTCGAGGCCGACTTCAGAATGGTGGAGAAATCAGGCACTTTCAGACCACTCTTGTCATGTTTCTGAATAATGGGATAGAGACCTTTCATCAGATCGTTAACTGTGTCCTTGAAGGCCAGTGCGGCGTCGCGTGAAGTGAGGATCTCGTCTGCCATTTTGGAAAAGCACCGTCTACGCTCTAAGTCAAAAAAGAAAATGACTCTGCTGTCAACTCAGTGAGAGAAAGTAACAATGCGTTCTTGGACTGAGATCGTTCAGGAAGCGTGTCGGTTGGCGCAATTGGCCATCGAGCTCGATGGTTACACGCCGTTACTCGAATCGGCAGCAGCAGGTACGCGTGACCACCTACTAGCCTTGAAGGTGGTGTTAAAGACTTTGTTGCGCGCTTACTGGGATGATGATAGCGACGTAAGCGCGGATCTGTTCGCGGATATCGAATCGCAGGTTCAGGCGTTGTCGACCCGTCAAGATGATGTGCTACTCGTAGCGCTAAGCTTGCGATTGCACGACAGCAGTGACAGTCTTCACGAGCTGTTGTGCTGCGTGCTGAGTATCGTGTATTACCTACTCGACGATTAATTTTACACTACAGTGGTAGTGTAATTACTTGTGAATACGTTCTTGGACTGAGTTGGCGTTACTCGACGCGTAAGACTTACCTTACTCTTGTAAAGCAAAAAAAAGAGTTCCCTAAATGGAAACCTTCCGACGCTTGAGCCTCCCGCTGCAACAATGTCTGGTCACAGGTGATAACTCTTTTGTGACCAGCGAAACCGGTGCGTTGTACGCTTGCGGGAAGAACCAGACCGGTCAGTTGCTCCTGCCCGACAGTTACGGATATAACGTGTTGACAAGCGTACCGGTACCAGAAGCTGTTCGCTCCGTAGCCAGTGACGGTGAGAAGATTCTTGTAGTTACTACAAGCGGAGAGGTGTATGGTGCTGGTGATAATAGTTTCGCAGAGGACTCTTTAGACTATGCAAGCATCTTGAATGGTATGGTTAAGATATCACTACCAGAAGCCGCGAAACAGGTGACAGTTAGCGACCTTACGGGGTATGTCGTTACACGTAGTTGTGCTCTTTATAAATGCAATTTATCCTCATACGTACATCAAGAATATGCTACGATAGTAGCGGTGCCAGTGCCGGCACCAGAACCTGTAAGCTCGGTTGTCACCGGCAACGGCGCTCTATATATCATTACGGTTAGTGGAACGTTATACGGAACAGGTTCCAATTTCTACGGACAACTCGGACTTGGTCATCGTAACCGGCAAGATGGATTTACGCGGGTGCAACTACCGGAGCCGGTAAAACAGATCGCGGCTGGTCATAGATCAGCGTTCGTAGTTACGACGGAAGGTGCGTTATACGCTTGCGGTGACAACTTTTACGGACAACTGGGTCTCAGGAATAAGTTTACACGAGCGGATTTACAACAAAGAGTTAGCGTTGTTAGTGTTGGCATCGGTACTACCTATGCGGTCACTGAGACCGGTGAGTTGTATGCGTGCGGGCAGGGGTACAGCGGTGACTACACGTTCACACAGATAAATCTACCCGAGCCTGTGAGAACAGTCGCCGCCGCCGGATATTCCGCATTAGTCGCTACGGTCAACGGTGCGTTATATGCTTATGGGGGCAATGGTTATGGCCAGCTCGGCCTCGGGGATATCCGAAACCGTTCGCAGTTTACGCTGGTGACGGACACTATCTAAACTTTACACTACCACTGTAGTGTAATTACTTGCTACTACTCGACCCATCGCCGATCTTCCCCGCCAACTTCGCAATCGCAGGGTTATTAGACATCTTGGCGAAGAAGGAGTTTGGTCCTTTGTCCGTCATCAGCTTCTTGACCATATTACCAATCTTGTCAGCATCGATCGTTTCGGGATTGTTTGGATCGCTAGCCTCGCCCTTCAACTGCCCCGCAATGTCGCTCAGCAAGGAAGTGATGCCATCGCCGCCACCACTGCCACCGAGTAGCCCTGAGAGCATCTCGGCGATGCCGCCTCCGCCACTGCTGGCAGCCTGCTCCTTCTCACCCGCTAGTGCCGTGAGTTTGAGTTTGTCCGAGGCATCGGTTGCGATATGAGCAAGCACGCGGTTCAATGCCGCAAAGAGATCGTCCTGCTGCTTCTCGGTCAGGCGGTTATAGATGGTGCCTACAGGCAGATAGATCTTACTCGTAATCGAAAGTAGAAACGGCTTCGGTTTGAGCAGTCCGTCGTCGAAACCCTGAACGAGATCGGCACGGTGCTCTTCGAACCACGTTACCAGTTGCGCACGAGGCTCAGCTAGCGCCTTCTCGATGCCAGCATTCGGCGACTGCTTCACGTACTTGAAGAACTTCTTCGACGGACTATTACCTTCCTTGCTATCATGT
>Ga0326733_1000387_pt1 | contig 12763 bp, 14 predicted proteins | sample 14_GP2_308_FD_207946 | JGI IMG/M metagenome (GOLD analysis project Ga0326733, IMG submission 207946) | Glacier ice microbial communities from Ngari, Tibet, China - 14_GP2_30.8 | ecosystem: Environmental > Aquatic > Freshwater > Ice > Glacier | place: China: Ngari, Tibet | collected 2018-07-17 | reverse complement strand
CGACGCCAAGCCGGACGCGGTTTTGTTTCACGACGACTCAACTCTTGGTATGCGACGCACGGAAGTGACCTGCGCAACCTGTGGTGGTCATTTAGGTCATGTGTTTGAAGGTGAAAAGTTTGGCAATCCGACCGATCAGCGCTATTGTATCAACTCGCTCAGTCTTCGCTTTAACCCGAATGTATAAATAGCGAAGCGAGTGCCAGATGAGTCAGGTATACTGAGTAGATGGATATAACAACGACAGCCGCACGAAGCAAGCGAATTTTATGGCTTGATCTTGAAATGACCGGACTGGAAGCGAACGACGATCTTATGCTTGAGGTTGCCGCGATTGTGACCGACTGGAAGTTTCAGGAAATCGCCACTTTTGAGGGTGTGATTAAAAACGATGACATCCGCCTCGATGAACGGCTACAGGCCAACGCAGTTTTTTGGGATGCAAACCCGGCTTCACGTGACGGACTACTCAAGCAAAACGAACATGGCCAGGCTCTGATCGATGTCGAAGCGGCCTTGCTGGCATTTATTGCCGAACACTTTGATTCCGAAAAACCAGTGTTACTCGCAGGCAACTCAATTCATATGGATCGACGATTTATTACCGCGCAGTGGCCACTACTGGATGCGCGCCTGCACTACCGAATGCTTGATGTTAGTGCTTGGAAGGTCGTGTTCGAAGGTAAGTACAAAAAGAAGTTTAGCAAACCACAGGAACACCGTGCTCTTGGCGATATTCGAGGCAGTATTATGGAACTTGAGTATTATCTTGGTAAAATAAAAGTATGACAACAAAAGAACTACACGAATATCTCCTGAGTTTTCCGTCCGCCTGGATTGATTTTCCGTTTGGCGAAGGAACGTCCGTATATAAAGTCGGTAGAACAGAAGATGGAGAAGGTAAGATGTTTGCAGTCATCGCTGACCACAGCAAGCCGCTACAGGTTAGTCTGAAATGCGACCCGCAATTGGCCGAGCGTCTGCGTGAGATTTACGAGACAGTGCTACCGGGTCATCACTTGAGTAAAAAACACTGGAACACCATTCTAATGACAGGCCAAGTTCCCGAAGATGAACTGCGTAGTTTGATTCAGCTTAGCTATCGGCTCGTCAGTACAACAGCACTCTAGCCATTGGCGGCGTTAAAGTCGGCGAATTGCTGCTGTGTTGGCAGTAGGTTTTTATAGGCATTATCCAAAAATAGTTTCAGCTCTTGGTTACTGGTCGATTTGTATAGCTGTTGCATTAGCACGGTAATTGTTTCGAGTCGGTAGGCCATTTCTCTGGCATAGGTTCGATCGTAAACTGCATTCAGCCGAGCGTCTTCGAGAGTTGTTGCGACTTCAGCGCCTGATTCCTGTGCGATAATTTTTTTGTCGAGTTTTTTAAGATCGATAGTAAGGTTCGCGAGAGGCAGGGCAATATCGCGGTTGGTGTTGGTGAAATAAATCTTCAGATTGCTGTTGAGTGTTCGCAGCTCGGTGCTTTTGAGCTTACTTTGAGCGTCGGCAACAATTGTTTCGGTTGTCTGGAGACGAGCGGCCAGCTGCTCCACCGATGGTTTTGATCCTCCCGCCAGCGAACCGAGACCGGCGATGGCCAGGATGAGGATGAGAATCCCGACAACAACCGAAGCGATCACCAGAATGCGTCGTGATTTAGGCGCTTTTGGCTGTTGAGGCGCGATTTGATTAAGATAATCGACGGAGTAGATAGGCTGGTTTGGATTCATAACTATAGCTATTTAAGCACAAACAGTAACAGAGGTAAAGAATGCTATACTAGATGCATGCAGGACGCAAAAGAAGAAGTACGAGCCCGGCTTAATATTGAGGACGTCGTTGGTGAATACGTCCAGCTTAAGCGTGCCGGCCGCAACTTCAAAGGTCTTAGCCCATTCAGTGGTGAAAAGACACCAAGTTTTGTCGTCAGTCCAGATAAACATATCTGGCATGACTTTTCATCCAACAAGGGCGGCGACGTCTTTACGTTCATCATGGAAGTTGAAGGCATGGACTTTCGTCAGGCGCTTGAACATCTCGCCCAAAAAGCCGGCGTTGAGCTGGCGGTCTATGATACGAAGGGAAGTCAGGAACTGGCCGATCGTAAAAAACGACTGTTCGCTGCCAATAACCTGGCGATGCAGTATTACCAACAAAGCTTGATTAAGAACCAGCACGCTGTCGAATATGTTTTCAAACAGCGCCAGCTGAGTAAGCAGATTGTCCAAGATTTTGGTATTGGCTACGCTCCGACGAGTGGAGATGCACTGACGCAGTTTTTAACGAAAAAAGGCTTTAGCCAGGCTGAGTTATCGGATGCAGGTCTTTTGAATCGGTTTGGCAGTGATTTATTCCGTGGTCGCATGATGGTGCCACTTATGGATGGGTTTGGGCAGGTAATTGGTTTTACGGCGCGTATCATCGAAGATGACCCGAAGGCCCCGAAATATCTCAATACACCGCAGACTCTGCTGTATGACAAGAGCCGCCATGTCTTTGGCTTGTCGCAGGCCAAAGAGACAATTCGCAAGAACGATTATGCTGTTGTCGTCGAGGGTAACCTTGATGTTGTCAGTAGTCACCAGGTAAATGTCACCGGAGTCGTTGCCACGGCCGGAACGGCGATGACTGAACATCATCTGCGCGCATTACGTCGTCTGAGTGGTACTGTCCGCTTGGCGTTTGATAGCGACAAAGCAGGGCTGGCTGCGACAGAACGGGCCATTACACTGGCTCAGCAAGTTGATATTCATCTGACTATTATTTCACTTCCAGACGGCATCAAGGATCCAGACGAGTTGATTCAGCAAGACCCTGCTCTTTGGCAGATCGCTATCGATAGTGCTCAGCCAGTTATCGATTGGGTGCTGGCTCAATATGCCAAACGCGAGGACATGACAAGCGCCCAGGGTAAAAGTCGATTTACGACAGAAGCGCTGCGTATTATTGCACTGCTACAAAATGACGTCGAGCGCGAGCATTATATTCAGTCCGTCGCCAAGTCAACCGGCGGAAACGCGGAGAACTTAGCAGTGTTACTGACGCGCGTCGATGACACTGCGCCACCACCAGTGTCGCTCAAACAGGTCGCGTACGAAGATCGTACGACATCGTATGACGCCACTTCTTACCAAGATAGCCTCCTGGCCGTTTCGCTGATTGACGGGGCTACTCATGAACTATTTGCCCAGGTTGATACGACGATGTTTGACGGTGAGGAGCGACAGGCAATCGCCCGCTTTCTGGCGCAATCACAGGGAAAGCCGGTTAAGGATACGCCGCCTGACTTGCAAAAGTACGACACCTATGTGAAAATAGTACTATTAAAGGCCGACGCTCGCTATGCCGACTGGAACGACCAAGATCGTTACTTCGAATCGGCTCGATTGCTCCGCCAAGTAGCAACAGAACATAAGAAAAAACAAAAAGATATATTAATGGAACAGTTGCGCTATGCAGAGACCATGGGAGATGACTCCAAGGCCACCGAAATACGCGCTCTGATAAATAATCTTATAAAGGAGATACAAAATGGTCAAAGATAAAACGAAAGCTATCAAGTCTGACGAAGAAGTGCCGGCCGAAGATATTGCCAAGGCAATTATTATTGACGGTAGCGGTGGACCACTCACTGAAGTTGATGGACCTGCGCCAGAAGAGCTCGAAGACGAGGAAGAAGAAGATGACGAAGACGTTTTAAATCAAGGCCAGTATTTTGACGATGCAAGCGACGACAGCGTCCGTTTGTATCTTCGCGAAATCGGTAAAATTCCACTTCTTAACTCAGAAGAAGAGTTAGCGCTCGCGCACCGCGTGGTAGCTGGTGAGAAAAAAGCCAAAGACAAAATGGCCGAAGCGAATATGCGTTTGGTTGTTTCGATTGCAAAACGATACAGCGGCCGTGGACTTGATTTTCTCGACCTGATTCAAGAGGGTAACACTGGACTGCTTCGTGCTGTCGAAAAGTTTGACCCGGACAAGGGTTTTAAGTTTAGTACTTATGCAACCTGGTGGATTCGTCAGGCGATTACACGCGCGATTGCTGACCAGGCTCGTACGATTCGTATCCCGGTTCACATGGTTGAAACAATCAACAAATTACTTCGCACACAGCGTCGCATGACCCAGGAACTAAACCGTGAACCGACGATCGAAGAGCTTGCCAAGGAGCTTGAGATGGAACCGGACAAAGTTGAATATGTCATCAAAATCAAACAAGACATCACGTCACTTGACGCTGGTGTTGGTCGCGACGGCGAAGATGAAGACTCAGTACTGGGTGACTTTATCGAAGACGAAGATGGTGCGACACCAGAAGAGTCGGCGACATCACAGCTACTCAAAGAGCAGGTACAGGCAATCTTGTCGACACTCTCTGACCGTGAACAAAAGATTGTTAAGATGCGTTTTGGACTTGAAAACGGCAAATCGCACACACTCGAAGAAGTGGGGCAGGAATTTGCGGTTACGCGTGAGCGCATCCGACAAATTGAGGCTAAGGCACTGGCAAAACTGCGCAAGCACAAAGATGCCAAAAAGCTACACGAATACCTGAGTTAGGGCATTCGTTCAGGTAGAAACATAGCTCCCGCTTGGGAGCTATGTTTGTATAAAGTGGATGTCGTCAAGAATTTTGTCAACCTGGTGATTGAGAGCCTCACGCTCGCCGTCATTCATAATAAAGTGATCGGCGACTGCAATCGGACCACCCTTCTCAAGATTTTCAATCTCAGCCCAGTCGCGCTGGTTAGCTTCGTCGGTTGTCAGTGGGCGCAGCGGTCGGACGTTGAGGCGGTGGTGTCGGACTCGCTTGGGTGCAACAACGGCGACGACCGTCAGGGCACCCGGGAAGGCAGCTTTAAGTACTTTATATTCAGTCCAGGTATAGAGCCCGTCGGCAACAATACGGTGCTGGCCAGCGACTACAAGGTCCTGAATCTGAGTCACGATTCGATTAACGACAAAATCCTTACCTTCACGTATGCGAAGCTCTTCACGAAACGGCTTTTCATTTTCCTGGATGTGCTCAAGGCCGGCTTCGGTCATTGCGTGCAGGACGATACCGCCGAAATAGACTTTTGGGTAACCTTTGTCGGTGACGTACTCGACAGCCGAGCTTTTACCGGCGCCAGAGAGACCGACGAATGCAATAATTTTGAGTTGTTTGTCATGTTCCATGTAGCTAGTTTAACAGGTTAGCTCGCTAATGGTTGCACGATGAGTGGCCGGTTGCGTATGATGGGGTATATGGACAACCCTAACTCTTATGAGAGTGCGCAAGGCTGGCAGCAGGATAAGCAATGCACACCGTCAACTGCTGAATTGTTTTTCCCGGACACAGGGGAGTCGTCGAAGTTTGCCAAAGAAATCTGTCGCAAGTGCACTGTGAGCGAAGCGTGTCTGGCCTATGCCCTTAGCACTAGTGAAAAATTTGGCATCTGGGGTGGCCTTGACTCGGCGGAGCGAAAGAAACTACAGCGAAAGTCGGTGCGGCGACTCGGTGCGGTAGCAGCGTGGCACTCCTAGTCGAGGATACCGCTCAGCCCCTTACTGCGGTATACTAATAGCATGACAAAACGCCTCGCGATCATTGATGGAAAATCGGTCTTTTACCGTGGCTACTATGCTATGCCGGGACTGTCGCTCAGTGACGGGACGCCAACTGGCGGCGTGTTCGGCTTTGCGTCGCTGGCTATCGAGCTGATCAAAAAACTCGAACCAGACTACGTCGCGGTTGCATGGGATAAAAAAAGCACTAATATCCGTAAGCGTCGCGAGATCTACCCCGAATACAAAGCGGGCCGCAAGAAGGCACCGGATGATTTTTACGCGCAACTACCAATCCTCTTTGAATTACTGGAGGCTTTTGGCTGGCCACTGTATGAACTTGATGATTACGAGGCTGACGACATCCTGGGTGCATTTGCAAAAGAGGCAACCGAAAAGGGGATTGAGACTTGCCTGCTAACCAGTGACCTTGATGCCCTGCAACTTGTCGGGCCTCTCACAAAAGTGTATGCACTGAAAAACGGACTCTCGAACCTGGAAGAGTTTGACGTCGCGTATTTTGAAACGAAATACGGCATTGGCGTTGAGCAATTTTTGGACTTGAAATCACTCAAGGGTGATTCATCCGATAACCTACCGGGGGTCCCCGGGATTGGCGAAAAGACTGCTATCCAGCTCCTTCAGGAGTACCAGACGCTTGATAATATTTATGAACATCTCGACGACATCAAGCCGACGGTTGCCAAGAAATTGATTGCCGGCAAGGATCTCGCGTACATCAGCAAGGAAGTTGGTCGTATATGGGTCGATGCGCCAGTCAAGCTTGATTGGGACGTGGCCGATATTAATGACATTGATCTTGATAAAATTGCAGCAATTTTGAAACGACTTGAGTTTTCATCGCTCGTCAAACGCCTTCCAAAGCACATGCAGGCGCTACCTGCGCCCGAGACAATCGTAGAACTGATTCCCGAAATCGTTGGCTTAAAGCAGGTACCATGGCCTGAGACGTTGAGCATTGATGGTCCCGTGGTCTTGCAAATAATTGGCGACACAGCCTGGCTTTCAACGACTCCTGATACTATTTCGAGTAGCCTTGTGAGTAATCTTGATCGCAGCGTCTGGCGCGTATTTGAGCTAGCGAATGTTATCAGTTATGACAGCAAGATTCTTTACCACCAACTCGCAGCCCGTGATGTTTTTGTCCGGTTTGGCGAGTTGCACGACATTCACCAGGCAGCTTTTTTGATCAATCCATTGCAACGTGACCGTTCACTACCTGGTCTCATTGGATCAGAATTGCCTGATGATCCCGCAACAACTGCGGCTGCGTTGTGGTATCTTTACAAGCAGCAATTAGATGCATTCGAGAAAGAGCCAAAATTTGCTCGTATCGCCAATGAACTCGATTTTCCTCTGACGTACATCCTATTTTTGATGGAAAATCGTGGCATTAAAATTGACTCAGAGCTACTGGGGGCGATGGGTAAAGAGCTCGGTGACGAGCATGCGACGCTTGAACAAGAAATGTATGCGATGGTTGGCTACGAATTCAACATCGGTAGCCCCGCCCAGTTATCGGAAGTCCTTTTCACCAAGCTACAACTTCCCACGGCTGGTATTAAAAAAGGCAAGACCGGCTATAGCACGGGCCAAAAAGAGCTCGATAAGCTACGCGGCCAGCACCCGATTATCGAGCTGATTGAGCGAACTCGAGAGCTTGCTAAACTAAAAAATACATACGTCGATTCACTACCAAAACTGGCTGATAGCCAGGGCCGTGTCCACACGACATTCAACCAGGATGTGGCGAGCACCGGCCGGCTCAGTAGCACGAACCCTAACTTGCAAAATATTCCGGTCCGGACAGAACTTGGCCGGAGAATTCGTCAGGCATTTATACCCGACGGCGATAAAGTATTCATCAGTGCGGACTACTCTCAGTTCGAACTGCGGCTTGCAGCCGTACTGGCAGGTGACGAGGAGATGATCAACGACTTTAACGGTAATGTCGATATTCACACCAAGACGGCAAGTGAAGTTTACGGCATTGCGATGGACGACGTTACCAAGACTCAGCGCCGCGCGGCCAAGGCGATTAACTTTGGAATCCTCTATGGCATGAGTCCTCATGGTCTGAGCGCCGCGACAGGCATGAACATGTTTGAGGCAAAGAAGTTTATTGATAAGTATTTCGAGCTACGTTCGCCAATCCGTTGCTATATTGACGATACGCTCAACCGCGCACGCACAGATGGATACGTAGAGACATACTTTGGCCGCCGCCGTCCGACACCGGATATCTACAGCAGCAATTTCATGGTGCGACAAGGTGCTGAGCGAGCGGCCGCAAACATGCCGATCCAAGGAACTGAAGCCGACCTGATGAAGTTGGCGATGCTGGAAGTTGACCGAACACTTGATGGCATGGGTGAACAGATCCTTCAAATCCACGATTCAATTTTGATTGAAGCGCCAATCGAAAATGCCGATGCTATTGCTGAATTGCTCCGTAATGTCATGGAAAAGATCGCACCCGAACTGGGCGTAAAACTTAAAGTCGATGTGAGTATCGGCAGAAACTGGGGAGAATTATAATGAACGAACTACAGGTGACGATTGTGAAGCTAAAAGCTACAGCGACAATTCCAACATACCAAACGCGCAGTGCGGCCGGTATGGACCTGCGCGCCTGTATCGATGAACCCGTGGTGCTTGGGTCTATGGAGCGAATGGTTGTTCCGACCGGGCTGGCAATCGAACTGCCCGACGGTTACGAGGCTCAGGTCCGAGCGCGGAGCGGACTTTCAATCAAGCACGGCATCACCATGGTGAATGGCGTCGGAACGGTTGATGCTGATTATCGCGGAGAGATTGGCGTTCTGTTGATTAATCTTGGAGCAGAGCCATTTACGATTGAACCTGATATGCGTATCGCCCAGATGGTCGTGGCGAAGTACCAGTCGGTTCAGTGGCAAGAAGGTGAACTCTTGGGTCAGACAGCGCGCGGAAGCAAGGGCTACGGGAGTACGGGCCTGAATGCGGCAGTTGACACAGTAAGCTAAATATACTAAGGTAACTATATGGTTGATTTCAAAAATTCACGTGTTTTTCCAATCGCGCTCGTCGTTATTATTGTTATTGTCGCCGTCGCGGCGTTGATATCACTGGTTCGAGCAGTCTTTTTTTCAGGGAGCAGCACCCAGCCACTCACTTCACAAGAGGATAACAGCCGTGAAGCACTGCTCAGCTCGGCTGTCGGTCGTTCGGTGAGTATGTCAGTCCGAGGTCCAATCGTAGCGGACGAGGAGTTTCGTTCATACGAGATTGTCGTAACGCCCAACAGTCGTTCTCTTACTACGTACAGCGGGTACATTAAACAGCCAATCAGCCAGACAGGCCTGGGCAACAATATTCCCGCCTATGAAAACTTTGTCTATTCACTGGCTCGAGCTGATTTAGCAGAAGGCACGGCACTTGAAGGCGATGACAACGACACACGCGGTGTTTGTGCGACAGGCAAGCTATACGAATTTACAATCAGCAATGATAATCAAACGGTCGAACGTCTATGGACAACAACCTGTCGTGACGCCCGTGGCTCACTCGATGCGAATCGTGATCAGCTGACACAGTTATTTGTGAAGCAGATTCCTGATGGCTCCGATGCCATTCGTGCCGAAGATTTATAACCTGTTCGACAGGCAAAGGGGGATAGTAAGGTGGCAATAAAAGCAGTAATTTTTGATTGTTTCGGTGTACTAATTATTGGTGGTAAAAAGTCGATACAGCATGATTTTCCGTCGCATAAAACGGAGCTTCATGATCTGGCGATGCGCTCAGATTACGGCTACATTACCCGCGATGAATTTAATGCGACGACGGCAGAGTTGACCGGCCTCGATGCGGCAGACTTTGAGGCGCGCTATTGGGCTAAAAACGTCCGTAACGAATCGGCTTTTGAATGGGTGCGCGCGCTGACTATCTCGACCGATTACTCAATCGGTATGCTGAGCAATATCGGCAGGGGCTGGTTGGATGATTTGATCCCCGAACAGGAGCGGGATGAGTTATTCACAAGCGTCGTCTTGTCGGGTGATGTTGGCATGATTAAACCTGCGCCAGAGCTGTTTGCGCTCGCTGCCCAGCGCCTCGGCGTTCTTCCCCAAGAGTGTGTCATGATTGACGATCTTTTGGACAATATAGACGGGGCAAGCCGCGCAGGTATGCACGGGATTGTCTTTGATACGACCGCCCAAGCTCAGGCTGAGCTAGACCGTATCGTAGAGGCGCAGCGTGCCTGAACTGCCGGAAGTCGAAACCGTACGACGCGGTCTGAGTGAGCTCGTTATTGGTCGTATTGTGCGCGCAGCGGTGAGCGACACCCCCAAGAGTTTTCCGAACGCTCCCATCCAAGTTGAGCAGTTTTTAATTGGGGCTACAATCACTGACATCCGTCGCCGAGCAAAGGTCTTGATGATTGATCTGTCGACTCAGTACACATTGGTTATTCACTTAAAGATGACCGGACAACTGGTGTTTCGCGGTGAACAAACTTTTGGCGCTGGTCACCCCAATGACAGCTTAGTCGGCGCACTACCGGACCGTAGTACCAGGGTGACATTGAATCTGGGCGACGGCGCGATGCTTTTTTTTAATGATCAGCGAAAATTCGGCTGGATGAAATTGATGCCTACCGATGAAGTTGCGAATCTACCATTTATGCAAAAAGTCGGACCTGAGCCGCTTGAACCCGACTTTACGGTTGAGCAATTTACCGATCGTTTCACCCGCCGTAGTCGAACAAGTATCAAGGCGGCGCTTCTTGATCAGACGGTTGTTGCCGGTGTCGGCAATATCTATGCCGATGAATCACTATGGGGCGCATTCATTCATCCGCAAACGCTCGTTGGTAGCGTGTCGACCGAGTCATTTGCACTACTGCATAGCGCACTGCGCCAGGTCATGAACCTGGCAATTGAAAAAGGTGGGAGTACTGATAGAAACTATGTGAATGCCGAAGGTAAACGTGGCAGTTATATGGATTTTGCCAGCGTGTTTCGACGTGAAGGTCTGGAATGTCCACGCTGTGGCACGGTTATTATCAAGTTTAAAGCTGCGGGTCGCGGGACACATATTTGCCCAACCTGTCAGCAGCTCTAGGGTATACTAAGCAGATGATAGTACTACTGACGGGTGACAATACCTTCGAGACGCAGCGAGAGCTGACGCGTATTAGCGCGGCCTTTTCGGGCCAGGCCGAGGTGATTGATGGCAGCGGCCTCGAGACTAGGCAGCTTCCTGACTTGCTGATGGGCGCTACCTTGTTTGCCGCGACACGCTTGGTGATTATTAAGGGCCTTTCCGAGAACAAATCGGTCTGGGCTGACTTTGGTCCGTGGCTCGAGCGCGTTTCAAGTGATATTCAACTGGTGCTTGTCGAAACCAAACCGGATAAGCGAACGGCAACATATAAGGCCCTCAAACAACACGCGCAGGTGGTCGAATCGGTTGCTTGGACCGATCGTGACGCCCGTCGAGCAGAACAGTGGGTGATTGAAGAGGCGCAGCGCCAGGCGCTTACGCTCGATCCAAAAAATGCACAGCTCCTAGTTGCTCGCGTTGGCTTTGACCAGTGGGCACTGTTTCGCGCCCTCGAAAAGCTCGTGCTGGTCGACAACGTCACCCCAGCAGTGATTGAGTCATTAATTGATGCAACGCCAGCTGAGAACGTCTTTAACCTGTTTGACGCCGCACTGCGCGGCAACGTCGCGAGAGTTGTTCAGATGGTGCGTGACCTTGAGCTGACGGAAGACCCCTATCGTTTATTCGCATTGTTGTCAGGCCAGGCTTTTCAACTTGCGGCGGTCATTTTTGCCGGCCCGGCCGATGCTGTTGCCAAAGATTTCGCCGTACATCCCTATGCTGTATCAAAATTGACGACGTTGGCTGCCCAGCAGGGCAGGAGCGGCGCACAGCGAATCATTACAGCTTTTGCTCAGGCTGATGACGACATGAAATTATCTCGCGCCGAGCCATGGTTTCTTATCGAGAGAACTTTACTGCGCGTTGCCACAAAAAAATAACCTCCAAGCGGAGGTTATTTTTTTCGAACGAGTAGACTATTTCGTTGTTTTTGGAGCAGCTTTTTTAGCAGCAGGTTTCTTGGCAGCTGGAGTAGCTTTTTTCACTGGAGCTGCTTTAGCGGCAGGCTTTGAGGCAGCTTTTGGAGCAGCGGTTGCTTTGACGGCAGTTGCCGGCTTGGCTGCTGCAGCTTTTGGAGCCGCTTTTTTAGTTGCAACAAGTTTAACGCCAGCGTTCTTTGCAAGTTTTGCAAGTTGAGCCTTGCGACGAGCCGCTGTGTTCTTTTTAAGGAGTTTCTTTTTGACGGCAGTGTCAATTTCGCTGTGGGCGGCACTCAAAAGAGCGGCGCTTGGGTTGGCGACGAAAGCTTTTGTTGCTTCTTTGATATCGCGCTTGATGCCGACATTACGTTCGTTTCGCTTGATAGTTTGCTTTGCACGTTTGATTGCTGATTTGATGATTGGCATAGTTTGTTACCTGTTTAAAATGATAGATATAATCAAGGGGTGATTATAGGGGAAAAGGTGTGATTTGTAAAGAGGGTACCAGATTGTTGACGCATATAAAATACTTATGGTATAGTAAAGCAAACTCTAGTACTGCTAGTAAAAAATAAAAACATAGGAAAAATCATGAATGATATAAAGACAAAACAACAGATTGTTGAGAAGATAAAAACCTCGACAAATATTTTGGTGACTGTAAGTACCGATCCATCTGTTGATGACTTGTCTGCCGCACTGGCTCTTACGGTGATGCTTAATAAAATGGGCAAGCATGCGACTGCGGTCTTTAGCGGAGCGGTACCGCCTGCAATTACATTCCTTGACCCTGAAAAAACATTCGAAGCAACCACCGATAGTCTACGTGATTTTATTATTGCCCTGGACAAGGAAAAGGCCGACCACCTGCGCTATAAAGTAGAAGGTGACTCAGTCAAGATTTTCATCACCCCATACCGGACAACTATCACTAGTGAAGATCTTAATTTTAGTCAAGGTGACTATAATGTTGAACTTGTCCTGGCTCTTGGCGTAAACGATCAGGATCACCTTGATAGTGCACTCGAAGCCCATGGTCGCATCTTGCACGACGCCACGGTTATAACGATTAGTGCTGGCACCGAGACAAGTCAATTAGGCAGTCTTGACTGGCACGACGATCAGGCA
>Ga0326733_1000386_pt1 | contig 12769 bp, 11 predicted proteins | sample 14_GP2_308_FD_207946 | JGI IMG/M metagenome (GOLD analysis project Ga0326733, IMG submission 207946) | Glacier ice microbial communities from Ngari, Tibet, China - 14_GP2_30.8 | ecosystem: Environmental > Aquatic > Freshwater > Ice > Glacier | place: China: Ngari, Tibet | collected 2018-07-17 | reverse complement strand
TGATTGGCTTTGGAATTTTCGATAATTGGGATCGATGATCCTTCAAGTACCTGATTGCCAAAGCGCACCTGCTGTCGTGCGACCAGCATGCCCGATCGTGGGTCGTAGACCGTCCGGCCGCGACGAGTACCAAATGAATCGGGTGCCAGATCAACCAGCCAGTCGGTATTGACGGCTGTAATCCCCTGCACCAGATGAAGAGTCTGTAGCGCGCCACCGTGAGTTGGAACCTGTAGGTCAAACGGCGTACCAGCAATCAATTTTGGATTGCGAACAACGGTGCTGCTTGAAAGCTCGCGTGCCACATTGGTGTTGATATGTACGGCGTTATTGCCCTCATCAACCATCCATAATTGGTCAATTTGACCCGACACGATACAGCGCAAGATATCATCCTGTTCGTCCTCAGTAATCGGCGTTAGCTGCGTATCGTCAACGGAGATATCACGTAGGTCATGATTGAGTCGTTGCATAACCTCGCGGGCCTTGCTGACATTTTTGCTGATGATACCTAGCTCTTCGTACATTTCTGGGTAGATGTTTGGTAGTGCAAGAAAAACGTCGTACTGTGCAATCAGATCAGATCGAATTTGCTTGGTAAATTTATGCCAACCGGTGTAGCGCGTGCCACCTTTGACGATACCGCCGATTTCCTGAATACCGATAATAGCCGCAATTTTTGATTGCACCTCAGGGCTACATTCTTGAGCTTGAACAAGCATTCGAGCGTAGCTTGATTCGACCGGATAATGCTCCATTGCCCGACCAATCCGAGTGACGTCACCGCCGCGTGTCATAGCGCCCAGGGCAATCAGAGTTCGCTTGGCGCGCTGAATTGCTTTGTTGCTGGGGTCATGATAAAAATCAAGTGTTTCGATGTCCATGCCGACATTCGCCAGTCTAAGTGTCAGGCGATCAATATGCTTTCGGAGAATCTCTGGGGTCGCATATTCGGGACGATCATTAAATTCCAGGCACGGCAGGGTCTCATAGGGAGCCAGAATGTATTCACCATCTTTGGTGCGACCTGCGCGACCAGCGCGTTGCAGGCAGTCGGCTTGTGATATCTGCGCAATAAACAAGCCTTCGACGCCACTTCGGACTTCACTTCGACGCTCAAGTCCGCTGTCGATGACGACGTCAATGTCATCAATCGTCACGCTTGTCTGGGCAATGTTAGTGGCGAGGATGACTTTGCCGTTCGGGTAACTAGCAAACGCTTGCTGTTGAGCAGTGGCCTCTAATTGTGAATGAAGTGGAATAACCGGTACACCTGCGGCACTGGCTTTCGAAGCAATCGCCTCAGTAACGTCCTGAATTTCCGACTTACCGGGCAAAAAGACCAGCATATTTGATGACTTGGTAGTTAATTGATTAATGATTTCACTGATAATATCAGTCCCGCGTCGTTTTTTGACAGCAAAACTACGACCGGGAACATTAATGATGGAGTTCGTATCAAAGAAAGTCGCGAGTGTGTCGGTTTCGATTGTTGCACTCATGATGACCACCTTAAAGTTCGGCTCCTCTTGACAGCGTTTCTTTGCCCATGCGACAAGGACTTCCATGTTTTCATTCCATTCGTGTACCTCGTCCAGAATAAGCACCTGATTTTGACTGATGCCGGCACCAGTAATCTCACGGACCAATTGGAGGCCGTCAGTACAATACAGTATCTGCGTATCAGGTGTATCATTGCGTTCATGTGCGGTACGGTAGCCAATAACCGGCTCGCTGTCGCTGGTCGTACGCAGCGCCCATTCTTCGCGGACACGACGTGACAGGTTGCGAGCTGCCAAGATGCGCGGCTGCGTGACGATTACTTTTGTGTACCCATGGTCGGCCAGATACTGTGGAACTTGGGTGCTCTTGCCTGCTCCAGTTTCGGCCGTGATAATAGTTACCTGATTTGTATCGACAGCATCGCAAATAGCTGCCCGGTAGTCATAAATCGGTAGTTCGTCGGTAAAATCATAGGTAATATTGCTCATGATTACATTGTACCGTACTTTGAAACGCTATTCGCCAGAGGACTGTACGACATCTGCAAAATTGAAAGCACGAATCGGTATGACGTAAAGGATATCGTTCTCGTCATCAGTCAGGACGATTGACGGATAGTGGCGTTCGGGTGTCGAATAACGACTATTCTTTGGCGTGTGTATCAACTCGATAAAACTACATCCGTCGACTCTTCCTATGAGTGGCTGACGCTGCCGGAGCGGCATCGACGTCTGATCAATATGCGACACGACCCTATCATTTGCCGAGCCGTTTTTAACGAGATAAAATTCAGTCGCATCTATTTCAACGACATCACTATTGTAGGTTTGGATGACGCTGGTAGCGCATTCTTGAGCAATACTAATCAACAGTTCGCGCTGTTCGTGTGGCGGTGCCTTGCGGTAAGCCTCACTCTGGATAATATCCTCGGACCGGAGGGCACTTTGCTCAAGTTCGTACTTTAACTGCGTACTATCGTAGGCGATATCGGTCATTGACGCAAGAAAGAGCATTTCTGGAGGTGGAATGTAAATGGTCTTGACGCGCGAAACCAGATCGTCATCCTCAAAGACTTCATTGAAGCAAAAAACAACCTCGTATTTCGTAAGGGGCTTTACGATTGTTAGCCCGCTGAACATTACATCATCCTGTATAAATATTGACTCTTCGCCCGTCAAGTCACCATCTTCATCCGCCATGTACGCATAGCCACCGACATTCACCAGCTCATTGTAGTACTCGTAGCCAAACGAATCACCTATCGACTCGATCGACTCTTCAAGCAAAAGTTGTTCTTGCTGGTCGGTCATCGGTCGATTGAGTACCTGTTCGATATCAGCAACTTTCTTAAGAAACTGCAACGAGCGAAAGTCCAGCTCAATTGCTCCACTTTCGTCGCGTTGTCGATTTGGTTTGCTTTCCATTAGGCTATAGTGATATATTTATAGGCAAAATACAAGCATAGACGGCACCTATTTTTCCCATTCGAACTCTGCGTTTCCAAAGTGGCCATACCGAGCGGTCTGCTCGTATATCGGGCGCTTCAGGTCAAGTAGCGTAATAATCCCTTTTGGTGACAAATCGTAGCCTTTGGCGATTTCAGCAACTCCATCAATCACTACCGTCGATTCGAGCGGTTGACTAAAGCCGATAGCATAGGCTAGGTATACGTGGACCTCGCGGGCACCGCGTGCGCGCAAATAATCGATTGCTATTCGTCTGGCGGCATATGCAGCTGACCGATCAACCTTACTGGGGTCTTTGCCGCTAAATGCCCCGCCGCCAATGGGGACACGCGGGCCATAATTATCAACAATCAGTTTGCGGCCTGTGAGTCCGGCATCTGCGTCAAAGCCACCTATGTTCCAATCTCCTGCCGGGTTGATATGATATGCAATCGTGCCGAATACGGCAAGCGGTTCATTACGAATCCATCGTTTGACCCGAGCAAGGAGCTCATCTTGCGGAGCGTGCTGAAAACTGGCGACAATAGAGACAATGTGGCCGTCACTGAGGGTAATTTGGGTTTTGCCATCAAAGGCCCATTTTTTATACAAATATTGGTTTAGCTTCCGTGCCAATATTACTTCAAGGGGCAATAACTCGGACGTCTCGTTGCAGGCGTAGCCGACCATAATACCCTGATCACCCGCGCCGCCCGTGTCGACACCGTGTGAAATTTCGGGACTTTGCGCAGCGATATGTTCGATAACCGTGACATTACCGGCCAGTCGTCTGACAATTGATTTGATGTCGATATTCGTCGCCGTCGACGTGACTTCGCCGGTAACAAATACAGTGCCATGTCCACCTGCGACGTCAACTGCCACACGTGCCTCGGGATCGACAGACAGATGAGCGTCCAGAATAGCATCGGATATCTGGTCACAGATTTTATCGGGATGCTTCGGTGATACGCTTTCAGCGGTTTTGTAGTTTGACATAAAAAAATACTCCTTTTGTATCTGCCCAGCTGCGGAAAATCAAAAGGAGTTATGCAAGACTACTTCATCTTTCCCGACAGGTCGGGCTAGAGGGGGCACCAATGCGTAGAAACGCTGGTTGCCGGCAGGTCTTAGAGCTAGTTCTCTCGCTGCACTCTGGATACGGTTAATTGTTGTTCCTAGCTATTGTAGCAAAACAAACCGTCATTACAATGACAAGGCGCTACTTACTAATGGTTCGTCTTATCAATAGACAAAATGGCATCAGTCGGAATAACATAGGTACATTCGTTGGAGGTGTCAAATAATATGATCGAGGGCGTTCCATTGCTCAGTTCAAAATCCCTTTTCGACGAGAAAAGTCTTGTCGAGTTATCCATTAATTCGGGTATGGCTGAACCTTGGTAGATACCTCTAAATTCGAAATGTTCATTCTTGGGTAATACTGACATGTCAAACTTCCAAAGGATTTGCGTGTCCAGAGCGAGGTCATACAGTCGAAAATAATAGCTCGGAATAACATCATAGAGTGCGCCGATTTCAAACACCTCATCAAAAGTTCGCAGTGCATCCATCAGAACTTCACCTTGATACGCGTGATTGCCATTCAGAAACGGCCGAGCGAGTAGCTTTTCGCTGTAGGCGTCCGCCGCCCTCATAATCTTGTCGTGGACTTCTTCTTCGATACTTACTTCAAAATGGAGCAATGAGTCTGGAGTGATAAAGTAGGATACGACATCGGGTTCACTTAGTTGATGAGACGTTTCAACTTCTTCGAAAAATTCTAGTACGACATGGAGAATGCCTGTCTCGTCGGAGTGCACGTGCGCTCCATCAAAAACGAGCTCTTTATTCAAGACAAATTTCATCTCACTCTCGTCTATTTTATCGAACTCGTATGTATATACTTGTCCGGTTATTGTTGCGTATTGCTGAAGGTATTTTGTGCCGATTGCAGCATTAACGTTCTCGATAGCCCGCTGGAATGATTGATCATCGAGTCGCCCGTATCGTAAAAAGTTATCTGTCTCGTCTATCGTCGCTGTGACGGCATCACTTTGAAGAATTGCCAGTACGTCAATCAATTTTTCTCTAGCTGGCTGTGGCTCTCGTTCCATTTGTATAATTATTCTACGTAATTACCATCCTTGCAAGCATTGGCGCAATAAAAAAAGACCCAATGTGGGTCGTATGAGTCATTGAAAATACAAGCAGAAGTCGTAGAAGATCACATAAGTGAGGCTGCGCGATGTCACGCAGCCTCACTTTGGGATGGACGTGTTACCAGCCGGAAGGCGATACGCGTTTCATGTGCGGACACTTGAAACGCATCACCTTCAGGTGTTGTTCTGGACTGAGCGTATAGAACCGGGCCTTGCTCCTGTCCTTGGCGGTAACGGCGCATTGCTCGATGAACTTGTCCCAGGCCTTCAGGTCGTTAAGGTATGCGACAACTGGACGCTTGAGCAGCCTCGGTCGATAGATCACGTACTGGTACTGGAGTGGACTGTGTCGCACGATTGGAAGTTCGGTTGGTGTGCAGTGCGCGATGAATCTTTGCGCCGAGCGGCTTTCGATGATGAGAAGGCCTTCTTCGGCTACTTTAATGCTGGAACGAATCTGTATCACATCCTTTGTGTCTTGTGGTGACTCCTGCTTGTATAGGTGCATCTTTGATCAACTATCAAACAGGTGTCTTAGCGATTGTTTGATCAAAAACCAATCTTAATTATAGCACTTATGGTAGTACGTGTCAATTACGTAGCGTCTTCGTCTGCACTACTGACCATATTTACACTCGCGGAGTTTGGTTGACTGGTGCTGTTTTGGAAAATAAGACCACTGCCAGGACGACGATTCCGACTATGATGTGTGGCGCCCAAGCATTTGGATCTTCATTAATAAACCCGAATATAAATGGCGATAGTATCAATACAACCGACGCCACAATATCGATAATCAAGTGGTACGGCATATTAATATACTTAAACAAGCCCCACTCGTAATTAGTAAGCAGGCTATAGAGGAATAGTCCAACACCCAGGATCATAGGAGCCAGCACGGCCGCTCCCCCGACTTCCTGAAAACCGAATATAAATGGAGCAAAAAATAGCGCTAGGGCGACAATATAGTCGAGCGCTCCATGTGCTTTGGTTGAGATGAACTTTGAATCCATATAGACCTCCTGACATTAGTTTGTATTGGTATCGTAATTCTTTTACAAAAAAATAACTGTGATCAATCTCACACATATTGCTATACTGTAACCATATGGAGATAATCGACTTTATCCGACAGTTCCCCGTCAAGCCTTTCAAAAAAGGCGACATCTTGCTGAGTGAAGGTGACCCAACCGACACGCTTTTTGCGCTACGGACTGGTTTTATCAAGGTCACCTCACTTAACGAGAATGGATCTGAGCGACTATTATGGATTGCTGGGCGCTATGACATTGCTCCCACCGAACAGTTTTTCTCAACGCGCGGATTGGTACAGTTTTTCTACACCGCGTTAAGTGACGGAAATATGTATAAAATTGACAAAGTCAAATTACTTAACCATGCAAAAGTCACGCCGGCATTCATGACAGAAATTGCAACAAGTATGAGCATTCACTACGACGACCTATTGAAGCGAATCGATTCGATCGAACAGATTAGTGTACGTGAAAAACTGATTCATACGCTACGGTACGTCGCCGAACGGTTTAGTGCTGACGATGTCGTTGATATCTATGCCATGGATCTAAAATTGACACACAATGACTTTGCACAAATGATTGGATCGACGCGCGAGACGACCTCACTCGAACTCAACAAACTTCGTGACGAGGGCGCTATCGCATATGATCGTACGCAATTTGTTATTTATGTTTCAAAATTGATGGAACTTGAAACAATCGCGTAAGCTGACTTACTACTCGTTGCGCCAGTGCTTGATACAATGATATGTAGTTAGTTTGTAACGTCAGGAGGATGCATGGAATCAATACGTGACACATATACGTTACATAATGGTGTGGTTATGCCAAAACTAGGATTGGGGGTCTGGAAGACGAAGGACGGTGATGAAGTCGAGCATGCGGTAACGAGCGCAATCGACGCTGGATATCGGCTGATCGACACAGCATCACTATATGACAACGAAACAGGAGTCGGGCGTGCTATTGCGGCTAATTCAGTTGACCGAGAAGAATTATTTATTACGACAAAGGTCTGGAACACCGACCAGGGTTATCAGTCGACGCTTGATGCGTTTGATGTCAGCATGAACAAGCTTGGTCTGGAGTACCTCGACCTGTACCTGATTCATTGGCCTGCGCCGAGTATGGGCTTACATAGCGAAACGTGGCGTGCGCTTGAAGAACTGTATACAAGTGGCCACGTTCGTGCGATTGGCGTGAGCAACTTCCAGCCTCATCACATTGACGAGCTGATGACGACGGCAACGATCGCTCCGATGGTGAATCAGGTTGAACTACATCCCTACTTTCAGCAACGCACTGCGCGCGAGTACGACGACGAGCACGGCATCATTACTCAGTCCTGGAGCCCAATAGGAGCTGGCAGTGGCCTACTGGGCGAATCAGTGCTCTCCCAAATTGGTGAAGCTTACGGCAAATCACCTGCACAAGTTGTCATTCGTTGGCATCTACAGCATGGCCTTGCGGTGATTCCAAAGTCAGTACACCAGCAACGAATTATCGAAAATAGTAACGTATTTGATTTTGTGATCAGCCCAGAACACATGGCCTTAATTGACGGCCTAGAAACCGGCGAACGACTCGGGCCAGACCCGGATAACGTTAACTTTTAGATTCGGCGAGGACTATCTTGATGCTGGCTTCGATTATGTCGATGCCGCGTCCAAGTACTTCATCCTCGATTGTTAATGCTGGCAGTAGTTTTAGTACTTCGTCAAATGCTCCAGAGGTTTCGATAATGAGACCGTGCTTGAAGGCTTCGGCTGAAATCTTATCGGCAAGGTCAGGTCGCGAATTACTGACGAGTCCCTGCATCAAACCCCGGCCGCGAACGGTAAAGCCGGCTTCGGGGTAAGCTTCTACGATTGCCTGCAGGCGCTTCGTTACGAGCTTTTCTTTACGCTTAATATCCTTCGAAAACAAATCATCTTTCCAGTACACTTCTAGCGCATCGGCTGCGGCTACAAACGCAAGGTTGTTGCCGCGAAACGTGCCACTGTGGGCGCCGCGCTTCCAGATATCGTGTTCTGGTTTCATAAGGACGAGTGACATTGGTAAGCCATACCCGGAAAGTGATTTCGAGAGTGTAATGATATCAGGGACAATTCCCGCCTCTTCAAAGCTAAAAAAGTCTCCCGTCCGTCCGCAGCCGATTTGTATATCGTCCGCGATGAGCAGAATTTTATGTTCAGCACAGAGTGCCGCAAGTGCCTGCAGCCATTCCTTACGCGCAACATTAACACCACCCTCTCCCTGGACAGTTTCGACGATGACCGCAGCTGGAATATCAAGCCCGCTACTTGGGTCTTTGAGTAATTTATCAAGGTACGCGACGGTGTCGGTCGTTTCATCCAGGTAACCGTCAAACGGTATAAAAGTAGCATTTGAAAGTGAGTAACCGGCGGCACTCCGAAATTTTGTATTAGCCGTGACTGCAAGTGAGCCAGCACTGACGCCGTGAAAGGCGTGCGTGAATGCAACGACGTTGGTTCGACCGGTCACCTGGCGAGCAATTTTAAGGGCAGCTTCAACTGCATTTGTTCCTGTCGGACCTGTAAATTGCAACTTGTAGTCCAGGTCGCGTGGCTCAAGAATGACCGATTTGAATGTTTCGAGAAAGTGTTTTTTTGCAGTCGTTGCCATATCGAGGCCATGTACGATAGAGTCATTCTGGATGTAATCGATCAGTTTTTGCTTGAAGTGTGGGTTATTGTGGCCATAATTAAGTGTTCCAGCGCCACTAAAAAAATCAATGTGCTCTGCACCACTTTCGTCGGTCATGATTGACCCACGAGCAGTTGAAAAGATAACCGGGAACGAGCGAATGTAGCCGCGAACCTCAGATTCCATTGTGTTAAAGATACTTAAGTCCATATACTCCCTTTGTTGATGCGTTAGTCTTTACCTATTTTACTCTCTCCGCTTAATAAATTGTAAAAACAATTTACAATTGAGGACCAGTTGAAGTTGAATTATTCATAGTTGCACTCCATGCCCAGTTTGCCGATGAGCCATCGGCGTAGTTATACAGGCTATCTCCTTTTGTAATCATGACCGCATCAACATAAAAGGGTGTTGCGCCAGCGACGTTGGCTCGTATCTGTAAACCAGGTCGATTTGCTGTCACAGGGAGCGAGACTGCAGATGTTGATATACGCTGCCAGGTGTCAGTAAGGGTATAGGTCACACCACCAGCCCCTTCGCCCAGATACGCGTCGCCGTTATCGGTTGGACGGGCCGACACAACCACAACCTGCCCTGGTGGACCCTTGACGTATGCAGAATATACGTAGGATATATTAGACTGATACGTAGATCCTACTGGCACATGATAGATAATTCCTCTGTTGACGCCTGCGGATGTATCGACCGAAGTACATTGCAATCCGTGATAGCAGCCTGTTGTTACGAGCGCACGCGGCGCACCAGCGTAGCCGCTGTATCCATTGTTAACGCCGCTTTCGAATGACGGGTTCGTAACGATGTTTGTGATAGCCGCGATTCCGCCGACTCCATGCCCGGCGCATCCGCCAGCAGTAGGCGCGGGCAAGCTCATGCTTGATTTGTATGTTGTCGATCCAGTAGTGGCAGTGACACAGAAGGTTTGTGGGGCTGTACTATTGCTGACGGTATATTGATACGTGGTATTAGAGTTATTTTGTATATTAATATCACCAAGCGTGGTTGGGAATCCATTATTATCAAGCTGATACACTGTAAGTTTTTTTACAATTTGCGATAGGCTCGATGACACACTCGCCGCTCGGGCGCGCTCTTGCACGCCGTTATAGGCAACAATTGTAATTGCAGCGAGGATACCAATAATTACTATTACAATCAGCAGTTCGACTATCGTGAAGCCCTGCTTGCTGCCATGAAGTCTGAGGTCAGGCGCACGAGTGGGGCCTCGGGCTTCTGATTCCATTTCATTTAATATCTTTAAGTTCACAACACGTATCCCCGTTTATTGATTAACTTACCCTAGTTGTAACGCACACCGTATGCAATCAAAAACCGCTAGAGTGCGAACCCACTTGATACCGAGTTACCAGCAGTGCCCGACCAAGTCCATCCCGAGCTGTTGCCGTCGGCATAATTATATGATGCGGCACTGTCTGTAACCATCACGCCAGTCATTGCAATAACACCCGTGCCAGCACTTGTTTGTCGAACAACGAGGCGCCAGGTGGTTGCTGTCGGGACAAAGTTGGTCTCGAGCAGTTGCCAGCCACCGGTTGCAGTGCCATAGCTTCGAGATGAGTACACGGTACCGATTGAATCAGTTGTTTGTACTGTCAGGCTAAGGCCGGCAGTCAATTTTGCCCAAACGCGGGCATTATATGTTTGACCGATGACAATTTCACCAACACCAGTCGAGGTGCCGTGATTGATACGCGACCCACTAATTGAGGTATCGGCTTGATATGCAAATGAAAAGCCTGGCAAATCAGCAATGGCGACTCGCACACTTCCGGTGACGCTAGTGCCGTTGTAGTTTGTAGTGTTCGTCTGCAAAGCTGGATTGTTGGCATAATTAGTCAAAAACGGAACACCGTTGACGGCATGACCACTACAGCCCCCGCTTGCAATAGTTGTAGTCGTTGAATCTATTCTGTATGAAACATTACGTGATGTGGCCGTGACACAGTACGTTTGTGGTGACAGCGAGTTATTGACCGAATATTGATATGTGGTGTTAGCTGAGTTATTAATATTTGCAGCTGTGAGCGTCATCGGAAAAGAACCATTCTCGATTTGATGGGCCAATAACTTTTTGTGTGTCTGTGACAATGACGATGACAAATTTGCTACTGTTGCACGGGACTGGATGCCACTATAAGCAACGATTGTAAGAGCTGCTAAAATGCCGATGACAACGATAACGACTAATAGTTCGACTATTGTAAACCCTGGTCTTACCCTACTTGTTTCTAGATACGCCATGCTGAGTTAAGGGCCCTGTATAATTGAATAGTAATGTTGTTATGCTTAGTGTACCATCATATACTTACATATTCGGATAAACGTACTAAAAGCTTATTATTATGTTCACATTCCATGTACAATAATACAACAATAGTAATATTCACATTCCTTACTGTTGATCTAACGTATCTGCTGATCCGGAGCGATATAAAAGCCCGTCCTGATGCCGGTATGTAGCCATAGTGGGTTAAAATGGGTTAGATAGCTGGCTGTATTCGCGTAAATAAAATTATACCCCAGCCTATTTAGTGGAGGTGTTTGTGTCAAAAAGTACTGAATCTTTGCAGACTTCTGCAAACCGAATTGAAAAACAACTTACATCACCGACTGTCACGCTCGTTTTAACGATCGCAACAATTGGTGCATTCATATACCTTGGATACTTGATTCAACCCGCCTATCGTGGCGACGTTCTTCCGTACACCCTTGCGTTGACGGCAGAAATATTCATCATCATCCAAGGATTGTTGTCGTTCTGGACAATATTAAGTGGACGCTTTAACCCACGCAACTTTGAGTATCACAGTGCCCAGGCAAAATTATTTGATGCGCCCATTGGCAAGTCTGCCATTAAAGTCCTAAAGGGTCACGACAGCAAAATATCACGAGATGTAGAGATGTTTGTACACCATAAATCCATTAAGGCCGATATTTTTATTCCTGTCTACGGCGAACCGATTGAAGAAATCCGTCAGACGGCAATCGCAGCCCGTAACGTTTATGGACGACACACGACCTATATTTTAGACGACGGTAAATCGGACGAAGTCGAAAGAATGGCCAAGAAAGTTGGCGTCGAGTATATCCGTCGTCCCGTGAACAACAACGCCAAGGCTGGCAATATTAACTATGCAATTTCGCATACCGACGGCGACTTCTTTTTAATCCTGGATGCGGACTTTGTCGCCGACCCGGCTATCTTGTACGAGACGATTCCTTTCTTTGAAAATGACAAGCTGGCTTTCGTGCAGACGCCACAGTTCTACGACAACCAGAATAACTTCGTCTCAACAGCTGCTAACTTTATGCAGAACGTATTTTATTCGCTGATTCAGTCGGGCAAGAACCGCTTTAACTCTGCATTTTGTGTCGGCACAAACGTCGTGTTCCGCCGTAGCGCTATCGTTGCGCTTGGTGGCATGCACTCGCAGTCGAAGTCAGAAGATATCTGGACGTCGCTACGCCTACATGAGCTTGGATATGACTCTATCTATATTTCGACCGTTCAGGCTGTTGGCAAGACCCCAGAGACACTGATGGCCTATTCAAAACAGCAACTACGCTGGGCCACCGGAAGCTTTGAAATATTCCTGCGACGTAACCCGCTGTTTCTGCGCAAATTAACAGTAGATCAGCGATTGCAGTATTTTGCGACCACCTCGTACTACTTCATTGGCTTTTCGTCGTTGTTACTCCTGCTGCTGCCGCCGCTTCAGATTTTCTTTAACCTTTCGCCAATTGCAACTACTATCCCAATTTGGCAGTGGGCGCTCATGTATAGCGGGTTCTATGTCTCGCAGCTGGTCCTCGCTTTTTACACGATGGGCGGATTCAAATTCAAGACATTGATGTTATCGAATGTATCGTTTCCGATTTATATCAAAGCCTTTTTTAACGCCTTATTCAAACGAGA
>Ga0326733_1000385_pt1 | contig 12775 bp, 11 predicted proteins | sample 14_GP2_308_FD_207946 | JGI IMG/M metagenome (GOLD analysis project Ga0326733, IMG submission 207946) | Glacier ice microbial communities from Ngari, Tibet, China - 14_GP2_30.8 | ecosystem: Environmental > Aquatic > Freshwater > Ice > Glacier | place: China: Ngari, Tibet | collected 2018-07-17 | reverse complement strand
TTGGGTGTTGGCTTATTTGCTTAGGTTTAATTTTGATATCCCAGCACAATTTATGCCGTCATTAATGCAGGTAATGTTGTGGGCTGTGCCATTACAAATAGTTTGTTTTCTGCAGTTTGGCTTATATAAAGGCGTGTGGCGCTTTGCTAGTCTTCCCGATTTGCAGCGTGTTTTAAAAGCCATATTTGTGACTTCTTTAATTGTGGTGGCCGTTTTATTTATGTTAAAACCACAAAATTTTGTACCCAGATCGGTATTGATTTTAAATCCATTACTGTTAGTTTTAATAGTAGGTGGTAGCCGGCTTTTATATCGCGCTTGGAAAGACCATAAATTATATGGCAATACTTATAAACGCGGTCAGCCAGTATTGTTGTTAGGGGCGGGTGATGCCGCTATTGCCTTAGTAAAAGATTTAGCCAAAAGTACAGAGTGGTGCGTGATTGGTATGCTTGATGACAGTACAACCATGCACGGACGCCAGTTACACGGCGTTAAAGTGCTGGGTGGTTTACACCAGCTTGCCGAGTATTCTAGCCAATTGAATGTGCAACATGCGATTGTTGCTATGCCATCGGCAACACATCAAATAAGAAAACGCGCAGTTGAGCTGGCTAATGAGGCTGGCCTTGCGGTGCTAACTGTGCCGGCATTTGATGATTTGATCAGCGGAAAAGTCAATATTTCGCAAATTCGCAAAGTCGATGTTGAAGACTTATTAGGGCGTGATGCGGTTAAGTTGGATAATTCAGGATTGCAGCATCTAATTGAGCACAACGCGGTAATGGTCAGCGGGGCGGGGGGGTCAATCGGTTCTGAACTTTGTCGGCAAATTTTGAAATATAAACCAAGCACCTTGGTTTGTTTCGATATTTCAGAGTACGCGCTTTACAATTTAGAGCAGGAATTTAGCCGCCAAAAAACCGCAGCAAACCTGATTTATGTCACAGGCGATGTTAAAAATAGTCATCGCGTCAATGCTCTACTTGACCAATACAAGCCTTCTGTTGTGTTTCATGCAGCAGCTTATAAGCATGTACCCCTGATGGAAAATGGTAATGTGTGGGAGGCTTTATCTAATAATGCTTTGGGCACGCACACTTTTGCACAGGCATGTAAAGCAAATCATGTGAAGAAATTTGTGTTGATTTCTACCGATAAAGCAGTGAATCCGACCAATGTGATGGGAGCCAGCAAGCGATTAGCTGAAATGGTTTGCCAAGGTTTGCAAGATGAGAATGCTAAAGATGACAGCAGCACGCGTTTTGTTATCGTTCGTTTTGGCAACGTGTTAGGCAGCAGTGGCAGTGTTATCCCAAAATTCAGAGAGCAAATCGCCCAAGGTGGCCCCATAACCATCACGCATCCTGAAATCACGCGTTATTTTATGTCGATTCCTGAAGCGGCGCAGTTGGTGATGCAAGCCGGTTTGATGGGCAATGGCGGTGAAATTTTTGTGTTAGATATGGGTGAGCCAGTGAAAATTGCTAATCTAGCGGCCGATATGATTCGCTTATCTGGTCTACAATTAGAAGACATTAAAATTGAATATGTTGGCCTGCGCCCTGGCGAAAAGCTATATGAAGAGCTGTTGGCCGATGATGAACAGACGATTCCTACGCCACACGAAAAACTGCGCATCGCTTTAGCGCGACCAGTAGACCAAGTGTGGGTTAAAAAATTGTTAAATTGGATAAATTCAGCCCAAGGGGCTAATGAATTAATCATTAAAGATGAGCTAAAATCTTGGGTAGAAGAATACAGTCCGCAGCAATCTAGTGTGAATCTGCATTCTGAAATTATCCATAAGCAAAACACCCTGCATTAAATTTGCATACAACAAAGAGAAGAAAATGAACTTGATACATAAAGCTGTTTTTCCTGTTGCTGGTTTGGGTACGCGTTTTTTACCAGCCACCAAAGCTAGCCCTAAAGAAATGTTGCCAATCGTGGATAAACCATTGATTCAATATGCGGCTGAAGAAGCCATTGCCGCGGGTGCGACTGAGCTTATTTTTATTACTGGGCGTAATAAACGTTCTATTGAAGATCATTTTGATAATGCTAGCGAGCTAGAAGCATCATTAGAAGCCAGCGGCAAAACAGGATTGCTAGAAACATTAAAAGCCATTTTACCTTCGCACGTTTCATGTATTTTTATCCGCCAGCCTAAAGCGCTGGGTTTAGGCCATGCGGTGTTATGCGCTAAGCCTGTGGTTGGTGATTCGCCTTTTAGTGTGATATTGGCCGATGACTTGATTGATGCAACACCTGGTGCCACCGCACAAATGGCAGCCGTTTACGCTGACAAGCGCTGCTCAATTTTAGGTGTTGAAGATGTGTTGCCCTCAGAAACCGCTAGCTACGGCATTGTTGATGCGTTTAATGTGGCTGAAAATTTGTTACAGCTAAGAAGCATTGTTGAAAAACCAAAGCCAGCAGACGCGCCATCTAATTTAGCGGTGGTAGGCCGGTATATCTTAACGCCTAAAATTTTTGATTGTTTAGAAAAGGTAAAGCCAGGCAAGGGCGGTGAAATTCAACTCACCGATGGTATATCGGATCTGATGCAGTTAGAGCCGATTTATGCGTATCGCTTTGAAGGCAAGCGTTATGATTGCGGTAGTAAGCTTGGTTTTATGAAGGCCAATATTGAGTTAGCACTTAAGCACCCAGAAATTGCAAAAGACTTTTTGGCTTATTTAAAAACAGTGCAATTGTAAAAACAGGTAATGCAGCACATTAACCCACAAGATTATTTAGATAATGCGCAGTTAATTCATCATCAGCAAGCGGTGAGCCATGCTATTTCGAGCATAGCACATCAGTTAAACGTTGATTATGCCAATGAGCAACCGATAGTGTTATGTGTGATGGGCGGAGGCGTGTATTTTACAGGCCAATTGTTGCCACAGTTAAGTTTCCCACTTGAGTTTGATTACATTCACGCTACGCGTTATCACGGCACAAGTGGTAACGCGGTGCAGTGGTTGGTAAAGCCAAAAAACTCAATCAATAATCGTAATGTATTGATAGTAGACGATATTTTAGATGCTGGCATCACTTTGAAAGCCATTGTGGATGAATGCAAACAACTCGGTGCAAAAAATATTAAAGTGGCTGTTTTAGTGGAAAAGCAATTGGATACCGATAAACCAATTTATGCCGATTATGTGGGTTTACAGGTGCCAAACCAATATGTGTTTGGTTGTGGTATGGATGTTTATGGCTGGTGGCGCAATCTGCCGGCTATTTACGCGCTGCAGGATTAAGCTTGTCAACCAAATGCACTGAAAATGTGTTTTGGTAATCTAGAAGCAGTTATTAAATATCGTTAATTACAAAAATGCTGTTTGATTTGTTGTACAGTGTCGAACCAATGACAGCAGTGATGATGTTTAATCATCAACCGAGAGGTTGGTAAGTTTTATATCTCGTAACTTATTGATTTGTATAAAAATAAAATTGAAACGAAAGTGGTATCAAAAATGCAACTGTATCCTCATCTAATCGATATGAATCGTGAGAGGAATGCAGTGATGAACAACAATACGACAAATCAAAACTGGGAACAAGTTTTTAAAGTGATTCAAAAATCATTTTCAGTTCAAAAGCACGTAGATTTTTTTAACTGGTTACAAGGCAGCGTTAATGAAGTGCTTCCGCACGACATTTTAGTGGCGGCGTGGGGTGATTTTGCCACAGGTGATCTTAACTTTGATGTGTCATCGAATATCGATGATATTCGCACACAAAAACTAATTGATGCGCCGGGCGTATTTGCCTACTTAATGTCAAATCTACACCAGCGCTGGTTAGATAATGGCGAAAGATGGTTTCGGATTAACTTTTTTGATGCTGCGGGCATTAACGCACAGTCACCAACGCCTTTTACGCGTAAATTAGTGGGTATGAACTCATTATTAGTTTACGGTGTGCGCGATACACGTGGCAAAAATGATTGTATTTATGTGTTTTTTGACAAAGCGCGCGAATTTCAAGTGCAGCATTCTGTGTTGGGATTGTTAATGCCGCATATTGATTCAGCGTTACGCCGTGTTGAATACATGGAAACACCAGCAGTAGAAGAAGAGTTGATTGAAGAGCTCAACATGGGTGGTTTAAGTGAGCGTGAACATGAGATTTTGCATTGGGTTAAAACAGGTAAAACTAACTTTGAAATTGGTATGATTTTAACCATTAGTCCTAATACTGTAAAAAATCACTTGAAACGTATTTTCCAAAAATTAGATGTGTCATGCAGAGCGCAAGCTGTTGCTAAGTACGCACCGCAAAGACATATATAGATTGTATTAATGGTAATTAGATCAAAATCACGGTCTGTGCTACAGCGCAGACGTAGCCTTGTTAATGTATTACAACCCTTGCTAGATGGCATTGCTATTCTTGGCGTTGCTTGGTTTTTTATTGAATACAATATTGGTTACTTAACGCAAGATTACGTTATTTTAATGCTTGTGTTACTTGGTCTAGTTTCAGTCATGTATGACCGTTTTGCCATTTACCGCACCAGCTCCAGCTTTGCGGCAAAGCTATTTAGCTTATTTAATGCATGGTCTGTCAGCTTTTTAGCACTATTCGTCCTCGGCTTTTTAACCAAACAAAGTCACGCTTATTCTCGCGTCTTTATTACCGAGCTATTTTTGGTAGGCTTTGTGGTGCAAAGTTGCATCCATTACGCTGTTAGAACCATCAATCGCCGTATCAATAAACATTCTCAAGTGACCGATAACGTGATTATTGTTGGTCAAGGTCAATTGGCCAATTATTTAGAGCATAAAATATCTTCTAACCCTTGGTTAAATGAGAAGGTTATAGGCAATGTATCGATTGAAGAAGAAGCAGTAGAGCAACGCAAAGAACAAGTATCTGAATTAAACAATTACCCTAAAAGTCGCACCATTCATTTGGGTAAAGTAGCCGAACTACCGGATTTAATTGACGAGCATGAAATTAATACGATTTATATCGTCACACCATTAGAGTCATCTCGCGTATTAGAAGAGCTTTATTTTGTCTTGCTAGATAAGCACGTTTCTATTCATTGGATTCCCGATATATTCTCACTCAGGCTGATTAATCACAGCGTGAAAGAGATTGCAGGTATTCCAGTATTAACGCTTTCAGAAACGCCGTTAACCGGCATGAGTAAACTGGCTAAATCTATTGAAGACAAAGTATTGTCTTTTATCATTTTAATCCTAATCATCCCAGTGTTAATTGCCGTTGCAATTGCCGTTAAGCTTGATAGCCCTGGCCCTGTTTTCTTTAGGCAAAATAGAACAGGATGGAACGGCAAAGCGTTTAGTATTTGGAAATTCCGTAGCATGCGTATTAATCAACAAGTGGCTGATAACCAGCCGCTTAAGCAAGCCGAAAAGAACGATCCGCGCATTACCAAAGTTGGCGCATTTATTCGAAAAACAAGTTTAGACGAATTGCCACAAATTTTTAATGTGCTTAAAGGCGATATGTCATTAGTTGGCCCAAGGCCGCATGCGGTACAGCACGATGAAGTTTACTCGCAGCGCATTGGTGACTATTATGCGCGCCATAATATTAAGCCAGGTATTACCGGCTTAGCGCAAGTGCGCGGCTATAGAGGCGAGACAAAAGAATTAGATCAAATGACAAAACGTATCGAATCCGATATCGAATATATTAACAATTGGTCAGTGTGGTTAGATTTATCCATATTAGTGCGAACCGCAACCGCTTTTACTGGAAAAGACGCCTACTAAGTAATTGCTGTGTTGAAGCGTTAAGTAACGCCCAGTTGGGCTATTGAGAAATTGCGGCAAAATTATAAAATCAGTTTGTAAATTTGATTTAGATTCAGACTGAATTTTTGTATTAAATGATACATTTAACAAAAATATGATATAAATCACTTTAATCTTCTTCTTTTTATAATGAAAAGGGCGATAAGCCCTTTTTTTTATATTATTGTTTGGCTTAATATTACAGTTCTACTGGGAGCGACAAAATGAATATCCACTTTAATACCAATTTCTTTTACTCTGTTTTTTTAACTAGTTTTCTCATTTCAGGCAATGCAGTCAGTGCTGAGTCAAATGAAATGTACAAATTAAGTGAAGGCGATGTGTTGGAAGTTTCTGTTTGGGGTGAAGAAAGCCTCAAAAAAGAAATCCGAGTGTTGCCAGACGGTAGCATTACGTTCCCTTTAGCCGGTCGTGTAGAGGTGGGCGGTACCACAACACCAGAAGCTGAAAAACGCATTACCGAAAAATTAAAAACCTTTTTACCTGATCCGCAAGTAACGGTTGTTATTACCAATACAAACGGCAATCTTGTTTATGTCATTGGTAAAGTTTTAAAATCAGGCCCAATTTTGCTAACTAGCCCATTAACCGTTTTACAGGCGCTAAGCCAAGCGGGTGGATTAGATAAATTTGCGGAAACAGATGAGCTAAAAGTGTTGCGTAGCACCAAAAATGGCTCAAAGGTTATCTCGGTTAATTACGATGATTTGATTCAAGGTAAAGCGCTGGAAACCAATGTGCTATTAAAAACTGGCGACACCATTTTAGTACCGTAATTTTAGTGCCGTAATTTTTGATAACATATAAAAATTTACCTAAAAATTTCTCACTGTTAAGACTATAAATTTGATGCAAAAAGTAAACATCCAAGTATTGCTAGCAAGTACGCTGCTGTTTTCTATACCAGCGCAAGCGTTGGTTATATTGCAGCAAGCATCTGTGCCTATGAATGTTGATTACGATACGAATTTAAATCTATCGCAACAAAAACAAGGCGTGTGGCGTTACACCACAGTTCCTAAGTATTCTGTTGCGGCAGTGGATGATAAAAATAGATTTTTTAGTGATTTATCCTTAACTTTGCAACGATCTTCGAACAAGAACTTGAGTGCTGATCGTGAAGATCCAAGTTTAAATGTTGGATGGCAACGTGAGCTTGAAAGAGGTGCTTTTTCAATCACGGCGGGTTACGATAAAAGAAGCTCACGATTTGCACAATTTAATACTAATGCACTGTTAGACGTTGATGGTACTGCTGTCAGTAAAACCTTAGCCGCTACCTTTAGTCACTCATTAACCGAGCGACTACGTTTTTCACTTGGTGCAAATTATTCACAAACGTTATACACCGACTCAAGCTTTGTTGACTCAACCTCTAAAACAATTAACAGCACAGTGACTTATGATTTAAATGAAAAATTGAGTCCATTTATGCAGCTTAGTTTTACAGACTTTAAGCCGGATGGTAATTTGTCTCAGCCAAGTACTTCTAAGAATTTTTCAGTTGGTAGTACTATATTACTGGCACCGCGCTGGACATTTTCACCAAGTGTAGGTGTAAACAGCACATCAACATCAGGCAGTAATAATAACGGCAATTTTAATGGTGGTGGTTTTGGCGGAAATGGTTCAAATGCTGGTTCTGGTTGGATTACCAACACTAGCTTAAATTATCTTTCTGAAAAAAGCAGTTTAGTGGCGTCACTATCGCGCTCTGTGACACCTGGTGGATTGGGTAGTCTGCAAAAAACTGATAGATTTGGCTTGGGATACACGCGCGACCTTTCTGCAGTGAGCAGGGCGGGTGTCGATTTCAATCTTAGTCAAAGTCAATCCAATTTTGATTCAGAAACTGTTCAATTGACCGGTTTTTATGCGCACGAGTTAGCGCGAGATTGGCAGATGCGCTTGATTGCTGGGCATAGAAGTCAAAAACAAAGCACTATTTCGGCTAACAATAATAATATTGGCATCTCCCTTGTTTACAATATTCCACAGTTTTAATACTTAAGAAATAACTTTTCAAATATGGCAACTGAATACGAATTAACCTTTAGTGACTACCTGTCGATTTTAAAGCGCAGGTGGCTGCAGATGCTGGCAGTCTTTATTGTTGTTTTATCGTTAGCAATTGCGGCAGCAATATTTTTACCACCGACCTATCAGTCTACCGGTACGATTTTAATTGAATCACAACAGATTCCTGATGATGTTGTCAAAGCAACTGTTACCAGTTATGCCGATGAGCGTATTGAAGTGATTAAACAGCGTGTAATGACGCGCGATAATTTGTATCGCATTATTCAGAAATACAATTTATACCCCCAAAAAATCGATTCAGAAACTACGTCTACGCTTATCGATGATATGCGTGCGAGTATATTCGTCACCATATTAAGTGCCGATGTTAAAGGTGGCGGTAAAGCGGCGTTTGCATTTAAGGTAGGTTTTGAATATGAGCGACCAGAGATTGCTCACAAAGTAGCCAATGAAATAGTGACTTTATTTTTAGATGAAAACGTCAAAGCTAGAACTGAGCGTGCGACTGAAACGACCGAGTTTTTAACGCAAGAATTGGAAACACTGCGAAAAGATCTTGAAACGGTTGAAAACAAGGTGGCCACTTTTAAACAAGAGCATTCGAATTCATTACCAGAGCACATGGAAATGCACATGACTTTATTGCAACGTTCTGAATCTGATATCAAAGAAGTGGATAGAGACTATAAATCGACCCAAGAAGAATTGCGCTACCTCGATGTGGAATTGGCATCATCCAAAGCTAATGTTAAAACAGATATTAATGGCGTTGCTGTTAGTCCAATTTCAGAGTTAGAAAAAGCCAAAGCCGAGCTTGATCGTTCACTGATTTTGTATAAAGAAACTCACCCAACCATTCGCGCTTTAAAACGCAAAATTGAGACTTTAGAAAAATCTGTAGAAATCAAGCCAGATGCCAAACCTGCTAGGCCCGATCTTGCCTCTGAACTGGTAATTGCGAAAGTACAAGCGCAAATTGAAGCGGCGAAGGTAAGATTATCTTCTTTAGCTCAACAAAGAAAATCGTTGGAATCTAAGGTTGATCAGTTACAAAGTCAGGTGACTCAAAGCCCTCAAGTTGAGCGCGGTCTGTTTACCTTGATGCGCGATTACGAAAATGCTAAATCAAAATATGAGGAAGTAAAATCGAAGCAAATTAATGCAAAAATTGCAGAGAATTTAGAGCAAGAAAACAAAGCAGAGCGATTTTCGATGCTAGAGCCGCCATTTTTTCCTGACAGGCCGACTAAACCTAACCGTAAAAAAATTATAGGGCTTGGATTTATGGGTGGCATAGGCGCCGCTCTTGGTTTGGCATTTTTGCTGGAGTCATTGGATAGAAGAGTTAGAGGGGTAGAAGCGCTGACATCATTGATTAATATGAGACCTTTGGTGATTATTCCCTATATATCAACCAGATCTGAAATTAAACGTCAGAAGAACTTTAATAAATATTTAGCATTATCGATTTTGGCTGGGATAAGTCTCTTGTTGTTGATTGTTCATTTTGTGTACATGCCACTCGATTTGTTGTTGGTTAAAATAATGGCAAGATTTGAGTAGAGATAGGTTATGGAAAAAATTAAAGACGCGCTTGCAAAAGCCAGAGTAGAGAATGCTGATACTAAAGCAAACTTCAAATCATCACCATCTGATGTTGTGAAGCATCAAGAAACAAAAGGATTTCCTAATACTGAAAATGAATTAGGAAGGATTAGCTACTTAAACACTCCAGTCATCAAGTTAGATAGTGCACATCTAGAGAAAAATAGAATCGTCGCGCAATCTAAAAGTGATATGAATAGCTATAGCTTCGATTCGTTGCGTACGCAAATTCTACAAAAAATGGAAGAAAATAATTGGCGTACCATTGCTGTGGTTTCACCTACGCCGCAATCGGGTAAAACCTTGGTATCCATTAATTTGGCGATCAGTATTGCGCATCAACCTCAAAAAACAGCGATATTGGTGGATTTTGACTTGCGTAGGCCAAAAGTGGCCTCTTATTTAGGCATTCATACCGAAAAATCGATGAATGATTACTTGCAAGATAAAGCGCCGCTTAAAGATGTGATGGTTAATCCTGGCATTGATAGGCTAGTAATTGTGCCGACAATGAAACCCGTTTTAAAGTCAGCTGAAACGTTATCATCTAAAAAAGTGGCGGACTTAATCACTGAATTAAGAGACCGTTACGATTCAAGAATAGTGATTTTTGATTGTCCACCTGTATTGAATTCAGATGATGCAATGGTTTTATTGCCGCAAGTTGATTGTATTTTGTTGGTGATAGCAAACGGCATGTCTACTCAATCTGAAATCGAAGAAACATTGCATCATTTACCAAAAGAAAACTTATTGGGTGTGGTGCTCAATAAAGCAGAAATTGAATCAAAAACTTACTATTATTAAATTTATTTAAATTTTCATCCAAATAAACACTCCTTCAAATTAAGTGATGTAGACTTAGTCTTGTCACAAAATAAATTTTTATGCACTTTTCAGGGATTAAAGAGTATGTTTCAACAAACCACATTGCCAATCACGCTTCATGATGGCATCAATTTAGACGTTAAAGATGCGCAACAATATGGAGAAAGTTTAAGCGGCGAATATTGTTTTGCTGAACCATTCCCGCATATTGTCATTGATAACTTCTTACCAGAGGACTTGATTGATAAAATACTCGAAAATTTCCCGAAAGAAAAACTAGAAAATGATGTGGTTTTTGAAATGGGATATGCCGGTTTACACAAAAGACAAGTAGACCCAGCTGACTGTAATGGATTTTCACGCCAAGTATTTGCACTGTTTAACTCGAAAGCAATGGTTCAGTTTTTAGAATCGTTAACCACAATTCCAGCATTAATTCCAGATCCTCACTATGTGGGCGGAGGCTTTCACGAAACGTCTACTGGCGGAAAATTAGGCATTCACGCTGACTTCAGAATCAATCAACAATTACATTTAAATAGACGTATTAATATGATTATCTATTTAAATAAAGATTGGAAAGATGAATATGGAGGCAAGCTGGAGTTGTGGGATCAAACAATGCAAAATAAAGTGCATAGTGTTGCTCCTATGTACAACCGATGCGTAATATTTAATACGGATGCGGACAGTTATCATGGTCACCCTGATCCTTTAACGACGCCTGAGAATGTAAAGCGTAGGTCTATGGCACTTTATTATTACACGGCATCAAAGCGCATTTATGACGACTCTGTGTCGCACTCTACCATGTATAAAGCCAGAGCAAATGAAGATGCTGCTACTAAAAAACTAATCAGACGTACAACATTAGATAATTATTTAAAAGATTTAACACCGCCTGTATTTTTTAGGTTGTTCACAAAAGTGCGCGATAAGCTCAAATTATAGTGATTTAACCCATCGTTAAATACGAATGTGCAATCTGATTTGTACGGGTAATATTTAATATAGACATTATAAAGTTGGTCCCTGTGCAAATGAATTTTTCAGAAGTTGGTATTGTTATTATTGGGCGCAATGAGGGTCAGCGCTTAATCACCTGTCTAAACTCGCTAGTAGAATTTGTTCCACGTGTTGTTTATGTCGATTCTGCTTCCACTGATAACTCTATCGCAGAGGCCAAAATTAGGGGCGCCCATGTTGTTTCTTTGGATATGACAAAAGCGTTTACAGCAGCCAGGGCTAGAAATGCAGGCTTTGACGCAATCACATCACTTTTTCCCAACATAAAATTTGTGCAGTTTGTAGATGGCGATTGCGAAGTATTAAGTGGATGGATTGACCAAGCGCAGATATTTTTAGGAAATAATCAACAAGTTGCAGTTGTAAACGGAGTTTTAAACGAAAGATTTCCAAACCATTCTATTTACAATTTTTTATGTGATGCTGAATGGAAATTATCAAAAGGTGAGATAAAGTATTGTGGTGGTAACGCCTTGATGCGAGTCGATGTATTTAAAGCCATGGGCGGTTTTTTACCAAATTTAATTGCAGGAGAAGAGCCAGAGTTATGTGTTAGGCTCAGAAAAAGTGGTTGGAAAATTTGGCATATAGAAGAGCCAATGATGCTTCATGATGCCAATATAACAAACTTCTTTCAATGGTGGAAACGTACTACCCGCGCAGGCTATGCCTACGCAGAAGGCTCAAGTATGCATCGAGCCTATCCTGAAAGGCATTGGGTGGAAGAGTCTAGAAGAGCATGGATATGGGGTTTTATCATTCCAATAACGATTATTGCTGCATGTTTTTTCAGCTGGAAATTAAGCATCTTAATGACTTTAATTTATCCATTGCAAGTGGCAAGATTAGCCATGAAAAATAAAAGTCCAAAAAACTGGCAACAAGCCTTCTTTTTAGTTCTCGGTAAGTTTGCAGAAATGATGGGGCAATTTAAGTTTTTTAAACAAAAATATACAAATCAAGACATTAGTTTAATTGAATATAAATAAGCATATTTCAAAATTTTGAGTTTGACTAGAGTAGGTAGCATAAGGCTTTTTTAGGATTGTTATAACAAGAACAAATCTACCAACTTATTGCAATAATGATACTGGTCTACTTATGCCCAATCTTAATGGAATCGTCATACATCCAGACGCTATCATCGTACCGAACTGTTTAATTTTTCAGCAGGTAGCAATCGGAACGATTTATGGAAGTGCTAAGCCAATTATTGGTGGGCATGTAGATATAGGTGCTGCTTATCATATACTCAAAGGCATGCAGTCGCCTGCTAATGAGATTAACTTAATGGTATCGCATCTATACCTGTTTTTAACGATGCTTTTTATAGAAACGTTTTACCAAACTGGTCTAAGTCGATTATATACAAAGTATTTCCACATCAAGCCATTTTGAGTTTTTCTGAATCTATTTATTGCAGAACATTAAAACAGGACGACAACACACCAAAAATTTGGCAAGCATTTGTA
>Ga0326733_1000384_pt1 | contig 12785 bp, 10 predicted proteins | sample 14_GP2_308_FD_207946 | JGI IMG/M metagenome (GOLD analysis project Ga0326733, IMG submission 207946) | Glacier ice microbial communities from Ngari, Tibet, China - 14_GP2_30.8 | ecosystem: Environmental > Aquatic > Freshwater > Ice > Glacier | place: China: Ngari, Tibet | collected 2018-07-17 | reverse complement strand
GCGCGCAAGCCCGCTGTCGACCACGATGGCGACGTCGTCGAGCGTCAGGCTGGTCTCGGCAATCGCGCTGGCCAGCACGAGCTTGCGCGTTCCCGGTGCGGGAGGTGCAAGAGCGGCACGCTGCGCGGCGGGGTCGATCTGGCCGTGGAGGCGGTGGACGATAATGTCCGCCGGCAGTGCGCCAAGCGCGTCGGCGGTGCGCTCGATCTCGGCCACGCCGGGGAGGAAGGCGAGCAAGGATCCGGGGTGGTCACCGAGTGCGCGGCGGATCGCGGCGGCCATCTGCGGTTCGATCCGTTGCGCGGTGTCGCGGCCTTCGTGGATCAACGTCAGTGGGTGGCTGCGGCCTTGGCTTTCAATCCGGGGAGGGTCGCCGAGTAGCCGTCCGAAGCGTTCGCCGTCGAGGGTCGCGGACATGGCGAGAATGCGCAGATCGGGTCGCAGCGCCTCCGCTGCGTCGAGCGCCAAGGCAAGCCCGAGGTCGCTGTCGAGGCTGCGCTCGTGAACCTCGTCGAACAGCACTGCGGTCACGCCGCCAAGTTCGGGGTCGGCCTGGAGGCGAGCGAGGAACACGCCGTGGGTCATCGCGATGAGCCGGGTCGCCTTGCCGACCTTGCTGTCGAGCCGGGTGGCATAGCCGATCGTCTCGCCCGCCACCTCGCCTCTCTCCCGAGCAATATATTCGGCGGCGGCGCGTGCCGCGAGACGGCGCGGGACGAGCAGCAGCACTTGCCCATCGCACCATGCCTCATTGAGCAGCGCCGGCGCCACCCGCGTCGTCTTGCCGGCCCCTGGCGGCGCGATAAGCAGTGCGCGCGTGCTGTCACGAAGCGCGGCGAGGAGGTCGGGCAGGACCGCTTCGATAGGCAACGGCGTCGTCATCGATCACCCCATACGGTGGCGATGGTCATGACTCGTCACGAACGAAAACGCTGCTCGGCGCAAGATATGGGGCTTTGGCAATAAGGCAGGATCGGCGCAGCATGAGTAGGGCTGTGACAGATAATCTGCCTGTGAGACAGCATGGCTACGTCAACTGGCGCAGCGCCTCATGGCAGTCGCCGTCGATCGCGATGCCGACTTCGGCGGCGATGATGGCCATGGCGTCGGTGCGCGTCATGGCGGCACGGTAGGGGCGGTCGTTGGTCAGCGCGTCATAATAGTCGCACACGGTGATGATGCGGGTCTCGCGGCGGATTTGTTCGTCTTTGAGCCCGAGCGGATAGCCGCTGCCGTCGAGTTTTTCATGATGCGCGGCGGCGATCGGGGCAAGGTCGGCGAGTACTCCGATGCGCCCGAGGATAGCTTGCGTATGGACGGCATGGTTGCGCATCTCGGTCCATTCGCGCTCGTCGAGCTTGCCAGGCTTGTCGAGGATACTGTTCGACACGCCAAGCTTGCCGACATCGTGGAGCAAGGCGGCGCGGTGAAGCCAGCGGCGCCGTGCCGGAAGGACGCCCATGCCGCTGCCAACTCGCTCGGCCAGATCGGCAACGCGCCCCGAATGCCCGGCGGTGAACGGGCTTTTGGCGTCGATCACCGAGCCGAACGCAGCGGCGATCGAATCGAGGTAATCGTCATCGACCGTGCGGCGATGCTCTCGCGGGGCAAGCGCGAGCAGCCTGGCATCGAGAAAGGGGGAAGTCAGACCGCTCCAGAAATCCGGATCAGCCGCGACCGCGCCGAATGCCCTGGCAAGTTCGGGATCGAGCCAGCTGCCGCTGCGCCGCGCGACCTCATCCATCGCAGCGGCGCGTCCGGCGTGGGAATGGAATACGTCCGCGACCTGAGCGAGCAGCGCAATGCGCGAGGCGAGCGGAATGGCTGGCCCGCGCAAATGGCCGGGGCGTCCCGAGCCGTCCCAATGCTCGTCGAGGTGGTAAATGCCGCTGGCGACCGCATCGTCGAAGCGCAGCGAGCGCGCAATGTCGGCGCCGCGCGTACAGCGTGAGACGATCAGTTCCTGCGCAATGTCGTCGCCATGCTTGAGGATGTTGCCGATGGCCGCGGCGCGGTGGCGCAGCGGGGCGGAGCGCGCGGTGCGCGAGGCGACGAAGTGGATGGTCGCGGCCAGCCCGGTGCCGACGGTCTTATAGCCTTGCTTGAAGGCGCGATCGTCGGCCTGATATAATTCGCAGATGCGAGCGGCGTTGCTCGAGCAGCCGAGGTCCTTCAGCAGGAGCGCGTAATAAAGGTCGTCGCGTTCCAAAGCGGAAAGCCCGATCGCCCGGCCCACATGGCTTCCGATCCAGCAACAGCGCACGGCGTGCCCGGCGGGCTGGCCCTCGGTGATGTCGAGGGCATAGCTGAACGCGCCGACGATCTCGGCGAGACTGACACTCTGGTCGGCCGAAACGCCGCCGATCGGTTGATGTTTCACGAACCCGCGCACTCCTTGCGGAGGCGGATAGCTCGCGTTCGTTAAAACATATTTAAAGCAAGCCGACGGATTAATGGCGCGCGAAGACAGTGGCTTTACCGCCCGCACCGATCAACATCGTCGCATAAGGCTCGCGATGGTCGCCATGCTCCATGCCGGGGGACCCCATCGGCATTCCGGCGACCGCAATGCCGATGGCACGGGGCTTTTGCGCAAGCAGGCGCTTGATATCGGCTGCGGGGACGTGTCCTTCAACGACATAGCCATTGACCATCGTGGTGTGACAGCTTTGGAGCGCGGCGGGGACCTTGAGCCGCGCCTTGAGCGCCGCCATGCCGGCGGTCGGGATGGTCTTGACCGTGAAGCCGTGCTTTTCAACGTGCTCGACCCATTTGGCGCAGCAACCGCAGCTGGGCGATTTGTAGACCGTCATCGACGCCGCATGCGCCGCCGTTCCGAGTGTGAGTGCTGCAAAGGCGATTGCCCCGAAGATGGTGTTGCGAATGGTCATGCCTTCTCCTGACGCAAAATCCCAATCTTTTCAAGACTGTGGAAAGGCGCCCCCGACGCCAATCCTGCCTGTGCTCAAGATACGCTTCAGCAGCAATCAAGGGAGCGCGGAATGGGTCGGATCTCGATGACATCGGCAATGTGGATCGCGGCCTTCGCGGCAACTCCGGCGATGGCGGATCCGGTGTGCGAATGGGACGAATGGGTCCGCCAGGCAAGCTATTCGTTGGCGTTGGCGACGATCATGCGGCCGTTGCCCAAGGCGCGCCGGCCCAAGCCCTAGTAAGCGCGCGCTACGGCGAACTCGACGGCTTCGGTCATGGCCGCCTTGGCGCGACCGGCAGGGAAAGGCGCCAGCGCGTCGATCGCCCGGCGTCCATAATGGCGAGCGCGTTCCATCGTATCGCTTAGCGCACCGGTCGAACTGATCAGCCGTGTTGCATAAGCAAGGTCATCAGCGCCTGCGCGTTCGCCCTGCATCGCCGCTTTCCAGAACGCGCGCTCGGCGTCGTTTCCCCGGGCATGGGCCAGGATGACGGGCAGGGTCATCTTGCCGTCGCGGAAATCATCCCCGCGGCCCTTGCCCATGGTGGCTTCGTTGGACGAATAGTCGATCGCATCATCGACCAATTGGAAGGCAATGCCGAGGTTGCGGCCATAGCATTCGAGCGCCTCCTCGGCCGCCTCGCCAGCTTCGGCCACGACCGGGGCGATACGGCACGCCGCGGCAAACAGAGCAGCGGTCTTGGCGCCGATGATGTTAAGGTAATGCTCTTCGCTGGTGCCGACCTGACGTTGTGCGGTAAGCTGATCGACCTCGCCCTCGGCGATCACCGCGCTGGCGTGGCTCAAGATCTTGAGCACTTTCAAGCTGCCGTCCTCGACCATCAATTCGAACGCGCGACTGAACAGGAAATCGCCTACCAGCACGCTTGCGGGGTTGCCCCAGATGAGGTTGGCGACGCGCTTGCCGCGGCGCATTTCGGACAGATCGACGACGTCGTCGTGAAGCAGGGTCGCGGTGTGGATGAACTCGACCGCCGCGGCGAGGCGGTGATGGCGCGTGCCGGGATAGTCGAGCAACGCCGCGCTGGCGAGCGTGAGCATCGGGCGCATGCGCTTGCCGCCGCCGGCGATCAGGTGCCCGGCAAGCTCGGGAATGAGCGCGACCTTCGACTGCATGCGTTCCAGGATGACCGAATTGACCGCGTTCATCTCACTGGCGACAAGCGCAAGCAATGGACCAAGGCTCGGGCCTGAGGGTGAGCCGATAGCGTGGATCGTGGCAGTCATGGAGCGCCCCTAGCCCAGCGGCGGGCGAAGCGAAAGCGGCTCACCCCGCAGGCAAGCGAAGGCGCGCAAGCAACCCACCGAGGTCTTCGCTTTCATCAAGAGTAACGGTGCCGCCATAAATTTCGGCGACATCGCGGACGATCGCCAGGCCAAGTCCGGTGCCTTCCTTGCCGGTTGTATCGAGCCTGGCGCCGCGGACGAACAGTTGGTCGCGTTGCGCCTGGTCTATGCCGGTGCCATCATCCTCGATGAGGATTTCGACGAAGCCGGCAGCTGCCGGCTCAACCGTCACGAACACACGGCCGCCGCCGTATTTTGCGGCATTCTCGACCAGGTTACCGAGCATTTCGTCGAGGTCCTGGCGCTCGACGCGGACTTCGACCGCCTTGTCCCCCGCAAGGTCGATCGTGACGTCGGGATACAAGGTGTTTACCGCGCGCTGGACCGCTTCGGCGCTTTTCCAGGCGACAACTCGCGCATGAACCGAGGCGCGGCGACCGATCGCCCGAGCGCGGGCAAGGTGGTGATCAACCTGGCGGCGCATGGTCGACGCCTCGCGGCATACGGTCGCAGTGAGGTCGGATGCATTGGCGGTGGCGGCATTGGTGATGACCGTCAGTGGAGTTTTGAGCGCGTGGGCGAGGTTGCCTGCATGACGCCGCGCTTCTTCGGCCTGGGCTTCGCTATGCGCCAGAAGCTCGTTCAACTCGTCGACTAAGGGATTAATCTCGTCGGGGAAGTCGTCGCTGATGCGGACCTGACTACCTGATCGGATCGCGGCGACTTCGCGGCGCACCCGGCGCAGGGGCCACAGCCCGTAAAATGCTTGCAAGGCAGCCAGCATGAGTAGGCCGAAGCCAAGTACCGCGAAGCTGCGCACCAGCACATAGCGCAATTCGCGAATCTGCTCGTCGATTGCATCACGCGACTGCGCCACTTGGTAACGCCAGCGGACTTTCGATCCAGGGAGTTCGACGTCTCGTTCGAGGATACGCAGGGGTTCGCCATCAAACTCGTCGCTATCGTGCTTGTGGAGCCGCGAATCGGCATGGCTGGCGTCAATCTTGAGTTTGCGGTCCCACAAGCTGCGCGACGAAAAATCCTGCTGGCCAGTCCCGGAAATCTGGAAATACGCTCCCGAATATGGCTCCAGAAATCTTTGGTCCGCGGGCGCGCGAGAAAAACGCACTTCGCCGCCGGGACCAATTTCCGATGCCGCGATCATCGCGTTCAGGACATATTCGAGCTGCGCGTCGAAGCTGGACACGATCGAGCGGCTGAGGACGCGGTCGAGTGCGTATCCGCCAAGCAGGAGGAGGACCGCAATCCAAGCCGCAGCAATGCCGATCATTCGCCGGGTCAGCGATCCGCCGCGGCGCCTTCTCCTGTCGATCGCCGCCCCGGACTTAACCGTGTCGGGGGCAGCCCCCGTCAAGCGATAACATCCTCGAGGCTGTAGCCAAGCCCGCGGATCGTCGTGATGACGTCGGCGCCAAGTTTCTTGCGAATGCGGGTCACGAAGACTTCGATCGTGTTCGAATCGCGGTCGAAGTCCTGGTCGTAAATATGTTCAATGAGCTCGGTGCGGCTGACTACCTTCCCCTTGTGGTGCATAAGGTAGCTGAGCAATTTATATTCCTGCGCAGTCAATTTGACCGGCTCGCCGGCCTTAGTGACCTTGCCCGAGCGCGTATCGAGCCGGATATCGCCGGCGTTGAGTTCGCTCGACGCATTGCCCGAGGCGCGGCGGATAAGAGCGCGCAGCCGGGCGATCAGCTCCTCGGTCTGGAACGGCTTGGCGAGATAATCGTCAGCGCCAGCATCGAGCCCGGCGACCTTGTCCGACCAGGTGTCGCGCGCGGTCAGGACGAGCACCGGCATGCGCTTGCCGTCCTTGCGCCAGCGATCGAGCACCGTAAGCCCGTCGACTTCGGGCAAGCCCAGGTCGAGCACGACGGCGTCATAATTTTCGGTGCTGCCGAGGTAATGCCCGTCTTCGCCATCGGTCGCGAGATCGACTGCATAACCCGCGCCTTCCAGCGTCGATCGCAGTTGGCGACCAAGATTGGGTTCGTCTTCGACGATCAAAACGCGCATGCAAATATCCTCAGGCCACTCAACGGTCACCAACACGCTCGAAGATGAACGGTTGCTTGTCCGCAACGAAGCTGGGGATCAGCGAAGAAAAGTCAATCGCTCGGCGGGTCGTTGTTGGGAATTAGTCGCCCGATTTGCGCACGATCCGGCCGGTGGCGGCGTCGACATCGACCCAGATCACGCGCCCGTCCTGCATATATTTGAGGCGATATGTTTCGCCGCGCAGTTCAGGCCCCAGATAGTCAGCCCCGCCCATGTGCGGGCGAACCCGGCGCTCGATCATCGGCAGGGGCATGGAACGGCCCTCCCGCGTGTTGCGAAAGGCACGATCCTGGTCACGCGGGTTCGGTTGGTCGAACCCGGCGCTGCCGAAGGCGCGGGTGACGAGCGAAGGCAAAGCCGACGCGGGGGTGGCAAACAGGCTCGACACGGCGAGTGCGAGCAGCAAGGGACGATACAGGCTCATGGCGATACTCATTTCGACAGCCCTCATATTCGCAAGGCTTTGAATGACTTATGAATGACACAAGCGCCAACTATTTTTGCCGGTTCACGATTTGTCGGACAACCCGTGACGTCGGGGCGATGCTAGGCTAGGGGCCGCGCCATGGCACCCCCTGTTTTGAGCTTTGAGGATCTTGGCCTTGTCCAGGGCGAAGGCTGGCTGTTCCGCGGGCTCAATATCCATGTCGGGCCGCGCGACCGGCTGGCGCTGATCGGGCGAAATGGCGCGGGCAAGACGACTTTGCTTAAATGCCTTGCCGGGATGATCGATACCGACCTGGGCCTGCGCAAGATCGTGCCGGGGACGCGGGTCGTCTTGCTTGAGCAGGATCCTGATATGAGCGGGTATGAAACGCTTGAGGCGTGGGTGATGGCCGGGGAGGGGGCTCCCGAGCCCTATCAAGCCGCGGCGCTGGCCGGGCAGATCGGGATTGACCTTGCGCGTGACGTTGCCAGCGCGAGCGGCGGCGAGCGGCGCCGGGCGGCGATCGTTCGCGCCTTGGCGCAGGACCCCGACGTGCTCCTGCTCGACGAGCCGACCAACCACCTCGATCTTGCCGCGATCGACTGGCTCGAGGAATGGCTCGGGCGCTTCAACGGCGCGTTCGTCGCGATCAGCCACGACCGGACCTTCCTTGCCCGCCTGACCAAGTCGTGCCTGTGGCTCGATCGCGGCGCTGTGCGGCGGGCCGAGATTGGTTTTGGCGGGTTCGATGCGTGGACCGAAGCGGTTTACGCGGAGGAAGAGCGTGCGGCCGACAAGCTTGATGCCAAACTCAAGCTCGAACTCCACTGGCTCCAGCGCGGGGTCACGGCACGGCGCAAGCGCAACCAAGGGCGGCTGGCGAAATTGAAGGACATGCGCGCCCAGCGTGCCGCGATGCTCGGGCCGCCGGGCGCAGCCAAGCTCGGGCTGGCCCGCGACGAGGTCAAGACCAAGGTCGTGATCAACGCCGAGTCTGTTTCGAAAAGCTACTCAGAGCGCCCGATCATTACCGATTTCTCGCTGCGCATCACGCGTGGTGACCGCATCGGGCTGGTCGGGGCCAATGGTGCGGGCAAGACCACCTTGCTCAAATTGCTGACCGGCGAGATCAAGCCCGACGAAGGCCGGGTCATTCTTGCCAAGACGCTCGACGGCATCATTATTGATCAGCAGCGCAAGCTCATGTCCCCCGAAAAACGCGTCCGCGACGTGTTGGCGGAGGGCGGCGACTGGATCGATGTGCGCGGGGTCAAGAAGCACATCAAGGGCTATCTGAAGGAATATCTATTCGACCCGTCGCTGACCGAAGCGACGATCGGCACGCTGTCGGGAGGCGAGCGATCGCGGCTTTTGCTGGCGCGCGAATTTGCCCGCGCGTCAAACCTGCTCGTGCTCGACGAGCCGACCAACGACCTTGATCTCGAAACGCTCGACCTGCTCCAGGAAGTCATCGCCGATTATGACGGCACCGTGCTCATCGTGAGCCATGATCGCGACTTCCTCGACAATACGGTGACGGTGACGCTCGGCCTCGACGGATCGGGCAAGGTCGATATCGTCGCGGGCGGGTACGAAGACTGGATCCGCCAGCGCGCCCCGGCGCGCACCCCGGCAAAGGCCGCGGTGCAGTCCAAAGCGACAGAGACTGGACCACGGCCCTCGCTGGGGAAGAAGAAGTTGTCGTTCAAGGACCAGCGCGACCTCGACCGCCTGCCCGCCGAGATCGAGCGCATCGAAGCCGAGATCGCCGCTGACGAAGCCGTCCTCCACGACCCCGACCTGTACACCAAAAACCCCACCAAATTCGCTGCCCTGACTGCGGCAATCGACTCCAAACGCGCCGCCAAGGACGCCGCCGAACACCGCTGGCTCGAAGTCGCCGAGATGTCCGAGGGGTTGGCGGGCTGATCGTCATCGGCGCGAGCAGAAGTGGACTGGCTACGCCCCCAGTTTATACTGCTTGATCAGATCGTATAGCGTCGGGCGGCTGATGCCGAGCAGCTTGGCGGCGCTCGATATATTGTTTTCCGTGCGGGTGAGGGCCTGGTTGATGGCTTTCCGGTCAGCGACTTCGCGGGCGGCGCGCAGGTTGATCGCGAGCGGCTCGGCGCTGCCTTGGCGGAGGTCCAGATCGGCGGCTCCCAGCGTCTTGCCGTCAGCCATGATGACCGCGCGCTTGATGCGGTTTTCGAGTTCGCGGACATTGCCCGGCCAGCGGTAGGCGGCGATTGCCTCAACCGCGTCAGGGGCAAGCCCGTGGAGATTGACGCGGTGTTCGCGGGCGTAGCGGTTGGTGAAGTGACGTGCCAAGAGCACTGCGTCGCCTGAGCGCTCGGCGAGGCTTGGGATGGGGACGACGATTTCGGCCAAGCGATAGTATAGATCCTCGCGGAAAGTGCCCGCGGCGGTCATGGCGTCGAGGTCCTGATGGGTTGCGCATACGATCCGCGTGTCGACCGCGATGGGCACGCGCCCACCGATTCGCTCGATGACGCGCTCCTGGAGAAAGCGCAGCAACTTTACTTGAAGGGGTAAGGGGATGTCGCCGACCTCGTCGAGGAACAAAGTGCCGCCCTGCGCCTGCTCGATCTTGCCTGGGGTCGTCTTGACCGCGCCGGTGAAAGCACCGCGCTCATAGCCGAACAATTCGGCCTCGAGCAGGTTTTCGGGGATTGCGGCGCAGTTGATCGCGACAAACTGCCCGGCGTGGCGCGGGCTTTTCTCGTGCACGGCGCGGGCGAGCAATTCCTTGCCGGTGCCCGACGCGCCAAGCAGCATGACCGACACGTTGGCGCTGGCAACGCGCTCGATCGTTCGAGCGACGGCGAGCATTTCGGGGGCGGCGGTGACGATCGAGCCAAGCACGGTCTGCGTTTCGCTGGCGGTGAGTTCGAGGCGGCGGTTGTCGGCTTCGATTCCAGCGACGTGGAAAGCACGCGCCACGATCAGCCCGAGCTCATCGATATCGACCGGCTTGCGATAGAAGTCGTAGGCGCCAAGCGCGATGGCCTTCAATGCGCTTTCGCGAGCGCCGTGGCCCGAGGCGACGATGACCTTGGTGTCGGGCTTGAGCGCCAGTATCTCGGTCAGCGTGGCAAAGCCCTCGGTCGTCCCGTCGGGGTCGGGCGGCAGGCCAAGGTCGAGCGTGACGACGACAGGCTCATGCAGCCGGAGAAGGTCGATGGCCTGCGTACGGTCAGTCGCGGCGACGACGCGATAGCCTTCATAAGCCCATTTCAGCTGACGCTGGAGCCCCTCGTCATCCTCGACGATCAACAGCACGGGGAGGGCGATTTCGGTCATGCGGCGATCTTTTCGAAGAGGGGGAGGGAGATGGTGAAACGGGTGCCTTGGCCGGGGCGGCTTTCGACGGTGAGGCGGCCATTCATGGCGGAAATCAGGGACTTGGCTTCGAAGGCGCCGACCCCGAACCCACCCTTTTTGGTCGAAGCGAAGGGTAAAAACAGGCGATTGCGCACAAAATCACCGTCCATGCCTTGTCCGTGGTCGATAATGGCGATGGAAAGCTGGTCGCAATCGCGGTCGACGCGGACGATTACCGCGGCTCCGGGCGGGCTGGCATCGACCGCATTGTGGAGCAGATGCCCGATCGCCTGACCCAAAGCCGCCGCGTCGGCGACCACCCAATCCCCGGCATCGCCATGCAATTGCACATCGTGGCGATGACGCTGGGTAGCGATCGCGGCGCCAAGCAAGGGGCGAAGTTCGACCGCGCTCAAGCTGACGTCGCGCGGCTCGCCCGTGGGCGCAATGCGAAGCAGCAGATCGTTCATCTTGCCGACCGAGGATTTGAGCGTGGCGATCATGTCGGCGCGATAGTCGGGATTGTCGGCGTGACGCTCGGCATTGCGCGCGACCAGGCTCAACTGGCTCACGAGATTCTTGATGTCGTGGAGGATGAAGGCAAAACGGCGGTTGAAATCGTCGAACCTTTGGGCATTGACCAGCGCCTGCTGGCCATGCGCTTCGGCCAGGCTCGACGCGGCCTGCCGACCGGCGGTGCGCAGAAGATCGTAATCCTCCCAGTCGAGCGCGCGATTATAGTCGGGCGCGGCAAGCACGACGAGCGCCACCAGCCGCTCCTGGTGAATCAAGGGAATGCCGGCCCACGCATGGGGCTCGGCAAGCAAGGGCTCGGGGATGGCAAGCCGGGCGTCACGCGGTCCGTCCCAGCCGCTGCGCCGAGCCTCGAAATCGACGATCCGACCGTCGTCGGCAATGGCGCGCCAGAACAAGGCGGCGGCCTCGACTCCGACCCCGGCGCCCGGGCTTGGGCTGCCCGGCCAATTCCAGTCGGCGGCGACTTCGAAGGAGCCGCTGTCGTCCGAGATAAGCAGGACCCCGCCCGGCACATCGAGCATGTCGGCGAACGCCTTGACGACGCGCTCGCCAAGCGGCGCTGCCTGGGGCCCCCATGCGCCCAATGTCTCGGTAAAGCGCAGCCATTCGGTGCGATAATCATAGCGATGTTCGAACAGATGCTTGGCAAGCTTGACCTTGGCCCAGCCGCGCGCGCGGGGTGAAGGAATCAGCACGACGGCGGCGATGGTGAGCAGGACCATGATGGTGACGGCGAGGTTGCGGGTCCAGTCGACCCCGCTTCCGCGAAGCGCGGCGGCAACCACCGCCATCAGGGCGAGATAGGCGCAGATGGCGAGCAGCGACAAGGATTGGAAGGTGGCCGCACGCGACAGGCGAACCCGCCAGCCTTCCCCGCGGGCGCCGCCCAGCGCGATCATCGGCGCGGTTGCCGCCACCGCCAGCCCGCGCCAGTCGAACAGCCCGCGAGCGGCGCCCGGGTCGACATAGACGACGGTGTAGAGGTTGATGTCGTAAACCCACATCAAGGCAAGCCCGAGCATGGCCAGGCGAATGCTGGCGCGGCTGGCGGGGGCGGCCTGGCCATAGAGGTTGTGGACCAGCACCAGCGCGCCGGCCGCGGCCGTGAGGCGAAGGAGGATCGCGGTCGAGCGCAAGGCGACGTCGGCCGCGCCGGTGCCGGTCATCAAGGGGAGGGCGTCGAATATCAGTTGCAGCCCAAGGACGCCGGCGACCGCGGCATAGACCGGGCGCACGCCGCGCTGTCGCCTATCGGCGCCATCACCTTCCACGCCATCGCCCTCGGCGAGGCGGTACAGCACTCCGAGCCAGACCAGGTTGCGCGCGGTTTCGGCATAAGCGGCAAGGATCGAATGCGGATCGACCGCGGTCAGCCATGCCCAGCAGGCGGTCAGCGCAAGTGCCGCAAGCAACATGCGATGTTCGCCGCCGATGCGGATGCCGCGCCGCAATTCCCACAGCACGAGCGCCGAATAAAGCGCGGCGGCAAGCGCGTGCGACCAGAAAGCGACGAGGGCTTGCATCAGGCTGACACTGTAAATTCATCCGACATGCGCGCAGTGTCGCAAAACTTTACAAATGATATGTGAACGCCGCGGTCGTTGGCCTCGTTTTTCTGTCGAGTGGGTTGGGCGCAGCGGGGGGACCTTTTAGGTTGCTCCTTATGGATCGGACGTTTCGGCCGGGAGGGATGAGGTTTGTCGCTGCTGCTTGTGGGCAAGATGGAGCGTTGGCGTGGCCTGGCTTTGGCGGTAGTGGGGGCACCATGATGACAATGAAAAATGGCGGGCGTGTTCGCCCGGTGATCCTGGCCGGCGGCGCGGGCACGCGGTTGTGGCCGATGTCGACCGCGGCCAAGCCGAAGCATTTGCTGCCGCTGATCGGGGATTCGAGCCTGTTCGAACAGACGCTGGCGCGGTTCGGCGACCCGGCGCTGTTTGGTCCACCGATCATCGTCGCCAACCAGGCGCAGGCCGAGGAGCTTGGCAATTTGCTCGCCCCGATCGAGGGCGCGGTGCTGATCCTCGAGCCGATGAAGCGCGACAGCGCCCCGGCGATTGCGCTCGCCGCGCTCGTCGCCGAGCCCGACGATTTGCTGCTGATGAGTCCGAGCGATCATCATATCGCCGACCTCTTCGCGTTCCACGCCGCGAT
>Ga0326733_1000383_pt1 | contig 12793 bp, 30 predicted proteins | sample 14_GP2_308_FD_207946 | JGI IMG/M metagenome (GOLD analysis project Ga0326733, IMG submission 207946) | Glacier ice microbial communities from Ngari, Tibet, China - 14_GP2_30.8 | ecosystem: Environmental > Aquatic > Freshwater > Ice > Glacier | place: China: Ngari, Tibet | collected 2018-07-17 | reverse complement strand
TACGTACTTTATACCCTGCTGCCTTGTAATCCTGTGTGTACGGGTAAAACACTTCCACTACTTCAGAAGTTTCCTCTGAGTATTTGAAACGGCATGCATATGCCTTGTACGTCTCATCAGGCACACCACGGCTATCCTTGCCACTAACCCCAGTGTACCCCTTGATAGATTCCACTTCTTCGTCTGTGATTAACTCTTTGGTCATAACTTCCTTGTCATCATACTCGTAGCTGTCATAGCCGAGTTCTTCTTTTCGTTCATCAGAAAGTACGGAGTAGCCACAAGAGAAACAGTAGCAGCCCATACCTTCACCGTAGTTCATCAAGTTGTCGCCAGAGGTGTCTAAGCCTCTAGCCTGACATTTTGGGCACGCCTCTTTTGTTGCCAATCAAGCCCCCTTATACACATCACCAAGCTTTTCCACAAGATTATTATACTTCACCAGCAGTGTAATAAACTCCCCTTGCATGCGCTCCCAATCATCGTACCTAACCCAATCACCATCCTCGGACACTTCCGTATCAAAATCATAACCATACATGTCGTAACGGATAAGCCTAGTCATCAGAACTCCACACTCTGCATAAATTGACGATCATTCTCAAAAGCTTGCGCATACCCATCAAGCTCCTGCAACACCTTCAGCATAGCCTTCTCAGCCCCTTGCTCACTATGCAGCACCTTCAACGTAGCCTTGCTAGCCTTAGCCTCCTGAGAGCGCCCCTTGGCCTTGTAGAAGCCTTTGAAGGCGTCTTCGCGTTGGATATTCCAAGCCCTGCGAGATAAGTTGCTTTGCAGGTGGCTGATGAGAGTTTGGTAGGATGTCATTAGTTTTTCTCCACAGTGATGTCGCGCCAGTCGTCTCTGAGCAACTTATTGGCTTTCTTCAGGGACTCTGCGAACTCGTCAGCGGCCTCCTTAGATGTGAAAGCTTCCATTACTTTTGTGCCCGACAAGAAGGCTTGTTGGAAGCTGTTAATCTTAGTCCACTTCACATACCAAAGCTGCACAGCTTCTACTTCTTTGGTGGCACTATTTTCAGGGACTGTCAGCTTCTTAAACCAGAGTTTCATTTAGAATTCTCCTTAATATGTTTCACTTGCTTCAGGATAGAATTGGCAAACTCCACAGCATCGTCCGGGTCCATTGAGAAGTCCATCTTGCCGTAGTATTCCCCCTTGACGCTGACATGCAACATACCAAGCCCATCACCATCTTCTTGGAGAGTGATGATATTGTCATCTTGTCCGTACAGATTAGTTACAACCACTTGGTAGAGGCTCATTTCACAGTATCCTCATCCGAGCAACCCACCAGCGTAGGAGTGTAGCCACAATAACGGGTAGTTTCCTTAAAACCACCATTAATCTGTGGCACTTGTCCCTTGCAAGTAACCATGCCATTGAAGTTACTATCACTAGGACGGCACTCAAGAAATACGCCACGTTCATTGCCACGGGTGCCATTCGAGTAGACAACAGGGAACTCCTTCTCGTAATAGCTCTTGGCATTAGCCTGAGCACGAGGGCGCTCATCGGCTGTCAGAGAGTGGCTCTTGTCTTTAATCTGCTCAGCAATGCGTTCTTCAGCAGACTTGCTGCCACATGCTGACAGGGCGAGGGATGCTAGGAGGGTTGCGAGGATGATGTTAGATTTGTTCATGGTTTGCTTTCTATTAGTTATTACGAAGGGCCAGAAACGCTGCAAAGCGAGTCATCAGATTGTGTGTGACAACATTCCAAGTGGCGTCTGGGTCTGGTACAGTTTTACGTGCAAGAGCATTTGGCAGCACGTCCAACAGGCTGTGAATACTCTCAATCTCCTTGCCAGCTTCGTCTGCGGATTTACTGTACATATCCCGATAACTGGTTTGTTGTGCCAAGTCCTTGGTAAGCTTCTCGTTATGAGCTTTCTCTTCTTCGAGGGATTTCTTAAGTGATGCGAGGGTGGGTTGTTTGGTAGTTGCCATGTTAGTCCTTTGAGGTTATCCGCTTACGCAGGATGTGAAGTTATTTTATACTGTTGTGTTGCGGGTGTCAAGGATTATCTAGCAAAGCTTTCAAACTCACTGGGAACAGTGGCATCACAATGTCTCGCACCTGCTCTGCCACAATACGTGTCTCAGCCTGCGTGTAAGACGACAAGCGTAGCACTAACATATCTGCAAAGGCTCCTAGTGTGCCACTCCAAAACCATTCAGTCATCAAATTATGAGGTAGTGCCAAGCGCGTCTGTTCGGGGCAAGCTCCCAGTGCTTTTAGTTCTTCATATACAGTCAATGAGTTGATCGTGTGGTTGTACAGCAGCAAGCTACTGATTGTAGCATCTGGTACACTACCTTGCTTGACATTAGCAGCTTTGGCACGTAAGGCATCTGGCATAAAGAATTCTGGCTCAGAGTCAACATAGCGACGGCTAATCTCATTCCAAGGCATGAACTTGTGCTTGACAAGTTGGCGTGCTACAAATATTGGAGCCTTAACACGCACACTAATAAAGCTGTGATTAAAGGGACTCTTGTGTTTGTGCTTAGCGAGGTAGTTGATAAGCTTTGTGTCAGCTACACTTAACCCTTGCACTTCCCCTGTAGATACTCCAGATTCCTCGTAATACTCCCAGTCACTCTCCTTCTCAAAGCTCACTCGTGCAGCATTAACTGTGCTAATGTCGTCGCCACAGTGGTTTACATAATCTACTTTAATATTGGCAATCTTCATACTTTGCACATCTCCTGAATCAATTGTGGAACAAGTTTGTGGGCAGCAGCTTTATCAAAACTTGCCAATTCTGTATATCCATCCTCGGTTGTGATACGCCCTTTGATAGCACCAATAGCTACTAGCACCTTGTAGACATCGTATTCCCAGCCACTATTACCAAATGGACGCTTGCCACAAAAGCCCTCACCTTCGTGCCACAAGGTTTCTAGTAGCAGGTGGAAGTATGCTCGCAAAGTTCTTGATCCAACATCTTGGAAATACGCCGGTGCGTCTAAAATTTCTTGATTAGTCATTCGCACAAATCCTTATACATGTGATAATACTCCGTCAATTCCACCAACTCATGCGTATCCTGCTCATCCCAGAGCGTCCTAGGCCAAGAGTGATGCAAAGCAAACGCATTCTTAGCATTGCCCCCTTTGGCCCAAGCACACTTGCTATTGTATGAAACAAACTCGCCAGATTCCTTGTTACGGATGGCAAAGATTTTAGTTGTCATTCTTCCACTTCCTCCACATCAATTATGCCGCTTTCTTCTGCATAATCTATAAGCATTCTATTACTGGCAGCTATAATATAAGCTTCGTCCAAGCTATCTGCGGACACTTCAAACCACTTACTAATTATGAATGCGCTCACACCATCTCCCCAAGGTCTTCCAATACTTGATACGCATCACGAATCTTTCGCTCTGTGCGAGACAACTCATTCTCCAGTGTTTCCACTTCTGATAGGAGGCGTTGCACTTCAATGCGAGCTTCAATAATAGCTAGATTCAACTCTTGTGTGTTCATTTAATAACCTTATCCTTGTACATATAGTCTGCATGATCCCATCCGAATTGCTCAGGCTCAACCCACTCCAAGTGCCCCTCGTAGATATAACCAGCTTCCAAACCTGCCATCGGGTCGCTACTCTCGTCAACACTTGGACTACCGCAGCAACCACACCCTGTAATATATACGTTATACTTTCGAGAGAGTTGCTCAAGTTCTACAATAAATGCACGTTCGTTGTTAGTCATTCTATCTCCCCAATTCTTCGATTAAACTCCGCAGCAGCATTGCCCCACACTCCCACCATCCAACTGCCACACATGTTAAGACACTCTAACATGAGGCTGTCTTGGCGTAGCTTATCATACTCGTATTGTGTGATGGTGACAAGACCATTGTTGCCGTTGTCTTGTGTTTGTTTTGGTTTCATATTAACCCTCAAAAGGCTTGACTAGCCCTGCTGCCAGAGCGTTATAAAATTTATCTACATACTCTTCAGAATACATAGCCTGCACGGCGTAGTAGTTTTCCCATACATACTCTCGGAACCACCCGCCTGAGATGCTTGTACTAAGCTTCATATGCGCCATATTGAATGCCCAACGTCGCTTGTCACCAACAAGATTAAACGGCAGGATGGCACGTTCAATGCTCAACACCATCACTTCTTCTAGCGCTCCGTACAGTCTAACAGATTCGTCCACGCTGTAGAACATTTCTTTGCTAGTGAATACTTCCGTAGCATCAGGCTTGTAATACTCGTAAGCTGGACGGTCAAGATGCTTCACAGCCTCGTGAATGTCGTCGTGCTGTACAGTGTAGATAGAATTGCTATTGTCAAAGAACTCTTTGCGACTCTGGTTGAGATTGGGGAGCTTATTGGTGTATGTCTCACGCTCACGCCATTTCAACCATTCCTTATGTGGCTCTGGCATAGCAGCCCCAGCAGCACGCATACGGTGAATATCCTGCATAGTCTTAAGAAAGTGAGGAGAGTCTTTCCGGTAGCGATGGGACATCTTGAGCATGTACAGCACACTCAAGCTTGGCAATGCCAACTCAGTACCGTAATTGTCCTTAACTAATTCACAATCCGCAAAGATGATGTCAGTCAGAGCGGTACTACTATCGTCTCCCCAACAAATTTCAAATTCACAGATACCTCTGTCAGTTTTGACGATAATCTTTTTCCCACTTTCCGCAGGGTAGTTGCACTTGATATACTCACGCTTGCCAAGCTCCTTGATGTAGGCTTGGCAGTCCTCGTAAGTCCCAAGTAGATCAGTGTCCATCGGAGCACGGCCAATATCACAATAAAAGGCCAAAGCCCTAGAGCCGAGTAACGCAAGCATATTATTCCTTAGCAGTTAGAAGAATTCCAATCAACACCATAATCGTCTGCCACCTCTTCATAGAATTCTTGGTAAGAGAAGTAGATTTCATTCCCATTAGCCAACTCCTCAGCAGACTTTAGGAGTGCTTTAGCCTGTTCTACCATATCTGCAATGGCAGCTACAGCAATTTGTTTTGCTTGCATTTTAATATCCTTGTTCATAGGTTAGCACAACGATTGATCGGAGCCATACCAATACTGCCCATCTGGCACTTCAGACACCATATTAGTCACCATATCACCAATCTGGTATTCCATGCCATTATCCTTGGCAATTTGCTTAGCGTCTACAAGAAACTGCTTAGCTTGCTCGATAAGATCAGATACAGTTTTGTGAATGGCTTGTTGGCGTTTAGCAGCCTCTGCAACTTCCACAGCTTTAGCTTGTTGCTCACGGTGTTTGTTCACCAGTGCGATTTCTTCGTCAGTAAAGTTCATATTATTCCTTAGCAGCCGATTGAGCTAGAATTCCACAGGTACGACTGATGTTCCATCTCTTCCAAGTGTTCCATAACACCGCTCAACACCTCTGGATAATCGTCATCAAAGATAGCTTGAATACGTGTAGACATAGTGTTATCCTGCTCCCGATACTCCTCATCCCACGACAAATAATACTCTACACCAGAGATGCCAGAAATAAGCTTTGCAAGATTAAGGTTATCCTCTGCGCTCTTGGCAAAATCACGAATCTCTTGCTCTGGTAGTTCCTCAACATTTTCATAATTACCTGCCACCTCGATAATGCTTGCCACAGCAGCTTCAGCAGTAGCCACAGCATTAGAGATGATTTTGGATGCGTCTTGACGCACAGCCTGTTGGAGCTTGGTCAGTTCTGCTACGGTGTACCCTGCAATTTTCATATCTTGTGTCATATTATTACCTTATTGTGAAAAGTATAAATTACCAATTTTCCTAGTGTTTTTGCCCCACGGATGCTTCCTGTGATTGAAGTAGAGGTAGTCCTCAGACAGCACCCTAGGCATCTCAGAAACGACAGTATATCGCACTACCGAGGCCATGTCAAGCTTCTTAATACGCTTCTTACGCATGTACGGATACTGGCCTTTCTGCCTAAGCACCTGACAACCTGTAAGACCTGTAGTAGCTATCCTATTCTCGAACACATCTAGCACCGCCCTAGCAACCCCCTTAGTCTCTCCACGGCTTTCTTTCCACAGCATGTAAGCTGCACAATGCGTTTCTGTCTGTGCTAAGGCAGGCGTAGCTGTTAGGAGAACTATCATCAGTAACCATTTCATACTTTCTTAACCTCTCGCTCATCTTGAGCACGAACGTCAATACTAATACAAGCCCACTTATCCTTGTGCTCTGGTGGCACAGCCTTAAGAATGTGATTGCACTCGGTAGCTGTGTCGAAGGATTTCATAAGCACAAATATGGGCTTGTCTGTATTTGGCATCAAGAGTACAAGAAAGATCATAAATCCGTTCATACAAGCCCCCATCCAAGCTCTTGCCGAGCACGTTCATCAATTGTCTTGCCGTTGTCAGCGTCGTAGAATTTCTCAGCTTTGCTCTCTGCGTAGCTGGCCTTGCTTTCGCTTAGAAGCTGTGCTACAAGCTGCTCATACTGCTCGTGGCCCATAAGTTGAAGAATATTAGTGCCCCACATAATCTGCACCTTAACACCATTCTTGCCACTAAACCAGAGAGTGCTGGCGCATGTAGCCCCAAGAATGCTCACGTATTCAGCACACCCCGGCTCATCATATGTCTCAGGGATTCTAGGTTCGTATTGATAGGAGACATCTAAGAAGAATGGCTCAGTGTTCGTCACATAGCCAAATTCGTAATCGTTGACATACATGGACAAATGTCGAATGTAGAGCGACGTGCTGCCCCGACCTTGTGTGAGTTTGTTCATATTATCCTCCCATGAGTTCTCGTGGCGGCTGGCTATCCGTGTGCTGCTCATCCAGCTTCAGAATGATGTCTGCCAGTTCGCCTGCTACAATAACTGCTGCCGAGCCAATGTAGGCGCTGGAGTTGGCTGCAACCTTTGCCGCGACTAGCGCTGTTACGATTTCAATACGTGTCATCACATCACCCCCAGCACAACAATCACAGACACTGCCAATGCTGCCCACACCACCACCACTGCTGCAACGAGCGGACGAAGGCTGCGAGGGGCTTGTTCGCCGTAATAGTCTACGTTCATTTAAGTTTCCCTTCGTCGTAATCTTCAAACGTAATGACAGCTTTTACATGCTGCATCTTGCCACCCTTAAAATACTTTCGCCATTGGTCGCCCTGATCCTCTCCATCACCCTCTAGTGTGAAGGTAACTTCTGGGAACATGTAGGACACTTGCCGCATGTCCTTTTCATGGGCGTACCACTTTACGTCATAAAGCTCCAGACTCGTACCCCATGAATACTCAGTTACTTCCCACAGAGTGTCTACCAATTGCTCATACTTTCCACAGCAGCAATCCGTGCTCAAACTGTAATTTGTACTATATCTCATAATTCCTCCAATAAGAATACCCCTTGCGGGGCTTGTCATGCTGCTAAAAAGTCTTAAGCCCCGCCAATGCCATCGTCGCCCAAGTCAATAGTCAGCACATCAAGCTCCTCATACATCGTATACCCCTCACACACCGTCACCAGCATATCACCTTGTACGTTGTTGCTATCTTGTGCAAGCTGGCTAACCAAAGCTGCGAATTCGTTGTTCATTGCGTTCATGTAAGTCTCCTAAATTATCTGTAATGTGTTTGTTATGTCGTACGTTTGTGTTCGACTGATGCCATCTTGCGCTTCGTGAAACGCAATGTCAACACTTTCTGTTCGATTTCTTGAAATCAATTAGTTTCTTGTCGGAAAGGCATCATTTGTAGGACTAAGTGTGGTATGATAGTGTTCTTCTCTAGTAGGGCGTATGCATAGGTTGTAGGCGTTGCAGAGAAGTAACACAGGTGGGAGATTTCTCAAAGACATTTTTGCCACGTTTTGAGGCTTGCTGCACAGCACTGAAAATTCTTTGAAGAATGTGCTTGCAAGAACGCTCAAAGATGGATATTATGAAATCTCTTAAACACATAAGGGAGTAGTTATGGAAAGCTTCAAATATCAAGGGACGCCAGAGCAGATGGCAAAGGTGGCAGAATGGGCGCTGAAGAATGGTGCTAAGTGGTACAAATTTCAGAATAAGTATTCTGAGCAACACAATGGGTTGGCATATTGTAATGATTACGGAGGGAGTGACTTACTATACATAGACTTCTATAATAGTGCCTGCGAGCCTCCCCTAACCCTCACACCAGAGCTAGAGCTTGCCATTTTCGGACGCACAGAGGGCATCACAGGGAAGATTGAGGATGAATGGATTGAGAACACTGGGAAGATGCCTGTAGAAAGTGATATTTTGGTTGACACCAAGTGGGATGATGACGCTGGGAACGAGCTTGGTGATCCTGCTAACATGTGGAATTGGAGTGAGGGTGCAGGCATCACACACTGGCGGCTGCACAAGCCTGACAGCGAATGGTTTTCGGAACCGAAAACAAATTACGTGAAGCCTGAGACGGCTGGGAAAGTTGCTTTCACGAATGACAACGTTCCTGTGAACATTCCTGAAAGCACGTCCATAGAGGTTATGGAAGCTTTCCGGTTGAAGGGCACGGCTGGCCTTATCAAGTCGGACGGAGGCTCATCGAGCTATTACAAGCTCACAATCAAGACGAAGGATGGTAGCTTTGAATGCGAGACAGGTGATGTTATTGCTGCTATGGTTGGGAACGACTTCTGTTTGGGCAATGCTTTGAAAGCGCTGCGACGCATCTGGTGTGCCAGTGAGGGTGTTGGCAAGGATGGGATTGATATGAAATACGACTCCAACAAAATTTCATTTTTCGTAAAAGACTTCATTGAGCGTCAGGAGCGTGTGTGATGGCACAACATATCGACGTAGACGGTGGCAAGTACACAGTGGTGATTCACGACAGTGGGCACATGGAAGCCCTGCGTCACGGAGAACCTTGGCGTAAAGATTTGACAGGGGATGGGCTTGTGTATTGGCTCGCAGTGGAGTTGCAAGAGGCTCGCAATAAGCTAGACAAATATGGTCCGTATTTACAAAGATTGTATGGAGGCTGAAGCAATCTTGAATGGCAGGAAGCCACAGCATCAGGATTGATCTACGGAAGCCTAGCCGGTAACTCGCTAGGCCCACCCGAAAAAATTAGGCTCTTATAAGAGGAAAATTCTCCCATCTGTGCTAACATACCCTAACGCTAGTCTACCCCTATTTCCAAGGAGAAACACATTACATCTGGGTAATAGCTGCCCCTGAGCAATAAGTCTCATAAAATTTAGAGGGTTGGCACTACAACCCGTCCTCTTCAATATAGCAGCTATTCCTACAAGTGCAAGGACTTATTTCCTACTGGCATTTTGCCAAGTTTCTTATCCCCGCACAAATATTTGCATTCTGCAAAGGAATCTGCTTGCCTATTCCTTGTGCATACCATACAATCCTCTTAGTTAATCCGGGCGTCCGTTCGGAAACGCACACAGCCTGTCAAGGCTCGCACATAAGAGGAACGTATGTCATCTGCAAAAACCCCTAAGCCGCCTAAGAGGCTCCCACGCCGTCTAGAAGCTCTAAACATCTCACAGCTATCAGAGATTTCCTACTGCATAGACTGTATAGACTCTAGAACAGGCGAGCGAGGGCACTTTGCATATGACGATGACAGGTACTTACAGATGCACGAGCACTTAGCTATTAGCCCTATCTTTAAGCACTTAGATGAGTTCTACGCTTGGGCGCGTGCTGAGGGCTTCCCCTATCACAAGCTAAAAGCAATGTTTGTACTGTGCAGAGATTTCGAGTAATGAAATTATTTTAAAAAATTTAAGAAATAGCTTGACAGGTAGTTTAGACATCTGTAAAGTTCTACTCATGGCAGCGAAACAACGGTGCCAACAACTAACTTACAGCCAATTTGGCAAACTCTCTAAGGAACTTAAAATGAACACTTCACAAAACATCGCCGGTAACACCAACGTCCTCGCAGCAGCCCTTCATTCGGCCAACCTCCTCGCCATCGAAAAGGCTTCTGTGCAAGCCCCTATGATCGTAGTAAGGCAGGATTTGTTGGGCAATCGTTATGTCTTTCTGGTTGACACTCACGACCGTGTGAACAACACGATTAAGTTCTGGGACGGTAAGAAGGGCAGCAAGCCTGCTGATGCGCCCATCCAGTTCTACAAAGGCACAACTCCAATTGAGAACGAGGAAATTCGGAAAAAATTGATTCAAGATTTCTCGAAAGAATTCGGCCACAAGGAGATCGTTGTACGCCAACGACTTGTGAAGTTTAGCGCAGCGATGGAGCGAGATGAGCAAGGTCAAGCTGCCACTGTGGACGTGAATGACTTCAAGACTCGTCTGCTGGCGGCAATCACGAAGGCTATTAACGAGACTCTCTAAGAACAACATCATACTGAAACCCCCTTGGCCCTCTTCGGAGGGCTTTTTCACGTCTGAACATCTAGTATTGCTAAAATAAAACTTGACTTCCAGCAACTCCTGTGCTATAATAGAACTTCTATTTGGTAAGGAGACTTATAATGGTTGACAAGGTAAAAGCAGTAGCCCTCCGTGAGCAGGGCTTAAATTACGAAGAAATCGCAGAGCACCTTGGGTGCTCTTTTTCATGGTGCGCCATGAACCTGCGGGACACAGTTAAGGGTTCGGGGAACATCTACAAGGCACGAGAGGAGGCCACAAAAGATAGTATCATTGCCATCCTCAAAGACGCCCTTGCACGTTTGGAGGCCGTTTGAGTTGCGCCGTGCTAGAGTGCGTTGGCACAGTGCATAGAAAAACTCGAACGAGTTATAAAAATGACTTTCTCGTGAAGTGCCACACTTGCGCACTCGATCCTGAACTGTTTGGTGATGCAACTTGGCCTGTATCTAGGGCCAACCACCGAAAGGGTGTTATCCCATGTGGTTGTGGTAGGACCCCTAAGTGGACAGAAAAGCAAACTAGATTGAGGGTGGAGAGGACTTGCGAACACAAAGGCTACACCATAAATGGTTGGCAAGAATCTTGGGACGGCATACGCACTAGGATAGATTTAACGTGTCAGAAGGACGGATACACATGGAACACCTGCGTAGGTGATATTCTGAACAAGACGCGGCGAGGGTGTTCTTTGTGCAAGGCTGTGAAAGGTCGTATGTCGGAAGAGGACTATATAGCTCGGTGGGAGAGTTCTGGAAATTTCCCAAATGGATCATTCCGTAGGTTGTTTGGAGAAACCGCAGGTAAAGCGAAACTCCGTCCTTTTTGGAGTTATACTTGTTCTGTCTGTGCAGATGATGAGTACACCAAGGCGGGCCTTTGTACTGGAGAGTTTCGTGCTAGGGCAGGTACATTGGACGTGGGCCATCAGCCTTGCAGGTGTTCTAAAAAGGTATGGCTTACAAAAGAACAAATGGAGTATCGTATCACACAAGACACTACAGTAGGATTTAAATTTCTGCATTGGAACGAGGCTTACAGAGGATTTGAGACGAAATTTACAGGTGAGTGCGATGTCCACGGGATTGTGGAGACAAGCTACGAGCATAATAACTCTGGCACTCAGATGGTCTGCCCTGAATGTAGAAACAGGCGTGTAGGGGGCTTCAGGAAGGATTTACCGGGGCATGTTTATGTTCTTAGGACACAAGGTACAAACACCTTCACGGGGTATGGCATCACAAATTTTAAACAAGTTAGGTTGGAGACGCACCACCGAAACTTAAAGAAAGTGTCTTCTGAAATTGTAGATGTGATAGTTTTCGACTTGTGCGGAGAAGGTGCAGAGGCTACAGAGAGAGAAATAAAGAAAACATTCCCGCTTCACTCCCAAGACATTGAGGGTTTTAAGCGCGAAGCCACCTTCGCCCATCTCTACGAGGATGTAGTGGCCTTTGTCAAGAGCCTACTACCGCAAGCAACACCTGCACTTGCTTAGGAGCAAACCGTTCACATTTTCGCCACGTTTTAGACGTTTCTGAATATTTATAGACTTTTAAGAGTAATCCCTTGCGTAAGATAGGAAGTGTGTTATTATTATCCCTGTCGAAACGAATTTAACAGGAGTCTCAAATGAACATCTCACTCTCAGCCGTAAAGAAGGCTTTTCGCTTGTACGCACATAAGAACGTTGACAAGGCCACCCTGCGCCATAACGTGACGGCCTACTGTAAAGCCCTTCAATTACTTGGAGAGAAGCATATCCTCGCCAAACAGGTGCAACGCTTGGCAACGCCTCGGAGTCATTAGCATGAAGTACGAAGACCTCTCAGTTGGAATGCCTGTGCAAGATGGTTCTATGATAGGTTTTGTAGCCGAGATTTACAAGCGCACTGTACATGTGTGGTGGAATATTAATGGCAGTGACAAGCTGATTTATGATTTAAATCATTTGCAATTTCTTTCAAGAATTAACACACAAGGGGCTAACATGCCTAGCAAGAAAACTAATATGAAAACTAGAATGGAAATTAACACGCCAGAGGATATTGCTGCTAAGCGGGGTGGGGACAACAACCTCCCTAGCGAATTAACCTGCAAGGTTTCCTCCGGGGGCGATCTGAGCGATGACCAAATTCGTGCAGTCTTCCTCGCCAACGGCTTCACCGTCAAGGAAGGGCAGGCCGACATCAAGCCGTACGTGTTCGCTGCCGCCCGCGCTATCGCAGCCCTCGCCCAACAGTGTGTTGTTGACACACAATCTCGCGCAGCCACAGCAGCGACGATAGGAGATGCAATCCCTGCAGAGGGGGCGAAGGGGGGGGCGCTCAATGACGCCCTGATGCAATGCTGCACTGACCTGCCCGAAGGCTATGCCATTGTTATCAACGCTGAGCAGGGATACGG
>Ga0326733_1000382_pt1 | contig 12794 bp, 22 predicted proteins | sample 14_GP2_308_FD_207946 | JGI IMG/M metagenome (GOLD analysis project Ga0326733, IMG submission 207946) | Glacier ice microbial communities from Ngari, Tibet, China - 14_GP2_30.8 | ecosystem: Environmental > Aquatic > Freshwater > Ice > Glacier | place: China: Ngari, Tibet | collected 2018-07-17 | reverse complement strand
TTAGACATACCGTGAGTTGTGTTTCTATTAACTATAGCTTCCTTTTTCAAGCAGCCACAACTGCGGTTATTGCCAGTCTCTAGTTGAGAAGTGTAGCAAACCTTTTCGTTACCGCAATCACACTTACACAACCATTTAGCATCGCTAACTTGTTGGACTACTGTCAAACGCTCGTACTTATTACCTAACATACTAACCCCTTCACAGGTTGTTTATAAAATTGTTTTAACTAGAAACTCTGCAAGAATCTGTGAAGGTTGTCCTCTCACAAAGCCCCTAGTTAAAACAACGAAAACTCAGCTACCCCGAAAGATAGCCAAGTTCTTTAATCGTGCTATGCGGCCACGCTGCCTATGCCTACATAACTTGAGCACACATCCTTGCGCCCCTCACCACTATAATCCTCTCGGACTATCCTTAAATTAGTTGACGGTACGACCGTCTGCGGCCTGTGCAAGCAGGACTTTACCCTCGGTAGCGATACTTCAGGTTCTTTTTAGCCGCTTACGCAGCCGTGTAATAATAAACATTAATACGCCACAACACAGCAGCACCCGGAATAGGTGCAACAACAGTGGTAGCTGTATTAGCCACAGACGACTTCAAAGGAGTTGCCAGCACTAAACTCTCATCACGTTGCGTAGCACCTGCTGCCATTGCATTACCAAATGACCATGCTAAGCTACCGGGCAGATTTGTCGTAGTTACGTTCAGAGTTGCACTACCTGCCAATGCCGCCGTAGCCGTTCGCATAACCTCGATACCTGTGATGTAGTGAAACAGCCCTGCACCGGGGGCTGGTAGTGTTGCCGTTACTGCTGTGTTTGCAACTGCTGTTGCTGTCACTGCTAAGCTTGCTGATGTCAGTGCGCCAATGCTGTTGCTACCAGATGGTAGTGCTGGTAGGCGAGTGACATCTACAGCCAAGCCATTAGCAACAGACGCCCTTAATCTATCCCAGCTTGCCCCGTTATACCCCATCAAGTGAGATAGAGCCTCTTCAAAGTCATTGTCGTTGGCACGAGCATCCTGTGGACGTACTGAAGACCCTTTAGTGTAATCTTTATTGAACTTGACTTGTAGCCGAAGTGCTGTTTGTGCTGCACCACCGTTGGTGTACACAATACGGTAAAATTTACTACTAGCGGCAACACTAAATACCTTACCCGTACTCGCGGGAATGGTGTAGGTGTCGGAGATATCCCAATTAGTGCCATTGCTCGACTGCTGAATCTGGAGTCCGTCTACTGCGCTTGCTTGGTCTGAAAATACTGTGACACGGATATCCGCATACTCGGTAATGTCTTCAGCAGCCCCTGTAAAGACTCCACCAATTCCAAGCGCTACCGCTGAACTGTTGACCGTGGAGATAAAACCATCACCTGTGGTACTTAGGGCACCACTGACAGGTTGTGTCGTCTGGAAGAACGTACCTGTGACTGGCAAGCCATTAACAGAGTCTACATCCCGCAGCACACCATCACTACCAAAGCCCACTTTAATGCGTTGAACCTTCTCCCCTGTGACAATGGCTACACCGTTCCGTGTAGTGATTTCATCTGTGGAGATAATGTCGCCAGTGGCGGGGAGTGTTGAATTGTCAGCCATGAAGGCTCCTTATAATTAGTGGGCCTTGTGGCTATGTTCTGTACAGCACGGCAAGAGCCGACTCTGTAGACCGGATGCGGGACGCTGTGTTGGGTAACGCGAGGTGCAGTCTGAACGGCTTTCACGTCCTCACTGGCAGTCTATCCTGCAATTGGCGTTATCTTGGAGCGGGATGTCAGGATTGAACTGACGACCTTCAACTTGGAAAGATGTTGCTCTGCCGCTGAGCTAATCCCGCATTATTCTGGCGTGTACTTTACGTGTCATCGCACCCCTTCGTCACCTCATTAAGCTGAGTGATAGCTAGTTCCAGTGCTCTATACTTACCGTTCAAGTATCAGCTTACCCGGATTCTGGTGCCCTCGGCTTATCCTAAAGACCTTCTTACGAGGCTTAACGATAGGGGCTGTAGCATGTTTGGTAGCGGATGATTGGATTCGAACCAATGACGCATAGGTTATGAGCCTACTCTTCTGACCCCTGAATTACACCGCATTTGATCTTGACTTATCGGAACGGCTAGTCTGCCGGTTGAATTCTCGACTCCGACTGTGATTCAACAGACCTTTCTGTTGCACAGGAATTCACAACTTGGTGCTGGCTAGAGGCCACGATCCCCTTACCTCAAAATTACAAATTTTGCGCTCTACCCGATGAGCTAAGCCAGCTATGTCCTAAGCTTCAATAATATTCGAGAAGTTAATCTCAGGAGTGTCATCCTGTTCCAACTGCGATGGTCCACCAAACTTAACATTGGCAATGAGCCTCTGAAGCTCATCTAGGTCTTTCAGCTTGGTAAATCTCTCAAGATAGTCTAGCAAGGTCTTACACGCATCGTGAGACACTTTAGGGTCTTCACTCTCTACAAGCTTCATCAGCTTGTCTACGATGATGTCAGTTTCCTTACTGATTTTCTTGATAACTGGTGCTATGTCATGCTTGTTTGTCCGAATGAAGCCAACTTCACGCACCTTTAAATGTTGTCCGATGGTAATCTCCTTGAGTGTTTTTCTATAAAAGCCCTAACCTCAAGGTAGTGCTCTGGTGATGTTGCCTCTGTCACAAAGCCGCTGATATCTTGTGAGTACAGCTTAAAATTCTGCTTAATTCTACGTTCAATCTCCGGCGCTTCATCCCCGTCAGTTTTAAAAATGCTATAATCATCTATAGAGAATCCGTCCCTACTGAGGTTTTTCCTGTGCTCGGCCATACGCCGCTTTGGTACATTTGAAATGCCAAACCCGGTAAATCCTCTCCCACCTAACGACACTGCTTTTAATACGTACAAGTAGCCGTCTTTACTGGGATTATAGCCTCGCCTTGCACAAGCTGGGCAACCATGCTTCTTAGATAAATCCCCGTAGTTAGTGTACCAATTAGGATGGTTAACACAGGACATTTGCATTCGTGTTGTTCTTCCTACATAACTACCATCCCAACCTAAGAATTTATAATCTGGAGTGGTCGATAGCAGTGAGTTTATCCTGTATACCTGCTGTTGCTCAGTAAAAGCGTAATTAGCGGAACAGCGGCAGGCTTTAATTCCTAATTGAAGGGAGCCTGAGTATGCCTCAAAGATTCCGCTACAAAGCCCGTTCTTAACGAACTCATCTGAACTACAACAAGGGCAATTATAATTCCAGTAAGACTGTTCACCTGCTGGTGTCTGCCGCTCAGATTTCCAGAATCGAGTCCCGCTTAAGAATTTTCCAGACTTTTCAAACAAGTCAATAAATGTACTATCATTTTTAAACAAACTGTTTGTAGTAGACTCTCTACCGCATGACGGACAACCTCTGCCACGAAGAAAATCTGAGATACGTGTTGTGCTCCACTGGTCATGTTTTGGGCATGATAAATTCAACTTTGTAACTGCCCCTTGATACGCCCCACCTGCGAATCCAAGAAATGTATAGTTCTTATCTTTACAGCGCTCTAGTACTCTGCCTAATTGCTCAAGTTCGTTTGACATATCAGCTTCTTTAGCTCTAATACAACGATTATATCATAAAGGGGTGCTGTTTGTCAACTGTTATTTACGTGTTATAACTCTGACAACAATCTACCAGTTGCTTTATAAGCAATAAATATATCTTGCATTTCCCGACACCCTGTGATATGATAGTTCTTAATTGCACCGCACTTGACACATCACCTTCTGCAAAATAAGCCTTGACTACCAGTTTCTGCACAGCTACTATCAAGCCTCATCAACCTAATATTGGAATAAACGTGCATCAGGCTCAACTCACCGCTTATTACAAGGACACTAAAAATGTCTTACATAACTTCACTGCTACAATTGCCACTGACCCGGAGGGCGTCACTGAGGAGGACGTACAACGCCTACAACAAGAGGTTGTAATTGCGTTAGCTAGTGACAACACTATCTATAAGTCTCCTATTATGGTGCTTGTCAAAGGTGGCAAGGTATGAGCATCCTAGACGAATTCCTCCTAGAATTTGAAACCAACGAGCAAGCTGACAACATGCATCACAGCTTGTATTTTATTCCCCAATGTTACAACATTGACAACCAAGAGGACACTCTTAATGACTGAAAAAACTCTCATCAACCCTAATCTATACGTTCTGTGCCAAGAAGCTCAAGAGCTAATCCTAGATGGCTACCGCTTCAAAGAGGGCTTCCCTGATATGTATGGGTGGCAATATCATGCTATTTTAGAGAAGGCTGAGCAAGAAGAAGCACCTAAGTCTGTTGGTCGTCCTGTTAAATCTGCACCTAAGTAATAACCTTAAGGATTAAAATGAAACGTAAACCCCGTACTCCCGCCTACAAAGCTGAAGATCAAGAGCGTGTTATCAAGGGTAAGTTCATGCAGGAGCGCGTAGAGAAGGTTATTAATAAGCCTCTTGTGCCCCTCAACGAGCGCCAAGCTGAGTACATTCAAGCGATTAACGACTACGACCTTATCATTGCAACTGGCTATGCAGGTACGTCGAAGACGTATATTCCAGCGACTATGGCGGCTGACGCACTACGAAAAGGTATGATTGATAAGATTTATCTGTGCCGTCCTAACGTGTCCGAGTCACAGTCGCTTGGCTTCTTTAGTGGTGATGTAGACCAAAAACTGTACAACTGGCTCATGCCCCTGATTAGTGTTATCCGTACTCGTATGGGCACAGTGGAGTTTGACATTGCACTTAAGGAAAAGAATATCGAGCTTATCCCTCTGGAAACCATCAAAGGTAGCAGCTTCCCTAAAGGCAGTTGGGTGCTTGTTGACGAAGCCGAGGATTTGACTATCAGCGAACTTAAGGCAGTGACTACTCGTACAGGCGGGTGTAAGATGATTCTGAGTGGCGATACGGCTCAAAGTGTTCTCAAGGAAGATAGTGGTTTGGCTAAGTTCCGCAGTATGGTGGAGCGTTCGAGTAGGCTTCAAGAGCATGTAGGGTTTGTCTGCTTTGACGACTACTCGCACATTGTACGGAGTGCTTTGTGTAAGAACTTGATTATTGAATTTGATAAGGCGGGGTACTGATGCATCAGGGGCCACGACAAACTATGTTTGTAGGTGAGATATACCCTACAAAAACTTCTGGTGTTATTAGAGTTGTAGATTACAAAGGAACTAATTGCGTAACAGTGGAGTTTCCAGATGGTAGGCGAACAGTCACATCAGCTACACAAATTCGCCTAGGGTCACTTAGAAATCCTTTCCAACCAGTAATCGAAGGGGTTGGATATCTGGGAATACCTTACAACTCTTATGGAGTACCTATAGCACAGACACCAGAGTACAAAGCTTGGGTAGGGATGTTAAAGAGGTCTTATAGTAGCAAACATAAGGCCGAGTTCACAGCTTATCAGGGCGTTGATGCATGTCCTGAGTGGAACAACTTCAGCGTCTTTGCGGACTGGTTTAAAAAGCAAGAGGGCTTCGACAAAGGGTGGCACTTAGAAAAAGACCTCAAGATTAAGGGTAATAAATTGTATTCGCCAGAAGGTTGCTGCCTAGTTCCACAAGAAATAAACAATATCCTACTCCTACGAGACGGTAAGAGAGGAAAATGGCCTGTTGGTGTTCACCTATCTAAGCAGGGGCGGTTTATCGCTCAAGTTGGTTTAGGCTCTAAAAACACTTACATTGGTTCGTATGACGATCCGGTGTCTGCGTTTAAGGCGTACAAGATACAAAAAGAAGCTCATGTCAAGGAAGTTGCTTTACACTGGCAGGACAAGATAGCACCTGCTGTTTTTAACTCACTTATGAATTTTACTGTCAATATTGACGACTGAGGTAAATTATGAACAAACGTAACAAAGACGAAGACAACGAAGACCTGATCCCCAAGTGGCCTGCGTTTGAGCTTCTTGCTAAGCCGTCCTCAGTGGATTACATTGCCAACATCAACAAGGAATTTGCACACTCCGAACAATTCGATGATATTGTGTACTCTATGGAAAACGCGAATGAAGGGGACACGTTCTTTATCCGGCTCACCACTCCCGGAGGTGCTTTGCAAGCCGTCATTCCACTTCTTAATGCTATGAACAACACGCTCGCCGATGTGCATGTACACGTAGATTCGGATGTAGCTTCTGCTGGCACCCTAATTCTTATGTGTGCAGATAGTGTCAGCCTTAATGACTACGTAGAAGTTATGATGCATCAGGTAAGCTTTGGTGCATACGGAAATGGTCACAAGGTGGAACAGCAAGTAAATCACACCATGAAATCGAGCAAGAAGCTTTGCCGCACTATGTACAAACACTTCCTTACCCCAGCAGAACTTGAGGCAATGCTTACAGGGACAGAGTGGTATTTCGACAAGGAAGAATTTATCGAGCGCTACAATAATCGTTCTGTAAAGCTTATGGAGGAGATTGAAACTCAGATTGCAGAGATGGAAGCGGCAGCTAACGCCCCTGTTAAGAAGCCTCGTAAGAAGTTTCCTAAAGCTGTTGACGTTAGCGAAGAACTGTAATACTATAGGCTCACTTGCTCACGGGCAGTGAGCTTTTTCTTTTAGGGATGTCAATGGATAACTATTATGTGTACGCAGCAATGGATGGTGAAACAGTGTGCTATGTTGGCAGTGGAAAAGGTAGCAGATCGAATCATGTAAATAGTGGCAAGTCTCATAGCAAACTCCTAAATCAGCACGTATTCACAAAGGGGCCACTTTCCGTGGTCAAAATTAGGGAGCAACTATCTAATAATGATAGCTTGAGGTTAGAACAAGGATGTATTGATTTACTAGAACCTTTATACAATGTCGCCAAGAAGGTGACATGGAGGTCAGAGCCAACTAATTCTCTCCCACCTTGGCCGGATGTGAAAATAGAATATGACCCTTTACCGTGTAATTACAATGGATGGCAAGTATTTGCAGATGAGTTCTTTGTCGAAGGTTCTTGTGAATACTGCACTGCCGGTGATCTAGAGTCTATCGCAAATTATGAAATGAATATCGTGGACAAGGATAAACAGTCGTCTGTAGAGTTCCCTAGCAGTAGATACACAAGCCTTCTTCCAGCCCGAACACCTTTTAATTGGGAGTTAACATGAACGCTAAAGAAAAGTCGCAACAGCAACAACTGTTCGACAACATACGACACTTCATCAGCACGAAGCACCAAGTGCCCAGCTACCTTACACTCTGGGAATTAGAAATGATATTAGGGGCATTGAAGAATGCTCCAGAAGGGCATCTGAAATGAAAGCATATTTTATTGTTGTAACATACGACACTGGCGAGAAAGAGTTCTGCCAGATGGGAATCTCCGATGAGGGCTATGACACAAACTTCACCACTAGCCGAGAAGTGGCTGAGCGAATCCTGTCACGTATGATGAGGATGTTTGAGGGTGATGGGCATGAGTTTGTTTTGCATGAAGTTACCGTCTGAGGCCGGATTATGAGCTATTGCCATTTCAGCACAAACAACTATAAATGCGATGTCTGGGCATACGAACACCAAGACAGCTACTGGGTGAGGCTTGCCACTCATCGCATAGCAGGGGGTGTTCCTAAGAAGGATTTTAGTAGCCCTGACACTATTTATGACAGCCACAAGGAGTTGGCTACGTTCATGGACACATGTATGCGTGTGCCTATTGGTCTTAAGTATGACGGCAAGCTTCTTAAGTTTGAGACGCTTACGCATATGCTGCACGGGTTGCTAGACTTGGCAGAGATGGGGTATGTTGTGCCGCAGGGTGTTATTGATGGGATATTGTTAGATTTGGAGGAGTTGGATGAGTAGCAAACGAGAAAATGTGCAAAACGCAAAGAAAGTGCATTTGCATTGGGCTAGTAAGGTAGAAAATAATTACGCTGTAATGGTTAAACTCCTTGGTGAAGATGCCTGCGAGTACATCCGGCTAGGTGGTGGAGAGCAGTGTTACGCATGTGGCTCTGAAAGCCATTTACACAAGTGCCATATCATCCCTCACGGGTGTGGTGGATCAGGTAAGAATGACAACATATTCCTTATGTGTCTCCGATGCCACCAAGATAATCCTGATTCTATTCACGAGGATATGTTCTTCCACTACGTTCGCCATCGTCGCAGCCACATGAACTATTGTATGGACTCAGTGTTCAAGATATTCAAGCAACTGGAGTTAGAGGCATCCGAAGATGAGCTTGAGAAGATCAACCGCTTTGGAGGCTTGTCTATGGACGAAATGCTTGCCCACCACGAGTCTATGGACAACCAATCAATCTGCACAGGGTTGAACAATCAAATGTCAGTGAGCACATCCGTGATGGCCTTATGGAAAAACATCATGCTCAATTGGAACCCACCTTCACTTGCTTCTGTGCAGCCTCCTCTAATTTGACCACTAACTGAACTTGCTGCTTGCTGTACGTCTCCACATACTCTGGCAGCTTGTCTTTCCACTTTGTGTAAACTTGGTGGATGGATGAGCGCTTCACTTCGAACTCCTTCTCAAGCATTTCAAACGTTGCTCCCTCACCCTTCCTAGCACACATAGCTTTGAACACGTCTGGGGCGATCTTCAAATAGCGTCCAAACACTTTCCCCTCTGCGCGAGCAGCAGCCACGCCTGAAGCACTCCTCTCGATACATTTATCACGTTCCATTTCTGCGATGAGGGATAGTAGTGTGATTGCCATCTTACCCATTGGGGATGTTAGGTCTACGCCATCCAAGTCCATAAGGCGTAGATGAACACCCTTCTCACGGAACTTGCGGATAGTGTGCAGGACATCTTCTGTATCACGTCCAAGGCGATCTAGGCTCACTGCAAACACCGTGTCACCCGCTTCCACTGTACCTACCAACTCTGCGAACACAGGGCGGTCTAGAGCACGTACAGAGCCGCTTACGGCGTGTTCGATACGCCATTCATCTACCATAACTCGTGCTGCCTCAATCTTATTACGCTGATGGTCCGTAGATTGCAGCTTGGTAGAACAGCGAAGGTAGGCGTATGTTTTCATGTTCGTCTCTCAGGTGAATTTCAATGAAGTCATTGTGCCACCTTGTCCGTAATCTGTCAAGAACTATTTTGGACGAGGTGGTATTTTACCTGAAATTTTTATAAAATATTTTTCAGCTAAGGTATTACGAGATGACACCTGTAAAGAGGGTCTGGAAAGTATTTGCAGGCTGATTTGATGTGCTTATAGGAGGTGATTGGCAAGACTGGAAGTGACTCTAAAGTGGTGCTATTTGTGTAAATTTTTATATTATTTGCAAGGTATTTTGTGGTGTTTTGCGAGTGTTTTGCATGCGTTTTAGGGTGCGATGGTTGGTAGGAAACTGCTAAAAGTCGCAAGCGTGGTTTAATAGAGCAAGATGCGTGCCAGCACAACGTTGTCAGAATGGTAAAATATTGTGCGCAATCTATTGCTCTGCTGTCATCATTGCATGCCCTGATACACGGTCTGTCCGCAATGTGTTCACCTTATGGATGCTTCTAGGATATTCACAATACGTATAGCTCCTACCCTATCACACCGAAGTAGCCCTACAGCCGTATGAAGATGGCCTGTCTTGCCCCTATCACGCTCCCCTGCTGGCATACCCCTGTCCATGTCTACTCGACGCCCCCTGTACGAATGTTCGCGTATGTCAAGGTTGATTGATAGTGCTAGAATGACAATCTTTGTTGCCATGCTGTAACAATTGTGTGTTTGGCAAGTGTTACTGTGAGGGAATTGTTGCTACTATGTACACATATGAATGGCTGTTCACATGTTACAGGCGAAGAAGGAAGGCACAACGGATCGTTTGATTTCTAGGTCACCCGACCTATTACCACTGTCCTACCACCCTCTATCAGATTACCCTACCACTCGGTATCATATTGTTATCTACTACATAGCACATGTATTACCTTCTGACACACCATACTACTACCCTAAGGTAGCACATAGATTGCTATGTCCTAGCAATAGCCACTACCATACGTTAGCATACACTACCACTACACATAGCACGCCTCTATATAACTAATAGCTATATACGCATAGCCCCTATATAACCGCCTCCTAGCCCTTGCCCCTCTCTGCTATGCCTATACCCTGCTATGTGCGTATAAGCGCCTCCTAGCCCTCTGTATAGCCCTCCTATAGCCCATGCCATGTAATGTAAGACCCATAAGAAGAAAGGCGCTATGCTCTCGCATGCGCCCCCCTGTGTTATGTGCTCCTGTATGGCATAGCGGCCTGTGTACCTACCCTACTAGCCCCTATTCTCTAACGCACTACTAAGCCTCACATCTATCACGTTCCTAGCCTCATCAATACAACGTATGCTCACCGTATCAGGGTTACACTGTCGTCCTAGTGCGTACTGCTCTGCATACAACGCCATCTCATGCTGTCCCATAGGAGCCTTCGTAGTCACTGATAACCGGCTCCATTGCTTCCTATCCTGCCTGCATTCATATGTGTACATGGTAGTCTCTCTATGTGTTGTTATAGCCCCTTGCGGGGCAGCCTTGTTAGTCTTTCAATTCGGCAATTACCTGAGCAATAAACTTCTTAGCTCCGTGGCATGCCATCGAATTCCACTTGCCATTTGCGAAGTACTCACGACGATTAGGCTTACCCGGTGTTACCAGAATACGGTGAGGCTTTACACCGTCGATAAGGTTGCTGTCCATCTGGTAGGCCATTTTACCGTTTGTGCTGTAGATGCTTGCGTTCATGATGTTTTCTCGGTTGGTTAGTGCTGCTCGATGTATTTAATTATACGCGCTTTTAAGATTTCACCAAGCACTATCTACATTTATTTAGCGTTATTTACATGCGTTGTATTCTGTCTACAGCTACGTATAAGACGCCGACAGGTGGATTATACAACCGACCCTCGCCGCTGAGAAGATCATTCTCGCACGGCTTAAGAGACATTGCAAGGATTATTCGCTGCGCTCGTCCCTACTTCGTAGGTTATTTACAGACAAAATAAAAGCCCCGAAGGGCTTGTTTGTTACCCTCTTACAAGGGCATTTGCTTCTTTAAGATACCGCAACATAGCGGCCTCACTCTCAAAACTGCACACAATGCCGTTGGATACCTTAACACCGTATTTCTCCAACTTAGAGGCCAATTTCGTACGTGCTGTCTTTTCCGTAGCGTAGCCATCATGGTTTGCACCATCCACCACTTGCACCGAAAGACGACCAACACTGTTGTATGTGTAGAAACCGAAGAATTTGTTATTGGTTGCGTTCATGGTGTTTTCCTTTAAGTGGTTGTTGAGTCGATGTAGTAATTATATACCTATCCCAACAGAACACAAGGATTATTTTCAATTACTTGAAAACTATTTCACTATCCCCTACCCAACTCAATCCAACCTCTGTGCCACTGGTAAGCCTCAACACTCTCTAAGGCATACGGATTGTCATACCAACTTACACCCTTGCTGTAAGCCTCTCCACCACGTTCGTATGGTGTCATGTTGAAACGATCTTTATAGCTCATCTCACTGTCCCGAAATTACAACACTACCATCCTTCATCACCTTGACAACAAACACCATATTAGGCGCATACATCGTCAACCCTGTAATAGCGCTCTTCCCTGTACTCTCCCCAACTACTTCCACCTTCATACCCTTGTCAGACAACATCAATTGATAGAATCCTGAATACTTCGTTATATCGCTCATCACAACACGCGTTACAGCCTCCACAGCGGCCCGTGGTGACGTCGCATTAACATAACCTATACTCTGCCCTTCTAGGAGCATGAAAGCGCCTGTGAATGGCTTAGGGGCCGTTGTAACGTATTGGTCCACTAATGCTGGCAAGGCTGCTTTCACATCGCGTGAATGATCCTGTATAGGCTCGCTACTACCGCCCCCGCATGCTGTCAAGAAGAGGGAAGCGGAAAGAATTGCTAGGAAAGAATGTTTCATGATTATTTATCCTTGTTATGGTTTGTCCATGCATTGTGCCATACAGCATTACGTTCCTTATGCTCTGCTGCTTGCTTCTTAGCAAGAATGCTTGCAATGAATTCTTCGTCACGCTTGCGGGTTGCTTCGTTCATGGCTTTGCCCTTATTTGTTAGCTTGCAATTGACGGAAAATGTACTCGTTAGCCTTGAACATCACACATGCTTCGGCCTCTTCTTTGTCCATACCAGCGGCAACCGGACTATTACGCTTTACATAGTACACAATGTAGCATCCATTGTTAACATTGCGGCGCACTACAAACGGGCTATGTGCCTCGGCTTGATTGGCATCACTGACGAATGTCACACGTTGGTTTTTGAGCATTTGGATAAACATAGCTTGCTTTCGTTGTTCGCTTCAGAGACACCAGTATTACATGGATTGCCATACAGTGCAAGGATTATTTACATCTACCGTAAAGTCTTCTGCACAAATAAACAAGCCTCGTAATAACGGCGTATAGCATTTTCAGCGGCTTCTAGATCTGCCTCTGTTCGATACTTACCATTGTATTTATGATGCTCTACAGCGGCCTTGTAGTAGTTGTCCAGTAATGTTTGTAAGGTCATCACACTTTGTCCGAAGGAAACAACACATTATGACATACATCCTGCACCGACAAATGGAAGTCTTTCGATCCATGCTTAGGCCACCCCTTAAACTGCAACACTGGTAACACGTTGTTGACAATCCACACTTCCCGGCTGTCTACGTCTAAATCAAGATATTCATATGCATTGATGTTGCAAGTTTTAGCATTACCCATGATGTAC
>Ga0326733_1000381_pt1 | contig 12808 bp, 11 predicted proteins | sample 14_GP2_308_FD_207946 | JGI IMG/M metagenome (GOLD analysis project Ga0326733, IMG submission 207946) | Glacier ice microbial communities from Ngari, Tibet, China - 14_GP2_30.8 | ecosystem: Environmental > Aquatic > Freshwater > Ice > Glacier | place: China: Ngari, Tibet | collected 2018-07-17 | reverse complement strand
CTTAATAACAGAGCCTTTAAACATACCAATAAAAACATAACGCCTCTTAATATCATTCAACAAACTAAGCACAGTTAAATATTAGCTCAGAATTATTTAATGCACTAGTTATTAAATGCGATTAACACTTAAATATCAGAAACCTGATGTCTAGATTCATACCAATAACTCTAGTGTGTTAAAATGCCTTGGCTAAATTTTATTTAATCAGAGAGAAAACAGCATGTTAATTAGTAACGCATACGCCGCTCCAGCTGCCCCGGGTGGCGATTTATTGAGTTTTTTACCGATTTTGGTTATTTTTGCTTTGTTTTACTTTATGTTGATTCGTCCGCAAATGAAGCAAGCAAAACAACAAAAAGCCATGATTGACGCACTTAAAGCAGGTGACGAAGTGGCAACAACAGGTGGCGTTATTGGTAAAATTATTAAAGTGAGCGATAACTTTATCAGCGTTGAAATTGCCGCTAATACAACGGTTAATGTGCAAAAACACGCTGTGCAAACATTATTACCACCTGGCACCATCAAAACCATTTAGTCTTTAAAACCCATTTAAACCAATAACTTACTACTAAATATAATCTGCTAATTTAGTATTTTTGAGCCGCATTTATGAACCGCTACCCTACCTGGAAATACATTCTAATTGCCGTCGTTATTCTGATTGGGCTGCTGTACACCATTCCCAACTTTTTTGGTGAATCGCCTGCTGTACAAGTCAGCCCAGCCAAATCGTCGCTTAAAGCAGATGCCGCTTTACTTAACAAAGTGGAAGCAACGCTTAAATTAGCCAATGTGCCTTTTAATGGGATTTATTTGGATGCCAGCGGCGTAAAAGTGCGTTTTGCCGACCCTGAAGCGCAAATTAAAGCCAAAGATAAGTTGATTGCCAATTTAGGCAAAGATTACACAGTAGCGTTGAATTTATTATCTCAAACGCCAAATTGGTTATTAGGCATTGGTGCTAAGCCAATGTATTTGGGTTTAGATTTACGTGGTGGCGTGCACTTTTTGCTGCAAGTGGACATGAAAGCGGCATTAGATAAATCGGCCGAAAGCAATGTGGGCGATTTCCGCACCGCGCTACGCCGCGAAAAAGTGAATTACTTTGGTATTTCGCGCGAAGGCCAAAACGTGCAAGTGCGTTTTAGCGACACCAAAGAGTTAGAAGCCGCGCGCAAAGTATTAAGCAAAGATTATCCTGATTTAACGTTTAACGATTCAACCGATGGCAAAGAATTTGTGTTAACCGCCAGCATTGGTGAAGCCGCTAAAAAGAAAATTCAAGAATTTGCGCTTAAACAAAACTTGCAAACTCTGCATAACCGTATTAATGAGCTAGGCGTAGCCGAGCCAATTGTTCAGCAACAAGGTTTTGACCGCATTGTTGTGCAATTGCCGGGCGTGCAAGATACCGCAAAAGCCAAAGAGATTTTAGGCCGCACCGCTACGCTTGAAATTCGCATGGTGGATGAAGACAAAAAAGACTTAGCCACACTTGAAGCCGCCGAAAAAGGCCAAGTGCCATTTGGCGACGAAATGTTTAGAGATCGCGATGGCAACCCGATTTTAGTGAAGAAAAATGTGGTGTTAACGGGCGACCGTATTACCGATGCGGGCCCGGGCGTAAACAACCAAACCGGTGGCTCAATTGTTAACGTAACCTTAGATGGCCGCGGCGCTGGCATCTTTAAAAACGTAACGCGTGACAATGTGGGCAAACGCATGGCGATTTTGCTGATTGAAAAAGGCAGCACAGAAGTCATTACCGCACCAGTGATTAATGAAGAAATTGGTGGCGGACGCGTGCAGATTTCTGGCATGGATAATACGCAAGAAGCCACTGACATCGCCTTGCTATTACGCGCTGGCGCGTTGGCGGCGCCAATGGAAATCATTGAAGAACGTACCGTTGGCCCAAGCATGGGTGAAGAAAATATTAAACGCGGCGTGCATTCTACCCTTTGGGGCTTTGCGGCAATTGCGGTGATGATGATGATTTACTACATGGTATTTGGCGGCGTTTCAGTGCTGGCACTGGGCATTAACCTATTATTGCTAGTCGCCATTTTATCTATGCTGCAAGCTACTCTTACCTTGCCAGGTTTAGCCGCAATTGCGTTGGCGCTAGGTATGGCGATTGATGCCAACGTGCTGATTAATGAGCGTATTCGCGAAGAGCTGCGTAATGGCAATACGCCACAAGCCAGTATTCATGCGGGTTACGACAGGGCGTTTGATACCATTTTAGATTCTAACGTAACGACATTAATTGCAGGTTTAGCGCTATTTATGTTTGGTACAGGCCCTATTAAAGGCTTTGCCGTTGTGCACGTTTTGGGCATTCTTACCTCAATGTTTAGTGCTGTTTTAGTATCACGCGCGATTGTGAATCTGATTTATGGCTATCGCCGCAAAGTAACCAGCCTTTCAATTGGTCAAATTTATAAAGCTTAATTGCTGCTTTTTTTAGATAGAGTAGATTATGGAATTATTTAGAATTAAAAACGATATCCCGTTTATGAGCTACGGCCGTTTAACCACGGCTATTTCGCTTGTTACCTTTATTTTAGCGGTATTTTTTCTTGCCACAAAAGGCTTAAATTACGGCGTGGATTTTACTGGCGGCACGGTAATGGAAGTGAATTACCCGCAAAGCGCTAATATTGACAGCATCCGCCAAGCGGTTGATTCAATTGGCTTAAAAGATGCCACTGTGCAAAATTTTGGCACTAGCCACGATGTGCTGATTCGCCTACCGCTTAAAAAAGATATGTCGATTGCGCAGTTATCTGAAACGGTGACAAAAGCATTAAAAGCGGCTGACCCAAGCGCCGAAGTACGCCGTGTAGAATCTGTAGGCTCACAAGTGGGCGATGAGCTTTATGAAAGCGGCGGATTGGCTTTATTGCTGGTTTGTGCCGGCATTATGGCTTACTTGGCTATTCGTTTTGAATGGCGTTTTGCAGTTGCCGCCATTATCGCCAATATGCACGATGTGGTGATTATTTTAGGCTTTTTCGCCTTCTTTCAATGGGAATTTAACTTAACGGTACTGGCGGCTATTTTGGCGGTATTGGGTTACTCAGTGAATGAATCGGTAGTGGTTTTTGACCGAGTGCGCGAAAACTTCCGCAAAATGCGTAAGGCTACAGTGGTACAAGTGATTGATAACGCGATTACCCGCACCATGTCGCGCACCGTGATTACCCATTTAATGACACAAACCATGGTTGGCTCTATGTTGTTATTTGGTGGCGAAGTGCTGCACAACTTTGCTTTAGCGCTCACCATTGGTATTTTGTTTGGTATCTACTCATCTGTATTGGTCGCTTGCCCAATCGCCATGTGGCTAGGCGTTAATCGCGCCAATTTAATTGGTGATGTTGAAAAGAAAGAGTCTGACAAAAAAGACGCTGACAACGCCGCCGAAGCTATTTCTCAATAGTAAAACACAAAAATTAATATCTTAACTGCTTGATTTTTAAATAAATAAACAGGTACACTGCGTACTTGTTTATTTTAGTTTCAACACTCCTTGGATAATATTCCGATTCCCTTCCAGCTTGGCATCCTAGCCTTGCTTCTACTTATTTCTGGCTTTTTCTCTGTGGCTGAAACCAGCCTTATGTCGCTTAACCGTTATCGGTTGCGGCATTTAGTTAAAGAAGGCAATCGCGGTGCGCGTTTAGCCAGCAGCTTGTTGGCTAAAACCGACAAACTACTTGGCGTGATTCTGCTCTGCAACAACTTTGCCAACGCGGCGTCGGCCACACTAGTCACTATTATTACTGTTGAGTTATTTGGCGAGGGCGAATGGGTGTTGATGATTGGCACCTTATCCGTCACTTTTGCTATTTTAGTCTTTAGTGAAATATCGCCCAAAGTAATTGCCGCCGCCTACCCCGAAAAATTAGGGATTTTATGTAGTTACGTGTTGTACCCGCTACTTAAAGTGCTGTACCCAGTGGTGTGGTTTGTTAATTTGTTTGTAGAGGCTTTGCTTAGATTATTCAGAGTAAACATCAACTTTAGCGAAAGCACGCAATCGTTAACCATGGATGAATTGCGCAGCATTGTGACCGATGCTGGCCACTTTATGCCAAAAAAACACCGCACTATTTTGCTTAATTTATTTGATTTAGAAAAAATTACCGTTGATGACGTGATGACGGCACATACGCAAGTGGAAGTGATTGATTTTGACGCGCCAATTGACGATATTTTACAGCGCATTTCAACTAGCCATCACACCCGCCTGCCCGCGCGCGAAGGCGATAACGAAGAAATTATCGGCATTATCCATGTGCGCAAAGTAATTAATCAGCTGCGCAGCTATCAGCAAGATGCCGAAATCAGCAAAGAAGCCTTGCGCGACATTATTAGCGAACCCTATTTTGTGCCGTCTGGCACGCCGCTGTACACGCAAATTCAACAGTTTCAAGAACACCAAGAGCGCATTGCTTTGGTGGTAGATGAATATGGCGAATTTAAAGGCCTGGTAACGTTAGAAGACATTTTAGAAGAAGTCATTGGCGACTTTACAACGCAATCACCCAGTCGCGTTGGCAGCTACCGCAAAGAAACCGATGGCAGCTGGCTGGTGGATGGCAGTAGTGCCTTGCGCGATTTAAACAAAAAACTCAATCTTAACTTTCCGCTAGATGGCCCGCGCACGCTAAACGGCTTGATTCTTGAACATTTTGAAGATATTCCAGAACCAAGTACCAGCTTTAGAATCAATAATCATACAATTGAGATTATGCAAACACAGGATAGAATCGTTAAAAGCGTCAAAATCTTTCCTTAAATAGACTAAATTCAATAGCCCTACTCAAATTAGGCTTGAAATTTTTCGCAGTCGGCTCAAAATACAATTAAGTATTTAACAAAGCAGCACCCTTACAAAGTAGCAAATGGCTAACATAAACCCTAATCAAGACCTTGCAATTAAACCCAGCGCCGTTAAACCAAAACTGCCGGCGATGCATAAAGTATTGTTATTAAATGACGACTACACGCCGATGGAATTTGTAGTTGAGACGATTGAACGTTTTTTTAACAAAAACCGTGAACAAGCGACGCAAATTATGCTCAAAGTGCATACAGAGGGAATGGGCGTATGTGGCGTTTACCCGCAAGATATCGCGGAAACCAAAATGAAACAAGTTTTAACGTATGCCAAAGAATCGCAACATCCGTTACAGTGTGTAACAGAGCCAGCGTAGGCTGGCGGTAATCAAATAGTGCCAGCGTAGGCTGGCAGTAATCAGATAGTTCCAGCGTAGGCTGGCGGTAAATATAGCAATTAGCTAAGACGTGAAAGAAGTAAAAGTATCAGCCTCAGTTTAATGAAAGTTAAGGTAAATAAATGATTGCGCAAGAACTTGAAGTAAGCCTACACATGGCATTTATGGATGCGCGGCAGAAGCGTCATGAGCTGATTACGGTTGAACATTTGCTATTGGCGATGATTGATAACCCAACCGCGGCAGAAGTGTTGCGCGCTTGCGGCGCAAAATTCGATGTGCTGCGTACTGAGCTTAACCACTATATTGAAGAGCACACGCCTACCGTTAGCGGCACTGAAGAAGTCGACACGCAGCCAACTTTAGGCTTTCAGCGTGTGATTCAGCGCGCCATGTTGCATGTGCAATCTAGCGGCAAAAAAGAAGTGACTGGTGCCAATGTGCTGGTGGCTATTTTTGGTGAAAAAGATTCGCATGCGGTATTTTTCTTGCATCAACAAGGTATTACGCGCTTGGATGTAGTGAATTTTATTTCGCACGGCGTGGCTAAAATACCAGAAGGCGATGCAAAACCAGAAGGCGCTGAAACCGAATCTGAAGCAGAAGCCACACCAAATGGTGCGCTAGAAAATTTCACCCTTAATTTAAACGCGCAAGTATTGGCCGGCAAAATTGACCCGTTAATTGGTCGCGGCCCAGAAATTGAGCGAGTGATTCAAACATTATGCCGTCGCCGCAAAAATAATCCTTTATTAGTAGGTGAAGCAGGCGTGGGTAAAACGGCGATTGCCGAAGGTTTAGCGCGCCGTATTGTTGAAAAAGAGATTCCAGAAGTATTGGCCAATGCAACCGTGTATTCATTAGATATGGGCGCATTATTGGCTGGCACCAAATACCGTGGCGATTTTGAGCAACGCTTAAAAGCGGTAATGAAACAGCTGGCTGAAAAACCAGAGGCGATTTTATTTATTGATGAAATTCATACCTTAATTGGCGCAGGCGCTGCTAGCGGCGGTACTTTGGACGCTTCTAATCTATTGAAACCCGCCCTTTCAAACGGTACGCTTAAATGCATTGGTGCGACCACTTATCAAGAATATCGCGGTATTTTTGAAAAAGATCATGCGCTTTCACGCCGCTTTCAAAAAGTGGATGTGGTTGAGCCAAGCATTGCTGAAACGATTGAGATTTTAAAAGGTTTGAAATCACGTTTTGAAGAACATCATGGCGTGAAATATAGCGCTAGTGCCTTAACCACGGCAGCAGAGCTTGCGGCCAAATATATTAATGACCGCCACTTGCCAGATAAAGCGATTGATGTGATTGATGAAGCTGGTGCGGCGCAACGTATTTTGCCTAAAAACAAGCAGAAAAAAGTCATCGGCAACAAAGAAATTGAAGATATTGTGGCTAAAATTGCGCGTATTCCGCCCAAAAATATTTCTAGCGATGACCGAAGCGCGCTTAAAACTTTAGAGCGTGATTTGAAAGCGGTTGTATTCGGCCAAGATAAAGCCATTGAAGTGCTGACATCCGCCGTGAAAATGGCGCGCAGCGGCTTGGGTGCTAACAACAAGCCGATTGGTAGCTTCTTATTTAGCGGCCCAACTGGCGTGGGTAAAACCGAAGTGGCCAAGCAATTGGCCTACATTATGGGCGTTGAATTAATTCGCTTTGATATGAGTGAATACATGGAACGCCATGCAGTGAGTCGCTTAATCGGCGCGCCTCCTGGCTATGTAGGCTTTGAGCAAGGCGGCTTGATGACCGAAGCGATTACCAAACAGCCTTACAGCGTATTGTTATTGGATGAGATTGAAAAAGCACATCCCGATATTTTTAATATTCTGTTGCAAGTGATGGATCATGGCACGCTGACAGACAATAATGGCCGCAAAGCGGATTTTAGAAACGTGACGATTATTATGACCACCAATGCGGGTGCTGAGAATCTATCGAAATCCAGCATTGGCTTTACCAATATTAAAGAAGCAGGCGACGAAGCGGCTGATATTAAACGCTTATTCTCACCAGAATTCCGCAATCGCTTAGACGCAACCGTGTCATTCGGTAGCTTAACGCAAGATATTATTATCCGCGTGGTAGATAAATTCTTGATGCAATTAGAAGATCAATTGCATGAGAAAAAAGTGGATGTGACGTTTAGTGATGAATTAAAAACGTATCTAGGCAAAAAAGGTTTTGACCCGCAAATGGGCGCACGCCCAATGGCACGCTTGATTCAAGACACAATTCGTAAAGCCTTGGCCGATGAATTGTTGTTCGGCAAACTAGCTAATGGCGGCGTGGTGCATGTGGATATTGATGATAAAGACCAAGTTAAACTGGTTTTTTCACAAGACAAACACTCATCGGAGCATTCGCTAGCCACTGCCGAATAGCTTTAAAAACGTAGTAAAAAAACAGCCCGCTTATGTCATATAAGCTGGCTGTTTTTGCATTATGCTGATGAACAATTCAGATTCAATCAAGGTGTTTAACCAAGCTTTTAATTGCGGATAAGGCGTGTTTTCAAACCAGACAGCATCCACGCCTGAAAACTGGCGGATAAACGGAAAAATAGCGATATCAGCCAAGCTGATTTGATTGCCTAACAAAAACCGCGACTGGCTCAGTAAGTTCTCCAGCTTATTTAAAAACACTTCACCTTGCGCTCTATATACTTGTGCCGATTGTTCAGGGAAGCGAATCGCGTATTTATATTTGTCTAAAGCCTGCTTAAAGCTACTGTCATTTTCTGCGATTAATTGCTGCATTAACGCGCTGTCGGCAATTAGCCAGCCGTATTTATCCTGCTGCTGCAAAGCCCACAACATAATATCCAAGCTTTGTTCAATCACTTTGCCATCGTTCGAAATTAAAACGGGCACAGTCGCTTTTGGCGACACTTGTAACATATGAGCAGGCTTATTTCTTAGTTCAATTTCGCGTATTTCAACGGCAATATCGGCATATTTAAGCGCCATGCGCGCCCGCATGGCATAAGGGCAGCGGCGGTAAGAATACAGGATAGGTTTCAAACGTTAAAAACCACTTTCGCGCACTAACACGGCGGCAATGCGTTTAAAAACACTTGGCAACCATGCACTACGTTCACCCTCAATAATCGCATCGCGTGTTTCCATTTGCAGCTGCGGTGGCGGCGTATCTAACGCAACGCGCACTCTATACAAAGTATCGCGCGGCGCATATTTTGGCGTATCTTTATTTTGCATATCAAGTGTCACCACACTGCCGCCAGATTTTGCATCCATAATGGGGTGCGGCAAAACGCTGGCTTTGGTGGTGTCAATTTCAATCACTTTTCCGTGTTGAATTTCTAAGCTGGTGGCCTGATGCAGTTTCACTTTATTGTCCACGGCAATGCGTTTTACATCTTCTTCATTAATTAATACATGGGCGAACCAATTGTTAGGATCAACCACTACGCCAAGCGGCTGGTCAGGCTTTACCCAAACGCCGGTGGCCAGCAGTGGGTCAACATCCATTAATTTACCGGCAAATGGCGCGCTGATACTTAAGCGCGAAATATCGTCGCTATACATATTTTGTTCGGCTAAAAATTGTTCTTGTTGCAATTGCAATTGCGCACGATTTTCTTCGCCATCTGCTAGGCCAATCAAACCAATCAACTCTTGCTCGCGTGTCTTGGCTTGAATATTGGCCTTATCGGCCGAAACGCTTAAATCGGGTGATTCTAATACAAATAAAGCCTGATTTTCTGCCACTGCACCTGCGTCAGCTATTGAAACTAATCGCCCTGGTAACGGCGAATATATAGTCTGCTGGCGCGCAGAATGAACCCAAGCGCTGCCTTTTACGCCAGTTTGAAATGGAATAAAGCCAACAATAATCGCGCCCAACAATAGCGCACCTAACAGTAATTTTCGATTGGTTTTAATTTCAGCGCTCCTTGCTTTCCATACTTTCATTTCTGTCCAAAAAGGTCTCCAAACAAACCAGAGTATCTCTACCACCATTAAAAAAATACCCAGTATTTTAAAAAAGTAAAAATACACCAAAGCGGCAATACCAAGGTACAGCAAAAAGCGATACAGCCAAGTAACAATGGCAAAAGCAATCATCATTCTATTGGTTTTTTTAGGAAAATGCTCTGCATAAGTTTCGTTAAAACCCAGCAAAGTGTTTCGCATCCAAGCTTTGGCCAGCGCACCAGAGCGCTCATGCAAGTTGGGCATATCCAAGATGTCTGTCAAAATAAAATAGCCATCAAAGCGCATAAACGGGCTAACGTTAACCGCTAATGTCAAAATCCAACTAGTAGTTGCCAAATAAAATAGCGCGCTTTTAAGTGATCCTTCTGGGCTTAAACTCCAGGCCAGTGTTGCCAAACCTGCCAGCGCCAATTCAGTAATAATGCCAGCGCTGGCAATGGCCAAACGCTGTTTGTGATTACTCAATTTCCAGCTTTCAGACGTGTCGGTATACAACATGGGGAACATCACCAAAAACGCCACGCCCATGTGCGCCACACGCACGCCATAGCGCGTAGCCGTGAGCGCATGGCCCATTTCATGCAATGTTTTTGCGAATATTAGCGCTAGCGTAAAGCCAAATACGCCCTGCCAGCTAAGCTGATCAACAAAGGTGCTAGCAAACACTTCCCACTGCCGCATGACTAAAAACAGCCCAAGCAAAGTAATTATACAAATTATTAAAGCAAAAGTGGGGGTGTATATCCAGCTTATAAATTGTAATAATTTGGCCAGAAAAACTTGCGGGCGCACCAGTGGCACGCGAAAAAACAAATAATGGTGCAATAACCAATTGAAAGCACTACTTTTTGCCTCATTAGCACGCTGGCTTAGGCGATTGACTTTAGCGCTATCGTCGGCCTGCAGTAAATTGTTTTGGTCTAAAAAGTAAACCAAACCTTTAATGTCTTCCGCATCAATGGTAAGCGTGGTTTCATCACTTACAGAAGCAATCATTTTCTGAGTAAACGTGTAATGCCAGCGCGATAAAATCTCAAAATCCAGCCAACCAATCCTAAAAAAGCGATTATTTACAGGGTCTTGAATCATCCATGCAGGTGAGCCGTCATGATTAGTGGCGGCTGGTAGCAGCTTTAATTCTTCACGGATTTTTGGCAGCGATTGTGCTGGCGGGCGCTTTTTTTCAGCCGTTAAATTTGGCAGTTTGCCAAATTGGCCTTCACCAAGTTGACCATTATTAGTTGTGGCACTCATTGAGATTTTTTAGGCCAATAAAACTAAAGACCTGTCCAAGCGCGTAAAGCAGAAATTGGCCGGCGAAAAACGTAATAACCTAAAGTCGTCCATGTGCCAGAAATGCGTGCGGTGCCATGCAAGCCAATTCTGGGTTGATTATCCGCCTGTAAAAACGCCCCTTTAATGCGATACGCCATCACATTTTGCGGGCTTAAACTGGCTTGATAACTGGTTTCAATCAGCTTGGCAGAAATCGGCTGCAAGGGTTGCGTGTTTAAAAATATGCGCATGGGCGCGCCCAATTCTAGGTTAATCGCGTCACTTACTGGCAACCACATTAGCAAACCAGCATCTTGCGGGTTAGCAATAAACAGTACGCGCTCACCGGTTTGTACTGGCTTACCAATCCAATCATTGGCATCGGCAAATACCGCAATTCCGTCACGCTCCGCTTTCACTTCTACCCGCGACATTACCGCTTCAATCGACGCTAACTCGGCCTCTTTTTCGCGCACGCGACCCATTGCGCTGGCCAAATCGCCTCTACTTTTATCGTCATCAAAAGCGCGCTGTTCAGCGACTAAAGCATCTGATTTTGGAATGGCTAAGGCTTTTTCGGCCACGATATAACGGTTGGAAACCGTGGTGTCATCTAAGGTAAATAGCACATCGCCCGTTTTAACGATTTCATTTGGCTTTACTTTAAACGCACCGATAACGCCATCTTGTGGTGACGCTACTGAAAAACCATTAAGTGCTACCACCTCTGCTGGGCCAAGTGCAGAAAGCCGCACCGGAATAAACAGGCAAGCCAACAATAGCAATGAAATTAAGCGCAATTTTCGGCCACTTAAAAAGCCGATGATTGATTTGAAAACGGTTTTCTGGACTTTAATAATGCCGCCAAACAATAGGCATAATTAAAATGCAGCTCACCCAGCTGCTCTACTTCTGGCTCAGTCCAATCCTGCTCGCACGCATACATGGCCAAGCCCAGCAAACCGTCTTGCGCAGAATATAGCGGTATCAGCAACAACGCATCTGGCAACCACTCTGCCCAGCCATCTTTGTGCTTGGTAGGTGCATCGTTAAAATGTTGCACAACGCTGCCGCCGGTTTGTGGAAATGTTTTGGCAAATTGATTCAGCCAAACCGCATAAGGTGAGTCTTCACTAACATTAACCAAACCAGAAGCCGCCGCCAGTTTGTATTGATTATCTACCGAAGAAATGTTGAAAAAAGCCGCTTGGCGATAATGCGCCAGCTGCAAGGTTTCATTCACCATAATAAACTGCAAATCCGCCACTTTGGTGGCTTCCATTGCGCGTTTATTCAGGTGAATAAATAATTGCTGATGTTTCATAGCAAAGGTTAATCCAAAGATTAATAGCTTACTTCAGCGTTGGCGCTAAAATCGGCTACTCCGCTCATGCCAGCCAACAATTCGCTATAGCTTTTTAGCAGCTTGGCTTCTACCTCAACCGTTTGGCTTACTGGGTCAACGCGGCTATTTACGGCTGAAACCGATGCTGCATAACGTAAGTCTGTTTCATCAATCACAATAGTAAATTTACTACCCGATTTAACTTGCGCTAATAATTTTGATGGCAAATTAAGTTTTAATTTTAATGAACCATCTTTAACCAGTTCCATTAATGGCTGACCAGGCGTTACCGACATATGATTTTTAACATTGGCTTTGGCCACGCGGCCAGCCCAAGGCGCATAAATTTTGCATTGTGAAACTTGCGCCTTGTTTAAATTAAGCTGTGCCTTAGCCTTGTTTGAAGCGCTGGCAGCCAAAGCCACTTCAATATCACTGGCTTGGTCTAGCCCCTGCATTTTCACTTTAGCTTCATGCTGATCAATCGCGCCTGACAACTCTGCTTTAGATATATCAACCCTAGCCAAGGCCTCTTCACAATCAAACGCCACCAATAAATCGCCCGCTCTAAAACGTTGCCCCAATGTGCCGTTAAAACTGACCAAACGCGCACCAATGGTGCTAGAAATAGTGGTTTCTTTTTCTGGCAACAATAAAACGCGAATAGGCGTTGCTTCTGCCAGCGTTGTAGCCATTTGCAGCGTCTTTTTAACCGCTGGTTGAATGTGTAATGGTCTAGTTTAAAGCAACACTTTCTTAGAGGTTATAATCAACTTTAAGGAGTGCAAAATGAGTAAAGCTAAGAATCAATTTTCAACAGAATTTAAGCAAGAATGTGTCAATTTAGTCGTTAATCAGGGATACAGCGTAGTGCATGCTGCCAGTGCCATGAACGTCGCGCTTTCAACGATGCAGCGCTGGGTAAGTCAATACAAACAAGAGATACTCGGTGTTACGCC
>Ga0326733_1000380_pt1 | contig 12813 bp, 14 predicted proteins | sample 14_GP2_308_FD_207946 | JGI IMG/M metagenome (GOLD analysis project Ga0326733, IMG submission 207946) | Glacier ice microbial communities from Ngari, Tibet, China - 14_GP2_30.8 | ecosystem: Environmental > Aquatic > Freshwater > Ice > Glacier | place: China: Ngari, Tibet | collected 2018-07-17 | reverse complement strand
GCTTTTTGGGCGCTTTAGTGGTGGCTGGCAGCTTATTCATACACAATCAAACTAGCTCAACCACTACGCAATATGTAGCCTATGTTAAGCCTATAAATGTTGAGTACAAAAAAGTGGCCGCCAATAAGAGTCAGATTGCCAGCCCAGAACAAACCGCCGCGCTAATTGCGCAAATTGATCAAATGCGTAAAGGCAATTGCCAACTGGTAGAGGCCTTGCAATTACCCGATTCTTATAAAAAAGTGTATTTTGAGAATATTGTATCTGGTCAAATTTCAACCAATGTTCAAGAGCAACAATTGGTGCGCAAAATGCTGGAAATGGTGCGCTGCAACTACACGCCCATGTTGATGGCCAACTCTACTAATTAATTATTAAGTTTAGCTTGCATATACCTAACGGTATAAATTACATACGCTATATTTATATTATTACAATAAAATTAGTAGCTTACTATTAATTTGTTTACAAATTCATTACCTGATAGTCTATTTACAAACAGCAATCGTCTCATGCTATACTTATTTTATGAGCTTGTTAAAAGACAAAATTTTATTGGTCGCAACCGATTTATTTCACACCAGAGGCATTAATTCCACTGGTGTAGATACTATTGTGGCGGTTGCTGGCACCACTAAAATGACGCTGTATAAATATTTCAACTCAAAAGAGCAACTGATTGTTGAAGTATTGCAAAAGAGCCAGCAAGATTTTCAAAGCTGGTTAGATGAAAAGCTTAATTCAAACACCAAAAAACCGGCCGATAAAATTCAATACTTGTTTGATTACATTGAAGAATGGGTCAATTCTTCTGCGTTTATTGGCGTGGGGTTTATCAAAGCCTCAGCTGAGTTTCCAAATGAAGAAAACGCGATTCACAAATTGTCATCACAGCAATCGCGCGAGTTTAGGCAATTTATTAGCAAATTGGCGGCAGACGCCAATATTAAAGATGCGGATGGTTTAGCTTTGCAGTTATCTTTGCTATTTGAAGGCGCTGCTCAAGCTGAGCAAATGAAGCGCGGCTCTGGCGCCATTAAATACGCGAAAAAAGCGGCTAAAATACTAATCGATGGCGCGATTAAGCAATCCTAATTTTTAAGCAATCGCAATAATCGATTGCTAATTATCAGCTGCTGTTAAAACATCACTTGCCTAGCTAAGGCGCAGTCTAAGATAATATCGTTTTAAATATTGGTATTATTTATGCACACGCTTATTTGTGGCTCACTTGCCTTCGACACCATTATGGTGTTTCAAGATCAATTCAAAAATCATATTCTGCCGGACAAAATTCATAAATTAAGCGTGGCGTTTTATGTGCCAGAAATGCGCCGTGAATTTGGCGGCACCGCAGGTAATATTGCCTATAATTTGCAATTGCTAGAAGGCAAACCGCTGATTATGGCAACCGTTGGCGAAGATTTTGGCAATTACACCAGTTGGCTGAATAAAAACAAACTTAACACCGCGCACATTAAGCAAATTGATGGCAGCTTTACCGCACAAGCCTTTATTACCACCGATATTGATGATAATCAGATTACCGCTTTTCACCCCGGCGCGATGGTGGAATCGCATCAAAATAGTGTTAACGATGCCAAAGAAATCAGCTTGGCGATTATTGCGCCAGATGGCCGCGATGGCATGTTTCAGCACGCCAAAGAATGTTTTGAAGCGGGTATTCCGTTTATGTTTGACCCCGGCCAAGGCTTGCCCATGTTTAATGGCGAAGACTTGCTGTATTTTATTGAAATGGCGACTTATTTAGCCGTTAACGATTACGAAGCGCAGGTATTGCAAGATAAAACCGGCTTAAGTTTAGAACAGCTGGCGCAAAAGGTTAAAGCGTTGATTGTGACATTAGGCGGCAGCGGCTCACATATTTATGCCGATGGTCAACGTTTTGAGATTCCATGCGTTAAAGCCGATAATGTGGTCGACCCAACGGGTTGCGGCGATGCTTACCGCGCTGGCTTGCTGTATGGCATTGCCAATGGTTGGGATTGGGTAACTTGTGGCCGATTAGCATCAACCATGGGAGCGATTAAAATTGCCAGCCGTGGCGGCCAAAATCACAGCCCAAGCCGTTTAGAAATTGAAAATATTTACGCGCAAGCGCTAATATCAGAAGTTTCGGCAGAGCAAGCGGCAGCGCAAGATAAAACACAAGATAAATTAGCGGCTAGCAAACTGAATTAATGTTTATAGCGATATTAAAAGTTTACAAAAGTGGTTTAAATTTAAAGCCTTAATAAACAAAACTTAGCGTTATAAATAAATGTAGCGTTGTAAACAAATGCCGCCGTGTCAATAAAGGAATCAAATAATGAACATTTCAAAATTATTAATTATTGCTTTTTTAACCTTATTAACAGCGGCATGCGCCAGCTCAAACTCTGGCAATGTTTACAAACGCGATGACGCCAGAAAAGTGCAAACGGTCAGAACTGGCATTGTGGAAAGCGTGCGCACGGTTCAATTAGAAGGCACTAAATCGCCAGTTGGTTCATTGGCTGGCGGTGTGGTGGGCGGCATAGCAGGCAGCTCTGTTGGCGGCGGCCGCGGTAGTGCCATTGCATCGGTTATAGGTGCGGTTTTAGGCGGCCTTGTGGGTTCTGCCGCAGAAGAAGGTCTTACCCGCAAAGATGGCATAGAAATTACAGTTAAATTAGACGGCGGCGCCATGATTGCAATTGTGCAAGAAGCAGATGAGCAATTTAATCCTGGCGACCGAGTGCGTCTGGTTGAAAATTCTGATACTTCACGTGTTACTCACTAAACGTCTATACTTTTAATCATGGTCTTTATTCTAGGACTTTTATTCTAGGACTTTTAATCTAGGTCTTTATTCTAAATCTTTAATCTAGACCTTTGATGTAGTACCTGCATTTTTGCTGTCATCATTTAGTCATCTAATTTTCATAACTCATTCATATTCAGCACATAACATCTCTCAAAATATAGGAGAGATGTTATGTTTGATAATAAAACGGCTCAGCAACAAGACCAACAAGCCAGCAACCAAAACAGTAACCAAACCAGCAGCCAAACCAGTAACCAGCTAAACAATCAGCCAAGAGGCTTAAGCATTAGCTTAGCGCGCAACCCAGCCGAAGTAGCCGAAGCGCAGCGCTTGCGCTATAAAGTATTTGCAGAGGAAATGGGCGCACAATTATCAGGCCGCGGTGGCTTGGATATTGACGGTTTTGACGAATTTTGTGAGCACTTACTGGTACGCGAAACCGCTACCAATCAAGTGATTGGCACTTATCGAATCTTAAGCCCAGAAAAAGCCAATGAAGCTGGCGGCTATTACTCAGCTGGCGAATTCGATTTAACACGCTTATCGCATCTGTTTAAAAGCACGGTAGAAGTGGGCCGCGCATGCGTGCATCAAAATTACCGCAACGGCGGCACCATTGCCATGCTGTGGGCGGGTTTAGCCAAGTACATGCAAACGCATAACTATGAATACATGATTGGTTGCGGCAGCGTGCCAATTAACGATGGCGGCCATATGGCGGCTAGTTTGTACAATAAACTTAAAGCGGATTATTTATCACCGCCTGAATATCGCGTTTTTCCACGCACAGCCTTGCCAATTCATGCGCTAAATCAAGATGTGCAAGTGATCTGCCCGCCCCTAATTAAAGGTTATTTAAGATTAGGCGCTTATATTTGTGGCGAGCCAGCGTGGGATGCCCATTTCAATACAGCCGATATGCTGGTAATGTTACCGTTATCAAAAATTAACGGACGTTATGCTTCGCATTTCTTAAAATAATTGCCTCAAGCCAGCTTAATCGCACAAATTTTCCGCATTACACGCGTTTTCTTTCACACCATTATTGGCTTAATTATCGCTTCAATTTTTTTACCCTTTTTGGCTAAAAATACTAAATTAGCGTTAATTAAGTGGTGGTGTGGCGGCTTATTGCGCGCGTTTCATATCAAAGTAGTCACCTTTGGTGATTTGCCACCCAGCACTACAACGGGTGTGATGTTTGTGGCCAACCATATTTCATGGTCGGATATTCATGCGCTAAACAGTAAAATTGCGCTGCGTTTTATTGCAAAATCCGAAATTAGAAGCTGGCCTGTATTTGGCTATTTGGTGGCAAAAGCTAATACTTTATTTATTGATAGAAGCAAAAAACAAGAAGCCGCCAAAATCGTCAATATCACCGCCGCCAGCTTAATGGCAGGCGATAATTTATGTTTTTTCCCTGAAGGTACAACAACCGATGGCAAGCAAGTTTTGCCGTTTAAAAGCAGCGTATTACAGGCTGCTATTGCCGCCAACAGTACCATTTGGCCTGTGGCCATTCGCTATGTAAATACCGATGGTAGCATCAACACGAATATGGCTTACGCGGGCGAAACGGGGTTAATTGAATCGATGCTTGAAGTAATTAAGCAAAAAAATGCATCGGTAGAATTGCATTTTTTAAGCCCAATTGAAACAACTGGCAAAGATAGGCGGCAGTTAACGCAAGCGGCTTATGATGCGATTGTGGCTAAATTAGCTTAGGCGTATTTCTTGCATCGTGCTGCACCTGTGTAATAGCACCCGTTTCAATGCAAATGGCACTTAACTGACCACCCCATAAACAACCTGTATCAAGGCTAGTCACATTATTACGTTGGCTCAAACCTAGCGCAGACCAATGCCCGCAAAAGATTCGGGTGTTTTCTGATTGCCGATTAGGCGTGTTAAACCATGGCATATAATCCGCAGGCACATCTTGCAACTGCCCTTTAAAGGCAAATTCCATTTCACCATCGGCCTTACACACTCGCATGCGCGTCATGGCGTTGGTAATCACTTTAAGTCGATCAAAACCGATTAAATCATCCTGCCAATTTGCCGGCTGGTTGCCATACATATTAGCCAGAAAAAGCTCATAATCCTGCGCCTGCAAAGCGCGCTCTACTTCTTGCGAATATGCTAAGGCGGAATCGACAGTCCATTGTGGTAATAATCCTGCGTGCACCATGGCATAAGGTATTTGATTATTATCCACATCCGTAATCATCAGCGGCTGGTGACGTAGCCAAGTGAGTAAATCAACGGCATCAGCGGCATCCATAATCGATTGCAAGGTATCACTTTTATGGGCTTTTTTAAGATGATGCGCAACAGCTAACGCGTGTAAATCGTGATTACCAAGCACCACTTTTATAGCGGATTGATGTTGATAACACCAACGCAACACCTCAAGTGAACCAGTACCGCGATTAATTAAATCGCCGACTAATCGTAACTGATCATGCTGTGGATTAAACGATAGGCGTGCTAGTAGCGCGTTAAAGGCGTGGTAACAGCCCTGAATATCACCAATTGCGTAAGTTGCCATATAGGTTCAATAAACAAAAAAGCCGCTGATATAAGTTAGCGGCTTTTTTTGTTTGATTTAGAATCGATTAACTAGCTGGTGCTGGCTCAACTACAGGCGCGGCGGCATCAGCAGCTGGCGCTGCTTCTGCAGGCGCTGGTGCCGTAAAGCTTGCACCAGATGCATTAGCCATATGCGCAACGGCGTTAGCCACTTCGCCATCTGTTAAATCAGGGTTACCGCCACGTGCTGGCATATTGCGGATGCCTTCAATAGCGTGTTTTACCAATGTTTCGTAGCCTTGCGCAATGCGCGGTGCCCATTGTTCTTTGTTGCCAATGGTTGGCGCTTGCATTAAACCTGCCGCGTGGCACATTGCACATACATTTTTGGTGACTTCTTCACCGCTTTTGTCCACACGTGGGCCTGTACTAGCCGCAGCTACTTCAACCACAGCAACTGGCTTAATCGCCTCTTCTACCTTAGCAGATACTTCTGCAGGCGTAGGTGCTGGCGTTGTTGGCACTTCGGTTTTACCAAAGAAATAGGCTAATAGCGAAATTAACAAGGTAAACGCTAAAATAGTACCTGGAATTGCAATAATTAATTGCCAGAAACTAGAACCTAAATAACTATCATCTTTCTTGCTCATTGCTTTTAATCCCTAAATATTAAAAATAATTATAATTTTGCTTTTGTTAATTATACCTACTCACCATCAAGGTTAAAAGCATACAAGCACAGATTGCGCATAAAAACTTTAAAACTAACAATAAATTACATCACTACTAAATGCGCATTATCTTAATGGCACTTGCTTTGTTATAATGCGGCATCACAAGCGCCCGTAGCTCAGCTGGATAGAGTGTTGGTTTCCGAAGCCAAAGGTCGTGGGTTCGACTCCCGCCGGGCGCACCATAATATTGGGCTTAAGTTTATATTTTCCAGTAGTGATCCACTAAAAGCGCTGCAAAAATCAGCGTTAAATACAAAATAGAATATTTGAAGGTCGCTTTGGCTAAATCGTCTGAATATTTTCGATATAAACCAATGACATACCATAAGAATACTGCGTTTAATAAAATGGCCGAAACCAAGTAAATTAAGCCGCTCATGCCTAATCCGTAAGGCATGACTGAAACCACCACCAAAATCACCGTGTATAACAAAATATGCAGCAGCGTAAATGCTTCGCCATGCGTCACTGGTAGCATCGGCATACCTACTTTGGCGTACTCTTCACGCCTGTACAATGCTAGCGCCCAGAAATGCGGTGGCGTCCAAGCAAAAATAATCAAAAACATAATGAGTGATTCTGGCGAAACGGCATTATTTACCGCGGCCCAACCCAATATTGGCGGCATGGCACCAGATGCGCCACCAATTACAATATTCATTGGCGTTGCTGGCTTTAAAAATACCGTATAAATAACGGCATAACCGACAAATGTGGCAAAGGTTAGCCACATGGTTAATGGGTTAACAAAAAGATATAAAATTAATAAGCCAGAGCCGCCTAATAGCGAGGCAAATACCATGGTTTCGGTGTGTGAAACTTGGCCTGTAGGCAACGGCCTGCCGCGAGTACGCGCCATTACCGCATCAATTTTATGCTCAATTAAACAATTAAATGCGGCTGCCGCACCAGATGCAAACGCAATACCAACGGTGGTTGCCAATAAAAGTGGCCATGGCACCATGCCAGGTGTTGCTAAAAACATACCAATAATGGCGGTAAACACAATCAACATGGTGACGCGTGGCTTACACAGAGCGTAAAAATTCCTAAAACTTGCGGCAAAAGCCTGCAAGTGATTAACTGTGTTTACATTTGATTTCTGACTCAATTGATACTCACTTTATTTCATTTAATGTGGTTGCCAGCGCTTATGTACGGTTGACTTTGCTGCCAGTGATTTTTGAATTGAAAATCACCAGAATAATCACCAATAAGGCGGCCCCCAGATTATGTCCCACAGCCAATACCAGCGGTAAATGCAATACTAAATTAGCAATACCAAGGCTGATTTGCGCAAATAACACGGCAATTAATGACAAACTTAGGTTTTTTAATTGCGCGTATTTTAAACTATTTAAGGCTAAAAAACCCAAATAAATCAAAGTAATGATGGCGCCAACGCGGTGCGTCCACTGAATGGCAGTAAGGGACGCCAGCGTTAGGTTTCCGCCATCGGCACTTTGGCCAAGTTCGCGCACCATGTGAAATGCGTCTTTAAAATCCATGTCCGGCATCCATGCGCCATGGCAGGTAGGAAAATCGGTACAAGCCAAAGCGGCGTAATTGGTGCTGGTCCAGCCACCTAAAAAAATCTGCATTAACAAAATCACCAATGCAAAACGAATTAAGTTTCTAGAGCCGCGGCTTTGCACAATGCTGGATGAATATTGACCCCAATTTCGGTGCGCAACCCAAGTTAATAATCCTAGGGTGGTCATCCCGCCCAATAAATGCGCGCTAACAATAACGGGCTTAAGTAGCATGGTAACTGTCCACATGCCCAATGCGGCTTGAAACGTAATAATGGCTAATAATGCCGTAGCAAGCCAAGGTGACACATTAATCTGCTGTGGAAATTGGCGCGCTTTTAGACAAGCCAATATAAATAGCGCCAACACTACCAAGCCCAAAGTGCCTGCCAAATAGCGGTGCAACATTTCGCGCCAAGCTTTTCCTGTTTCAACAATACTATCAGGATAAATAGTTTGCGCTTTTTCAATTGCCGCTTCGCTTTCTGGCACGGTTAATGTGCCATAGCAACCAGGCCAATCAGGGCAACCAAGCCCTGCATCTGTTAAGCGCACATAGGCTCCTAAAACCACCACACACAAGGCCATTACCGCGCCCAACATTGCTAAACGTTTAAACAACATATTATGCCGCCCAAGAATATCTTAATAATCGCGCTAAATCTTTACGAATATCCGCTGCCGCTGTGTCGGCAGAATAACTCATCATAATGTGACCCAACGGATCTACAAAATACAGCCTGTTAGACTGCATGGCGACTTCATTCGCCACATTAAATTGCTGACTAAGCGCATTAATATCAGCCGTGGTTTGATTAATAATATTCAAATCAGGAAAATCTTTTTTAATGGCGGTAACATCTTGCATAGGTGTCACCAGCACACGCTGCGTGCGCGGAATATCTTTGTACATGGACACATGAATTTGGCGCATATCTCTCAGTTTGGCCATGCAATTAGCCTCACAAACGTCAGCCACATAAACCATGGTCCACTTTTCACTCCAAAAACGGCTGCTATCTTGGCCATCACTATTTTTTAACGTGGCTGTGGTTTCAAGCAATCTTGGCGGCGTCATCAACTCACCGCGGCTTGTGCCAGTTGGCTTAAAATCGTATTTAAACATCAGCACAACGGCAATAATTGGCACCACAAAAAATATCAGCATCATCAAAAATACGGTTCTGCCTTTGCGCTGATTCTCTTGATAAGTCGTACTTGTTTGCTCTGTTTGCATAAAAACCTTTACCTATTGATCAAATCTTACTTATAAATCTTAATTTAGCTTCTTAATACCTAAATACAAATAAACGGCCAATGCCGCAAAGGCAAATCCAAACCACTGATAAGCATAGCCCATATGCGTCACGATGCGGTCAGCGGACATTTCCCAATTGCGTACAAACCCACCCGCCGCGCTGTCATTATCCAGCTTTACAATGATGGGTAAAATTTTGATTGGTGCGGTTTTAACATATTTCTGCATATCTAAATTTTGCCAAACCAATTGCCACTCAACATTGGTAACCGCTTGCGTTTTATCTAGTGGCGCTTTTTCTACTGGCATTTTATCTTCAAGCGTAAATATCTTCTTGGTCGGCAACCATGCCATTCCTTTAATGTTTAGTGCGCCAGCTGGCGTATCAAAAGCGGGTATATCAGCCCGCGTTTTACCAGCTTGAATCCAACCGCGATTAACTAAAACATAGGTGTCTGAGTTTTGAATTTTTAGCGGCGTAATAACATGATAGCCAGCTAAGCTACTCTCAACTTTATTATCAATGAGTATCTGGTATTGCTTATCGTATTCACCATCCACCTCAATTTTTTTAAATTCTAATTGCTCAGAATTCAGCAAAAAGTCTTTTAAATTTGGCGATTGATTGGTATTTGTTTGCTCAAAATTAGCTTGAATCTTTTGCTTTAATGCCGCTTTTTCATATTGCCAAAAACCCAGCTTGATAAAAGTTGGGATACAGATAAGCGTAATTAACGTGCCAAGCAATGTCGGCTTAAATTCAACATTCAGAAATCTAAATTGCATTTATACTAGACCAGTCGCATAATTATTTATTTACTTCTTTTGGACATATTAATGTTTATTAAAATTGCAGTTGTATTGGTTTTAATTGTTATTTTGGGCAGTTTATTTTCAGCTTTGTTTTTCTTAAACAAAGATAAATCAGGTAGCGATAGAACGGTTAAAGCGTTAACCATGCGTATTGGTTTATCAATCGCGTTGTTTATTGCTTTAATTATCGCGGCCTACTTTGGCAAGCTTGGTCACGCACTTTAGTTTTAATCGTTTCAAATAAAAAGGGCGATGCAATCAATGCATCGCCCTTTTTATTATGGCTAGTTAAAGCATGTATACAAATATAAACAAACCTAACCAAACCACATCCACAAAGTGCCAGTACCAAGCAACACCTTCAAAACCAAAGTGATGCTCAGGCGTAAAGTGGCCTTTCATGCAGCGAATTAAAATAACAATCAACATGGTGGTTCCAAGCAATACATGGAAACCATGGAAACCGGTCAACATAAAGAAGGTTGCACCGTAAGCGCCGCTACCTAATGTTAAGCCCATTTCTGTGTAAGCTTCATGGTATTCCATTGCTTGGCAAACCAAGAAAGTAATACCTAATAACACAGTTAACGCCATACCAGCGACTAACTGCGTACGTTTATTTTTAATCAAACCCCAATGTGCCCAAGTAATGGTTGCACCAGAGCTAAGCAATAAAATTGTATTGATTAAAGGTAAACCATTCCAATGCATTGGCTTAAAGTCAGCTGGTGGTACGTATTCTGTACCTAAAACATTACCACCTGGGCCTAATGAAGGCCATGAACTTAAGAAATCTTTGTACGGTGTAATGTCTGCGTCGTAGCCTGCTAAATCTGGCACTGACAATACGCGCATGTAGAATAAAGCACCAAAGAATGCCGCAAAGAAAGCTACTTCAGAGCAAATAAACACAATCATACCAATACGGAACGATTTATCTTCCCAGCTTTTGTATTGACCTGTAATGCTTTCAGTAATGACTGAACCCATCCATTTAAAGGTCATGGCGATGATAATAGCAGCGCCTAGATACATCATCCACTTACCAAAATGCAGGTTGTTCATATTAAAAATGAAGCCTGAAGCAAGTGACAGTAAACCTACTGATAATATTGAAGGATATATGCTGCCATGCGGTACATAATATTGATTTTCTGAATGTGTTGCCATTCGTTTACTCCCAAGCACCTAAATTTTAACTACTTAATTATAACGTTGTATCGCTTTACTGGCGATACAAGCTCCCTTTTATACTTTATTTTTTAATACTAATTTCTAATACTATTTTTTAATGCTAGTCGATATTCAAATCGCTTTTATTTTTTTGTCGCTTCAAAAAATGAATACGACAAAGTCATTTCACTTACATCTTTTGGTAATGCTGGATCGATAAAAAATCGCAACGGCATTACTTTTGTTTCACCTGGCTTTAAGCTTTGGTTAACAAAACAAAAGCATTCTACTTTTTTTAAATATACCGATGCAATACCTGGGCTAACACTTGGAATTGCTTGCCCAACCACCACTTGGCTGGTTATATTTTTTGCTTCAAACAACACCGTTTCAATTTGACCAGGGTGCAAGGTAATACTGGCTTGCTTAGGGTAAAAATTCCATCCTAAACCCGGCATTACCGCCGAGGTAAACTGTACGGTTACATTCCGGCTGGTATCTACTTTAGCTTTTGATAATGTGGACGCTTCATTATTGGTCTTACCGTTTAAGCCAGTAATACTGCATAAAACATCGTACAAAGGCACTAAGGCAAAAGCAAATAACAAAGAACCTGCCGCCACCCACACCATTTTTTTGGCCAATTTAGCATTGGCATTTTCAAGCTCAGTTTTGGTTTTTGGCTTGAGTGAATCCGGATTGTTTACAGGTTCCATATTGTGAACATCGAAACCACGTACCACACAATGGCAACCGCCCCAAATATCCAAGCTATTTTCTTACTTTTACTACGTCTAGCTACTTCTTGATTTTCCATTTACCGAATACTTCCATTCAATGGAAAAGCCCAAGTAGGCTTGGGCTTTTCTAATAGTCATTATTTAATGATTGGTTGCTCAGTGAAGCTATGGTACGGAGGTGGTGATGATAATGTCCACTCCAAACCTTCTGCACCTTCCCACACTTTGTCAGTTGCTTTTTTGCCACCTTTTACGCATTTAATAATCACGTAAACGAATAACAATTGTGACAAGCCTAAAGCAAACGCTGCGATTGAAGAGATCATGTTGAACTCAGCGAATTGCAATGCGTAGTCTGGAATACGACGTGGCATACCAGCTAAACCAACAAAGAACTGTGGAATAAAGGTTAGGTTAAACGAAATAGCCGTTAACCAGAAATGCCATTTACCCAATTTCTCGTCGTACATATTACCTGTCATTTTTGGTAACCAGTAATACACGCCAGCCATAATACCCATGATACCGCCAGCAAATAATGTGTAGTGGAAATGCGCCACAACAAAATAACTGTTATGGTATTGCGCATCAGCTGCAACGTCGGCCAACACTAAACCTGTTAAACCACCGATACCGAAAAGAATAATCCAACCCACCGCAAACAACATAGGCGTTTCAAATGTCATTGAGCCTTTCCACATGGTTTTAATCCAGCAGAAAAACAATACAGCTAACGGTAATGAAATAGCCATGGTGCTATACATAAAGTAAAGCAAGGCAGGTACTGGCATACCAGCAGTAAAGAAGTGATGCGCCCAAACAACCACTGCTAAAGCACCAATTGCCCATAATGAGTAAACTTGTGCTTTGTAACCGTACATTGGTTTACGTGAGAATGTTTGTAGAATTTGTGGAATGAAACCCCAAACCGGTAATAACAAAATATACACTTCTGGGTGACCGAAGAACCAGAATAAGTGTTGGAACATGATTGGGTCACCACCACCGGCTGCATCAAAGAAATGCGTACCGAAATGACGATCTGTTAATAACATTGTTACCGCACCAGCTAACACTGGAATAGTAGCAACTAGCAAGAAAGCAGTAATTAACCAACCCCATGCAAACATTGGCATTTTCATTAATGTCATGCCAGGCGCGCGCATATTGAATAATGTCACAATAATGTTGATTGAACCCATTACTGAAGAAACACCTAACA
>Ga0326733_1000379_pt1 | contig 12846 bp, 10 predicted proteins | sample 14_GP2_308_FD_207946 | JGI IMG/M metagenome (GOLD analysis project Ga0326733, IMG submission 207946) | Glacier ice microbial communities from Ngari, Tibet, China - 14_GP2_30.8 | ecosystem: Environmental > Aquatic > Freshwater > Ice > Glacier | place: China: Ngari, Tibet | collected 2018-07-17 | reverse complement strand
ATCAAACAAAAGACATAAATTTTATAGAATACTAATCATAGTATTTATTCCATTTGCAATTTTCTGTACAACATTAATGCCTAGTATCGATAACTACAAAGGGAATCTGGATCCATTTCATCACGGCGAGCAACTCTCCCCTGCAAATGCTTTCAACAATGGACAAAAGTTATTTTCAGAAATATTTATACTACACGGCGCAGGTGAAGATGTTTTATTACCTAGTCTTGCCCTGAAACTGTCGGAACCCGACTCCGGCATTTCTATGTACTATTTCATAACGACGCTCTTTATGATGATATCAGCAGGTCTGTTTGGGGTCTTACTTTCAAAGCTATTCAAGAACACTGCAGTGTTCTTGCTAGTGATGTTTTGGTTTATATTCGGGGTATATTCTGACTTTTACTACATTAGAGATATATTGACATGGGTCGTATGCCTCCTGGCGCTATACACATTGTCTAAGCAGGCCATAACAAGTTCAACAAAGATTGCATACGTTGCATTGGGGGCGGTTGCGTCATTCGCACTCTTCTATGCCATAGATAGGGGTTTTATAACATGCGCAATAGTTGTACTAATTGGCGTATTAAGTCTAATAACCCGCAAGGCTGGATCTGGAAAAGTTAAGTTTAGCTTACCAACAAAACAAATAAACTATACTCCGTTCTTTTTAATCCTTTGCGGTGGGCTAGCTATACAGATAATTGGCCTGTTATTAATGGGTTTGAAATCTTACGGTAGTTTTTTGACAATCACCTTTAGTGAAATCCTTAAATACCAAGGATTGCTCTTCAATTATCCTATTAGCGACATTAATCAACAGACTTTCTATATCTGGCTCCCGATAATACTACTCCCAATTTTATTTATAATGATTATAAATATATACAGGCTAGAATGGCCAACGAGGAAGTTCTCTATTCAAATAATATTTGCTTCTATCCTCTTCTTCGCAAGTTTATTGTTTATACGTTCAGGCTATGGCCGGTCAGATTGGGGCCATATAGCCTACTCGACACCGCTGCTGTTTGTAACTTTGTTTTTCGTCATCCAACTTTATTATTCCAAATTCAAAAACTTAAAAGACACAAGTTGGCTACCTATCTTAGCTGTAATACTAGTGGCATTACCTTTAGTTATATTCGGCAGTGTCAAACTAACAAGTTTAATGAATTCGAGTCCAAAATTATTAATTGATTACGCAAAAACGCCTAGCTACAAAAATGAAGTTTGGGTTACACCCGGCATTCAAGAAGTAGCAAATTATATAAAAAACAACAGCCAGTCATCAGATAGTATTTTTGTCTTCACACAACAGCCGATATATTACTATCTGACAAATCGAACTAACCCAACTCGTTTTTACATACCCTGGTTTATCGATCCGCAGAAATTTGAACTTGAAGCACTAGCTTCGCTTAAGCAGAGTCCGCCGAAATATGTAATCTGGGAAGATGTCCATGGCTGGGATATGTTCGATGGATACACAATGAAGGAGCGAACTCCGATGATCGCAAAGTATATTGCAGATAACTACAAGACTGAAATCCACGTGGGCGATGCGACGCTGTTGACTAAATAGGCACATCCTCGCGTCTTTACAAGAGTATTTATTTACATTATACTTATGTTATAAATTATTCATTAAGTTGGTATAAAAATGATAAAAATAAAAATAAAAAGAAAAAAAGTATTTAAAATAAGATATTTAATTGCTATCTTTGCAATGCTCGTACTACTGCTAACATATGGCTGGTTAGTTGTTTCAAAAACCAACAACCAGGTGGATACAGGTACATCACAAAAGGAAACAAATTCACCATCACTAGATGATACCAAGACTGCAGATTCGGACAAAAAAGATGCACCAAAAACAACTGATGAAATTCCGGTAAGCAACATTTTGTCTGCGTCAATCAAGAATATAAAGCAATCCGAAGGATATATTACATTTAACGGCGGATCAAACGACACTCAGGGTGGTGGTCAGTGTTCGCTAACACTAACAAACTCAAACGACAGACCGATTACAAAAACCTCAGCTACTAACATCATCGATGGTACAGCATCGTGCACTACAATACAGATATCAGAAAACGAGTTTTCATATCTTGGAAACTGGCTTGCTACGTTCCGCTACTACAATAATGACACTCAGGCTATTGCGACAGAAAGTATTACAATAAAATGATCGAATATACAGCACCAAAAAAACGAGATGCAATAATCAAGCTAGCCATGTTATTAGCCATTATTAGCTTGGCATTTTTCCTGTACCTCGCCATGACGCCTCGTGTCGTTGAGGCTGTGTCTGGAAATGATTGGCAATCAGGGCGAATTATCGATGATGATATATTCTACAATAGTGGCAGTATGTCAGTTCAGGAAATCCAGGCTTTTCTGAATCAAAAGGTACCTAACTGCGACACAAACGGAACTCAAATTGCTACAGATAAAGGTTCGAAGCTAACACATGCACAATATGCCGCATCTCAAGGCTGGGCTGGTCCTGCATATGTGTGTTTAAAAGACTATTACCAGGTGCCTCGTAGTGACCAGAACATAAACAACATCGGAAGTAACGTGATACCTGCTGGTGCCATAGGTTCAGCGCAAATTATAAAAAATGCAGCTACAACCTATGGTGTTAGCCCGCAAGCGCTCTTGGTTTTATTGGAAAAAGAGTCTGACAATTTACTAAAAGACACTTGGCCTGTTGCCAGTCAATATAGAAATGCCATGGGTTATGGATGTCCCGATACTGCTGGATGCGATCCTAAGTACGAAGGTTTTTATAACCAGATGAGTAATGCTGCGCGACAATTTAAACTCTACAAAGACAACCCATCAGCCTACAGGTACAAAAACCAACAAGACAATGTAATTAAATGGGCGCCTGATCAACTCATAGGAGGAAGTTACGTAAATGTGTGTGGCTCGTCTACGGTGCGAATTACCACTCAAGCTACAGCAGGCCTATATAATTACACACCGTACCAACCGAATCGAGCAGCTCTAAACAATCTATATGGCACTGGTGATAGCTGCAGCGCTTATGGAAATCGGAATTTCTGGAGGATATTTAATGATTGGTTTGGGGGAACCCAAGGATCGACATACTACTCTTGTAAAGACTCTTCTAATATAATTGGGAGTGATTCTGGTAGAACTATCGTAAGAGATCGTCAAGGTTCGTCGGACCAGCTCGCACTTGTCTTTTCTAACAATACAGGCAGCTCGTGTGCCGAAGTACACACGTGGGGAGACAACGCCCTTCAATCTTGGCGAAGACACACAGCAACCAACTCGCCATCATTCAACCCAGACAACAGTAACATAATTTCGGGGTATGTCTCTAGGGATTCAAACCGACTACATAAAATAGATTACAGAGCTACCGCTAGCGGAAGTGTAGAGATACACACATGGGACACAGATGCTCAGCGCTGGATTGCTCACATCGCACTCCCACTCACATCACTAAACCCGGATGATAGTGAAATAATAACCGCCGATACGAATAACGATGGAGTTAGCGAATTCTATCTAATCCAATACAGAAATACCGGCAGCGGCAAGGTTGAAGTACACGGGCTATCCAGTGACTTTAAGGGCTGGAATTCGCATATTGCCACAAATATTAATGCTCTAGACCCATCAAAAGGCAAGATTATCGCTTATGACTCTACCGGCGATGGTAGAGATGAATTCTTTTATTTAATGATGACAGATACCGGCAGCGGCAAGGTTGAAGTACACGGGCTATCCAGTGACTTTAAGGGCTGGGTACTACATATCGCCACAAACCTCCCGAGTAATGATTTCAATGTTCAGAACGATGGATTTGCTTCCAGCGATATGAACGGGGACGGTAAGGCTGACTTAATTCATGTTAAATACAGCGGCACAGCAAGTAGCAAAGTTGAAATTCATGTTTGGTCATCTGATCTACAGAGTTGGATATTACATATCGCTACAAGCTCACCGTCAGTTTAAGCCATCACCCAACTTAATAAAATAATCCACAAATTACTGTGGATTATTTTATTAAGTCGCTAGATTACCATTTATACCGGCAACTTATACCCAGGTCCAAATTGCTCAAACGCATCATTGTAGTACAAATCTCTTCTTAGCTCCGGAGTCCAGCGATCTAACATTAGTTGTTTCGCTTCGTTAAACTCGGTCATATCCCTGTCTGTTGATTCGATTCTACCAACACTCATTGACTCGTAGTGGAAAAGCTCTACAAACGGGGTGTAAAGATTCTTGTACCCAGCCTTTGCCAATCTCAGGTTTAAGTCAACATCGTTATACGTAACTCTGAGTTTCGTATCAAACCCTCCTACTTCTTCAAACTTCTTCCTTGACACCATCGAGCAAGCAGCAGTTACAGCCGATACGTTTCGGATGTTATTTGCATAGATATAGGTAAATATATCCATCCCAGGGTTTTGTCCATAGAAACAATGGAAGGCAATATCTCTTTCACTGAGGATAATTCCGGCATGTTGGATTGTTTCATTTGGAAAGAGGAGTTTCGCTCCAACCATTCCAATATCTTTCCGTTGAGCGTGCTCTAGAAGTCCCTGAACCCAATCTTTCGAAAAGACCTCAGTGTCATTGTTTAAAAACAGCAAGAAGTCACCTGACGACTTCTGTACACCTAAGTTACAGGCTGCAGAAAAATTAAATTTTTTATTATAACGAACTATTTTTATTTGATGATTGTCCGCAACAAGTTTCTCATAATACGCTTCCACGCTAGGATCCGTACTTCCAGTATCGACAATAATAATCTCGAAATATGGATATGTTGATATCTCTAGAATAGAATCAATACACTGGCGAATCAGTTTAATACTATCCTTTGTTGGGATAATAATCGAAACCAGCGGAGTGTCCTTAATGACATACTTTTTGCGCATAAATCCTAGAACCGGATGTGGTTCTGCATAAGCGTTTTCGCCACGTCGGGCTATACTATTTCTAAGAACTTTCTTTTGGCTTATATAGGCATAGGGCTTACTGTCGGCAGATTGCGCTGTCGAGGTTGCCGACTTACGCCATGTATATAAAATCTTTGGAATATGATGTATCTTGTTAGTGACTTCCGTTATTTTGAAAAACAGGTCCCAATCTTGAGCACCATGCGTTCCCGGCGTAAAACCTTTAACTTCCTTCATCACACTCGTACGAATTGTCGCAAAGTGCGTAATATAATTGCAAGAATTGAGAAAGTCAGGACTCCAGTCTGGCTTAAAGAAAGGTTCAACATGATACCTGTCATCTTCTAGTTTATCCTCGTCTGTATAGATAAGGTCAATTTCTGAATTGTCGTTAATTGCTTTAACCGTCTCATAAAGTGCATTAGGCAACAACAAATCATCATGATCAAGCAACGATACATACTCTCCTTTCGCCATCTCTAACGCAATGTTAGACGATATAGCAATGTGATGATTTGTTTTGTTAAATACCGCCTGAATGTTTGGATATTTTTTTACAAAACTTTTTATAATGTCTTTTGTTTCTTTGCTAGGCGAGGCGTCGTCAGATATACATATTTCCCAGTTAGTATATGTCTGGTCAATGACAGATTCAATACACTCTCTTAAGTGATGCGATTCGGTATTGTAAGTAGGTATCAAGATACTAATTAGCGGCTTGTTTTTTAGTTCAAGAGCAGCTTTTTTTTGTTCATTAATTTCGTCATCTGTAATTTTATTTTCATCAAACCACTGAATATAATCACGTCGTCGTTTGAGATTGATACCCCTTTTCCGCTTCGCTGCAACTAACATAGCTTTTGCATGCTGTGGATGTGCCACAGCAACAAGTCCAACTTTGATAATTTTTTTAACTTTTCCCATATCTCTCCCTTACTTATATCCACGCGCATTATTTATATTCTAAACAGCTTATCAAAACGTAACAAGCGTAACCGATAGCTGTTTAACTATTCGGCAATTGCCAGTCTCCGTCTATCTTCATCGGTCCACCTCTAGACAAATCCCTTCCTGTAACTATAAATGAAAATACTCTCGGTTTGTGCTCAAGCAATCGGTCATTGGAGGATTTATGTAGTGAAAGATGAACATCGTAATTCCCGCTATTAAAGTCCTCGAGTGGCTGATTAAATATTAGTGTTTTTGAATTTTTGAACTGTAAATTCATGTCGTTGTATTTTGAGTTTCTATTTGCAAATACAAACCCTTTATACGAGAAAGAGACGCTAATGAATATATCATCGTTAATTTGTTCATTGTGCTCAACCGAAAAAGACAATGTGTCGGATTGTTTAAACTTTTTTTTGCTATGAGGGAAAGTGGCTGAAATATAAGATACCTTCTTTTGCTTTTTGTTATTTGTCGATTTGGAATCCTTAACAATTTCAATGTTCTCTTCCGTGTAAAGCTCTGCTATAACGTCAGGTGATCCTATTTTTTCAATTACACCACCCTTTATTAGCATAGCTCTGTTGCAAAATCGCTTGATAGCACCCATATCATGAGTAACTAGAATGATGGTTTTTCGTTCTATTTTTAACAATTCAAAATAATCAAAACATTTTTGCTGAAAAGCTGCATCACCTACAGCTAGAACTTCATCAAGAAGTAATATATCGCCTTTTGCCTTAATGGCAATCGAGAACGCTAATCTTACTTGCATTCCACTCGAGTAATTTTTTAACCGTTCATCCATGAAATCTTTCAGCTCTGCAAATTTTACAATCTCATCGTACATATTGTCTATTTCCGACTTGTCAAAACCAAGCAGCGCACCATTTAGGTAAACGTTCTCGCGACCAGACAGCTCAGGGTTAAATCCAACCCCCAATTCAATAAAGGGAACTAGAGATCCGTGCACCTCAACGTTGCCGCTCTGAGGGCTGTATATGCCCGCCAACGTCTTCAATAACGTACTTTTGCCACTTCCATTTTTGCCAACAATACCGAAGAAATCTCCTTCATTAACCGTAAAAGATACATCATTGAGTGGCGTAAAGGTTCGATAACCCTTGCGACCTTTTAGCAGATTCACTAGCTTTTGCTTAATACCATTACTGCCTTCAAGTGGAATACGAAAAGATTTTACAATATTTTTAACTTCAACAACTGGTTTATTTGATTCGTTCATTTATATACTCTCTGCAAAATATTTAGAATTTTTCTTAAAATACAGTGCGCCGAATACAAAAATCAGGATAACCAAACCTAAAGGAATAAGGTTAAACCATACATTATTAAATAGCGTCGTCACTGTCATAGTATCGTGCGTTATCAAGCTATATCTCGCACCTTGAATAGCTTGCGCAACTGGATTCATCATTAGGAATTGTGCAGCAAGTTCACTTTTAGCAATAACGATAGAGAGGGGGTAAATAATAGGTGTCGCATAGAAAGCTGCTTGCATTATAATTTCCCAGATATGGCCCGTATCTCTGTACTTAACGTTAATAGCAGACAGAAACAAGGCTAATCCTAACCCGAGTACGTATATTTCGATAATATAAAGAGGGAACATGAAAGCCGACATGTGAATATCGACCCCATTAACAACCATCAATATGACAACAATTACAAGGTTTAGCGTTAGGTTTACTAACGCGGATATTGTCGTAGATAAGACTATGATATATCTTGGAAAACTAATTTTTCTAATAATATCACCGCGTGAAATAATTGACGCTAGTCCCTGGTTCGTCGCTTCTGCGAAAAAGTTCCACAACACAATACCTAACAACAAATAAACTGCGTAGTGCTCGATAGTGCCCAGCTTTACAAGCACGCCAAACACAACGTACATAATTGCGAAAAGGAAAAGTGGTTTTAAAAGCGACCATGCATAACCTAATACAGACCCTTGATAGCGCAACTTAAAATCAGTTACAACAAGTTCGCGCAGCAGAACACGGTTCCGCTTACTAAAGATATTTGAAAGTTTCATAAGTCTGCAATTAATTATAAGATAGATACACCATTATGACTAGCACTCTCATCACCGTATTAAATTGGAATGGTTCCGAAGACACTATAAAATGTGTAGATTCTTTTAAATATCAATCTCTTAACGACTTTCAAATTTTAGTTATCGATAACGGGTCAAAGCTCAAAGACTATCAAAAACTCGCTGTTCTCAGAAATATTCCAAACCTTACACTCATCCGCAACGAAACAAACGTCGGCTTTGCCGGTGGTGTGAACATCGGCATCCGCCACGCTATGCAAAACAATTACGAATTTGTCGCTCTATTTAACAACGATGCCACTGCCGACAAGGATTGGCTAAAAAATCTCACCAAAGGCTTCACGCAAAACGACACTATTTCGGCAGTAACCGGCCTGCTACTTCACGAAGACGGAAAAACAATCGACTCCACCGGCGACTACTACTCAATTTGGGGCATGCCATTCCCTCGTTCTCGTGGCTTAAAAACTTCAACCGCCCCCGATTCTAGTTACGTGTTTAGTGCCACCGGCGGTGCCACCCTCTACAAAACCAGCCTCTTCAAACAAATTGGCCTATTCGACGAGTCCTTCTTTGCCTATTACGAAGATGTCGATATTAGCTTCCGGGCTCAACTAGCTGGCCATAAAATTTATTACACCAAAGATGCCGTCGCCTACCATAAACAAGGCGCCACCAGTAAGAAAATACCCGGTTTCACTGTCTATCAAACTTTTAAAAACATTCCTTTACTCTATATAAAAAACGTCCCAACCGGTTTACTAATTCCTATAGGCTTCAGGTTATTCGTTCTCTACTGGCTCATCTTCGGAAATGCCCTTAAAAAGGGTTCAGGAAAGTATGCGTTTAAAGGTTGGCTTGTGAGCATCTGGTACTTCTGGACAAAATCATTATGGGATCGCTTTAACATTCAATCCAAAAAAACTGTGCCAACAAGCTACATAAAATCACTGCTTTGGCACGATCTTCCCCCCGAGCAAACCGGCTTACGTAAACTCCGCAGCAAATTCACTGGAAAAAACTAACTTTATGAAACTCCTCGAACACGAAGCAAAAACCCTCCTGGCCGCCGCAAACATCCCCATCCCCGCTTCTTTGCTTGTAACAAAATATAACCCAGTACTTCCCGAAGTGCCCATTGTATTAAAATCCCAAGTACCCACCGGTGGTCGTGGTAAAGCTGGCGGCATTATTGTCGTTGAAGAAATCAACAATCTTCAGCCAAGCATTCAAGCCCTCTTTGACCTAGAAATTAAAGGTTTCACACCGAAAACCCTCCTTGCTGAAGAAAAGCTAAACATCGCCAAAGAGCTGTATATCAGCCTTCTTATCGACCGCGCCTCATCGGCCGTTCAACTTATTGCCCACATTAACGGCGGTATAGAAGTCGAAGACAACAAAAACTTTAAAACCTGGTCGCTTAATAATCCCAACTTCGATGTAATTGGCCAAGAACTCGCCGATTATTACCAACTTCCCGGCCAAACCTTCGTCATTCAAGATTTAATTCAAAACCTCTACAAATGTTTCATTAAAAACGACGCGACGTTAATTGAAATTAATCCCCTCATCCTTACAACAAATGGCAATCTTATCGCCGGCGACTGTAAAATAACCCTAGACGATGCCGCCGCCTTCCGCCACGATTGGAATTTCGAAGACAAACCAGCCGAGGCTAACTTCGTTACCATCAACCCTACCGGCAATATTGCTACTATCGCTAACGGTGCCGGGCTGGCCATGGCAACCGTCGATGCCGCTTTTGAGGCTGGTTTACAGCCCGCTAACTTCCTGGATATCGGTGGTGGTGCCAACACCGAAACACTTTTAAAAGCCTTTAACCGCATTGTGCAGTACCAAAACGTACAGGCCATTATTATAAATATCTTCGCCGGCATTACCCGCGCCGATGAAGTCGCTAAAGCTATAGTTGCCGCCAAAGAACAAATTCCTCACCTCCCACCGCTCTTCATTCGCCTCGCAGGCACCAACCACGACGCCGCTGTGAAGATTTTAACCGATAAAGGTATTGTTATTATGCCAAACTTACAGGCCTGCCTTGTGGCGGCTAAAGAGGTTGTCCATGGTTAACATATTTCAAGGCGAAAACGTCATGGTTCAAGGCATCACCGGCGCCCACGGTAGTTTCCAAGCCAAAGCCATGCAAGCCGCTGGCACTAATGTTGTAGCAGGTACAACACCAGGCAAAGCCGGGCAACAAGTCGATGGCATTAAAGTCTACGATACCGTTAAAGATATTCAAAAAGATTATACTGTTAACACAACTGTTATTTTTGTGCCCGCCCGGTTTGCGAAAGCTGCCATTCTTGAGGCTATCGAGGCTCAAGTGCCCCTTATTATCTGCATCACCGAAGGCATTCCCGTGCATGACATGCTCATCGTCCGCAAGCGTTTGCAAACTTCCAGTTCAACCCTACTAGGGCCAAATTCGCCTGGTGCGTTATTGCCTGGTGTTAGTAAACTCGGTATTATTCCCGCTACTATGTCGCTGCCAGGTAACGCCGCCATCGTTAGCCGCTCTGGCACTCTCACCTACGAAACCATGGCCGGCCTCACCGAAAAAGGTATTGGCCAAAAATATGTCATTGGTATAGGTGGCGATGTCATCCACGGCATGGGCTACATAGAATGTTTACAACTTTTTCAAGCCGACCCGGATGTCGATACAATCATCCTCATTGGTGAAATTGGTGGCCAAGACGAAATTGTCGCCGCCGACTTCATACAAAAATGCATCACCAAGCCCGTTTTCGCCTACATTGCCGGACACCACGCCCCCGAAGGTGTTCAACTGGGCCACGCAGGGGCGATTTTAGGGTCAGACGCTGAATCAGCCAGTGCAAAAACAGAAAAACTTTCAGATGCAGGGGCAATAACGGCCACGAGTATTACTGAATTATTAAATAAAATTGTTTAAAATTCCTATCGACACGTCTAAACTTGTAAGCATCATTACAGAATACCAATCCAGGTAAGTGATATACTGGTTCACAGTGAAAACTATCTCAATCCTCATCCCCGCCTACAACGAAGAGCCTGTCCTAGACAAGCTGTTTCATCGTCTTGCCAACCTGGCCAACGATAACAAATCCTACAACTTTGAATTCCTATTCGTAAACGACGGCAGCAAAGACAAAACCCTCGACCTTATAAAAGACTATGCCGACGCCGACCCCCGCGTAAGCTACATAAACCTATCCCGCAACTTCGGCAAAGAAATTGGTATGATTGCCGGCCTCGACCACGTAACCGGCGACGCGACAGTTATTATCGATGCCGATCTACAAGACCCACCAGAGCTTATCCCCGAAATGATTAAACTATGGGAAGAAGGCTACGACGATGTGTATGCCAAACGTAAATCACGCGAAGGTGAGACGTGGTTTAAAAAGTTTACTTCCAGAATGTATTACAAAACCCTACAAAGCGTTACTCGCATACCTATTCAAGAAGACACTGGCGATTTCCGCCTACTCGACCGCCGTGTTGTTGAAGCTTTAAAGCAATTTCGCGAATCTCAACGCAATACTAAGGCTATGTTTAGCTGGGTTGGCTTCCATAAAAAAGAAATTCTTTATAACCGCGACCCTCGGGCTGCCGGTGAGACAAAATGGAACTATCTAAAACTTGCTGAACTCGCTATTGATGGTATTACTTCATTCACCATTGCTCCACTCCGCATTTCTACCTATGCCGGTATTATTATTTCGGCACTCGCATTTATATATCTTATATATCTTGTTATAAGTACCCTCTTCTTTGGCATTAACCTCGCTGGTTACCCTTCAACACTAGCTGTCATCCTCTTCCTGGGTGGTGTGCAGCTACTCTCACTCGGTATTATCGGTGAATACATCGGTCGTATTTTTAACGAGACAAAACAGCGCCCACTATACCTAATTGAGGAATATCACAATGGAAAACTTCCGCCAAAAACACGCCGATAAACTCCGCTTCGCACTTGTAGGCGGCGCCAACACCGCCCTCGATTTCATACTGTTGTTTTTGTTCGTAAACCTTGGCGTTAATAAAATTGTCGCCAATTATTTCTCAACCGGTATCTCTTTAATTTTCAGCTTCTTTGCTAACAAATCGTTTACTTTTAAAAACAAAACCGGCAACGCAAAAAAACAATTTGGCATTTTTTTGCTGGTTACTATCACCGGGTTATGGGTACTACAACCGTTAATTATCTGGGCCGTAACCTCGATACTCGAATCGTACGTCTTAAACGAATCAGCACTGTTATTTATTGCTAAGCTCATCGCTACCGTCGCATCGCTGGTATGGAATTATTTCCTTTATTCGCGGCTAGTGTTTAAGAAAGCAACTGAATAATGCACATCGCCATCGACGCCCGTATCATCAACTCCTCTACCGGCCGTTACGTTGAGCGCCTGGTAACGTATTTACAAGAAGTTGATACTAAAAACGATTATTCAATATTGGTTCGGGCTAAAGATATCAATTTTTGGCAACCAACAAACCCAAACTTCACTGTACGTATTGCCGATTTCGACAACTATTCATTTGCAGAACAAATTGGTTTTAAAAAATATCTCAAAAAACTGAATGCCGATTTAGTTCACTTTTGTATGCCTCAACAACCACTAGGCTATAAAGGTAAAAAAGTTACCACTTTTCATGACCTCACGCTCCTCAAAACCTATAATTCCGATAAAAATTGGCTTATATTTCATGCTAAACAAAAAGTAGGTGAGTATGCCTTCAAAAAAGTCATTGAAACCAATAATGAACTCATTGCCATTAGTAAATTCACTCAAAAAGAACTTATTAACCTTTCCGGCCTCGCTGCCGAAAAAACCACCGTCATTTACGAGTCTTCCGACG
>Ga0326733_1000378_pt1 | contig 12867 bp, 10 predicted proteins | sample 14_GP2_308_FD_207946 | JGI IMG/M metagenome (GOLD analysis project Ga0326733, IMG submission 207946) | Glacier ice microbial communities from Ngari, Tibet, China - 14_GP2_30.8 | ecosystem: Environmental > Aquatic > Freshwater > Ice > Glacier | place: China: Ngari, Tibet | collected 2018-07-17 | reverse complement strand
GGCAAAACTGGTTTCTTGCGCGGCGCCAGGTTGGCGTTCGATCACGGTTACATCATGCCCCGCCTCGTTCAAGAACCAAGCAGAAGCGGTACCGATGATGCCTGAACCCAAGACAATTACTTTCATGCAATCCCCAACCATTCTTCGTTAAGCAATGGCTCAATTGTAAAAAAATACTGATTTTTTATGTGTTCAATAATGCTATAAAAATTTAGATATAAAACTAATTAATATAAATATTTGTTTTAAAAACAAAGAAATTTAAGCGATTTTTATTTTTTTTGAAAAATGTAAATGATTGATCTCTTGCGCCACGGCATCGCTGACCACTTCCCCTAGGGTTTGATGCAAACCTTGTCTGATCTCATCAACGGCTCGTTGCAGGCTGTTGCCAAGCACTTCCTGCAGGCGTTCTTCCAGCACGGTATCTATGCGCGACAGCAATTGTGTAAGCACGCGCTCACTGATCTTTTGCTCCATCCGCGTCCACTCTTCATCCAGCCAACCGTTAATCGGCGTGTGTTCTACCGGCGTAAGCGGCACTTCGATTTCTACTTGCAGTACAGGTATGTCGGCCAAATCTTCTACTTCAGGAATTGTTGTCGCAGCCGGCGAAAACATTGGAGTAAATGCGGGAACTGACGGTGAAACCGGCGGCACCCGCGGCGGCGTCACAATGACTTCGGTAAGAACCGGAATGCCGTAATCCTGTGTGGGTTTGTTCATGAGCTTTCAGCCACGGAGTGGGTCAGTGGATAGCCACGCTCTTTGTAATAACTGTAACGCTCGCGTCCCGACGCCTTGTCGCCATCATCGGCAGCGACCACTTCAAACATGCGTTCAAAGCGCGCAAAATGCTCAGGCGGTGTATCCGATAGATTAATCAGGATTTGATGATGCGGGGATTCCATCGCTTGTTCTGTCGTCAGCAGTATCGGCGTTTGCGCCGCAAGCGCGTCGTCTATCATCACATGCGGCAAAAAGTCATGTTCGGAAAATGTCCATAAGGCTTCATCCAGAGCGGCAAGTTGTGCGCGATCTTTCGCAAGAATCACCAGTTGAAAATTGGCATTACGCGCTTTGCGCGCAAGCCGACATGCGTACAGGATTTTGTCTGGAACATTGCTGTGGAAATCGATACGCGTCATAAGGTAAGGCTAATTTAAATTAGAACGGTTTTAATCCGAAAAATCTATGTCAGAAACCCAAAACTTAAAAACGGAAACCCTGTGGCGCATTTCCAGTGGCTGGCAGTGTATCGGTAGGCGGCGCTGGTGGCGTGTTATTAGCGGCCTTGGCTTCTGCAGCTTTTAGTTTCGGTGCAGCCGATTCTGGCGCTGGATTGCGGTAGCTTTTCGGTAATTGGCTGCTGGCTGGATAGCCGGCACTGGTCAAGGCGGTATCCCATAAGTCGGAATTAAAACCGGATTGTTTTTGAGAGCCTATCGTCGCGAAGGGCAATTTTTTGTCGCCACCAACTTGTTTCAGGCGTGCGATTTCATCATTGTTGTTCACGGTTTTTTCCGTATATGGAACGCCGCGTGTATTCAACAGGTTGCGCGTGTCTGTACAGGCTTCGCATTTTTCAGTCGTATAAAGCGTGACTGGACTGCTTTTGACAGCTTGCGCAAGTTCAAACGGCAAGCCGGTTGTAGATGGGCCACCGGTGGCGAGAGTTTTCGCTTCCACTTTTTTCGCGGACGATGGCGGGGGTGTGTCGCTGTATGAAACTTTGCCGTCAGGCGCCACCCATTTATAAAGCTGGGCATGCACATTGGCCGATAGCAGCAATGTGATCAGTAACGACAGTGATAGCAAACCGTTTTTCATCTTTTTGTCCCGATTATCTTTTTACAAAAACGCATTGCAGCAAAAATCTTGTTTTAGAACTTGCATTACAACTAGCACTACAATTTCGTCCCACACGCGGATCATTCAATGAATGATCCGCATGTTTGAACGACTAGGCTGCCATGCCGCTGTGTCGCAACAAGGCATCGATCGTTGGTTCGCGGCCGCGGAAGGCTTTGAACGAATCGATAGCCGGCCGTGAACCACCCATCGCCAAAATCTCGCGCAGAAAGCGAGCGCCTGTATCGCCGGACAATACATTGCCGCTGGCTTTGCCGGCTTCTTCAAACGCGCCGTAGGCATCAGCAGACAAGACTTCTGCCCATTTATAGCTATAGTAACCGGCTGCATAGCCGCCGGCAAAAATATGCGCGAATGAATGCTGGAAGCGGTTGAATTCCGGTGGTGTCATGACCGAGACTTGCGCACGCACTGCGTTCACGACATCTTGTACGCTTTGCTTGCCGGCCGGTTGATAGTCGTAATGCAGATGCATGTCGAGCAGCGAGAATTCCACCTGGCGCAAAGTTTGCAGACCGGACTGGAAGTTTTTCGCAGCGATCATTTTGTCGAACAATGCACGCGGCAGTGCCGCACCATTCTCAGCATGTGCAGTCATGTGTTGCAGCACATCCCATTCCCAGCAAAAATTTTCCATGAACTGCGATGGCAATTCAACCGCATCCCATTCAACGCCGGAAATCCCCGACACGCCCAGTTCTTCCACGCGCGTCAGCATGTGATGCAAGCCGTGGCCAAATTCATGGAACAACGTGATCACTTCATCATGCGTGAACAGCGCCGGTTTGGTTGTGCCATCGATGACGGCAGGTTCGGTAAAGTTGCAGGTCAGATAAGCGACTGGCGTCTGAATACCGTCATTGTCATTGCTATCTTCGAGGCGACGGCGACCGCGCGCATCGTCCATCCAAGCGCCGCCGCGTTTACCTTGGCGCGCGTACAAATCAATATAGAACTGGCCGATGAGTGCGCCATCTTTTTCGATGCGGAAAAACTTCACGTCCGGATGCCAGACAGGTGCGGTGTCCGGTTTAATCGCGACATCGAACAGTGTTTCGATTGTGCGGAACAATCCTGCGATGACTTTAGGTTCAGGGAAATACTGTTTTACTTCCTGCTCGGAAAAGGCATAGCGTTGTTCGCGCAGTTTTTCCGATGCATAGGTAACGTCCCATGCTTCCAGTTTTTCTATGCCTAGTTCTTTTTGCGCGAAGTTGCGTAATTCCGCCAGATCTTTTTCTGCGAACGGACGGGCACGCTTGGCAAGATCATGCAGGAAGGCGATCACTTCGTCGGGCGTCTTCGCCATCTTGGCGACCAATGACACTTCAGCGTAATTTTTATAGCCCAGCAATGCGGCTTCTTCGTTACGCAGTTGCAGGATGTCGACGATGTTCTGTGTATTGTCCCAGGCCGGTTGATTGGCTAGCTCAGATGCCTTGGTCGCATTGGCACGATAAATCGTTTCGCGCAGGCTGCGTTTGTCTGCGTATTGCAGGATAGGGAAATACGAAGGGAAGTGAAGCGTGAATTTATAGCCGGTCTTGCTATCTTTTTCTGCCGCAGCACGCGCTGCTTGCTTGGCATCTTCTGGCAAACCTGCGAGTTCCGCTTCGTCTTCAATGAACAAGGCGTAATCATTCGTCGCATCAAGAATGTTTTCAGAAAACTTGGTGGTCAGCGCCGCGTGCTTTTCCTGAATCTCGGCAAAGCGTGGCTTTTGCTCTTCAGTTAACTCTGCGCCGCCGAGACGGAAATCGCGTACTGCGTTTTCAATAATCTTTTTACGTGCAACGGAATAGCCGGCGTAATCCGATCCCAGTTGCAGCGCCTTGTAATTAGTGAACAGCGTCAGGTTCTGCGCCAATGCTGTCCAGAACTCGGTAATCTTCGGCTGGTTTTCGTTATAAGCAGCACGCAGTTCGGGTGTATCGACGACTGCATTCAAATGACCAACGATGCCCCACGCGCGGCCAAGTTTTTCAGTAACATTTTCCAAGGGCTCGACAAAGTTTTCCCACGTTACTTGCGCCATCGGTTCTTCTAGTTCCTTGACGACAGTACGGCATTGATCGAGCAGGCTGTCGATCGCCGACCCTATATGGTCGGGTTTGATCGCAGCAAATTGTGGGAGGTCGGAAAAATCCAGTAGCGGGTTCAGGGCAATATTCATCAGTTGGTTTCTCTCTCTGCTGCTTCAATGGTATTCACCAGAAGCATGGTAATGGTCATGGGGCCGACACCGCCCGGTACTGGCGAAATGTGACTAGCGACTTCCTTGGCGGCAGCGAAATCGACATCACCACACAGTTTGCCGTTGTCATCGCGGTTGATGCCGACGTCGATCACTATAGCGCCAAGTTTGATCATGTCGGCGGTCAGCGTGTTACGACGTCCGGTGGCAGCCACGACGATATCGGCCTGTCGTGTGTGATAGCCGAGATCTGCGGTTCCACTGTGGCAGATGGTGACGGTAGCGTTGGCTTGCAAGAGCAATAACGCCATCGGTTTGCCTACTGTATTACTACGGCCGATGACGACGGCATGCTTGCCGGCGATTTTGGCGCCTGTACTTTCAATCAACTTCATGCAGCCATAAGGCGTACACGGGCGGAAGCCGGGCAGGCCTGTCAGCAACTCACCGGCGCTCAAGACGGAATAGCCATCCACGTCCTTGCGCGGCGAGATCGCTTCGATCACTTTGGTCGGATCAATGTGCTTGGGCAATGGCATTTGAACCAAAATGCCGTGGATTTTCGTGTCATTGTTCAGTGCAGCAATACGCGCCAGCAACGCGGCTTCGCTCATATCGGCCTCGTATTTTTCCAGCAGAGAGAATAAGCCGTTGTCTTCGCATGCCTTGACTTTGTTACGCACATAAACCTGCGAAGCGGGATCGGCCCCAACTAGAATCACGGCCAAGCCGGGTTGCTGGCCTTTGGCGGTCAGCGCCGCTGCACGGGCTGCCACGTCGTGGCGAAGTTGTTGGGAAAGAAAATTGCCGTCAATGATTTGTGCGCTCATGAATTGATAATGTGATTAGAAGAGAAAGACTGATTATAAAGGACTGAAAAAATGTAGATACAAGCTAGCGCAGTCTTGTAAGAATGTCGTAAGCAATTGCGCTCGCATCACAAAGAGATGCTCGTTTGAATTATTTCAAAATGAGCTAAAAACCTTTAAAAATGCTGCTTTGCGACATAATTTCGCATTATGGGAAATGATATCGCCATTTGAAAATAACGAAAACTGCTGTTAAACTTGCAGCAATCTGCACGAGTATATGTGCTACGAGTTTTAAAAATGACGCCCGTTTTTACAAAAAACGGCATTAAAGATAAATCAGGAGACAAACGATGTCAGCCCAAATCGACCAGGTATTGGCGCAAGCCGCCAACGACCCAGATGTAATGGAAACGCAAGAGTGGCTTGATGCCCTCGAAGCCGTTATCGAAAACGAGGGCCCTGACCGCGCTCATTATCTGATGGAGCGCCTAATTGATTTGGCACGTCGTCGCGGTGCGCAAGTTCCATTCTCCAGCACGACAGCATATGTAAACACCATCCCTGCAGAGCTCGGCGAAAACTCGCCCGGAAACCTCGAATACGAAGAGCGCCTGCGCTCATGGATGCGCTGGAACGCGATGGCGATGGTGGTCAAAGCCAACCGCGTTGATGGCGATCTGGGTGGTCATATCTCCAGCTTCGCGTCGCTCGCAAATATGCTGGGCACCGGCTTCAATCACTTCTGGCACGCGCCTACCGAAGATCACGGTGGCGACCTGTTATATATCCAGGGCCATTCATCGCCTGGTGTGTATGCTCGCGCTTTCCTCGAAGGTCGCTTGAGCGAAGAACAATTGATCAACTTCCGTCGCGAAGTTGATGGCAAAGGTTTGTCCTCGTATCCGCATCCAAAACTGATGCCGGATTTCTGGCAGTTCCCTACAGTCTCCATGGGTCTCGGTCCATTAATGGCGATTTATCAGGCGCGCTTCCTCAAATATTTGCATGCACGTGATCTGGCTAAAACCGACAACCGCAAGGTCTGGGTATTCTGCGGCGATGGCGAGATGGATGAAGTCGAATCGATGGGCGCAATCGGCGTCGCAGGTCGCGAACAACTCGACAATCTGGTGATGGTCGTCAACTGTAATCTGCAACGTCTGGACGGCCCAGTGCGCGGCAACGGCAAGATCATTCAGGAACTCGAAGGCGAATTCCGCGGTGCTGGCTGGAACGTCATCAAAATCATCTGGGGCTCCAACTGGGACCCATTGCTGGCCAAAGACAAAGATGGAATCTTGCAGCGCGTCATGATGGAAACGCTGGACGGCGAATATCAGAATTTCAAAGCCAAGGATGGCGCCTACGTGCGCAAACATTTCTTCGGCAAGCATCCAAAATTGCTGGAAATGGTCTCGCGCATGTCCGACGACGACATCTGGCATCTGCTGCGCGGTGGTCACGATCCACACAAGGTCTACGCCGGCTTCAAGCAAGCGCAAGAACACAAAGGCCAACCGACTGTGCTGCTGGTCAAAACCGTCAAAGGTTATGGCATGGGCAAATCGGGCGAAGCGCGTAACACTGCGCATCAAACCAAAAAGCTCGACGACGAAGCAGTCCGCGAAATGCGCGATCGTTTCAACTTGCCTATCGCTGACGAACATCTGGCAGACATCCCATTCTTTAAACCGGCTGACGACTCGCCTGAAATGAAGTATCTGCACGAACGTCGTGCAGCGCTCGGCGGTTACTTGCCGCAACGTCGTATGCAAGCGGATGAGAAACTGCCGGTACCTGAGTTGTCAGTATTCAAGGCAGTGTTGGACCCAACCGCTGAAGGTCGCGAAATCTCGACCACGCAAGCGTATGTGCGCATGATCTCGATCTTGTTGCGCGATGCAAATCTGGGCCAACGTTTAGTACCAATTCTGGTAGATGAATCGCGTACCTTTGGTATGGAAGGCTTGTTCCGTCAAATCGGTATTTACAACCGTGAAGGGCAGTTGTACGAGCCGGTCGATAAAGATCAGGTCAGCTACTACCGCGAAGACAAAGCCGGTCAGATTCTGCAAGAAGGTATTAACGAAGCGGGCGCGATGGCATCGTGGATTGCGGCAGCAACCTCATACTCGACCAACAACCGCATCATGGTGCCGTTCTATACGTTCTACTCGATGTTCGGCCTGCAACGCATAGGCGATCTGGCATGGGCCGCAGGCGACATGCGTGCACGCGGCTTTTTGCTCGGCGGTACCGCTGGTCGTACTACATTGAACGGCGAAGGCTTGCAGCATGAGGATGGTCACAGCCACATCCTGGCATCGACGATCCCGAACTGCGTCCCTTACGATCCAACCTTCGCACATGAAGTCGCAGTCATCATGCAAGATGGCTTGAAGCGCATGATCGAAAATCAGGAAGACGTCTTCTATTACATCACTCTGATGAACGAGAACTACGCGCAACCTGGTCTAAAAGAAGGCACCGAAGCCGACATCATCAAAGGTTTGTACCTGCTGCAAGAAGGCGCGAAAAAATCGAAAAACCGCGTGCAACTGATGGGCTCCGGCACCATCCTGCGCGAAGTGATTTTCGCTGCTGATTTGTTGAAAGACGATTGGGGCATCGAGGCCGACGTCTGGTCCGCACCATCGTTCACGCTGTTGGCGCGCGATGGTCAGGATGTAGAACGCTGGAACATGTTGCACCCAGCCGATGCGCCACGTGTTGCACACGTCACGCAATCGCTGCAAGGCACGACCGGCCCTATCGTTGTCGCTACCGATTACATGCGTACCTTCGCTGAACAAGTCCGCGCTTTCATTCCGAAGGCACGTACTTACAAAGTGTTGGGCACAGATGGTTTCGGCCGTTCGGACAGCCGTGCAAAATTGCGCGAATTCTTTGAGGTCAATCGTTACTTTGTGACGATTGCAGCACTCAAGGCATTGGCTGACGAAGGTGCGATTTCCGTTTCAGTAGTGGCGCAAGCTATTGCCAAATACGGTATCAATCCAGAAAAAGTCAATCCGGTAACGCTGTAATCCACATACAAAAATCCTTCCTCATCAATGAGGTGAGGGGGATGCAGATGGCGCGCGGAACACTGCCAACCACTTGCTTCCCCGCTGTCATGATGATGGACACGCAAACAAGCGGAGAGTGAACGATGAGCACGGTTGAAGTCAAAGTCCCGGATATCGGCGATTTCAAGGAAGTTGAAATCATTGAGTTGTTAGTCAAGGTAGGCGATACGATCAAGGTTGATCAATCGCTGATCACGGTTGAATCCGACAAGGCAAGTATGGAAATTCCATCCAGCCACGCCGGTGTCGTGAAAGAAATCAAAGTCAAACTCGGCGACAAAGTTGCTGAAGGCTCCTTGTTGTTGACGGTAGAAGCAGCGGCCGCTGATGCAGCACCTGCGCCTGCTGCTGCAACGGAAGCCGCTCCGGCTCCTGCCGCAGCGCCAGCACCTGTAGAAGCACTGAAAGCAGAGCCAGCAAAAGCTGCCGAGCCTGCGCCAGTCGTACAGGAAGCGGCACCTGCACCAGTAGCAGCGCCTGCGCCGGTTGCTGCACCTGCACCGGTCGCTGCAGCAGCTTCGGCACCAGCCACAGCATCAAACGCAAAAGCACACGCATCGCCATCGATACGCAAGTTCGCACGCGAACTTGGCGTTGATCTGGGTATCGTTGCCGGCTCCGGCCCAAAAGGTCGCATCACGCAGGAAGACGTACAGAACTATGTGAAGGGCATCATCGCTGCCGGTCCTGTTGCGGCCCCAGTCGCTGTTGCGCCAACCTCATCGCGTGGCGGTGCAGGTCTGGATCTGTTGCCATGGCCGTCGCTGGATTTCAGCAAGTTCGGCACGACCAGTTTGTTGCCCTTGTCACGTATCAAAAAAATCAGCGGCCCGAATCTGCATCGCAACTGGGTCATGATCCCGCACGTCACGCAATACGACGAAGCCGATGTCACCGAGCTTGAAGAACTACGTAAATCGAGCAACACCGCGCTGGCAAAATCTGGCGTCAAGTTGACCATGCTCGCATTTGTCATCAAGGCTTGCGTTGCAGCGCTGAAGAAATATCCCGCGTTCAATTCTTCGCTCGATGTCACTGGCGAAAATCTAATCCTCAAAGAGTATTACAACATCGGTTTTGCTGCGGATACGCCGCAAGGTTTGGTTGTCCCTGTTGTCAAAGGTGTCGATCAAAAAACCGTTACGCAAATCGCACAAGAGATGGGCGAGTTGTCGGCACAGGCACGCGAAGGCAAGTTGAAACCTGCCGACATGCAAGGCGCCACCTTCACGATTTCTTCGTTGGGCGGCATCGGTGGTACGTATTTCACACCGCTGATTAATGCACCTGAAGTCGCGATCATCGGCTTGTCGAAAACATCGATGAAACCGGTGTGGGACGGCAAGCAATTCGTGCCGCGTCTGATCATGCCTTTGTCGCTGTCCTACGATCATCGCGTGATCGATGGCGCGCAAGGTGCACGTTTCGTAACCTACCTGAGCGAAATGCTGGCTGACTTGCGCAAGTCGCTGCTGTAATCAGCAAACGCATCATTAGTAAAACGATCAGTCCATGTTCTGTCTGCTGCGAAATGTGAAACGCGCAGGCAGAACGAGATGAAAAATACGGAGCTAAAGCGATGAGCACGATAGAAGTCAAAGTCCCCGATATTGGCGATTTCAAGGAAGTGGAAATCATCGAACTGCTGGTCAATGTGGGCGATACGATCAAGGTTGATCAATCGCTGATCACGGTCGAGTCCGACAAAGCCAGCATGGAAATTCCAGCCAGCCACGCCGGCGTCATCAAAGAGTTGAAAGTCAAACTCGGTGACAAGGTTGCAGAAGGTTCGCTGCTGCTGATTTTGGAAGTATCGGAAAGCGCTGCAGCTCCTGCAGCCGCGCCAGCGCCTGCCGCAGTAGCAGCAGCAACTCCAGCGCCAACTCCGGCACCTGCTACTGCGCCCGCAGCTGTCTCTGCAAAAGCCGCTGCGCCTGTGTCGGCTCCAGCAGCACCAGCAGCAGTTATTACACCTGCACCAGCGGCAGCCAGCTTCGCAGGCAAAGCCGATATAGAATGCGACATGATGGTCTTGGGCGCAGGTCCTGGCGGCTACTCCGCTGCGTTCCGCGCTGCCGATCTTGGCATGACCACGGTATTGGTCGAGCGGTACTCAACACTCGGTGGCGTTTGCTTGAACGTTGGTTGCATTCCATCCAAAGCATTGCTGCACGTTGCGGCAGTGATCGATGAAGCGGCTGCAATGACAGCGCATGGCGTCACCTTCGGCAAACCGCAAATCGACATCGACCAGCTGCGCGGCTACAAAGAAAAAGTCATCGGCAAGATGACGACCGGTTTGTCCGGCATGGCCAAAGCACGCAAGGTCAATGTCGTGCAAGGCGTCGGCCAGTTTGTCGGCGCTAATCACATTGAAGTTGCTGCAGCAGACGGCAGCAAAAAAACCATTCAGTTCAAGCAAGCCATCATCGCAGCGGGTTCGTCGGTCGTGAACCTGCCTTTCGTTCCTGAAGATCCACGTATCGTTGATTCCACAGGCGCGCTTGAATTGCGCAGCGTGCCTAAGCGCATGCTCGTCATTGGCGGCGGCATCATCGGTCTGGAAATGGCGACCGTCTATTCAACACTCGGTGCGCGCATCGACGTGGTTGAAATGCTGGACGGTCTAATGCAAGGCGCAGATCGCGACATGGTCAAGGTCTGGCAAAAATTTAACGAGAAGCGCTTCGACAAAATCATGTTGAAGACAAAAACCGTTGCAGTCGAAGCATTGAAAGAAGGCATCAAGGTTTTTTTCGAAGCAGCAGAAGCCGGTGTCACTGCACCAGAACCACAAATCTACGACATGGTATTGGTCGCAGTCGGACGTAGCCCGAACGGCAAGAAGATTGCAGCCGACAAGGCAGGCGTTGCAGTGACTGATCGCGGCTTTATCGAAGTCGATGCGCAAATGCGTACCAACGTCCCACACATCTTCGCCATCGGCGATCTGGTCGGTCAACCTATGCTCGCACACAAAGCCGTGCATGAAGCACACGTTGCAGCAGAAGCCGCAGCAGGCGAGAAGTCCTACTTCGACGCACGCGTGATTCCATCCGTTGCCTATACCGACCCTGAAGTCGCATGGGTCGGCATCACCGAAGACGAAGCCAAAGCCAAAGGCATCAAGCTCGAAAAAGGCCACTTCCCATGGGCAGCATCAGGCCGCGCAGTAGCCAACGGTCGCGATGAAGGCTTTACCAAATTGCTGTTCGATGCAGAAACACATCGCATCGTCGGCGGCGGTATTGTCGGCACGCATGCGGGCGACATGATCGGCGAGATCGCGTTGGCGATCGAGATGGGTGCAGACGCGGTTGATATAGGCAAGACGATACATCCGCATCCAACCTTGGGTGAGTCGATAGGTATGGCGGCTGAAGTGTACAAAGGTGTTTGTACTGATTTGCCACCGATGAAGAAGAAGTAAGCAGTCATTCCAATCAAAAAAACGGCGCATCTTGCGTCGTTTTTTTTAACAAAGTTAGTCATTACTTTTCTGTATAAAAAAGCTAGGCTTCTTTATGGTGGCATCCTTGTTCAAGTACCTACCATCCCAATACCTTGACGCGTTTGTGGGACGTGGCGAGTTATTGTTCCGCTCTTTGTCGTATTTCCGTAACTATGAAGAGCTGGAAGTACGAGGTGACCCTCAGGAGGGGCAAAGGCTCTACAACTCGCTAAATGGATTAGAAATCAATAACCTGACCTCTAGTGAAAGCATTAATTTTCCATGGTCGTTTGAGTCGAGTGTCCAAGCTCGGGAAATCTTCGTCTTCTGTTTTTCACTAGAATATTTAGTTTCACTCAGTCACGAATTCGACACAGATGTCTGTGTTGAGATTCACAACCCAGCAGCTTTGCTCGCGAAGGTGCGTGCTGCATTGATGCTTCGGAGGTGGGTCAAGAATGCAAAATTATTGCACGGAACGCTGAATTATTACTCGCCATCAGAACCGCCGCTTGCGGAGTGGGCCGTGCCGGAGAGGATGGTTCTAAAAAAGACTGAAAATTTTGCTGGTCAGCGGGAGTATAGGTTTGCTTTTGCGCGAGGTAACGCGCTGCAGTTGAACAATGTAGTAACTCAAATTACCGCTACTCCAGGGGTAAGCCAACCAACACTAATCGGGCATCCAGAACATGTCCTTCGAATCGGCAATCTAGCAAAGTTATGCACGATTCACACTTTGAATGGTAGGCATCATTGAAACCACCACTTAAACTAGCCCTGCACCAATCCAGCCAAGCGCTCATATCCTCGCTTCCCCGGATGAGCAAAATCATTGGCAATTGCTTCGTTCAGCCAATGCTCATCTTTACGCAAAACTTCAAACACAGATAAGTACGGAACATTCAGCGTTGCCGCCAGTTCGGCAAACTGCTTATCCAACTGGGCAACGCGGCGATTGTGAGCGCGGTCCGGCATAGGCGGCGGTCCTATCATCAAGACTTTGTAGCTTGATGAAGCGGGGCGCAAGATACTCTGAAAGTTGGCTAGGCTTTCTTCTTCTGATACACGCTGCACACCTTCAAAAATCGATGTGTCGTTAACGCCGAAGGCGAACACTACGTGTGCTTCACAATCGGCAGGCAATCGTGCAGCACATTCCTGTTGCCAGCGCGCTGCGACATCGCTGCTGGTGTTGCAGCGGATGCCGAGATTGTAGTGCGTGAAATTGATGCCGTGTGCTACGGCATCTTGCGTAACACGACCAACCCAGCCTAAACAAAGCAGATCGCCGGTGCCTTGTACAAATGAATCACCGACAAAACTGTAGTGGTCTAATTTGCGCGGACACCTCGATAGGTGGAAAATCCACCATCAGAGGAATCGTCAATGAAAAAGCAAAGAAGAACTATCGACGCCAGCGTGAAGCTGGAAGTTGTTCGCATGGTTAAG